>LFIK01005588.1_pt1 | contig 10081 bp, 10 predicted proteins | sample 643401 | NCBI WGS metagenome assembly LFIK01 (sample SAMN03777447, study PRJNA286221) | soda lake metagenome | biome: soda lake; feature: Kulunda steppe; material: water; isolation source: sample T5-Br brine of Lake Tanatar-5 | place: Russia: Kulunda steppe | collected 2010-07
ACGGGGGTGCCGGCCTCGGCCACCGGCATTGCAGGCGCCGCTGCGCGGCCAATGGTGGCAGGACGTGCCGCCGCCGCACTCCCCACGGTACCTGCGCCCATCAGTGCCGGGGCCTTGTCCTTGAGTTCATGCGCGATGCGCTGCGCCAGTTTCGGCCCGACACCCGGCGCGCCGCGCAGCGCCCTACCGTCGCCCAGCGCGATGGCGCGCGCCACCCCCTCGGGCCCCAGCGTGCCCAGCAGCGCAAGCGACATCTTCGCCCCCACCCCCTGCACCGAGGTCAGCAGCCGGTGCCATTCCTTCTCGAGCGGATCCGGGAAGCCGAAGAGTTGCAACAGATCCTCGCGCACCACAAGGTCGGTATAGAGCGCGGCAACCTCGCCCGATCCGGGCAACGCGCTCAGCGTGCGCTCGGAGACATGCACGACGTAGCCCACCCCGCCCACATCCAGCAGCACGTGATCGGGCCCGCGACTGTCGATCACCCCGGTCAGCTTGCCGATCATCGCGCCCCCCCGGCCAGCACCATCGCGCGCGCCGACTGGCAGTGAAAGGCATGGCAGATCGCGACCGCCAGCGCATCAGCGGCGTCCGGGCCCGCAATCTCGACCCCGGGCAGTTGCATCCGTACCATATGATCGACCTGTTCCTTCGCCGCCTTGCCGACCCCGACGACGGCCTTCTTGACCGCGTTGGGCGCGTATTCCCCGACCTCGAGCCCCGCCTGCGCGGGCACCAGCAGCGCGATCCCGCGCGCCGAGCCGAGTTTCAGCGTCGCCACGGCGTCCTTGTTGACAAAGGTCTGCTCGACCGCTGCATGGCCTGGCGTGTGGCAGGCGATGACGCGGGTGAGTTGGGCGTGCAGCTCCATCAGGCGCGCGGCAAGCGTGCCGGTCGGATCCGACCGGCACACCCCGTTCGCGACATGGCGCAGGCGCGCGCCGTCAGCCTCGATCACGCCCCAGCCCAGATTGCGCAGACCTGGGTCGATGCCGATGACGCGCATGGGGTGTCCTGCCCTGTTGTCCTGCCCGGCACCATGGTTAGCACGAAAAGCGAACATCTGCCAAGGGTTTGCATGCTGCACCGCATCACCAGCCATGCCGCGGCTGCATAAGGGGTTTGCGTTTTATCGTTCTACTCCTGCGCAGATTTCGCGCGTATTTGACCATCATCCGCACAATATCTGCGCGGAATGAAAATTAGATCCCGATGGAGACCACGATGACTTTCTATGCACAAAGCCGTATTCATACGGAACAGGTGCTCGCCGGTTTCCAGGGCCTGTCGCTTGGCGCCTTGATCGCCACCCTCAAGACCTGGAACGACGAACGCATCACCCGGCGCGACCTGAACGCGCTGACCGACCGCGAACTGGCCGATATCGGCCTGCGCCGCTCGGATATCGACGCTGTCGCCAAGGGCAAGTTCTAAGCTGACCCCCCGGCAACTGCCGAACGCTATGCCAGCCGCCCGTCTTCGGGCGGCTGTTTGCGTTGCCGTGGTCGATCAGGCCTCGGGGGGGTCGGGCTGCTGGTCGGGTTCGGGCACATTCGGACGCGTTTGCGCGACAGGCGCCGCGTTCGGAAGAAAGGGGCGCAGAACGTCGGCGATCCCGGTCGAGACCGGATCGGGTAACAGCGCCAAGGCGCGCGGCGAGTCTGCGGCGTGTCCGGCAACCGCCGGGGCCACTATCCGGGCGTAATCGCGCGGACCGTGAAGCGCCAGCAGGAAGCTCTTGGTCAACAGCAGCATGACCGCGACTGTCACAAGCGCTCCGGCGACACTGCTCAGCACCGACCGTCGCCGCTTGCGCCGCGCCTTGCGGACCCTCGGGTCACGGGCAAGGTGCTCTCTGCGGACTTGCGCGCAGCGCTGGTCGAAAGCTTCTCTCTGTTCTGGCGTCATGGCCAAGCCTCATCTTCGATCAGGACCTATCGGGCCGGTTTCGGCCGCGCCGGTCAGGCATTACAGGTGAGATAGCAGGCAAACCCGGCAGAAATTTGGCAGTCGCCCTCAGGCCGCCTGGCGGATCAGGGTCAATGTCGCCCAGTCGCCGATATCGTCACGGTGCTGCAAGCCGAAGCCGGCCGCCGTGTAGGCAGCGAGGACGGTCTCGGCCTGTTCGACCAGCAGCCCCGACAGGATCGCATGCCCGCCCGCCGCACAGTACCGCGCCATGTCGGGGGCGAGATCGATCAGCGGTCCCATCAGGATATTGGCAAAGACAAGATCAAAGGGTGCGGCCATCTGCAATTCGGGGTGGTCGAACCCCGTCGCCTCGAGGCAGAGCACCCGGCCCTCGAGCCCGTTTGCCGCGACATTGGCGCGGGCAACATCGACAGCCACTGCGTCGATGTCGCTGGCCCGCACCAGCCCGGGCCAGATGCGCGCCGCCGCCATGGCAAGAACGGCAGTGCCGCAGCCGATATCGACCACATTGCGCCCGCGGAATCCGCCCGTATCCAGCCGGTCGAGTGCGCGCAGGCAGCCCAGCGTCGTGCCGTGATGGCCGGTGCCGAAAGCCATTGCCGCCTCGATCAGAAGGCCGATCCGCCCTTCGGGCAATCGGTGGGCGTCATGGCTGCCATAGACGAAAAAGCGCCCGGCCTCGACCGGGGCAAGGTCACGGCGCACCTTGGCCACCCAGTCGATCTCGGGCAGTTCCGAGACCACAAAGGCGCGCGCGTCAAAAGCCTGGGCAAGGATGGCCAACTCCAGATCGTCGGGCGGATCGGTGAAGTAGCCGCCCACCTCCCACAGCCCGGAGCCATCCTCCAACTCGAACACGCCCACGCCCATCGGCGCGGGGTCGAGGTTTTCCATCGCCTCGGACAATGCATAGGCATCGCTCTCCGAGGCGAGTTGGGTCAGGGCCGTATATGTCGGCATGGGCGACCTGCGCTACTGAATCCGCGTGGCGATAACGAGGCTGCCCAGTGCGGTCAAGCCCGTGCCGCCCCGGACCCGCGCCCCTCGGTCGCACGCCCACTCACTCACCCGCGCCCGCCCGAGGGGCGCGGGTCCGGGCCGGTGTCAGGCCCTGAGACCGACGGGGCAACTCACCCCGGTGCCGCCAAGGCCGCAATAGCCTTGCGGGTTCTTGTGCAGATACTGCTGGTGGTAGTCCTCGGCGAAAAAGAATTCGGGCGCATCGCGGATCTCGGTGGTGATCTCGCCGTACCCGGCTTCGCCCAGCCGCGCGGCGTAGGCTTCGCGGCTGGCCTCGGCCGTGGCGCGCTGCGCGGGCGAATGGACATAGATGCCCGAGCGGTATTGCGTGCCCCGGTCATTGCCCTGCCGCATCCCCTGCGTCGGGTCATGCCCTTCCCAGAACCGGCGCAGCAGCGCCTCATAGCTGACCTCGGCCGGGTCATATATCAGGCGCACGACCTCGTTATGGCCGGTCTGGCCAGTGCAGACCTCGTGATAGGTGGGGTTGGGGGTGTATCCGCCCGCATAGCCCGCCATGGTCAGCCATACCCCCGGCGTCTGCCAGAAAATCCGCTCCACCCCCCAGAAGCAGCCCATGCCGAACATCGCTTCCTCCATCCCCTCGGGTACAGGAGCTTTCAGCGGGTGGCCCGAGATGGCGTGTCTCTCGGCCGTGGGGATGGGGTCGGGGCGGCCCGGAAGGGCGGCCTCGGGGGTGACCATGCGCAGCTTGTCCGCGCCAAACAATCCGAACATCGCTTTGCCTCCTGTCTGCTGCCCGGAAAGATAAGCCGCATCGCGGGGCGTGCAACGGGTCAGAAGAAACTCTGCGGATCGATGTCGACCGTCAGCCGCAGGTCGCGGGTCAGCTTTTGGGGGGCGAGCCATGCCGCGAGCGCCGCCTGCAGGGGTACTGTCCGCGCCGCCTTGACCAACAGCCGCACGCGGTGACGCCCGCGGATCCGCGCGATCGGCGCGGGCGCCGGGCCGAAAAGCTGCGCACCGATGGCGCGCAGCGGCGCATCGCCTTTGGCCAGCGCCTGTCCCAGCGCGAAACAGGCCTCGAGATCGCTGCCCGACAGGATGATCCCGGCCAGCCGTCCGTGCGGCGGCATCCCGAGCGCCTGCCGCTGTGTCGATTCGCTACGCCAGAACTCTTCCTCCGCGCCCGACAGGATGGCGCGGATCACCGGATGCTCGGGTTGGCTGGTCTGGATCAGCGCCAGCCCCGGCCGATCGGCCCGCCCGGCGCGCCCCGAGACCTGGCGGACAAGCTGGAACACGCGCTCGGCGGCACGCAGATCCGAGCCCGACAGCCCCAGATCCGCGTCGATCACCCCAACGAGTGTGAGCGCAGGAAAATTGTGCCCCTTGGCCACGATCTGCGTGCCGATGATGATATCGGCCTCGCCGCTTGCGATGGCTCCGATCTCTTCCTTCAGCGCGCGGGCCGAGGCAAACAGATCCGACGACAGTACTGCCACCCGCGCCTCGGGCCAGAGCGCGCGGGCCTCTTCCTCCAGGCGCTCGACGCCCGGGCCGACCGGGGCCATCCGGTCCTCGGCGCCGCAGGACGGGCAGGCGGTGGGGATCGCGGCGGTTGCCCCGCATTGGTGGCAGACAAGCCGACCCATGAAGCGATGTTCCACCATCCGGGCATCGCATTCGGCGCATTCGATCTGGTGCCCGCAGGCGCGGCACACGGTCAGCGGCGCATAGCCCCGCCGGTTGAGAAACAGAAGCGCCTGCTCTCCCGCTCCGATCCGCTGCGTGACTGCGCGCTGCAGTGAGGGCGAGATCCAGCGGCTCGCGGGCAGATCCTCGGTGCGCAGATCGATGGCGCGCATCTCGGGCAGCACGCTCTCGCCATAGCGCGCGGGCAGGTCGAGGCGGGCGTATTTGCCCGCCTCGGCATTGGCCCAGCTTTCCAGCGACGGCGTAGCCGAGGCCAGTACCACCTGCGCACCCGCCATCGAGGCGCGCAGCACCGCCATATCGCGCGCGTGGTAGAGCACCCCTTCTTCCTGCTTGTAGGAGGTGTCGTGTTCCTCATCGACCACGATCAGCCCGAGGTCGCGAAACGGCAGGAACAACGCCGAGCGCGCGCCGACCACGAGTTGCGCGTCCCCCTGTCCCAGCATCCGCCAGCACCGCCGCCGCTCGGCCTGGGTAACACCGGAATGCCACTCGGCGGGGCGCGCGCCGAAACGCGCCTCGACCCGGGTGAGGAATTCCGCCGTCAGCGCAATCTCCGGCAGCAGGACCAGCGCCTGCCGCCCGGCGGCAAGGCAGGTGGCGACAGCTTCGAGATAGACCTCGGTCTTGCCCGAGCCGGTGACGCCCTTCAGCAGCGTCGTGCCGTAGCCGCCCGCGCGCAGGCCAGCGCGCAGGGCCTCTGCCGCGTGGGTCTGGTCAGGGGTCAACTCCGGGCCGGGGCGGGCGGGGTCGAGTCGTGGGTAAGGCGTGTCGCGCGGCGCGGCGCGGGCCTCGATGGCGCCCGCGCGCTCCAGCCCCTGGATGACCGACGGGCTGACGCCGGCCAACTGCGCCAGCTCGCCCGGGGCCAGCCCCGCGCCGCCAAAGCCCGCGAACACCGCCAGCACCCGTTCGCGCGCCGGGGTCATGCGCTCGGGCTGGCCCGCGCCGCGAAACAGCAGTTTGCGCAGCCCCGATCCCTGACCCAGCCCCGGCACCCGCGTCGCCAGTCGCAACATCGCCGGCAGGGGTGTCATCGTGTAGTCGGCGGCGCGGGCGAGGAAGGCCCGCAATTCGTCCCGCATCGGCGCGACATCGAGCACGCGGTGGATTGCACGCAATTTGGCGCGCGGGAAATCCCCCGCCGCCTCGCCCCAGACGACCCCCAGCACCCGGCGCGGCCCAAGCGGGACCTCGACCACAGCGCCCGCCCAGCAGCCGCCTTCGGGTGCCAGATAATCCAGTATCCGGTCTACGGGCTCGACAGTCAGTACGCCGCAGGGCGTCCCATCGTCGAAGAAGGCGAGGTCGGGGTCGAGCATGAGGGCCTTTCGTCTGGGCTGCGCATCCGGTATGACGTGGCGGAAAATGGGCTTCAAGAAGAAGGGGCGTGTCATGAAATTCTTTGTCGACTCTGCGGATATCGCGGCAATCCGCGAACTGAACGATCTGGGCATGGTGGACGGGGTGACGACCAACCCCTCGCTGATCCTGAAATCGGGCCGCGACATCACCGAGGTCACGCGCGAGATCTGCGAGACGGTCGAAGGGCCGGTTTCGGCCGAAGTGGTGGCGCTCGAAGCCGACGCCATGATCGCCGAGGGCCGCAAACTGGCCGAGATCGCCCCCAACATCACCGTCAAGCTGCCGCTGACCTGGGACGGGCTGAAGGCCTGCAAGGTCCTGTCGGGCGAGGGCAAGATGGTCAATGTCACGCTGTGCTTCACCGCCAATCAGGCGCTGCTGGCCGCCAAGGCGGGCGCGACCTTCATCTCGCCCTTCCTGGGGCGGCTGGATGACATGGCCATCGACGGGACCGAACTGATCGAGGATATCCGCACGATCTACGACAATTACGGTTTCGAGACGCAAATCCTCGCCGCTTCGATCCGGTCGGTGAACCACGTGCTGGAAGTCGCGCGCATCGGTGCCGATGTCATGACCTCGCCGCCCGAGGTGATCCGCAAGCTGGCCCATCACCCGCTGACCGATGCCGGTCTGGCACAGTTCCTCAAGGACTGGGAAAAAACTGGCCAAAAAATCCTGTAGTTTGCTATAGTCCGTGGCAACACAAAAAAACCGGGCAGTCAACGGACAGGCAGACGCATGACAGGACAAGCACTCAAGGCCGATCAGGCCGATGAATTTCGCGCGCGCATTATCGCCGATCCGGCGCTGATCCTTGATGATCAGGACCTGATGCGCACGCTTGTTGCGGCCAGCGAGCGCGGGATGGGCGACAACATCGTCGATCTGCGCGGCCTTGCGATGGAAAGGCTGGAAGCCCGGCTCGACCGGCTGGAGGAGACGCATCGCGCGGTCATCGCGGCAGCGTATGAGAATCTCGCGGGCACCAACCAGATCCACCGCGCGATCCTGCGCATGCTCGACCCCGAACAGTTCGAGGGTTTCCTGCGCACGCTCGGCCACGATGTCGCCCGGATCCTCAGCGTCGATGCCATCCGGCTGGTGCTCGAGAGCCCCGAGGCCACACCTGACCCCGCGCTCGAGCGCATTTCGGATGTGGTGCGGGTCGTCGGTCCCGGTTTCGTCGAAGCCTATATGAGCAGCGGGAACGGGCCGACCACGCGGCAGGTCGTCTTGCGCCAGACGATCCCGCAGACCGATGTGCTCTATGGCGACCGCGCGCCCGATCTGCGATCCGAAGCGTGCATGCGGCTCGATCTGGGCGAGAAGCGGATGGCAGGCATGCTGGTCATGGCCTCGGACAGTCCGCATATGTTCAAGCCGGGGCAGGGAACAGACCTTTTGTCCTTCTTCGCCGGTATCTTCGAGAGGTCGATGCGCCGCTGGCTGGCATGAGCGCGGGCGGCTTCGGCCTGTCGCCGGGTCTGCGTGACGCTCTGCAGGGCTGGCTCGACCGGCAGACCGCGCTTGACGGGGCCTCCGCGCATACGGTCACGGCCTACGGGCAGGATCTGCGCGAGTTTCTGGGCTTTCTGGCCGGGCATCTGGGCGGCAGCGCGGGGGTCGCGCAGCTTGGAACGGTCACGCAGGCGGACATGCGGGCCTGGATGGCCAACATGCGGGCGCGCGGGATCAGCGCGCGCAGCCTGGCGCGCAAGCTCTCGGCGGTGCGTGGTTTCGCGCGCTGGCTGGCCGCGCGCGAGGGGTTCGATGTTTCGGCGATTCTCGCGGCCCGGGCCCCGAAATACAGCCGCTCGCTGCCCCGCCCGCTGAGCGAGGACGCCGCGCGCGAGGTTCTTGATACGGTTCCGCTGCAGGCGCGGGCCGATTGGGCGGGGCTGCGCGATGTGGCTGTCGTCACGCTGCTATATGGGTGTGGCTTGCGCATTTCCGAGGCGCTGGGGCTGATGGGCCGCGATGCGCCGCTGGCCGATGTGCTGCGCATCCAGGGCAAAGGCGGTCGGACGCGGCTGGTGCCGGTTCTGCCCGCCGCACGCGCGGGCGTTGCGGCCTATCTGCGCGCCTGCCCGCACCCGATGCGCCCCGATGCGCCCCTGTTCCGGGGCGCGCGCGGCGGCGCGCTGGGCCGCCGCCACGTTGCCCGCGTGCTCGAGGCAGTTCGCCTGCAACTGGGCCTGCCCGCCACGGCCACCCCCCATGCGTTGCGCCATTCCTTTGCCACGCATCTGCTGGCGGCGGGCGGGGATCTGCGCGCGATCCAGGATTTGCTGGGCCACGCCTCGCTCGCCTCGACCCAGGTTTATACTGCGGTCGATTCCACCCGGCTGATGGAGGTCTACGCCGCCGCCCACCCCCGCGCGCGCTCTTGAACGCGACCCGGGCTTGCAATTCGCTGTCCGGATTGCGAAAGGGGCGCTGCGTTGCAGTTCAGGGACGACCCGCGTGACAGACACGCTGAAAGCCTATTCGGTGCATCTGTTCACGGCGACGGGGGCCGTGTTCGCGATGCTTGCCCTGCTTGAAGCGGTGCAGGGCGACTGGGCGATGATGTTCCTGTGGCTGGTGGTGGCCTTCATCGTCGACGGTATCGACGGCCCGCTGGCGCGGCGCTACCACGTCAAGCAGAACGCCCGCACCATCGACGGTGTGCTGCTGGACCTGATCATCGACTATCTGACCTATGTGTTCATCCCGGCCTTCGCGCTGTTCCAGTCAGGACTGCTGCCGGGCTGGACGGGCTGGATCGCAATCATCGTCATAACCTTCTCGTCGGTGCTGTATTTCGCCGATACACGGATGAAGACGACCGACAACTCGTTTCAGGGCTTCCCCGCCTGCTGGAACATGGCGGCTGTGGTGATCTTCGCGACCGAGCCGGACTTCTGGATTATCCTCGGGATTGTCGTCTTCCTGGCCGTGGCCATGTTCACGCCGCTGAAATTCATCCATCCGGTGCGCACGGCGCGCTGGCGGGGGCTGTCGCTGCCAGTGGCGCTTATGTGGACGGCGCTGGCGGGCTGGGCCGCCTGGACCGGGTTCGAGCAGCCGCAATTCGTCTCGCTGGGGCTGATCGTGACGACCCTCTATCTCGGCCTCGTGGGGATCGCGCAGCAGGTGTTCCCGGCCAGCGGCCCGCGCCCGGGTTGACGGCTTTGCGCTTGCAGAACCGGCCGTGGGCAGTATGGTCGGGCGCGCAAGGAAAGCAGGAGCGGGGCGCATGGAGATCAGGACTGTCGGCGTGGTTGGCGCAGGGCAGATGGGCAACGGTATCGCCCATGTCTTTGCGCTTGCGGGCTTCGATGTGCTGCTCAATGACATCGCGCAGGAGCAGCTTGACAAGGCCCTCGCACTGATCGAGCGCAATCTCGAGCGGCGGGTGTCGCGCGGCAAGCTCGCGACCGAAGAGAAAGACGCCGCGCTGGCGCGCATCCGCACCACGACGCGGCTGCCCGATCTGGGTGCCGTCGATCTGATCATCGAGGCCGCGACCGAGCGCGAGACCGTCAAGCAAGCCATCTTCGAGGATCTGCTGCCGCATATCCAGCCGCACACGATCCTGACCTCGAATACCTCGTCGATCTCGATCACGCGGCTGGCCAGCCGCACCGACCGTCCCGAGCGATTCATGGGGTTCCACTTCATGAACCCCGTGCCGGTCATGCAGCTGGTGGAACTGATCCGGGGCATCGCCACGGACGAGGCGACCTACAAGACGCTGCTGGGCGTGGTCGAGAAGCTTGGCAAGACCGCCGCGAGCGCCGAGGATTTCCCCGCCTTCATCGTCAACCGGATCCTGATGCCGATGATCAACGAGGCGGTCTATACGCTTTATGAGGGCGTGGGCTCGGTCAAATCCATCGACGAGTCGCTCAAGCTCGGGGCGAACCATCCGATGGGGCCGCTGGAACTGGCCGATTTCATCGGGCTGGATACCTGCCTTGCGATCATGAATGTGCTGCATGACGGGCTGGCCGATACGAAGTATCGCCCCTGCCCGCTGCTGGTGAAATATGTCGAGGCTGGCTGGCTGGGCCGCAAGACCGAGCGCGGTTTCTACGACTAT
>LFIK01005589.1_pt1 | contig 10081 bp, 16 predicted proteins | sample 643401 | NCBI WGS metagenome assembly LFIK01 (sample SAMN03777447, study PRJNA286221) | soda lake metagenome | biome: soda lake; feature: Kulunda steppe; material: water; isolation source: sample T5-Br brine of Lake Tanatar-5 | place: Russia: Kulunda steppe | collected 2010-07
GCGTGCGCGCGCACGCGCACGCGTGTGTGTGTGTGTGCCTGTAAGTGTGTGTGTGTATGTGTGCACATGTGCAGTGCATGCGTGCACACGCACATATGCTAACACTCTCATCATATAGCGTGCAAAAGACATCAGCGTGTGCAATGGACGCTTTTGTTGTTCCTGCACAAGGGCCAACAGGCTGCACATCCGGGCGTGGTGACGGACAGCAAGAGACGAGGCACAGCAAGCAAGCTGCATGCAACAGACGCCACGAGGAACATGGCAAGTCACAGCTCAGGCACACACCTCCTCCTCCGTCTTGCCCTCGATTTCCGTCGCTATCTGAGCCACGTTCTCCCGCCCGTACTTCTCGCACACACGCACAAACGTGTTGAAGTCCCTGCAACAGTGGGAAGGGGGCCACAAGAGGGCGCCCTGAATGTCACGTTGCTGGTGCAAGCCACGGGCATGATGATGCATAACAGACAGGCAGAAAGGCACAGGCATGGCTGCACGCGCCAGGAGCTTTTGCTTGGTGCCACACGTCTCCACTATGCCGGTAGCGCCCTCAGTGCAACTTGCAGCCCTCAGTGCAGCTTGCAGCGCGCCAGCACAGCCTCACTTGCGTGTCCAGTTGGAGAAGCCCTGCGACAGCAGCTGCTCCTTCTCCGCCTGCTCCTCCTCCGTCAGCGGCGTAGGGTCCTCGGGGGAGGGCGCCAGGGCCTGCTGGATGGCCTCCTCGGATGCGCCCTGTGGTGCACCCGCGTGCATCATGCCCATTGCTTAGTGTGCATGCACAGGTCCGTGCGTGCGTGTGCTGTGTATATGTGTGTGCATTGTGTGTGTTGTGTGCTTTGTATGTGTGCATTTTGTGTGTTTGTGTGTACATTATGTGTGTGCGCAGTGTGTGTGTGTGTGCATCGTGTGTGCATTTGTGTGTATTCGTGTGTGCATTGTATGTGCATCGCAAATGTGTGCGTGCGCATTGTGTGTGCAATGTGTGTATGTGTGTGCGCGTCCGTGCGCGAGCGCTCGTCTGTGTGGGTTCGCGCCTGCACACGTGTGACCACATCATGCACATGCGCCAGAGGCTGCGGTTTTGCCCATGCCGACCACAATGAGTGCGCAGGCGTGAGCTCCTCGACCCTTCCCACACAAGCAACAGCCCCTCGCCTACCTGGCCCCTCAGCGTCTTCTCCCTGTCCGCCTGCTGCATCTTGAACAGCTCGTGCGTGTGCTCCTTCTCAAACAACTGCGCACAGCGGCATGCAGCAAGGCAGCGCACATGTCGCGGCGTGGCTGGGGCGGGCTGTCCCTGTGCTCTCCACTAGCGGCAGCGCAGAGTGAGTCTGGGGGCACACGCCTGCCACCCTTGTCTTTCGCCAGCCTCTTGCATGCCGCAGACAGGCAGCGGGCACATGCAGGGGCGCACACAGGAGTGCGGCAACAAGCGCACACAGGAAAGCGGCAACATGCACACGCATGAGTGCACACCCAAACAAACTCATGCACAGCCGCCTTCCATGACGGCCCACCTGGGTCAACCGGTTGGTGTCGTAAAACTGGAAGTCTTGGAGCTGGGGCATCTTGGGCAGCCGGGGGCCACCTGCCTTGCCCGCCTGCAGTGCACACGCATCTTGCACACGCATCTTGCACACGCATCTTGCACACGCATCTTGGGCAGCCGGGGGCCACCTGCCTTGCCCGCCTGCAGTGCACACGCATCTTGCACACGCATCTTGGGCAGCCGGGGGCCACCTGCCTTGCCCGCCTGCAGTGCACACGCACGGCAGGGCCGCCACAATTCTTGCACGCTTGCTTACATCCCCCGCTGGAACATGGCCGCTACCCACACCCACCCTCAGGGCGGGCTCATGGGCGCCCCTTTGGCCGACTGTCCTGCCAACACTGCAGGCGTCAGATCAACTTTCAGGCCGGCCTACAGGCGACGGACCCCCTCCCAGGCCGGAATGCAGGAGTCCGACCCATGAAACACACAAGTAAACACACCTCCACAGCTTGCCTGCCTGTTGGCCAAATCTGCCTACAGATTGGCTGTGGAGGAGTCTGCCGCAGGAGTTCGACCCATTAATCACACACACCTCCACAGCCTGCCTGCCTGTAGGCATGACCCACCTTCAAGTTGGTTTTGAATTAGTCCTGACCTATCAATCGCACACAACCAAAACCACACACAACTACAGCCTGCCTGCCTGTTGGCGTGACCCACCTTCAGGTTGGCTTTGAAGTAGTCAGACTCGTTGTAGTTGATGCGGTTCTTGCGCTCACGCTTGGGTGGGTCCACCCAGTTGTGGCCTGCCAGGTGCTTCAGGTCCAGCCCTTTCTGCGCGTCACAGCCATACGCAGTTGAGCAGACGCGTGCTCAGGCGCGGTCGCGCCCAAGCGCATGCATGTGTGTGGCTGTGCATGCGTGTGTGCACACACGCCTGTGCGTGCCTGGTCCATGCAAGACTTCATCCATGTGCCTGCCCTCCACAAGCATGCAGCCCCCCTGCATGAGTGCGCCACACAGCAGTTTGCAGGAGCACCACACCCCCACCCATCGTTGGGCACTCACACAGCGCAACCCGCACATATGGAGGCACACGGCCTTGTGGACTCATGCAGCACGCGGCCTTGTGGACACATGCAGCACGCGGCCTTGTGGACTCATGCAGCACGCGGCCTTGTGGACTCATGCAGCACGCGGCCTTGTGGACACATGCAGCACTCGCGCTCATGCAGCACCACTCACTGCCTGCCCAGCACCCATCACTCAGTCGCACCACACACGCAGGCAGCACCTTGCACGTGCACAGCACCACCACACGCGCACGCAGCACCGCGCACGCATGCTGCACCACACGCTTCCACAGCGCCCAACTCTTGCATGGCATCGCCCATGCACGCACACACAGCACAGAGCACGCACACACACACAGCACCACAGCAGGGTGCGCGCGCCCCCCACCTGCTCGTCGTCCTCGTCCTTGAAGTCGTACACGTTGGCTATGCCGCCATCCAGCGCAAAGCTCTTGGCGTTCTCCGTGAACTGCTTCATCTTCTCATTCAGCGCCCGCGTCTCCTCCTCGCCACGCGCCAGGATGGCGTCAATGTCTGCAGCAGCAAAAGGGCAGGCGGGCCAGGGTGTGGGCGGGGCGTGCACAAGGCAGGGTGGGCTCAAGGTTGTGCTCCGGCTTGGCATTGCACGTCACAAGCGGGTGTGCAGACACCCAGCTGGTCATTGGAATGCAGAGCAGGGCAGAGACAAGACTGCAGAGCAGGGCAGAGATAAGGCTGCAGAGCAGAGCAAAGCAGAGCAGGGGCTCTTTCGCGCGCGCGCACCTGCTTCTGTGAGGTTTGTGGGCTCCGAGCTGAACACCATCTCTGCACCGTACCGCACCATGTTCATCAGGTCGTCCTTGTTGACCTGCGCACGGGGGTGACATGGCAGGCGGCGCACGCACAGCAGGTGGGCGTGACGCATGCGCGACATGTGGGCGCGACGCACGCGCGACAGGTGAGCGTGACGCATGTGCAACATGTGGGCGTGACGCACGCGCAACAGGTGAGCATGGCGCACGCACAGGAGGCGAGCATTGCGCGCGCACAGGAATTGAGCATTGCGCGCGCCTGATGCGCGCAGGTGAGAGGCACGGGTGCAGCAGGCCGAGGCGAGCAGGCGCGGACGTCGGGAGCGAGTGGCACAAGCTTACAGTGACAGGTGGACGATGACAGGCGTGCGTGGCAGGCAAGTGGGGCACGGGCGCCTCAAGGCGAAATGACATGCCGCCACGGCTGAAGCTGGCGCACGCCCGTGCTTGCTGGCGAGATGCTCACACGGTGTGACCATACGCACACGCACAGCCGGCATGCATGGACATGATGCTGTAAATTATAGGGCCCTGTGAACTTGGCATAGGAGATACCCAGGGGCGTGTCAAGGACGATACCCAGGGGCCCTGTGAACTTGTCATAGGAGATACCCAGCCAGCCATGTGCACACGACAGCAGCATGGCCAGTCATGTGGGTGCCGAGAACACGTACATCAACTCATATGCATTGATCTGTGTGTGTGTGTGTTACACACATTCATTGAACTAGGTGTGCTTGTGTTCTTGTGGATGAATGAAAGCAGCGTTCGTTCACGGTGGAAGGATACACCACAAACTGATGTAGATCAATTGTACACAACGTGCTGCATGAAGCAAGACGGTGCACAGAGGCATGGTGTGCACCGTGTTCTGGGAGTTGTCCGTCAGGCACCTTGATGCAAGAAGCAAGTATAAGCGCACAAAGGCATGGTGTGCACCTTGTTCTGGGAGTTGTCTGTCAGGCGCCCCTGCTGGATGACCAGCGCGTCCAGGCGCAGCTTCTTGTACGCCTTCTCGATGACCTTCTCCTCGATCGAGTTCTCAATGCACAGGCGGAACACCTGCAGCGCACGCTCGCAGGCGGACGTGCGTGTCATGCCGGCCTTGTGAATCGACGTCATGCCGGCCTTGTGCATCAGCATCATGCCGGCCTTGTGCATCAGCATCATGCCGACCTTGTGAATCAGCGTCATGCCGGCCTTGTGCATCAGCGTTAAGGAATCATGATGCCCCAGTTTCGGAGTGAAGGTAGACAGGAACCAGAAAACGATACCTGACTTCCTTGCCTTTGGCAGAGGACGCACAGCCCATTCTTCGCGCCATACGAATATTCCTTGCGCTACCTAACCCCACCCCAGGCACGCGGCCAGGCTCCTCTTTTCCACTCTATGAACAGGGCACAGTCCTCTTCAGTCATTCCCTGCCTCTCACGCGCACCCACACGCCCTTGCTTTGGCTCAGAACGGAGCTCACGTGACCATATGTTTGATGTGCGCCGGCACTCTTCCCTGCTGCCTGGTGCTGTGAGCGCTGCTCCCTCCTGCACCCATACCCCATTCATGGGTGCACACCTGCACTTCCTTCTTCTGGCCGATGCGGTGCGCACGGTCCATGGCCTGCAAATCCATCTGCGGGTTCCAGTCACTGTCGTACAGCACCACGATGTCGGCGGTGGCGAGGTTAATACCTGCGTGCACACGCGCTCACAGCGCGGGGTCAGGTGGAGGGAGGGCGAGGAGCAAGGCTCACATGTCCCTGCGGGCGAAAGCACGCGCGCAGAGCAGAGCAGGGGAAGGTGGGTGGAAGCTGGCGCTGCCGCTGCGAGCGATAGAACGCACCCAAGCCGCCCGCGCGCGTAGACAGCAGGAACAGGAACTTCTCGCTGCCCTCGCAGTTGAAGGAGTCAATGGCGTTCTCGCGGTCGTCGCCGCTGGTATTACCGTCAATGCGTGAGTATTTGTAGCCCCTGCATCGCAGGGAGCCAAAGCGGGTGGAGCCACTTGTGCTTGCCGTGCTTAAGCAGCAGCGGCGATGCACCTTGCAAAGGCAAGCATGCAGGGGTGCGCAGTGGGCGGGGCTGCTTGCGACATATGCTCACTGTCACGCGCTCTGGGAGCGCGCCATGCGGGGCGCACAAACACAGCAATGCTGGCATCGCTGAACGAATGAATGTGGACGCGTGTGCGCGCGTTTGAGAATATGCTCATGCATGCACATTCTACACAGACACGCCCGCGTATTTGTCCGTGTCTGCCAACTCGGTCTCCACCTCCTCACCTGCCCCCTCTGGACACGTGTGCGCGCGTTTGAGTATGCTCATGCATGCACATTCTACACGGACGCGCACGTGTATTTGTCCGTGCCTGCGACTTGGTCTCCACCTCCTCACCCGCCCCCTCTACCTGCCCCCTGACCCTCCACCCGCCACCCACACCCACACATGTGCAGCGGGCCACGTTTCTCACCTGTACAACGCATAGTCCTCAAGGATGTCCAGCGCGCGTGTCATTTGGCTGAAGATGAGCACACGGCTGCCACGCGCCTGTAGCTTGGGCAGCAGCTTGTCCAGCAGCACCAGCTTGCCGCTATTTTCAACCAAGTGCTCGCCTGCAGCAAGTGCCAATGGCAAGGGTCCTTGTTACGTGCCAACCAGAGAATTATCCTAGCTGGTGGACTGAAACCAATTCCCAGTCAAGCTCAAGCCCAGGCCTGCTGGTTGGTCGGTGGGTTGGTGTTTAAGTCAGCTAGGTGGTGGTAACCTAGCGATCAAGAAAAGCTCTGAGTCTGTTTTGTTACTTATGCATTCATGAGTGACAGGTGCAACACACGTTGCTTGGGAAATGGGTGCCCGGGTCTTGACAAAGCTGGCAGGGCCTTGGCCCCCAAGGCAACTTCCAGCCGCTTGTGGACCTGACTGCCAGGTACCCATTCTTCCGCCCCCTGACTACCACGCACGCCCCTTCCGCTCCCTGCCTGGCCTACATACCCCTTCTATTCTCTGCCTGCTACGCATGCCTATTCCGCTCCCTGCCTGCCCTACAAACCACTTCCGCTCCTTGCCTGCCATGCACGCCCCTCACGCTCCCTGCCTGCCCCACACACCAGCCAGTCCTTGACTTGTGGCATTACCCCTGCAGTCTCGTGACACCTGCAGTCTCCTGCCCTTACATTGTGGAAGTCTGCATAGGCTTATGGCAGCCCGCCTCAACTTGTGGCATCCTTAGACTCGTGGCATCCTAATTCTTCTGACTTGTGGCATCCTAAATCCTAAACTCTCCGTGGCAGCCTGCCTCAACTTGTGGCATCTTAAATCCTTAATACTTGTGGCATCCTAAATCCTTAGACTTGTGGCATCCTTTAGCCCTAGACTTGTGGCATCCTTTAGCCCTAGACTTAAGGCATCTTTAGTCCTAGACTTGCGTGCACGATATTACAGGCAGGTTTGCACATACACATTAACACGCAGATTTTTACACACGCGCGCTTGCACACACGCTCGACAGGCAGGCAGCGTCTTCCCTAGATGCTCTGGTCGGCCTCTGACACACGCCGCCCACCTGTGAAGAAGGGGGGCCCCGGCTCGGCGCCCTGGAACAGGTATGGGTGGTTGCAGCACTTGCGCAGCTGCATGACCACGTTCAGCAGCTTGCTGCGGTCACCGCCGCCACTCAGAGACTCTAGATCCTTCTGCAGCAGCGCCGCGTACCTGCGCATAGCACAGGGATATGCGCGCGCAAGTCCGCGCAGCGGGCGGTCATCACAGGCACTTTGCGCAGGTGCTGTAAGCAAGCATCACAGCAGGGGTATGACCTCCCGCCCCTGCCCCCAGCACCCTAGCCACCCTGGCCTCCCTCGGCTTGAGCCCCAGCTTGCTCTGTCTCATCCAATGCTGGTCTTCCAGGCTTCAAAACTAATAATTTCCTGCTTAAGCCTCAGCTTGTTCCAGCTCCAGACTTCACTGCTGGCCTCTTTCTAAGACAACAGTCAACGTTCCGAAACACGCGCAGGGCAACAGGGCAACTGCAGCACCTGCTGCACACTCACCACTTGCGCTGCATCTCACTCATGCCAATCTTGAGGATGGTCTCCTTCTTAGGCGGCAGGCCGCGCTCCACATCACTCTTTACGCGGCGCAACAGGAATGGGCGCAGCACCTGCAGCCGGGTGGAGCGCAGGGAGAGGGTGGCGGCGCTTGATGCAGGGCCTCTGTTTGCACACGCACACGCGCAGGATATCCTGGGCACGAGCGCATGCGCGGACAAGCATGTTTGCGCATAGGAGGCTCGATAATCTGTTAGCTCATGAAAGACTCAGTGCAAGCGCACAAGCAAGGACCCCTGCTTGTGCGCACATGCACACACACAGGGCATCAGGCATGGACGGACGTGTGACAGAAAAACGCGTACGCACCTTGTGCAGCTGCTGCACCACCTCCGCCTCCTTTTCTTTACCGCCGTCACCAAGGGAGAACCACTCCTCGAACTTCTCCGCGCTTGCAAACACCTCGGGCAGCAGAAAGTTCAGCAGCGCCCACAGCTCGTGCAAGTTGTTTTGCAGGGGCGTGCCGGTGATGAGCAGGCGGTAGTCGGTCTTGAACAGGCGCACAGTCTGCAGTAATTTGGGGGTGCGCAGGCGTTGAATAGCTGGTGGGGTGTCTTGGACAGTTGCACAGTCTACAGTAATCCGGGGGTGCGCAGGTGTTGATTAGCTGGTGGCGTGTCTTGGACAGGCACACAGTCTGCTGTAATCTGGGGGTGCGCAGGTGTCGAGCGAGCAGCTGGTGGTGTGTCTTGAACAGGCACACAGTCTGCTGTGATTTGGGGGTTTGCAGGTGTTGATAAGCTGGTGGCGTGTCTTGGACAGGCACATAGTCTGCAGTAATCTGGGGATGCGCAGGTGTCGAGCGAGCAGCTGGTGGTGTGCCTTGAACAGGCGCACAGTCTGTGTCAAAGCAGGTGCGCAGGTGGAGGGACAGATGGCTATCAGCCGGCACAGTGGCCTGCACGCACACCACCGTTGGACAGCGTGGAGTTCTCGTTCTTAATGCGGTGTGCCTCATCAATGCCTCATCAATCAGCCAGCACAGTGGCCTACACGCACCTTGGACAGCGTGGAGTTCTCGTTCTTAATGCGGTGTGCCTCATCAATGATGATATAACGCCAAGCAAACTTCCTGAAGTGGCCCTTCTCTCTGCGGTTTTACAGCACGTGACCCCAATGTTACATGTGAGCAGCCTCCATGCCTTTTGAGTGCACCTAACTACCACGCATCATACAGCACTCACTCATCCAGCATTGTTACCGTCAGCGATGCCCCCTCTACTCCTCACCCACGCAAGCCATACCAGTAACCTACAAATTTGCAAATATGCAGCAGAAGCCCAGCAATGCTTGCGGCCACTCACTTGATGACCATTTCGTACGAGGTAACCATGACATCAAACTTTCCGGGCTGGATCTGGTCCCTTTTTTGGGCTTCCTGCAGGAGGAAATCCAGGAGGAGGGGCACCAAGCATTGGAGGGATGTTTGCTTGTTGAAATGCAAGGACGGAGCAGAGAAGCCAAAAAGATTAAGTTTGAATGCCAGCAACTAGGTAAAGTTGCCTGATGCAAAGCAGCATCAAACAAGGGGGGGACGAGTGGATGTGGAGCTCTCACAGTTGTTAGCCCTTCTTGGGCAGGCAAGCACAGCACAGGTGCGCACGCACACACAGGGACATGCACATGCAGCACACACACATACAACATACACACGGGGCACAGACTCACCCGCTCCTCCTGGTTGCCGTGGAACTTGACAACCTTGATGCAGGGGCAGAAGCGCCTGAACTCGTTGCACCAGTTGTGCATGGTGGACTTGGGCACCACCACCATGTGGTAGCCCTTGATGCCACGGTACTCGCGCAGATATGCGACAAGCGAGATTGTCTGGAGCGTCTTACCCAGGCCCTGCAGTAGATGTGGGCAAGTAGATGTAAGTAGGTACGCATGTAGACGCGGGCCTGTGTGTGTGCATATAGACACAAAACTAAGAGACATTGGAGGGAAGATGGGCACAACACAACAAGCAAGGCCATGTTTTCTTCAGCCGTTATAGATCCGTGCAGCATAAGTGCAAAGGCAGAACCAGCGCTCCAAAATATAAAACTGATACTGTCTTTGCATCTGTCTCGAGCCCAAAAGCCCAGACTCGAGCTACCTTTTTCTACGCTTGTGTTTTTGTGGCCACCCACCCATCCCCGCCATCATACCCAGTAGCAAGTAAGATCATGAAAGGGGCCAGACAGTGCAATCCCAGGGCCATCCTTTTGCACTGCTCTTTGTGTGACAGTGTGCATGCGTTTGTGCTGGGTCTCTGCCTGCCTCTGTCTAACCCACCATCTCATCAGCCAGGATGCCATTAATGCCATTGTCGTACAAGTGGATGAGCCAGTTCATGCCCTGCATCTGGTAGTCCCTCAGCACACCTCCTGCACCATGACAGGGCAGCACAACGTTAATACTGTATAAACTATGCATGCCATGCTCACATGCGCACACGTACGCATGCCTGGGCATGCGCTGTCTTGCACGCGGGCCAGGCTTTGCAGCATAGCAGGCAAGTGCAAGCACATGCAAGTGAGCGACGGCTTTGAACACCGATCACTCACACACACACACACATGTACACACACACACACACACACACGCACACACACACACACACACACACACACACACACAC
>LFIK01005591.1_pt1 | contig 10073 bp, 11 predicted proteins | sample 643401 | NCBI WGS metagenome assembly LFIK01 (sample SAMN03777447, study PRJNA286221) | soda lake metagenome | biome: soda lake; feature: Kulunda steppe; material: water; isolation source: sample T5-Br brine of Lake Tanatar-5 | place: Russia: Kulunda steppe | collected 2010-07
GCCGTAACCAGAAGCGCCATCGACAAATAAACTGCGCCAGCGACGCGGACCTCGGGCGTCATCCAATACGGCTGACCGATCGATGTTTCGAGATATGAGTCGGTCGAATGGGACGTTACCAACGCCCAGCATCCTTGAGACGACCGCACCGGCGTGATCGAGGTCAGAATTTCGACATTACCGTCTCCGGCGCCGTTGGAGGACGCCGCCTCGGCGTTCGCGCGGTCTATTGACCTGTCCGCAACCCCGACATCCACGGCATCGGCGCGCGCCCCCTCGGGCGGCTCAAGGGCATTTCGAATTTGCGATGACCCCGATCCCGGCCCCCTTGAATCCCGAGCCGACTGATCTGCGGGCCGGGGAATTCTAAGGGCAATCGGCATGTTGCCGCTGCAGGTTTCAGCCAATCGGGACAGAATGCCCCGTTCAATCAGTTCAGCACGCTCATTGTCCAAAGCGGATGTCGGCACCGATGGGGCGGCGGCAACATAAAAGAAATCGCGGGCCGACCCTGCTCCGGGGCTGAGGAGAAGCTTGACGCCGGTATCCGGACCGATCAATCCGGACAGAAACTCGTTCAAATCGTTGGGAATGCCATCCGTACCCTCTAGCCGGGCCCGAAGAGCGGCGCCGATAACAGCACCCTCGCGTTGAGAACTTTCAAGCAGAAGGTTGCGTTTCTCGGCATCGGCCGCCCGAAGTTGTTGATAGAGGAAGAACGGCACGGCCGCGAATACGATCAAGACAAATACAAGACGAACGACGAGAGATGTGGCGAGCCACCGCACCAAGCCGACCCGCCTCTCGGTGGGCAGACCGGTTCCTGCATCGTCATCGGCCGTCAATCTTGCCATCGATACCCAAATCCGGGGTAATTTTCGATTGCCTCGAAGCCTTCATCGATCGCCTTGAACTTCTGGCGGATTCGTTTGATGAAGGCGCGTACATTCGTGCGATAGCCGACATCCCCATAACCGGCCACGAATCCTTCGCCGCGGACCTGATCGTAGATTTCACGATACGTCGTGTCCGTGCCAGGATTGGCCGCCAACAGCGCCACGATCCTGTATTCGGTCAAGGTCAAATCCACCTCAACATTTTTCCATGTCGCCCGGCAATGGTCGGCGAAGAGTTCAAGGTCGCCAATGCGCTTTGCCGCCGGCTCGGCGATCGCCGACCCTTCGGTGCTGACTTCCCTGGCTTCGCCCTCGGACTCAGCCGGGGCCAGAGGCTTCCGCCCCCCAACGATCAGATGGATCCGCCGCAACAGGATCGGAAAGTTACGGGATTTCTCCACAAAATCGATCGCTCCCCCGGCCAGCGCGGCTTCTTCATAGATCTGGTCATTCAGGACGGTCAGAAAGATGACCGGATCATCGAACCCCTCCGCCCTCATGGCATTGAGTACATCGATTCCGTCCATACCGGGCATCCGCCAGTCCAACAACACGACATCGGCGCGGCCACCGTCTCGAAACCAAACCATGGCGTCTTCGCCGGACGCCAAACAGGTGACCGACATGCCAGCGTCTTCAAGATTGCCGGTAAGCGCTTCTTGAAATCCGGGATCGTCGTCTATGAACGCAATCCGGCAGGGTTCAGCCGGTGGCATCTGTACTCGGCTCTCCTTGCTGTTCTCCCGTAAACCGAGTGGCGCATTGGCGTCTGGCATCAGTGTCGTCCCCTGTCAGGTCATACGATAGAACCCGGAAGTCTCGAGTGGCGAGTTCCATGAAGAAGTAAACCTGTAAAACACAATCACCTTCCCTATAGTTCCATTCGATACCCGGCGGGCGAGGCGCCACCATCATCGGTTCGCCGATTCGATTGCGAACATCCGCCTCCGATGCACCGACGATTTGCTCAAGGGACTGTAAAGCGCCGATACCGCGTGCGATCATCGCCAAATCGGACGACGATTCAGCCTCACTGTCTTCGTCCGCCACCGCGATTTCCTCAGGCACCGCATTGTAGGACGATGCCGACCCCTCGGCTGCCGGCCCGGCCGCTGCCTGAACAGGAGCCGCAGCTCTGGCAACCCGCACCTGTGGCACCGGTCCGTCGGGCGACGCGGGGCGGGCGGGCGGCAACACAGCGAGCGGTTCGATGGCAGCCGGAACGTTCACCGCCCGCACACCGCCGAGATTTGGCATGCATCCGGCAAGTCCGACCAAAATGGCCGCACTAGCCGCCAACAGCACTCTGTTGCGACGATGACACATAATTCAAACCCACTCCCGATTCCGACCTCGGCAATTTTCCCGAAGCCGCCCATTCAAATCGTGCCAGGACATGCCGGCGAACATTATTTCGCTAGCAAACTAATTTATTAATCTTGGCTCAGCATGGTTAACAACATGTTATCGGATCCAACAACCTATCGGATCCCCATGCACACCCATGCTGGCGGACTAAGCCTCCGTCCCGCCAGCCACCTGCGGATGGTCGGCACTTGGCGCGCGTCGGATCTTGACCAGCCCTTTGAATTCGGACGGGTCGACGACCTCGCCCTTTCTGACGATCTCGACTCTGCCGTTCCTGGCCAAATTGGTTATGCGCTGGCGAACAGCATTAAGATATTTGCGCCAGATATCAGACGGATCACCGGGCCGGCGGCGTCTTTCGGCATAGCGCCGGGCGATGGCATCAGGTGCGGCAACGGCACCATCGGCCGTTGCCGCCATTATCTCTTGAACGATCGGGTCGTCCTCGACGACGCTGCCGTCGTCAGTCGCCGGTTTCGTCTTTTTTTCAGCCATTTCCCCGTCATCCTTGCTCTGCAACACCTTGTCCTTCTTATTGCCTGGCTTATTGCCTGGGATTATGCCCGGACCATCGAGCTATTCGCACCCAACCCAAGATATTACATTAATTACTGCCCATAACCCTTTGATTTAAAGGGTAAGTTGGTTGACAATTTCGGTGCATCCTTCTCGCCGATCCATGCCAGCAGCGCGAATTCATCGCATAGGCGGCCAATGCGATCATACTAGAATCCGACACAGATGTGACATTACTGTGGTCGTGTCATACCACTTGCGTCGCCGCAGAACGAGTGAGCCATCCGGATAGCCTATAAGCGCATCCGCGAAAGGATATAGGCAACTTCCGACCAGCGATCGCAACGCACGGTCATGACTTTTACCGATTCACGTCCCGGCACAGGGGCGTCGCGGCTGGCGCTTTCCACCAGATCCGCACCCTTGACAACCGAGCGTTTGCCGTCCGGCGCCTCGACGACGACGACATCGGCGGCGGAAAAATCGAGATCGGTGACGCGGGTATCAGCACCGCCGATGCCGGTCGAATCGGTGCCGGGAACATTTGGGTCGGTCATCACTCAAGCCCTCGCGTCGTATGGGCGCCGTTCGGCAATCGGTTGGTCACGTTAAATCATTTCAAGCACAGCAACAACGCGTCGGCGTGAGCAATATTCCATCCAGGCGTGATGCGCCCTGCCCCATATCCGGCGAATTTTCCGGGTTGACAGGATATCGCTGCTGAATATTCTTAGTCGGTTATATAACTAGTGAGGAATTTATGGAATCGGCCCAACTGGATTTGACCTTTGCCGCGCTGTCCGATCCAACCCGTCGGGCCATCCTGGCGCGGCTCGCGTCAGGCGACACGACGGTAAACGAGTTGGCGGCGCCTTTTGACCTAACTCAGCCCGCCATCTCGAAGCATCTCAAGGTACTGGAGAATGCGGGACTGGTGACCAAACGGCGCCGGGCGCAACAGAGGCCCTGCAGCATCAGGATGGATCCCCTGCTCGAGGCGATCGCATGGATCGATGCCTATCGTCAGGTATGGGAAGCAAATTTCGAACGTCTCGATTCCCTGCTCGATGCGATGACAGCGGAACGGGACGATTCAACGTCAAACGGCGGGTCGGCCTCATGATGGGCATCCGCGTCATGAGCATCTGAGAAAGGCGCAAGAAAATGGCGAACGACACACAATCTGCGGTCGAGATCACGACGCCAGGCGAGCATGATATCGTTGTGAAACGCCGGTTCGACGCACCGGTTGCTTTGGTCTGGCAGTGCTATACCGACCCGGCCCTCGTCCGACGCTGGCTCCTCGGACCGCCGGGCTGGTCCATGACGGTCTGCGAGATCGACCTGCGGGTTGGCGGCGCCTATCGCTATCGCTGGCGAAACGACACCGATGGCATCGAATTCGGCATCGCGGGCGTATTCCGGCAGATCGATCCTGAGCGGCTCATCCGCCATTCCGAGCAGCCCGAAGATGCGCCGGACATGCCGGAGTCGCACTGCCGGATCGATTTCATCCCCAGCGCAGAGGCGACTGAACTTGTCATGACCATGACCTATGGCAGCGCTGAAATTCGCGAACAGGTTCTGGCCACCGGCATGACTGACGGCATGGGCATGAGCTTCGACTTGCTCGATGCGGTCTTGCGGGAGCGGCGTCAATGACCCCGAAGGAGAGTTTGACAGCTGAAGCGTTCCACGTCCGGTTGGCCGACCTTCAGTCCGATCAACACCGGGAAAAGATCCAGCGGTACTTCAAGACCGGCGCCGGGCAGTATGCCGAGGGAGACCGGTTCATCGGAGTGCGCATGGGTGATGTGTTCAAGCTTGCGCAGGAATTCGTCGCCATGCCGCTGGATCAGATCGAAGCATTGCTCGAAAGCGACGTGCATGAAGCACGCGCGGGCGCGGTCTCGATCATGGCACGTCAGTTTCGGGCGAAGAAGACCGGCAATGATCGGCGCCAGGCACTCTATGATTTGTTTCTGGCGCGGCACGACAGGATCAACAACTGGGACCTGGTCGACCTTGGCGCTTGGCATATCATCGGCGGATGGCTTCGCGACAAGCCGCGCGACACGCTCTATCACCTCGCCCGCTCGCCATCTCTTTGGGAGCGCCGCACGGCGATACTGGCAACGCTCGGATTTCTGCGCGACGACCCATTAGACGACCACTTCGCGCTGGCCGACATGTTGCTCGACGACTCCGAAGAGCTGATCCACAAAGCCGTCGGTTGGGTGCTGCGCGAAACGGGCAAAAAGGACAAGCCGCGTCTGTTGCGTTTCATTGATGCCAATCTTCAGCGCATGCCCCGGACTGCCCTAAGGGCCGCGATCGAACCCTTTGACAAGGAAGAGCGCAAAGAAATCCTCGCCCGCCCTCGGCGCTGAGGCCCTGTATTTCCCGGCATTCGCTGAAGACTTGATCGATCAATAGGGGTCTTGACGATCAAAAGCGAATTACTTATTCGTTTTTCAGGCGGGGACCTCTCCGAACCCGGCAGATCATCTATTAGATTCGTGACAAGGGTTAACCCCGACGTTGATACCCCCGACTCTGAGATCGACCCCTTCGTAAGGATGGACGCGACCGAACAAGCCGGCCTTGTCCGAAGCGGCGAGGTTTCGGCTCTCGACTTGGTCGATGCCGCGATTGGTGATGCCTTCGACGAGACACTGATCGAGCCGTTCACGCATGCCATCGTCGAGCGTGGCAAGGCCGATTGAACACCCAAGCGGCGAGCTTGTTGTGCCGCAGCGCCTGAAGGCCGAGGTCCGTGACCGCATCCTTGCCGCCGCCGCCGCGGTCTTTGCCGACAAGGGGTATTCGGCGGCCCGGCTGTCCGATATCGCCGCCCACGCCAATCTCAGTACCGCCAACATCTATAAGTATTTCTCCGGCAAGGAGGCGCTGTTCGAGGAGGTCGTGTCCGCGCCGGTTGCGGCTGAACTCTTGAGACGGTTGCGGGCGCGGGTCCGCGAATTGGCGACGCTCGACGACTGGTCGGCGGCCGATGCGGCCGGGTCCGATCATGCCCGAGCGCCGGTGACTTTCTGGGCCGAAAACCGGTTGGCGGTTCTCATCCTGCTCGATGGCGCCGCCGGATCGCGATACCACCATGTCAGAGACCTGATGACCCATGAACTTGTCCGTCTGGCCGTAACATATGTGCGCGACCGGCAGGGCGAACGGGCGCTATCCCTGCTGAACCCGTCCCCGCCCAGATCCGGCGAATGAGACCGGCATTCGCCGCTGGCTAGCCGTCACCGCCGATACGCCCGTACTGGTCGTCGATCCGCACGATGTCGTCTTCGCCCAAATAGGCGCCGGATTGCACCTCGATCAGGTTGAGCGGCACTTTTCCGGGATTTTCCAACCGGTGCACGCAGCCAAGGGGCAGATAGATCGACTCGTTTTCGCGGACCATGATCTCGTCGTCGTCTCGGGTTACCATGGCCGTGCCATTGACGACGACCCAATGTTCGGCCCGGTGATAATGCTTTTGCAAGGACAAGCGCGCGCCCGGATTGACGGTGATCCGCTTGACCTGGAATCGGTCGCCGACATGGACCGATTGATAAAACCCCCATGGCCGATAGACCCGATTTGACACGGTCGCTTCGGACCGACCGCGACTGTTGAGATCCTCGACGATCTTCTTGACCTCTTGCACGCGGTCGCGTGCGGCGACCAGAACGGCGTCGTCGGTGACCACCACCACCAGGTCTTCGACGCCCACCAAAGCTGTTAACCGATCCGGCGATTTCACATAGCTACCGCGGCTTTCAACCGCCACCACATCGCCGTCAAACACATTGCCATCGGCATCCTTGTCGCCCAGGTCCCATAGGGATGACCACGATCCGACATCCGACCAGCCCGGATCCGCCGGCACCACCACCGCTTTATCGGTGCGCTCCATGACCGCGTAATCGATCGAAATCGGCGGGGCGTTGGCAAAAGCGGGGCCCAGCCGCGTGAAGTCCAAGTCGGTGCGGATTTGGGACACAGCGGCCCGGCACGCTGCAATGATTTCCGGCTCGAAACGGCCCAGTTCGTCCAGAAATACCTGCGCCTGAAACAAGAAAATACCACTGTTCCAGAAATGGTCACCGCTGTTGACGAAACGCGCCGCGGTCTCGGCGTCGGGCTTTTCGGTGAAAGACGCCACCTCGAAGGCCGCTCCTTCCTGACCGCTCGCGGACCCGCCTTGGCCCCAATCCAGCGGGGCCCCGGCCCGGATATAGCCGTATCCCGTTTCCGGATGCGTCGGCTTGATGCCAAAAGTAACCAGCGCCCCATCCCGTGCCGCCCGGGTGCCGGTCTCAATCGCATCAAGGAAGGCCGCTTTGTCGCGAATGACATGATCCGCGGGCATGAGAAGCATCAGAGATTCCGGGCCCTTCTCGGCCAGCATCATGGCTGCGACGGCCGCGGCCGGAGCCGAATTACGGCCGGCCGGCTCCAGCACAAGGGCGCCCGGCTCGACGCCGATCGCCCGAAGCTGTTCGGCGATCAAGAAACGATGCTCCTGGTTGCAGACGATGACCGGCTGACCAAACAGGGACCCATCGTCGACCCGGCGCAAGGTCTGCTGGATCAATGAGTCGTCAGCATGGAGCGCCAACAACTGCTTGGGAAACGCCGATCGCGAGAGCGGCCATAGGCGTGTGCCTGCACCGCCGGACAGCACAACCGGCGCAATAATTCCATTTTCATTGCGCGTCATTGGCACCTCTTATGTTTGCTGGCCGGCATCTGGCAAGCTGCGTTGCTTTTTCATCCAACACCTCTATAGCCTCTCCTAAGATAGGACGGAACACCGCCCTTTCTCCCGGCGCACATAGTTAGTAATCAAACGATTGCGCTTGACACAATTCGGCAACATAAGTGCCATCCAGATGACATCAATACGACCGGACAATTAAAGTCGACGAGCATGAAAGGCGGCTGTTCGCCGCGTCGTCGTTTCCAATATCGTGGGGCGAATTCTGCAGATGTTGCCTCGATTTGTTCACATCGCCCAAACCATGGACAGATCGGGCCCGAGTCGCGCGCCGTCACATTCAGCAGCCGCAAGTAATTGATTAACTTATTGACTTTGCTGCAATTTTCGCCTCTGCCTAAAAAATAGGCATTCACGCTCAGGCCAGTAGGACCGCCATACCACAATTCGTCTCCACAGAGTTATCCACAGAAGTCGGGGATTTTCCAAGCCCTACACGCGTGACGGCAATTCAGCCCCGCATATGCCGTCAGAATCCGATCTGCCCCCATCCGCCAGAACCGCGCGTCCAAGTCTCGCTTTGGCCGGATCGTTGTGCTAAACCGCGAGCGATTTCGGGAGCCAAGGCTGGGGCACGATTTCCCCCGGATTATCCGTGTTGCATGCGTGCGGCCCGAACCAATGATCAGAAGTCATGGCCCTATGTGATTTCCTGGGGCCGAAGGAACGTCTAGAGCCGAGCGAGAAGACCCATGGTTGCCAATCCGTCCGAACAACAATTGACCCCTTTGGCGGCCCGAGAAGCATCCCTTCTGCGGGAAGAAACGGCCCGGCGGCGGACATTTGCAATCATTTCGCACCCTGACGCCGGCAAGACCACCCTGACCGAAAAGCTGCTTCTCCTGGGCGGCGCCATTCACCTTGCCGGACAGGTCAAGGCCCGCGGCGAGCGCCGTCGCGCCCGGTCCGACTGGATGGCGATCGAACAGCAACGCGGCATTTCCGTCACCACATCCGTCATGACGTTCGACTATGACGGTATTACGTACAATCTGCTCGACACCCCGGGCCACGAAGATTTTTCCGAAGATACCTACCGGACCCTGACGGCGGTCGACAGCGCGATCATGGTCATCGATGCCGCCAAGGGCATCGAGTCGCAGACCCGCAAACTGTTCGAGGTCTGCCGCATGCGCGACCTGCCGATCACCACCTTCGTCAACAAGATGGACCGCGAGGGCCGCGACCCGTTTGAGTTGATGGATGAAATTGCCGATACCCTGCAATTGGAGACGACGCCGGCGTCCTGGCCCGTCGGTCAGGGCATCGACTTCAAGGGATGCTATGACCTGCGTGAGGATCGGATGCTGTTGATCGGCAAGGGCGAGACCGCCAACGATCACAAGACCGGCCCCTCGATCAGTGACCCAGCCCTACGTGACCGAATCGGCAATGAGCTCTATGACCAGCTCGCGGAGAATGCAGAGCTGGTCAAAGGAGCCTGCCCGGCCTTCGATCCGGAAGCCTATCGGGCCGGCAATATGACCCCCGTCTATTTCGGTTCGGCGCTGAAGGATTTCGGCGTTCGCGAAGTTCTCGACGGCATCGGCGCCCACGCACCGCAGCCCCGCCCCCAGCCGACGACCACGCGCATGGTCGATCCTGCCGAAGACAAGGTAACCGGGTTCGTTTTCAAAGTTCAGGCCAACATGGACAAAAACCACCGCGACCGTGTGGCGTTCATGCGTATGTGCTCGGGGCGCTTCAAGCGCGGGATGAAGCTCAAGCAACCCCGCACCGGTAAAGCGCATCAGATCTACAACCCGATCCTTTTCTTCGCTCAAAGCCGAGAACTGGCCGAAGAGGCCTTTCCAGGCGACATCATCGGCATTCCCAACCACGGGACCCTGCGGGTGGGCGACACCCTGACCGAAACCGAGACCCTGCGCTTCACCGGCATTCCGGATTTTGCCCCGGATATCTTGCAGCGCGTCCGCCTCGACGACCCGATGAAGGCCAAGCAGCTTCGGTCAGCGCTCGAGGATATGGCCGAAGAAGGCGTCACGCAGGTATTCAAGCCGATGATCGGCTCGCAATGGATCGTCGGTGTGGTCGGCCAACTTCAGCTCGATGTCCTGGCGACCCGTATCGTGGCCGAATACAACGTCAAGGCGGGCTTTGAATCGGCCCCTTTCATCACCGCCCGATGGGTTGGTGGCTCTGAAAAGGACGTGAAGGAATTCGTGGAGAAGAACAGGGGGTCGATGGCCGAAGACCGGGACGACAATCCGGTCTATATGGCCCGCAATTCTTGGGATCTGAACCATGTTCAGCAGGTCAACCCGGATTTGACATTCTCAAAGACCCGCGAACGCGCCTAGATACGCCGAATTCTAGACACGCCCATAATGCGCCCCTTTATCGCCCGATTCCGGCGACGGATCGGCCTTCCGAGCCGCCACGGCCGAACGGGTCGGCATGGGCCCAGACCCGGTTTTCGTTCATCGAACCAATCAACGGCCCATAGCGTTCCGGCCCCCAGAGCCCGTCATAATCCATGACGACAA
>LFIK01005592.1_pt1 | contig 10073 bp, 7 predicted proteins | sample 643401 | NCBI WGS metagenome assembly LFIK01 (sample SAMN03777447, study PRJNA286221) | soda lake metagenome | biome: soda lake; feature: Kulunda steppe; material: water; isolation source: sample T5-Br brine of Lake Tanatar-5 | place: Russia: Kulunda steppe | collected 2010-07
AGACCCCTTGGTCCCTCTGCCCAACCTCTCAGACCCCTTGGTCCCTCTGCCCAACCTCTCAGACCCCTTGGTCCCTCTGCCCAACCTCTCACCCCCCTTGGTCCCTCTGCCCAACCTCTCAGACCCCTTGGTCCCTCTGCCCAACCTCTGAGAACGGTCGCGCGGGCGTTGTGGACACTTGACTCGCATGGAACGAGCGCATGAATTGTTTTGTCATACTAATGTGCTGCTATAGATCACCATTTCTTCTTTAAATAAATTGTGTAGTGTGGTTGCTTTGAAGGACTCTATCGTTTCAACGTTGTTGGGTATTTCGAGGGTTTTTTGACGAAAGGGTTGGCCATTCTGTAACCACGGCAAGTTTCGCAAGATGGACGAATGTGGGCGCGCGTGCGGGACGATGGTATTGAGAAGCAACCCCAAGCGTCGCACGCATGGTGACTTCTACGATGGAAGCTTGGTGGTGAAGGAGTTTGTTTGGATGGATGGCGATCCACCAAAAGGTGAAGGAGCGGGATGTGCATGGCGAAATCCTCGAGGAAGGCCAAGCCGAAATTCCGCCACGGAGGTCCGGCGGCGACCTAATCAAAGCCGCAAGGAACAAAACTGCTTTGATGTGGTGTGGAGAAAAAAAATTGGAGGAGAAGAAGTCTGCCTTGGCTTGCACGTGATTGAGAGAAGCAAATCCACGAGCGGTTTGCCATCACGGGCACTAAGAAGAGGATTGCAAGTGAAAGTTGGGAGTGGACTTCATACGTATATTCCAAAAGGTACATGGCTACCTGGAGGAATCTACGGCATGGAATACACGCAAAGGGAGGTGTCGAAGTTGAGGGAAGTGCACGCCCTTGACCAAAACATCATGTGGGCACTGGATCATTCCCTCGTGGAGTTGCCTCCTATGAGCCCCCGCGAGCATGGTATGCCACCCAATGCGGTTATCATACCTGATCTTCGTTGGTCCGGATCTGTCCTCATGATCAACAACGGTAACCAACCGAATTGCAAGTTGGTGGCCGAGATCTGTGCGAAAGGGCCACATGGGAGGTACTTTTGGAAAGTTTCGTTTCAAACATTACGGGATGTGTACGGAAAGGAAGAGCTCATTGCTCAATACATTTATCATCAATAAAAAGCCTCCTTCTTGTTCGACGTCCGTCTTGCTTCCTCGTGAGGGATCCTAGGTTCCTCTCGTGGTAGCACACGATTTTCCAGTAGACTTCGGTGGTGCTACCTCTCATTTTGCCGGATTTTCGACACGGCGCACGGGAGTCTAATGGACACATCGTGTACGTCATGCGACGGAGAGACTTCGAAAGTAACGGAGAAGCGTAGTGAGATGGGTCGAAAAGGTTTCGTCGCGATGCTACGCGATAGAAGGTCGGCAGGAGAACTCGCCAGTCAGCATCCCTTGGGATCGTGGTGGGTGGGGGGCAAGAATGCCCGTGGGAGGGACACCGCACCGAAAGTAGCAGGCAACATTTTGCCGGATTTTGGACACGGCGCACGGGAGTCTAATGGACACATCGTGTACGTCATGCGACGGGGAGACTTCGAAAGTAACGGAGAAGCGTAGTGAGATGGGTCGAAAAGGTTTCGTCGCGATGCTACGCGATAGAAGGTCGGCAGGAGAACTTGCCACTCCGCATCGGAGAAGGTAAGGGAAATGGATACCCCAGGTTCAGAGGACCGAGGAAGATGATCATTCTATGTCATAAGCACATTATAGGTAACATGGTCTTCTATTATAGGAATAGAGCTAGACGCTCGTATTGTTCCTTGGGAATCACGGGATCCAAGTGTGAAATTCCACCTGGTAAGCCTGTCCAAAATGCTATGAAGGGGGTATTCTGTCCCAAGGACGACTGAGCTTCCTCGAGGGTACCATACGTACAGAAATGCCTCTCTCCAGCCTCATCGACGTCGAAAACATCGAATACCGCGATTGTATCGTTCGTGGCATCACGATCAAAGATGAGTCTCACACTGAGTTCTCCATCTTCGACCACATCGCCGACTGTTCGAATGAGGACCAAAGGCTTGCCTGTGAGGACCGGTATCATATGCAAGACAGAGAAGTCCACCCCCCCCTCGAACGAAAAGGGAGTGTCACGTTTCTCTGCGTTGTGTTTGGAGAAAAAGCCCACCACCAAGCTTTTCAAGCCCATGTTCAAGTTTTCGCGTAAGGTAAGAGCTTCTTGTCCAATCACTTGTCCACAAACGATGATATACGACATGTCTGCATGCTCCTCCATCAGTTCCGTGTCACCCCCACACATCTCTGCAAAAGCTTTCTGGAGTGAACCTTCGCTTGGTTTATGCTCACACGCATGGTCAGTAAAGTTTGAATCACCAAGCACCAACGCGGCCGAGAACGCCAAACATGCCATCAGCCTCCATGTGAACGGTGGTAGACGTCCAAGCACCATGAACGTTTGAAAAGCGAGTGTACGGACCACGCACAAGTCTCCGTATGCACTGACGGGCACTGCTTTCAAACCAAGAGGGCTCAAAATTCGATCTTGAAGTACCAAGGTGCTTCGCAAAGCCAATGGGCCGTGGGTGAACCATTCCGCTTGGTCACCACCGACCCAAGACGTCTTACGAAGTCTTCTTCCTTTCTCCTCCAAAGTAGCGTGAAAGGATGATTTGGAAAGAAGATCCTCGAATACGAAGCGAGCAGCCTTCCAACCAACCCCATACTCCAATCCCACTTCCACGGCTGCCTGCACCATCGTGGTTGGACGGCGGGGGTTCGACCACTTGTCCACATTCACTATATTCTTGAGTAGCGCACCTTTCCTCAGCTTTCTCCCCGTATGGGGGTTCATGGCGGTCCCATCGAAGAGCTCGGAGATCACTCCGCCTTTGAAGAAGAGGTCGGTCACCACCTCTTCGGTCGGCGCACTCCAATCTCCAATACTTCTCCTCGAGATACGTCCCCCACTCTCTGGACCCATGACTCCATCCCCTTTTCCTTCTGAAAGCAAAGGGACACTCTCCTCCAAAGGAGCACCTTCCGTTTGTGACCGGGGTACATCCCAAACAACCAGGAAGTCTTCAGAGGGGAAGCTTCGCTCAAGGTCATCCCAAAATTTCCAAGGGACCTTGTGCTTTCGAGCTATCTCCTTTATCTCCGAAACTCCGACCTTCCTCTTCGAGACTTCCGGAGCCTCGGCCGTCACCATTGTTTTCGATGATCCATGCCTTGCGAAGCGGTACACGAAGTTTGCCATTTTTCGAGACACACCCCATAGTCTCGAAGCGAGTATCTCATAGAAAACTCGCATCCTTATGCCATGCGAGATAGCCGCCCTCGCAAGCCCCACAACCATCTCCAAAGATGGTAACATAAACCGCTTGTATAGGTCTATCCCACTCACTTTCTTGAAACCTTCCTTCAACGGACGCGTGCTTGTGAACTGCACGCACGCTTGCTTGGTCCCATTGTAGTCTTCCACACTAAGGTGGAAGAATACAAACTCGGATTGTTCAAAGGAATGAGCATTTCCAAACCAATCATTCTGCTCCGCACTCAAATTCTCGAGGGAGCTCTGGTCAGCAAGCGAATTGAGGACATCTGCAGGTGACTTCGGGTTTCCACGAGAAAGAACTTTCCTCGCAAAACCGGCTTCCTTCCTCTCTCCATCCATGCTTGCATCTTGTAGGATTGCTTCTGCAAATTGCTTCATCTCTTCTCGCAAGGCGGACGTGGACTCTTGCAACGGGGACTTACAAAAGACGTCGAGGAGTTCATCAAATCGGCTTGTTTTCTCTTCCACTGTCGAGGGTAGAGTACCCTCCGACACTTCGCAAGCCAAAGCATCTGACGCAACATTCATTCCGGCGGTTATCGGCTCGAACACGCTTCCAAGTCCCACATCTGTATCCTTCGTCATTTCGCTGACCGTGCGAACGTCGGCTTGGTTTTCGCTCCGGCAATTGGACGTGAGAGGGATCCTTGCCTGAAAGGGAAGTCGCCGAACCTCCCCGAGCATGGGATGCCCATGGGGTGAGAGTAGAGGGGCATGGCCGATAGAGACACAACGACGTAGCGGGGGGTCCAATTTTGCCGGATTTTTAGAACCACTCTCAAGACTCTAGTGCACAGTGCACGTCAATCAAAAGGTGCAAAGAAATGCAAGGTAACGGACAAGCTACGTTGCAACGTGCGAATTGCCTTAGAGAGCCGTTTTTCGAACGAAGCTCTTAGGAGGTTTGCTGGCTTTGGGATCCTCTCGCGGTAGGGGGGTCTCTACGAGGGTGAAGGCCAAAATGGCCCGTCTCGATAATCTTCCGACTTACGAGAAGCCGGTGGCACCGCCACGTTAGCTTCGTCGGTCCTTGGAAACGGTCCGCATTCGAAAACGTGGGAGCATACCCGCATTTCACCAACTTCTCCTCGTGGAGCTTGGCAGCAGAGGACAAGAGAGATATCATTCCTTCCTTTGGGGGCACTACCTAACGCGTGCGTGTCTGCAAGGGCAAACGTCATGCCATATTCTTGGAAACGCGAATGCATAGTATGCGACGACAGGGTGGCAAACTTGCCATTAAAGTTGGTTTACTCAAAAGTACCTCCGTATCCTTCAGCAAGATTCGAGCAGCTGGTTTTCTTTTGCTTTTCTCCGATGGGGAAGCACACGTGCAAAACCTAGCATGGAAAGGTTCGATTCGCATTTCCTTTTGGGTTCAACAAAGTCACAACGGAGTCTTCGAAGCAGCTTACACAATCTTGGAATCCTTCAAGAACTTCTGGTACCACCACACGACATCAGCACTTGGCTGGAACCATATGTGTTGCACGTATCGAACCACTTCATTGAAGGACTTCTTCGTCGAAGTTGCCCGGGTAACGGACAAAAGGAGGGCCTCCATCGAAGCAATATATCTGGTTTCCCCCGAGGAAGATGAACGTGTTCCCGTTTCAAGAACTTTCTTCACGGCAACAAGGACATGGCCGTTGAGCACCGTTCTACGCGCTTCGTAACACTCCCCGTCGAACACCAAGCGTGTCAAGAGCGGTCTATCCCACCACACGCGGTCTAAAGCGCACTGTCGAGGTACAAATCTCAACACGTCTGAAACGGACGACGTCTTCCGAGCTCCAAATAACTTCAGCACGCGCTGGGTTTCGCCCGGGTCCTCGTTCAAGGACTTCAGCCAAGTTCGGATGCTCCGTAGAAGCGGGTAGTCGATTGCACGTTGCAAATTTGACCAAATGAAGATGACCTCCTTCGGATAGTGCACTGGAGGCTTCTTTTCTTCATGAGCCCCAGGTGCTCGCAAGTCACTAGGGTAGTCTACATGATCGGAGGTCTTGTGAGCACCGTACCGTTTGATGTTCACGAGTATGTTTGCAACGAGCACCGAGTCATCCTTTTGCGGACGACCGATCTCCACATCGCTTGCCTTCGTCGGGTTCCGTCTTTTCATCTCTTACCACGTGCGTGTTACGCGGAGAGGTACACACGTGGGAGCTTGAGGAAGGGTTCCCCTTCGGTGCCTGAACCGGAACCCCGGGTCTACTACATTGGAAGGTCTCGGTTAATGACTAGTAGGGTGGGGCCGATTGGTGCTTCAAGAGCCATTCGGTACCGAACGTCCATTCTACCAAAGTGGGATTGTTGGAACCTTCTCATTCCGTTGGTGTAAACTTGGAAACCGGTTGAAATGGAAAAACCTTGGGTTGTTCTGCCGGAACTCGGAGGGAATGAAAGTCCTCATCTCCCAAGCACTGCTTCCCAACTAGCACCACGTGTACGAAGGATTCTTCCGTGCTCATGGAGACTTTGTGATCTACGCAATATTCACAACCGCTTACATGGTACTCATACTAACTTTCAAAACCACTCCGTCGTGCATAAAACGAGGACGAAGTTGTCTGACTAGGGCAAGGAGAAGCAATCCTCCCTTGGGTGCGTTCTGGACTCCCTTCACAAACCGGCTCAATGGGTGGGCGGTTGAGGGCTCTTGGGACATCGGTCAAACTTTCTGCGGTACCATTTCGTCGTCCTCGGCTATGTTCCCGTTCTAGGCGCCGTCGCCTGGCCAGTCTCGCGATCTCCTCGAGGGGCAGGCAATCCACAACAGAATCGTCCTGGTTTGGCGTGGAAGGTGTAGGCATCGGCGGCAGGTCACAAGGCATGCTTTCGTGTCCGTTTCGATACGAAATCAAGCTTGGACTGTCTTGGGCTTCACCTCCTATGGGACACAACTCTCTAGGAATTGGATGGGTCCAAGGGGTTCCTTGGTGTTCCAACCATACAGACAGGTTGGTGTCATCAAGGATAGGACCCATTCCGTGCTCAAAGCCACCACGGTATGCATCTAATGTCCTTTTGCGGTTTGCATGCAACCATTGACGGGCGGCGGTTTTGTTCAACCTCCCATCCCTACCAATCGCTTCTAACCCAAGGCACGCGTGTATTCTTCGCAGTGCCTCCCTCAAGCTCCAATCGAGCGTTCCGCGACCCCTTGCACGGCATGCCGCATTGAACTTGTCCGTGATTTGTTGGACGGTCCGGCGTACACGAAAGCAATACAGAAGAGCCTTCCCGGGATCCACAAATGCTTCGACATGGGCCATATTGCATCGAAAGCGATTTGCTTGGTCGACATGGTTGAGTCGGTCCTCCGCTCCCTCAAGCAACATAAACATACTGAACACATTGAGCTCGTGGTCTGTGAATCCTCTTCGACTATGTGACTTGAATATCATATACTCCTTGTTGAGCACGTCTCTCGTCACTGGTCTTGCTTGGTTGTTCACTGTTTGTGGTATTCCTCCCGAAGGAGGGACAAAAGGTGGTGGATACTGTCCCACAACAACTTGCCAGCGGTTCAAAGTGTTGAAAGGGCGATTTGGTCCTCTTCCATCGGGGACGAGTAAACTCATGGGTCGTGCTCTCGAACGGAAGGCCTCCCTCTCAACGGGGAGATGCCTCGCATCCACAACTGCCTTTTCGAAGTTGTCCCGTAGCGTCTTCATCTCTGTGGCGGACAATGCGGTGCACACCACATCCCACACGATTCGGGTGGACAAGAACCATTTGGTATGGTCTCCGTAGTCTGTTGCCCGGTTGGTCGCATCCTCTTCCCGTGACAAAGGGAACCAACGGTTTAAGAATTCAGAGTTGTGTATGGTTCGTCTCCCAAGCCCAGTGCTCGGGTGAACGACACTTGGATTGTCCGTCAAAGCATTGTAATGTGGATCACGCAACTTTGTAGTGGCAGAATCGACATCATAAGTGCAATCCAAGTCCCCGCAAAGAAAGCTAGGAACGGGACCGTCCCTAGACCAATGGTGCTTCGCTACCAAGTAATCCCAAACGTCTCCATAGAATACCATCAACAAACGGAACACGAGTTGCGGGCACCGTTCCTCGAACCTCCTTCTCCTATCGCGAAGAGCGTGTGCGAGGGCATGTTTCATGCCGGAGGATGCTTCAAAGACTCTTGCTAGCTTTTGGAATGGTCCTTTCCTCGGTAGTCCACCTTGGGATACAAACGACGATCGGACTTGACCAAGGTATGCGGACACCCGTCCTTCGTCTATACTCTCAAAAAGGGAGTCGACGACATGGGGTAGCAAGAGCCCATCACGCAAGATGCCACCATGGAGCAAAATCCTTGACACTGTGCCTATCCACGGGTTCTGTCCTCGAACAAGAAATGTCATCGTTTTGATGGATTGCTCGGAGCAAATGCAAAGAAGGGCTCCTCTTTCGTCCAATGGGCTCATGGCACACGCATCTTCGAGTTTGCTCAACCACATCTTGATGCACTTCACCATGTACGAAGTGACCGTATCAACACTGATGGCGATTGGCCGTTCACATACCTGCACCGCATGCATGCCCACTCCTCTTTCGTTCGGAGGGATTTCATTCAGGTTTAGGCTTGATGCAAAGAAGTCAAGAACATGGACGGCAGACTGGATTGTGTCCGCACCAATTTCGGCGCGCAAAGTCCACGTGCTTTGAGCAGGTAGTTCAACTTCTATGTGATCTAAGAATCCTCTAGCAAGGGTCCTCGTACGCTCCAAACCTTTTCGCATTTCCTTACGAAGGCCAACAGCTTCCCCTAGATCCGCAACCAAGGCTGCTATTGGACCTATGGGCTCCAAGTCCAAAGCCCACGCTTTACCAAACGAGCTACACAATTTCCTCGGTCCAGGGCAATAGATGTTCACCACACTCACACCATCAAACAACCCTTCGTCGGGCTGACCAAATCCAGCAATGTACTCTTCAATCGCCGACCGTGGGACAACGGAATCCATGTAGCGTAACCCAATCCCAAGAGGCAAGCAAGCTGCATTTGTGGGCGGGACGGGCCCGGCGTCGTATCCCACGTGAGGTGGAGGCGGTATCCAAAATTGCATGTGCGCTTGTAGATCGACCGCTTCAGCAAGACCCAGAGTACTATACATCCTTGTTCGATTACGCCATTTCGACGGCATCTTCGCGAGTAACCTTCGAAAACATCCAACGGACCACAGGTTTGCACATCCACCGGCATGACGTCTGACATGCCATTCGTATCCAATGTCTATTCGACACAATCCACGGCTAACCCGCTTGAGTGAAGGGACAAAACGGTTGACGGATCGTACTAGTGGACTCCGCTCTCCATCGAGACCCTCGGAGGTCGTGGTGCAGATTTGATCCTTCCAACCTTTTCCATCCAAGTACACCATACATTTCGACAATGCTTTTCTCTCTTGATCTGTCAATGTCAACCGGGGATCATGTATGGTGTACACAAACAGCTTGCAAATAATGTCAAGGACTGGTGGGATGGTGACAAAACGGTCTCGTGGGCTTGAGAATTCAGTTGGTCTCTCAAAGATTTGCCAATTCACGAAATACACGTAGAGCTCCTTCATGAACGGAGCCAAGCTTCGATCATCACGGCACCATCTTCGGAGTGCGTCATACACGCGTCTCTCAGCTCCAACCACGTCACCAGGTGCATTCGACGATCCCATGCCGGGATCTGAAGTGCGATCATGTCGTGTAATCAAAGCACTGAGAGCCCCACGGGCTTGCGCCTTCACAAAGTGAAAGACTCTTTGTGCACCTTGCTTGCAAGTGGACGAGTGCGAAGCAACTTCTTCGGCTCCAAAGCACACGCACCAAAGGTTGAGTGCTTGCATCTCAGATCCATATGCCTCTCCCAGAAGAAAATGGGGAAAATCGGCTAGAGACTTCCAAGATTGATGCTCTATATTCCCGGGAGGTGGAAAACACCAAGTATCCTGAAAGCCATCGTCGTTACCCGGCACATTACGCAGGTTTGGGACCCTCGGAATCGATACACTAGCCCCTGCACGAGCTCGACGGCTACGGTTGGAAAAACCAAGACCACGCATGTGCTCTGGACATTTTGATAAAGCCGTACCGAGAGTCACCTTCACTGCATTTCTACCAGGCGGTTCGTACATTCCAAAAATAGGTGTCGGAGAAGGGTGGAAGACGTCAGCAAGCTCAAAGAGATGAATAAGGCCTTTCACTGAATCCACATCCGCCCGAAAGGAACCATTAGCCTGAAACTCATCGGGATCAAGGCGTGGGAGATGGACTCTCGAAGGGGAGTCGTCTCTATGGTTGCCCACGGATGGTTCTTGACGGTCCCACGAGTCCACAACGTCTTCAAACAACCGTGCTCCAATGTCCTCCCGATCTCCTTCGTCGGCAAGAGTATGAAATATGCAATTCCAACTGTCGAAAGGCTCATAACCCTCAACGGACGTACTCGCGTCCGATTCCACGTCGCTCGCGTTGTCATACAACCACGTAGGATCGCTTTCGTCTCCGCTCCCGGACATAACGATCAAAGCAAAGCTCCTTGAGCGCCAAGATCCACAAATGCAAGTGAAGGGCACCAACAATACCAACGGCGAAGCCCCCGTGAGGCCACGTGCACACCCCAATAAAAAACAAACGGTCTTATCTACTCAAGAAACCCTAAATTTCGGTTTAGGGTTTAGGGTTTAGGGTTTAGGGTTTAGGGTTTAGGGTTTAGGGTTTAGGGTTTAGGGTTTAGGGTTTAGGGTTTAGGGTTTAGGG
>LFIK01005593.1_pt1 | contig 10071 bp, 6 predicted proteins | sample 643401 | NCBI WGS metagenome assembly LFIK01 (sample SAMN03777447, study PRJNA286221) | soda lake metagenome | biome: soda lake; feature: Kulunda steppe; material: water; isolation source: sample T5-Br brine of Lake Tanatar-5 | place: Russia: Kulunda steppe | collected 2010-07
TTCGATCGTCGCCCATCCCATCCCCAGCTCCCCCGTCCATCCCCGAACGAGAAGAAACTCTTCTGGGATGCACAGTCCAACCTCGCCCGTGGACCGAAGCCAACGGGCCTCGTCGAACGAAATCGCCGAGAAGAACCGCAAAAGAACATGGACCACGCGCAACGAAGCACAGCACGGTTTTCAACCAAGGAAACGGACGATCGAAGGTACGACGTACAAAGTCAAGACGATGGAGACGAACGAAATACCGGCACAAGCGAAACAGAATCGGAACAAGAACTTCAGCCGTCGGACGGTGGACAAGCCGCCTTGGCCAGAGCGTTTGCCAAGGTGGTGCAGAAGAAAGATCAAGGAAAGTTTGCCGATCTGAATGCATACACAGAAACGATAAAATCCAGAAGAAACAAGCAAGACGTCGAATTGGTGGAGGAAGAAGCAGAACGAACAAGGAAAAAAAAGGAACGGCTGGAGTTAAGAAAAAGAGGAAGAATTTATCCAAGGAAGGCGGGAGTTGAACCCATGGTCGATCAGATGGAAAGAAAATTACGCAAGATTGCGACGAGAGGTGTCGTTACACTCTTCAATGCAGTTGCTAAAGCACAGAAAGCGGCAGAGGACAATAAAGATAAAACGCATTCTGCAGCTGCACTAACGAAAGCTGCATTTTTAGCAGAGATCAAAGGTGGCATATCAAATGACACGGAAACAAAGAAAGAAAGAAACGAAAGCAGCAAGGGTAGATGGGATGTGCTGCAAGATGGTTACCAAAATTTGGGAAACGGGAAGCTCAAAGATCTTGAAAAAGTGGACGAAGAAGATGTGTTAGAGGAACTTGACAACGGCCTTTCAGATACTACAAGCGAGGGCTCCGAGAGTGACGGCATAAGAGATCAATCAGTAGGAATGTCTGATGAGACGGAATCCAACAAAAGTGAGATAGAAGCAGATTATGAATCTGGATGATCCATAATCCATTCAGACCCCATTTGAGAACCCAAAACTAAGCGCCACACTACTTGTTTTGCTACTAGGCAAACTCTTCCTACAAGATGTAGGCTTCAGCTTCAATCCCGATGGCCAAATGGCGGCACTTCTGTGGTAGCACTTATCTCAGATCAACCATTCTTTTGTGTGGGTTCTTCAAAATGCCCTGTTGATGCCCTGTAGCTAGGGCATTACATTTAAGCAGCTAAAATGTGCCTGACAAGCACTGCTGGGCACTTTTGCATTCACATACACTCATGTCCGTGTAAGGCATTTGAATTGAGAATCTTCATGCGCTGTTGATTTGTGCTCGATGTGCTGGAGTTCACCCAAACATGACTCTAACCGACAACATTTCTCGACCACCAGCTTTAGAGGGCTGAATGCTTTGGCATCCATCACATTCTTCTCTCTCCACTACTGCGATCGTCAAGAGTAGGTGCACGTAGCGTGCTCCATTCCGATCTTTCAGATGTCCATTGTCGAGTATCTTGCTTCCTACAGCCACCCTGGAGTGTCGTGGACATGGTCCCTTAGATGGCAACCTCTCCCCACCGGAAGGGAACTAGCATTTACCCACACGTCTTAATTGCCTCTACGTCTCATTCGACAGACGTTGCGAAGGCATGGGTCAACGTAGCAGCAGAGACGCTCAATGTGGCACACGCAGTGAGGAAGGGGTTGTCACTGTCGGATCTCATAGCGACCTGGTCGCTGACGAAAACGCGCTAGCGAATCGCCTGCACAGTTCTGTGCTCTCCGAGCCTGTAGGTGTTCCTGCCGAAGACGTCGACTGGAACCAAGTATTATCCCAGCATAGAGAGGATGACTGGCTCGTGCGAGAGCTGGGATTGATGGTTGGCGTGTACAGCGAATACACTAGGCAACACGTTCAAGAAGTATGTGCCGAACAGCAAGCAATTCATGACTGCATCGATTCATTGGATGCAAGAGCTGCTTCCATGGTGAAGGACTTCATCCAGAGCAAACGGCATGCAAAAGATAGTTCCAGCGGAGCAAGCATGCTGGAGCAGGTCAATAGGGAGCTTTCACAACTCACCGAAAAGGCTATGTGTTTAGAGCAGCAAATTCAAGAGTTGCAGGACAGAAGCAGGCGACTCCGTGCTGCTCCTACACCTGTTGTTTCAAATTGACGAGTGTTGTGCATGACACGCTTGTGGGTTTTCCTTTTTTTTCTTCCCATGGAGGCATTTCAAGCGCTGATTCAGCTTGTCAGTAGTTGCATGTTTCGTGTCCGTTGTTACATCAAATTGCTGTCCTTGAGCTCCGAGTGTCCAATGGTCAAACCCCCCTGGATGGTATAGTCGAGAATCTCTCCCTGCCGTTGGAAAGTTTATTCCCGGACCTCAACAAGTCGATCCATCCTTCCTCGAATCAATCGGTTGTCTGCTCGACTGTGGAACTGGATCGTCTGACCCACCCTGATCGGGTCGATTGGTGTCGATGGGATCATTTCCATTGCAGCCTTGGCGGCACCATGAAAGCCGCGATGAGCCTACGCAGTGCGACTCGCCAGCCGAAGCAGTGTCGTCGTGCCAGCATCAGGACGCGCAGCGAGAGAGCTGCGCCGAAGGAGAGCACGACAGAAGCCAACATTGGTCCAGAATCTATTCGTGAAGAGACGCTTTCCGTGGCGTATCAAGGTGTCCCAGGCGCGTACAGCCAAGAAGCGGCAACGACCGCCTACCCAGGCTGCAACGCGGTGGCGTGTGATAACTTCGAATCGGCATTCCAGATGGTTCAAAGCTGGACCGCAGACAGAGCTGTACTGCCCATCGAAAACTCGCTTGGCGGAAGTATACACGCAAACTTCGACTTGTTGCTCAAATATAGACTGCACATTGTTGGGGAGGTGTATCTACCAATCAACCACTGCCTCATGTGTCTGCCTGAGCAGGACATGAAAGATGTGGAAAAGGTTCTGTCTCATCCACAGGCGCTGGCTCAATGTGAAGGCTACCTTCAGAAACTTGGTGTGGTCAAAGAAGAATTCATCGACACTGCTGGAGCTGCAAAGAGTATAAAAGAAAACATGATCACTGGAGCTGCAGCAATTGCAAGTGCTTGTGCCGCTGAATTGTATGGAATGAAAGTACTTGAAACAGGTATTCAGGATCACAAGACAAATGTTACTCGTTTCATTGCTCTCGCCAGGGATCCTTTGATGCAGAAATCCTCAGTGAAGAAACCCTACAAGACATCAATATGCTTTTCCCTCAATGAGGCTCCAGGTGTTCTGTTCAAAGCATTATCAGTGTTTGCTTTGAGGGACATTGACCTGACTAAGATAGAGTCCCGTCCAATGAGAACCAATCCGGTCATAGAGTCTCGTTCTGGAAGACAATTCAACTTCCTATTTTATGTCGACTTTGTAGGCTCTCTCATTGAAGAGCCCTGCCAAAATGCACTTCGCCACCTTCAAGAAATTTCGCCATACTTGAGAGTGCTGGGTTCATACCCCATGGATACAAGTCTGAATGTGAATGTTTGGAACGAGGACACCGATCCGCTGAATGATCTAGTACGGTGACACTTCCATAAATGCAAGCCACTTACGGAACCCAGTCTGGAGAGGCACAAAATAATAGCCCTTCATGTGGTTTAGTAAAAAAAGTACTATTTGGCCAATAAGAATACACATTCTAGTCAAGCTACATTCCGTTGGCATACTATGCGAGGTTTCTGACATTGTGTCATAACATCTAATGCGAAGTAGAAGGTATGCGTGGTGGCAGGAGTTGGGACAAAAGCGCTCTGTACCATTGAGATGCTCACAACCATTGTCTATTCACTAGGCACTTAGTCAAGATTCACATTCGAGTTTTGCCATCACACACCGTGGATTTGTGCTACTGGATAAGCTTGATGCAATACTGTTGTTCTTTTGTCATTAAAAATATGGTAGCTTATGTTTTTTCTTGCTCAGGTTTGCATTCGTTAGAGTAATAATGCATTAGTGGATGCATGTCAGAAGAATCATTCCATTGTGCCTGTAATAAATGGCAGAAGGCTCTTCATCTATGCAAGGCGCAAAGTATACCAGCCACAGATTTAGGGTTTGCTGGTTTTGCAGTGGGGATGATAGTACCAACTCTGTTGTCTTTTTCTTCGACAGCAAGGGGCATTGCCTTGGAATCTTCCTCAGCATTCACCAGGTCAGATCCAACAGACGATTCTTCGGACCAATCGGAGGACCCCTCCACTAATGCTGATTTTAATTTCTCTTTGCTACTCCCATCAAATCGGTGGACATCCCTAGTAGTTGGGCCACGTGGTTTCACGTATTTTTGGCTTGTCAAGTGACTTGTTGCCTGCTTGTCAACCACTTCCTTACATGGTCCTTGGACTTGAGCTGCAGCTAGAGCTGGGTCCCCAAACACCTTCCTTGCATCTTGCCACCATGGAACAAAAGCACCACCGCCCAAAAGTGCATCGAGGCCAGGGTACAAACCATAGTGGGAAGTAAACCAGTTACCGATGGGGTCTGGATGAGAGGATATGTTGTGTGTCCTGTTTTTTGTCTGAGTGCCATGAGATGGAGAGGCTGTTTGGTTTCCACACCTACCTCTCTCAGTTGACACCATCTCTCGTTGCACAACAACCACACGATGCAAATCATGGAGCTGCCTCTTGAATGTGCCAACTTGCCTCAGAATCGTTGTTTGCACTTTGACAAAATTTTCTTGTCCCAAGTATTTGATGATCTTTTGCTTCGAATGAGGTTTATAGTCTTTTGCCTCTCCATCCCCTGTATCTCCTAATCCTTCAACACGATTTCCACCTTTTGTCTGGAAAAGTTGTTGGAGATAGGAGTCGCTTCTACGAGCATAACCATAAGGGTTTCGTGTTGTCCACCTTGACTGTTCGGACTTATTGGATGACTTGGTATAGTGAGTATCTTGATGTATGCTGTGTTTGTTCAAGCAATCAACACGCTTCCGTTTCCTGCTGTCTGTCAGCTGTATACCATTCCCAATTCCCACTACTCTGCAGCCATGGCCTTGCTCAAACCCCTCGAGCTTCTCTTGTTGACTGATTGCATGATTGTTGTGATTACTCTCTTGCATGGGTACCCATGGAATTGCTGGGTAGTGAACTGAACCACACTTTCTATACAGTATCATGCCATGATCCTGAATCAAGTGCACAGATCCTGCCGTGCTTTGCATGTATGACACAGAAGGACCACCAGCCATGCTTTCATGACGAAAAACTCGGCCGAGAGGTGGATTGGTCTGAATTTGGTCATTCACCTGGTAAAAAAAGCACATAGAAGGCGTCAGAGAAATTTTCCTACCGTTCGGTGTACCGCCAGGCCGAAAATCCCACCACGAACTTACGGGAAGATCAAAACTTGCCTCCAAAGGAGTCCTGGGAAGAACTGCAGTGTCTCCTCGTGACCGTGTAGCCATATCCTGGTGTGGAACGCTTTCTATTTTCTCCTCCAATCCTGCCATATCTCACACCAGAAAACTGGCTTGAATCTGACTGAGCGCACGGAGAGTTCAATTTGTCCCCCGCAGAGTTCTGGAGTGTCCTGGAAGTTACGTTTCGGAGGTTCGTTGACTTGAGCCTCGCTACTAATCGAGGCCCCACGTCTTCTTCCTCACCACCAGTAAAACTACGGAAAGCCTCGCAGTAATTCCGTGTCGCACGTAAGAGCGAGCTTCTTGTGGTGAATTGGAAGGTTTCCGAGTGTGAAGCGTAACGCTGTGGTTGCAAATGGCGACTGCGATTCGTCAACCCTAGCCCGAATCGGGGTGCTGGTTGGAGAATAACCACGGCACCACCAACCCTCATCCTCTTGTGCTCACTATCCTGGAACTGAAGTCCCAATGAATTCGACCGGGCCAGGGAGGGATTATCCTTGAGGAAAGATGCTTCCTACTTGGTTTTTCTTCGCAATGTTAAGTCATTGGTTATGAATCGGAGGTATGGTGGTGCGGTTCCATCCTCTGTCACAACCATGGTCATGCTTCGATAGTTGGCTTTCTTGTGAGGGTAGCCCTTGTAGAGTCTTCATGCGTTGATCCGTTAGAGATCGCGAGATCGATAATTTTACTTCTCTCAACCATGTTCAACATTGCAAGGCGTGCGATGCACTATTTCATGGCCGTGGGTATTCAACCTAGGCCGTCGTTGTTACAATCATACAATTGATGAGATTCGAGTTCAACCTGTCCGACTCAACAATGCGCATAGATGCATTCTTTGTTTAAAATCACCCGTGCGATTGCTGGCGGTCCACTTGCATATAAGTTTGTCATCTTATTAACTTCATCCTAGCATGGAGAGATCTTGTGAATCGGTGGGCTATCAAACTTACTTGACGCAACCTCCGTAGCAAGATCATCTTCGTCAAAAAGAGGCACTTCAATTCTTGCGTCACGATGTGACTTACCATGGGATTTAGAACATGTTTTCCTACACAACGAAATCAAGGTCTAGAGGGAATTGTAGAAAGAAGGGAAGGGAGAATCGACCGAATCGGGCTTGAGATAAACATGGCATTACTCGATTTACGAACGAAATATTCGAAGGCGTTTAAGTTAAGTGTAATTTTATTCGTCGCTAGATTGTAAAGAAGACACTTGCTGTCTACTGCTGAATGAATCACGACATTACACGTTTTATCAACAAATCTACACATTGCAATGTCAACTTGAATACTCTCGTTGCTTCATAACTTACGTTTAAATCTAGATAAGGTAATATATTGTGACACGACTTTCACTCGTGAAGTTAAGTAACCAACGAAGTATTCTTCTAGAATTGTCAAAAACAATCCGCAAAGTAAAGTTTAAGCGTTACAGTAAGACGGAGCGAAGGTATCAAGGTCAAATTGGAAGTGGGCTCACATGTACTGCATATGGAAGACGAGTAAAACGAAGTAAAGCGGATAGAGGTGATACCGATGATATTTACACAATATTCAACTAAGTCAGCTCTCTCTTGTTGTAGCAACTATTCCATGTGATGTTTTCATTGACATAAGAGAACATACTTTAACTTTTTCGAAGCGTACACAAAATTTGATGACAATTTTACTCCAATTTTCAACGAAACAATTGTTCAAATAACGCGGAGCGAAAACTTCGTGTTGCAACAAATCGCGAGCTCGATTCTATACACCCTATTCTCAAAATGACATGCAAGAAGTGTTGTTCAATGTTGTGTTTTTTTTGTTGAGGAAAAATGTTCAAGCCATTAGAGAATCTATCGTATCAAAACGAATACGTTTTGTTTGGCCTTCGTTGATCAGAAAGGCTAGATTTGAACACGAAGAAACTATTTGTAATGTTGAGGTTGATCGTGTAAAGAGCATTTGCGACGAGTTATGTTGATTTTGATCTTCATAGGTAGTATATTTCGTAGAATACTCTAGCGTTCGGTATTGGTGCAATGCAAACAACATGTATCGAACGAAGCATTCCTGTTTTCAATTCGATTTTCTGTGATTAGTAGAGTCCATCAACACCTTTACAAACGCATACGGACGACAAAAAATTCCATCTCCTTCCGCGGTGTTTGCTCGAAGATTGATACGAATAACCTGAGTTTATTCTCGCTCTGAATTTTAACCATTCTAGGCCGAAGAAATTTCGTAGATACGTGGCCTGAATCGTTTCCAGCCTCAAATTCAGCATAGTTCACCCTGTCGAGCTGAATGCCTACTGATTCAATATACGGAGCGGTGCTTTCCGCAGTGCCGTTCTTTCCACGGAGCTGGCAGCTCCGAAACGTGGCCCTTGAACAAGTGGACAACGAAGATGAACTCTCATCAACAGGACTGGAAGAGCGGAGACGTACTGCTAGAACGTGCGGCTAGCTTTTTTAATCGAGGAGGCCGAGTTGAGGGAGCAAAGGAAGTGCCAGAATGGATGGGAGATCTGGATCATAACCTGAAGAAAACTAGCCTTGCCCTTTCGACGAGCGTTCAAGATTTGCAGAAGGCTGCAGAGACGAGGCTCAAATCTTTTCCCATAAGGACGACGAAAGTAAGAGCCTCAGATGCTTCGTCAGGAAGCCAAGGCTCGTCGAGAAACGCACCTGTCCTGTGGAAGAACCTACAGCAGACAAGCTCTAAAAAAGATTTGCGGCAACCTATCAAAGACGAGTGGGAAGACTGGTTGAAGTCACTTGAGAAGAAGTTGAAGACCAGGTCGGACTGGCCCAGGCGAACACTTGTCAGGAAAGGTTCGGTGTCGGACTTTCAGGAGGATAACACTAGGAAAATTGAGGGACAACAAGGTGCTAGAAATCCTATTCCATTGAAGGTGGACCAGCTTGTCAGGCATGCGCGGGAAGTTGCGCTTGAACGCCTTAGAAACCTTGAAACACAGTGGAAAAAAGGAATTGGAGAAGGGGAAACTTGTGGCATGGAAGACACGAAAAAAGGGTGGCATAGAGTGTCTGCTAAGAGAAGAGGTACCAATCTAAGCTTAATGGACGAAGGAAGAAAAATTGCAATAGTTACAACTGCCAGCTTGCCATGGCTGACTGGCACAGCCGTAAACCCTTTACTACGAGCTGCCTTCTTGGCTAAGATGAAGAAGAAAGTCACTTTGCTAGTGCCATGGCTATCTCCCCAAGATCAAGAAGCGATATATCAGAGGCGTTTCCAAACTCCTGAAGAACAGGAGATGTTTGTTAGAGAATGGCTTCGTGCAAGGGTAGGTTTCGATAGTGATTTCCAGCTAAAGTTTTACCCAGGACGTTATGCACCAGAAAAAGGCAGTATTCTTCCTGTAGGTGATGTGAGTAAGTGCATTCCTGATGATGAAGCAGAAGTAGCTATTTTGGAAGAACCAGAGCACTTAAACTGGTACCACCATGGAGAACGATGGAGTGATAAGTTTCAGCATGTTGTTGGCATAGTCCACACCAACTACCTTGAATATGCAAAGAGGGAGGACAATGGAAATCTCAAAGCCAGTATACTGAAGAGAGTGAACCAATGGGTTTGTCGAGCAGCTGGTTGTGATAAGATCATAAAACTCAGTGATGTTGTACAGGAACTCCCAAGATCAACAACATGTTTTGTTCACGGTGTGTCACCTAAATTTCTGGACATAGGACGACATAAATCTGATGAAATATCAAAGAGCAGAGGGAAAAGTGCATTTCCAAAAGGTGTCTACTTCCTGGGTAAAGTAGTGTGGGGAAAAGGTTACTCTGAGTTGTTAGACGTACTTGAACACCACCGTAGTAAGCATGGCGTCAACATTCATGTAGACATTTACGGGCATGGGGATGATTTTGTATCCGTCAAGGAGGAAGCAAACAGACATGGACTAGCTGTAAGGTTTCATGGTGCTCGAGATCATGCTGACAGCGACATACAAGGATATAAAGTCTTCATCAATCCAAGCCTAAGTGACGTGGTTGCAACAACAACTGCTGAGGCACTGGCAATGGGAAAATTTGTAGTGTGTGCAGATCACCCGTCCAATAAATTCTTCCGCAATTTTCCAAACTGTCTAACTTACAAAGACAAGGATGAATTTTGCAAATGCATATCAAGAGCGATGTCTGAAGAGCCGGAGCCCCTCAACGAGGAGCAGAGGAGACTGCTTACTTGGGAGGCTGCCACAGAGCGACTCCTTAAGATAGCAGAACCTGATCAGCACACATCAAGACAAAGAGCAATTGAAGACTGCTTTGACCGATTGTCATACATGCTGCACAACTCCTTATCAGGGGTTGAGGCATATCGCATTACAGCTGGTGCAGGAGGTGGAACACGTGACTGTCTTGATGATATTTCAGACATCGCAAAATTTGACCAAATGAAGGCTGTCCGCGGTATCCTGGATAGAAAATGATCTTAGGATCACACATTTCATGTATTTGTGAAAGACAGTGGTGCGATGATTTTTGTCGAACAGGTGCACCCAAGTTGAGCGTTCTATGAAAGTGAAGCAGGCTGTTGAATCAGAGTCATGGGCCATCTATTTTTACATTAAATGGTGTTTAGTGCCCTTCGCTGGGTCCTGCCAGATGAGATGCGAACTTGGGATTTTTTGCAGGGCAGGCTTACCATACAAGTCCTCCTTTGTTCTCAAA
>LFIK01005594.1_pt1 | contig 10070 bp, 10 predicted proteins | sample 643401 | NCBI WGS metagenome assembly LFIK01 (sample SAMN03777447, study PRJNA286221) | soda lake metagenome | biome: soda lake; feature: Kulunda steppe; material: water; isolation source: sample T5-Br brine of Lake Tanatar-5 | place: Russia: Kulunda steppe | collected 2010-07
AAGGACGGGAAAACAGGAGAACCAAAATCCAGAATAAGGCAGTCAGCGCAACGCGATGCCGCAAACCCTATGTCGCGTTACGTACCTTTGTTGGGACGAACCCCAGAACCTTCGATCGAGTGAACTTTTTACACGTACTTTCAACCTACCCCAAATAGTAATTTTTTATACTATTTTTGTAAAGATGAACCTTGGTATCTCTCCATTGGTAGTTAGCGGCTATCCTTCAAATGCAACGCAGCCAGTGCCTTGGCGTGCCGCGCATGCTCTGACTTGCCGCTGATTTGTGCGGCGACGATCGCGCCATCCATCAGCAACGTGAAATACTCGACTGTCAAACGCGAATCCTTTACCCCTAGCATTTCGGCCTGGGCGGCGACCCATCCATTGAGATCTGTTTTGTGCGCTCGAATTATCTTGCGCAATCGGGCGTTGTGAATGTCAAACTCGCCTGCTGCATTGATGAACGGGCAGCCGAAAAAATGCGGGTCTGCAAACCACTGCTCGAGAATATCAAACATTGCCAGAAGCCTGCCTTCGGCTGTGGCGGTTGTCTTGCCCATCTCTGTGAAAAACCAGGATCGCCACGCAGCCCCTTCACGCTCCAGAACCGCCTCGATCAGTCCATCTTTATTGCCGAAATGCTTGTAGAGCGATGTTTTGGCCGTACCTGCCCGCCGCACGATGGCATCAACCCCGGTGGCCTGAAACCCCATGTGGCAAAAGAGCCATGCAGCCGAAGCCAACAATCTTTCGGGAGTCGTGTCTGCATAGCGCGCAGAACACAGGGTACCCGCACCAAGGCATAGCGTCTCCACCGGCATGGGCGCTGTCGCGTCGCGGGCCTCAGCCTCCCGATGCAGCGGTGGTTCGAAATCTGTCAGGGAGTCCATCTGCGCAGTCACTCCTGAAATTATGCCCCGTCATTTTGTGATACAGAACTGTATCAAGGCCAATAGAGAAAAGACAAGAAAATCTGCAATCACAACGAATCGCAGGGCTAAAATGGATACCGACCATTATCTATTCTTTGACGAATTTATCGCATATTCTCCGCAAATACGATTCAGATTTGCTCGAAACGAAGGCAATTATTCTGTTTATTGTACAAAAATAGGGAATATCTGGCGGATAACTGGTCAAGAAAGCGCTTTGCGCGGTTTCTGTTAGACAGAACAGATCGGTATCCCCACCATAATCTCAGATTAGGTTTTGCTGAGGGGTGCCGATCATGACAGCGCAAAGCACGCTCTGGGCCACCGTCGCTCTGGATGCGCAAGGCGGTACAGCACAAACGGTGCCGCGTGGTGCAGGACACGCCGCGTCGCAGAGTGCAGTTAAACCGCTTCGGCGCGGGGCGCATGTGCAGGTCGACGCGCTGCAGCACCGCTATAAAGGTATGTCGCAAAATTGCCTCAACAATCTGAACTTTCAGGTTGAGTCAGGTCAGATAGTGGCGCTGGTTGGTCGCTCGGGCTGTGGCAAGTCGACATTGCTGCATCTGATCGCAGGATTGATGCAGCCCGGCGCTGGCGGGGTCTATATCGATGGCAACCGCGTGCGCAGCACATGCCCGCGCTGGGTGGTCATGTTTCAGGCACCCTCCCTGTTTCCATGGATGACCGTGTCGCAAAATGCGGCCCTTGGGCTGCGGTTTGCAGGGCGCAAGGCAGAAATCCAGCGCCGCATTCCTGCACTGTTAGAGATGGTGGGGCTGACAGCCTTTGCCGAACGCAATGTGCAGGATTTGTCGGGCGGGCAGCAACAAAGGGTGGCACTGGCGCGCTCGCTTGCGACCCAGCCTGACCTTCTGTTGCTGGACGAGCCGTTTTCCGCGCTCGATGCGTTCACCCGTCGCGCGCTGCAACAAGATGTCCGCCGGATTGCCAAGGATTTGGGCCTGACAGTCGTGCTGGTGACGCATGACATTACCGAAGCCGCCATCATGGCGGATCGCGCCCTGATCATGGCCCCCGACCCGGGGCGCATCGTGACCGATACAATGCTTGACCCCGGCCCGGACCGCCACCGTGACAGCCCCGCATTCGAGGCAGAACGCGCACGCCTTGCGACCCTTTTTGAAGCCACCGCCTGATTGTTCTCACCCCGCCACGGAGTAGCTGACATGAACCAAGATGATTTGCGCCGCGCTGAATTGAAATGGGCGATGGAAGCCTATAGCGGCGATTATTCCCGCAGGGGTGCCCTGAATCTCTTTGCCAAGGGCGGCTTGTTCGCCGGTCTGTCGGGGCTTTTGTCAACCCTGCCGCAAATGTCTTATGCGCAGGAAGATGAAGTGGTGCGCATCGGCTATCTGCCGATCACCGATGCCACTGCGCTGCTGGTGGCCCATGCCAATGGATATTTCAAAGATGAAGGGCTGGATGCCGAAGACCCCACCCTTATTCGGGGCTGGGCGCCCCTGATCGAGGGGTTTGTTGCCAATCGCTTCAACCTTGTGCATTTCCTGAACCCGATCCCGATCTGGATGCGTTACAACAACAACTTTCCTGTCAAGGTGCTGGCTTGGGCGCATACCAACGGCTCTGGCGTGGTGGTGGGCGAACATACCGATATCACCGATTTCCGCGGTCTTGGCGGCAAGCAGGTGGCGATTCCCTTCTGGTATTCGATGCATAATATCGTGCTGCAATACGCGCTGCGCCAATCGGGCATTACCCCTGTCATTCAGGACCAGTCCGCACCGCTGGCTGACAATGAATGCAACCTGATGGTCATGCAGCCGCCAGAAATGCCGCCTGCCTTGGCCGCCCGCTCGATCGATGCCTATATCGTGGCCGAGCCGTTCAATGCCTTGGGCGAGGTGATGGCAGGCGCACGCATGCTGCGCTTTACCGGCGATATCTGGAAAAACCACCCCTGCTGCGTGGTTGCCACCCATGAAGAAGCGATCACCGCGCGCCCCGAATGGGTGCAGGCCGTGACCAATGCGGTTGTGCGCGGCGCGATCTATGCTTCCGAAAACAAGGCCGAGGTGGCGCATATGATCAGCCGTGACGGGCGGGGCTATCTGCCTGCGCCGTCCGAAGTGGTGGTGCGTGCCATGACGCATTACGACACCGCCGATTATGCCGAAAGCGGTGCGCAGACCCATTCCGATTGGGGCAATGGGCGGATTGATTTCCAGCCTTGGCCCTACCCCAGCGCGGATGCGCTGACAGTATCTTACCTGCGCGAAACTGTCGTGTCGGGCGATGCGGCCTTTCTTGCCGATCTGGACCCGGCCTTTGTGTCCGAAGATCTGGTTGATCGGCGCTTCGTGCGCAACGCGGTCGAGCGGTTCCCCCAATGGCTGAATGATCCCTCTGTCAACCCCGGCGATCCGTTCAGCCGCGAAGAGGTGCTGTCGCTGTGACCGATGCAGCCTATACCCAATCCGGCACAGAGCGCGCGGATGCGCAGGATGCGCGGAAGGCGGCGCTGAAAGGCTGGGCGCGCAGCATGGCCATCGGCACGCTTGGTCTGGGCATTCTGGGCGCGCTCTGGGCGCTTGGGGGGTGGTATATTGCCCAAACCCCGGGCATGCGCGCCTTTTCGCAACTGGCCCCTGTCCCCACATTCGAGCGGCTTTGGGTCATGATCCAGCGCGGCGAGATTTGGTCGATGTCCGCACCAAGCCTGTACCGCGTGGGGTGGGGCTTGGGGGTTGCCGTTGTGATTGGCGTGCCCATGGGCATTCTGATCGGGCGGCTGCCTTGGCTGCGTGACCTGTCGAACGCGCCGTTCCAGTTGTTGCGCATGATCTCGCCGCTGAGCTGGATGCCGATTGCCGTCATGGCCTTTGCGACATGGGACAGTGCGATCATTTTCCTGATCGTTGTCGCCGCTGTCTGGCCGATCATGTTTGCCACGGCCGCTGGCGTGCGCCGGATCGATCCGGCATGGCTGAAAGTCTCGCGCAATCTTGGGGCCAACCCGCTGCATCAGCTGGTCTATGTGATCCTGCCTGCTATTGCGCAAGACATTCTGACCGGCATCCGGTTGGCACTGGGCATTGCTTGGGTGGTACTGGTTCCGGCCGAGTATCTGGGCGTGTCCTCGGGGCTTGGCTTTGCGATCAATGATGCGCGCGACTCTCTCGATTATGCACGGCTGGGGGCAACGGTGCTGGTCATCGGTGTCATTGGCTACGCGCTCGATTCCCTGTGTCTGCTGGCGATCAAACGCTTCAGCTGGCTGCGCAGCGATACCTGAACCTGAACCCAGATAGGAGGAAATACCATGGGTGAACCCGCAACCGTACTGACAGGCTGTCTGGCCCCGATCGACAGAACCGGATTGGAAGGGCTGATCGAGAAAGGCAAGGCCGATCCAAAGGCAATCAAGACCTTGAGCTGCAAGACCGTCGCCGAAGGCCGCTTCCGTCACGCCAACTATATCCGCGACCTGCCGCCCTATATCGTGGACGAGCCGCCCGGACTGTTGGGCGATGACACAGCCCCCAACCCGTCCGAGGCATCGCTGGCCGCGCTTGGCTCTTGTGTCTGTGTGGGCCTGCATGCCAATGCCGTCCATCGCGGGATCACAGTGCAGAAGCTGGAGATCGAGATGGAAGCCGACCTGAATATCACAGCCGTCTGGGGCACGGGTGACCAGTCCGAGAAGCCCGTGGGCTTCACCGATGTGCGGATGAAAGTGATCATGGAAGCCGATGCCCCGCAAGAGGTGATCGACGAGTTGATCGCCCATGTCGCCAAATGGTCGCCGGTGTTCAACACTTTCTCGCGCCCTGTGAACATGGAAATTGCCGCTGCATAAGCGCAATTTCTAGGGCCGCCGCGCCTGTCGCGGCGGCCTTGATCCCTGTTTTTCCTCTCGATGTCTGAGCGCGACAGGCTATGGCATCCACCCTTAAGGAGTTGCTCATGTCCCTGGACCTTGCCCCCGAACTACAAGTCTCTCCGTTGGCACTGCCTGACAGCGATTTTGTTCTTGCCGAAGCCGACCGCATAACCGCCAGTGACCTTGTGCCACTTGTCCGCGCGATCGATGCCGAGGGGCTTTACCCCGAGGCCGTGATGCGCAGCTATGGTGCGGCTGGCGCGTTTCAACGCCATTTGCCTGCGCCCGGTGGCGCGCTGGATCTCGACACCACCATTGCCGCCATGGCGCGCGCAGGGCGCGAATGCCTGTCGACCGCGTTTTGCATGTGGTGCCAGTCGGCACTGGGCTGGTATATTTTCAATTCGGACAACACCGCCCTGCAAGACAGCCTTGGCGCGCAGGTGGCAACTGGCGCGGTGCTTGGCGGAACTGGGTTGTCCAACCCCATGAAAACCCTGTTCGGGATCGAGCAGATGAAGCTGAAAGCCACACCCGTCGAGGGGGGGTACACGTTGCGCGGCACCTTGCCATGGGTCAGCAATATCAACGAGGATGCATGGTTTGCCGTGATCAGCGAAATCCCCGAAGGCCCCCGCGCGGGCGAGCGGGTGATGATGGTGCTGCATGGGCGGGGCGATGGGGTGAAACTTGTCTCGAACGACCATTTCGTGGCGCTGGAAGGCACGCGCACCTATGGCGTGCAATGCCGTGATGCCTTTGTCCCAGAGGCGCATGTCATTGCCGACCCGATCAACGCCTATGTGCCCAAAATCCGCGCAGGCTTTATCCTGCTGCAATCGGGCATGGCCTTTGGCATGATCGAGGGTTGCATCGCGCTGATGGAACAGGTGCGCGGCCCGTTGGGACATGTGAACCAGCATCTGCCCGACCAGCCCGAACATTTCCGCGAGAAACTTGACGCCTTGAAGGCCGAAGTCAGCGCCTTGTGCAAAACCCCCTATGACACATCGGACGCGTATTTCATCCGCGTGATCAAGGCGCGACTGGCCGCAGGCGATCTGTCGGTTGCAGCCGCGCATAACGCAATGCTGCATCAGGGCGCACGCGGATATGTCACGCACGGGGCCGCGCAACGGCGACTGCGCGAAAGCTATTTCGTGGCCATCGTCACACCGGCGACGAAGCAATTGCGCAAGATGCTCGCCGATATGGGGGCAGAGGCCTGACCGCTCCAGATAACACTTACATCAGAAGGGAAAGAAAATGACGGATACACTGATTACTGCAAACCAGTTGAATGCCATGGACAATGTCGTGATCATCGACACGCGCGCGCCGGAAGCCTATGCGGCGGGCCATATTCCCGGTGCTGTCAACCTGCATGAGATCTTCACATTTCTCGCGACGTCGGATGCAAAGGGCATTACGGAAATGACCGAGACCTTTGCCTCGGCCTTCGGAGCAGCGGGTCTGTCTGGCGCTGAAACTGCCGTGATCTACGAGGGGTCGATGAATACTGGCTTTGGCCAGTCCTGCCGGGGCTTTTTCCTGCTCGATTTCCTAGGCTACCCGAAAAAAGTCGTGCTCGATGGAGGCTTTGAGGCTTGGCAAGCTGCCGGTTTGCCGGTGGACACAGCGCCTGTCTCGCCAGAGCCTGCAACCTTCCCGATCGATCCAGCCGGGGCGTCGGTTCTGCTGACACGCGATGACATGCTGGCCGCGCTAGACAGTGGCGAAGCTGCGATCCTTGATGTGCGCGATGTGGATGAATGGATAGCCGAAAGTTCTTCGCCCTATGGCAAGGATTTCTGCCCCCGCAAAGGGCGCATTCCAGGCGCGCGCTGGATTGAATGGTATCGCCTGATGAAGCCAACTGCTGACGGGCCGCGCCTGAAATCTGCCGACGAGGTGCTTGCCGAACTGGCGACTGTCGGCATCAGCCCAAGCATGCCTGTCTATCTGTACTGCTTCAAGGGCGCGCGCGCATCGAATAGCTATCTGGCGCTGAAACAGGCGGGTGTGTCGGATGTGCGGATCTATTTTGGCAGCTGGAACGAGTGGTCGCGTGACCCGTCATTGCCAATCGAAGAGGGGCGCCCCTACGCGTCCTGATCTCTCTCATTTTCAAAGCAGACAAGGAATGAGGCGCATGAAAGACTCTCCCTATACAGAACCGATTATGACCAAGGACGATGTTGCCACCATGGTTCTGCTGGCGAAGAAAAAGCTTGGCATGACCTGGGCCGAAATTGCCGAGAAGACTGGTAAATCACCCGTCTTCACGCATTCTGCGGCCATGGGTCTGAATTCCATGCCTGAAGACGCCGCGCGTAATCTCGTCACGGCGCTAGACCTGCCCGAAGAAGCGGTCGGCATCCTGATGGAATATCCGACTAAGATTTGGCAACAGGCCGTGCCAACGGATCCCTGCATCTACCGCCTGTATGAAATTGTCGGCGTCTACGGCCCGACCATGAAAGCCATCATTCAGGAAGAATTCGGAGATGGCATTATGTCCGCCATCGATTTCGACATGAGCATCACTCGCGTCGAGCACCCGAAGGGGGATCGCGTGAAGGTCGAGATGACGGGCAAATTCCTGAAATACAACGACTGGTAAAACCGACTGCTGCGCAAGGTCTGGCCTTGCGCAGCACCATGGCAGGCGGGCGTAGAACAAAGAAAATGATGCAAGAAAAAGTAGAACTGCTTGTGATCGGGGCAGGGCAAGCCGCAGTCACACTGGTCGAGACACTACGGCGCGCAGGCGACATGCGGCGGATCACGATCTTAGGCGAGGAACCCTATCCCCCTTATCAGCGCCCGCCGCTTTCCAAGGCCTATCTGTCTGGTAAGCTGGAGAAAGAGCGCCTTTGGCTGAAGCCGCGCGAGTGGTATCTTGAAAATGATATCACGCTTCTGACCGGATGCAGGGCGCGTTCCATTGATGCGAAAGCGCGCACGGTCCTTTGCGAAGATGGACGCCGCTTCGGCTACAAAGCGCTGGTCATGGCGACGGGCAGTCGCCCTCGCCGTTTCCCGAGTGAGTTGGGCGGGGACTTGCGCGGTGTTCACACCATTCGTGGGCTGGATGACATAGATCGGCTGTCGCCCGATCTGGCGGATGCACGCCGCCTTTTGGTGATCGGCGGCGGTTATATTGGTCTTGAAGCGGCCGCGATCGCGCGGGCTTGCGGGATAGAGGTTACGCTCGTCGAAGCAGGCCCTCGCATTCTAGCGCGGGTTGCCTGTGAAACAACGGCAACAATGGTGCGGGACCTGCACTGTTCCGAAGGTGTGATCATACGCGAGGGCGTGGGTGTGGATCAAATTGGCGGCGACAACTTCGGAGCAGTGACTGAGGTCCGTCTCAGCGATGGGACGTCATGCCCTGCTGATCTTGTGATTGTCGGGATCGGTGCAGTGGCAAACGACACGCTTGCACGCGATGCCGGGCTGGACTGTCTGGAGTCCCTCGGGGGCGGCATCCTTGTGGATGCGCAATGCGTTACCTCCGATCCTGCAATTCATGCGATTGGCGATGTTGCGGCTTTCCCCTTTTCGGGGCGCAGAATACGACTGGAAAGCGTGCAGAATGCCTGTGATCAAGCGCGCGCACTGGCCGGCCGGTTTCTAGGGGCCGGGGCTTGCTATGTGCCGACACCATGGTTCTGGTCTGATCAATACGCCATGAAATTGCAGATCGCGGGCCTGAACGTCGGGGCGGACCGCACAGTCTTCCGGCCTGGACAAAAACCCGGAGCGGGCTCAGTCTGGTATTTCTGCGACACACGGCTCGTCGCGATTGACGCTCTGTCTGATCCACGCGCTTACATGACTGGAAAACGCTGGTTGGAGCAGGGCGTATCGCCTTGTGCAGATCAGATTGGCAACCCGCAGGCAGACTTGAAGGAGCTATGACTGAATCTGGTGTTTTGAGGATTTGAAAGCTGGCGGTGCATCTGGTTGGATTGTCGTTGCGACACAACCGCTGATCGGGCCTCGTAACCAGATCCGTTTGACACAAGCGTATCAAATCTGGCGGCAAGTCGGAGGGCCTCGAGACGCTGGGTAAGGCGTCGCACGGCTTTGGTCCTTTCACGCATGAGGACCCGCGCGACCATCCGGCCGAGATCTACGGCGGCAAGGTCACGCTGCATACCGGCCCCGACCGACAAGCCTATCTGTTGTTGCCGGTAATCCCTGAGTGAGTAATCTGCCACGGGCGCGTTGATGCGCCCGTGGCCTGAAATGGAAAGCGAGACAAGATGCGACTTTACGGTTTCTGGCGATCTATCGCCACCTATCGGGTCCGAGTTGCCCTTAATCTGAAGGGACTGACCTTTGAAGAAGTGGACGTGGACCTTCTGGCGGGGGAACAGTTTGCTGCGGAGTTCGATGCGGTCAATCCGGGCCATGCGGTACCAGCGCTCGAGATCGATGGCCGGGTTCTGACTCAGTCCCTGCCTATCCTGGAAGCGCTCGATGCAATGTATCCTCAAACCCCGCTGTTTCCGACTGACCCTTTCGAACGCGCTGCAGCGGTAGGTCTGGCACTCGATACAATCGCCGATGCGCATCCGCTTATTGTGCCGCGCGTCCGCGCTCGGCTGGCTGAGCAGTTTGATGCCAACGAGGCTGCTATCCGAGATTTTGCCGCGCATTTCCTGTCTCTGACGATGGCCACGCTGGAGGCCCGTCTTGCCGCTCGCACGACTGCCTTCGCAACGGGGGATGTGCCTAGCGTGGCAGACATCGCTATCGCAGGACATCTTGTATCTGGGGGTTTTTTTGGGGTAGAGACTACAGAATGGCCGCATCTCAATGCGCTCGGCAAACGACTGTTCGTCATAGATGCCTTCAGCCGATCGCATCCAATGGAACGCAAGAAGGTATCGGACCGGTATTAAGGATCTCGTTTTCAGAAGCTAGGCCCAGATCCTTGTCGTTTTTGTTCCATTAGTGGCTGGAGGCAGTGAGGCGATTGATTGCGCGCTGCGGACGACATTCCTCAGGTGAGCGAAAAGCTCAGGGTCGAAAGACGAATACTCTTCTGGTCGATCCAGGTAGCCAACATGCCGACCATCACCATTATGATCTTCATCAGGAAACCGATACCACGCTATGCCCAGCTTACGCCCCGGGGACAGGGCCCGCAGGAGGCCCAGCTTCACAAAATCACCAATATCTCCGGCATATCTGTCTTGCATGTGTCAGGTCACTCTCCTGATGGTTTTGGTGCTGACCTTAAACAGATCCGCGAT
>LFIK01005596.1_pt1 | contig 10066 bp, 8 predicted proteins | sample 643401 | NCBI WGS metagenome assembly LFIK01 (sample SAMN03777447, study PRJNA286221) | soda lake metagenome | biome: soda lake; feature: Kulunda steppe; material: water; isolation source: sample T5-Br brine of Lake Tanatar-5 | place: Russia: Kulunda steppe | collected 2010-07
AAACTCTTCAGTCTGTGACTGCGATTTGAGGACGTTTACCAAATCTTTCATTGGACAGCTCCTAGCTCTCTAACTCGATATCGATGCCCAGCGAGCGGATTTCCTTCACCAGTACATTGAAGGATTCCGGCATGCCTGCCTGCATGGTGTGGTCGCCATCCACGATGTTCTTGTACATCTTGGTGCGGCCTTCGACGTCGTCCGATTTGACGGTGAGCATTTCCTGCAGCGTGTACGCGGCGCCATAAGCTTCCAGTGCCCACACTTCCATCTCACCGAAACGCTGACCACCGAACTGCGCCTTACCGCCCAGCGGCTGCTGGGTAACCAGTGAGTAGGAGCCGGTAGAACGGGCGTGCATCTTGTCGTCTACCAAGTGGTTCAACTTCAGCATGTACATGTATCCGACAGTCACCGGGCGATCAAAGGCATCGCCGGTTCGTCCGTCGTAAAGGGTCATCTGCCCAGAATCCGGGATATCTGCCAGCCGTAGCAGGTTCTTGATTTCATGTTCCTGGGCACCATCAAATACCGGTGTGGCCATTGGCACACCGCCTTTGAGGTTTTGCGCCAGGGCAATCACTTCATCATCCGTCAGCGAGCTGATGTCTTCAATCCGCGTCCCTGGGGTGTTGTAGATCTGGCCGAGGAAGTCACGAATTTCAGCGACTTGCTGATCGCGGGCGTCACGCAGCATGGCATCAATCTTCATGCCCAGGCCGCGGGCGGCCATGCCCAGGTGGGTTTCAAGCACCTGGCCAACGTTCATCCGCGATGGAACACCCAAGGGGTTCAGGACCACATCAACCGGCTCACCGTTATCATCGAACGGCATATCTTCAATCGGCATGATCGCCGAGATAACACCCTTGTTACCATGGCGCCCGGCCATCTTATCGCCCGGCTGGATACGGCGCTTAACGGCCATATAGATCTTGACGATCTTGAGAACGCCCGGTGCCAGGTCGTCGCCCTGGGTCAGTTTGCGCTTCTTGTCTTCAAAGCGTTCGTCCATTTCCTTGCGACGACTCTCAAGCTGCTCATCGGCCTGGGCCAGCAACTCATTGCAGGACTCATCCTGGATACGCAGCTTGAACCAATCCTGACGCGGCAACTCATCCAGATAGGCCTCGTCTAGCACGTCACCTTTCTTGAGCTGTGGGCCACCATTAACGCGCTCCCCGACCAGCGTCAGCTTGAGGCGTTCAAAGGTGGCGTCTTCGGCAATCCGGTACGTTTCCTGAAGGTCTTTGCGCACTTCGTCCAGCTGCATCTGTTCGATGGAAATGGCGCGAGAATCTTTCTCCACACCATCCCGGGTGAACACCTGCACGTCAATCACGGTTCCCACCATGCCGGTGGGTGCCCGCAAGGAGGTGTCTTTCACATCCGATGCTTTCTCACCGAAAATGGCACGCAGCAGTTTTTCCTCAGGCGTCAGCTGGGTTTCACCCTTGGGCGTTACCTTACCCACCAGAATATCCCCCGGGCCGACTTCTGCACCGACGTACACCACACCGGCTTCGTCCAGTTTTGATAGCGCCGACTCGCCTACATTGGGAATGTCCGCGGTGATATCTTCTGGCCCTAACTTGGTGTCCCGTGACACACAGGTCAGTTCCTGAATATGAATCGTCGTAAAGCGATCTTCCTGGGCCACCCGCTCGGAGAGCAGGATGGAATCCTCAAAGTTGAAGCCGTTCCAGGGCATAAAGGCGATGCGCATGTTCTGCCCCAGCGCAAGATCTCCCATATCGATGGAAGGCCCATCCGCGAGAATATCTCCCCGCGCCACATCATCACCAGGGCGTACAATCGGGCGCTGGTTCATGCAGGTGTTCTGGTTGGAACGGGTGTACTTAGTCAGGTTGTAGATATCAACACCGGCTTCACCACCGATGATTTCATCGGCATTAACGCGCACAACCACACGGCGGGCATCCACCGAATCAATCACCCCACCACGCTGGGCAATCGCGCACACCCCTGAATCACGCGCTACAAAGCGCTCCATGCCTGTGCCCACCAGCGGCTTGTCTGCGCGTAGCGTTGGCACGGCCTGACGTTGCATGTTCGCACCCATCAGGGCGCGGTTAGCGTCATCGTGCTCCAGGAACGGAATCAGCGCCGCGGCCACCGACACGACCTGGCGCGGTGATACGTCCATCAGCGTCACCTGTTCAGGGCGCATAAAGGTGGTTTCACCGCGATGACGAACCTGAACCAGGTCATCAATCAGCTTGTTGGTTTCATCCACACCCGCTGACGCCTGAGCGATGACATAATCCCCTTCTTCGATAGCCGAGAGATGAACAATGTCGTCAGTTACCTGGCCTGCGTTGACCTTGCGGTAAGGTGTTTCCAAAAAGCCATAACTGTTGGTGTGGCTGTAAGTCGCCAGGGAGTTAATCAGGCCGATGTTCGGGCCTTCCGGCGTTTCAATCGGGCACAGACGGCCATAGTGCGTCGCGTGAACGTCACGCACCTCAAAGCCAGCGCGTTCGCGGGTCAGGCCACCTGGGCCGAGCGCAGAAACACGCCGTTTGTGAGTGACCTCAGAGAGCGGGTTGTTCTGATCCATGAACTGGGACAGCTGGCTGGAGCCGAAGAATTCCTTCACCGCTGCCGCCACCGGCTTGGCGTTGATCAGATCCTGTGGCATCAAGCCTTCGCTTTCCGCCATGGAGAGACGCTCTTTAACCGCACGCTCAACACGCACCAGGCCAACGCGGAACTGGTTTTCAGCCATTTCGCCAACACAACGGATACGCCGGTTACCCAGGTGATCGATATCATCCACATCACCAAAACCGTTACGAATGTTGATCAGTTCGCGCAGGACATCAAGGATATCCTTTTTGTCGAGTACGCCAGAACCGTCATCGCCTTCACGACGTAGCCGACGATTGAACTTCATGCGGCCAACATTGGAAAGATCGTAGCGATCTTCAGAGAAGAACAGGTTGTTGAACAGTGTTTCTGCTGCATCCTTGGTCGGTGGCTCACCGGGGCGCATCATGCGGTAAATCTCGACCAGTGCTTCCAGTGCAGAACCTGTGGTATCCAGCTTTAGGGTATCGGAAATGAAAGAACCACAGTCAAGGTCATTGGTATACAGCGTCTCAATGTCGGTAATCCCGGCACCGGACAGCACCTCAAGCACCTCTGGGGTGATTTCCGTGTTGCAGGCAACCGTCAGCTCGCCGGTCTTGTGATCAATTTGATCTTTTGCCAACGTCTTGCCGTACAGGTATTCCATCGGCACATCCAGACGTTCCAATCCGGATTTTTCCAGCTGGCGAATGTGCTTCTGAGTAATCCGGCGGCCTTCTTCAACCAACACACTGCCATCGGCATCCTTGATGTCGAATGTGGCGGTTTCACCGCGCAGGCGTGAGGGCACCAGCTCAACAGAAAAGCCGGACTTTTCGATGTGGAACTTACTGGTTTCGAAGAATTCGCTGAGAATTTCTTCGGTATTCATGCCCAGGGCACGCATCAGTACCGAGGCCGGTAGTTTACGGCGACGGTCAATACGCACAAAGACGTTATCTTTAGGATCAAACTCAAAATCCAGCCAGGAACCACGGTAAGGGATGACCCGTGCTGAATAAAGCAATTTGCCAGACGAGTGGCTCTTGCCTTTGTCATGATCAAAAAACACACCGGGCGAACGGTGGAGCTGGGAAACAATGACCCGCTCGGTACCATTAATCACAAAGGTACCGTTTTCTGTCATCAGGGGGATTTCCCCCATATACACTTCCTGTTCCTTGATATCCTTGATCGCCTTGTTGGAGGAATCGCGATCGTAAATAATCAAGCGAACCTTGACACGTAGCGGTGCGGAATAGGTCACGCCGCGCAGCTGGCATTCCTTGACATCAAATGCCGGCGTGCCAAAGCGATAGCTGACATACTCCAGCGCTGCGTTCCCGGAGAAACTCTCGATCGGGAACACAGACTTGAACGCCGCGTGCAAGCCCACATCGTGCCGCTCGTCGGGCGAGCGATCTTGCTGGAGAAAACCGTAATAGGAGTCAAGCTGGATGGCCAACAAGTAAGGCACATCCATTACTTGGGGCAGTTTGCCGAAATCCTTGCGGATGCGTTTTTTCTCAGTATATGAGTAAGCCATCTGTATTCCCCAGCTTGTTCACCATGGGTGACCGGTGCGTGGTCATCTGCCCCGCGGGCGTTTCAGACGCAGACAGCAAGCTCCTTAAACGGGTAGCTCGCTATCAAAAATCTCGAATTCGTTGCGTTGCGATGACGACCGTTGATGATCTTGCGTTGATGATCTTGAATTGTCGTCTCGCTAACGCGTCTGTTGCAATAACACTAATGCGCTTGTAACAGAAAAAGGCCGGCTGCGGGATTTTCCCGCCGCCAGCCGCGCAAGCTTACGCAGTGCGTAAAGCCCGAGCCATTGATTACTTCAGCTCGACGCTTGCGCCTGCTTCTTCCAGCTTGGTCTTGGCTGCCTCAGCATCTTCCTTGGACATGCCTTCCTTGATGGTGGCCGGCGCGCCATCAACAGCGCCCTTGGCTTCTTTCAGGCCAAGGCCGGTAATCTCACGCACGGCTTTGATGACGTTAACTTTCTTGTCACCAGCAGCGGTCAGTACCACGTCAAATTCAGTTTGTTCTTCAGCAGCTTCTTCACCGCCGCCACCTGGGCCGGCTACCACTGCAGCTGCAGCTGAAACGCCGAATTTCTCTTCCATTGCTTCGATCAGTTCAGCAACGTCCATCACAGACATTTCAGCGACGGCGTTGATGATATCGTCTTTGGTCAGTGCCATTGTTTCATTCCTAACTTTGCGGGAGTCTCGGTCACCCGATGACTCAGGTTTCATTGCTCGTATCAGGCAGCGTTAAGCCACCCACAGAAAAGCAGGCTTAAGCTGCTTCTTCCTGTTTCTGGTCGCGCAGGGCAGCCAGGGTACGAACCAGTTTGCCAGCGGAGGCTTCTTTCATTACCGACATCAGTTTGGCAATTGCTTCATCGTAGGTCGGCAGGGATGCCAGACGGTCGATATCAGCAGCCGGAATCAGCTCGCCTTCGTAGGCCAGTGCCTTAACTTCGAAGTTCTGATCTTTCTTGGCAAACTCTTTGAACAAACGAGCAGCTGCGCCCGGATGATCAGTTGAGAACGCCAACAGAGTAGGACCAACAAAGCTCTCGTTCAGGCACTCCCACTGAGTACCTTCGAGGGCACGGCGTGCCAGGGTGTTGCGAACAACACGGACCTGAACGCCATTCTCACGGGCCTGCTTACGCAGATCGGTCATCTTGCTGACCGGTACGCCCCGAGAATCGGCAACTACGACAGAGAGTGCGTCCTTAGCCGTTTCACTGACTTCGGCAACAATTGCTTTCTTGCCTTCAAGTGCTAGTGGCACAGTGATCACTCCTTCGTGCCGAAACCTATGATCAGGTTCCGGTGGTTACCATCTCTCCCAGCGTCTCTGGCGTTTCTGCCAGGCTAACGCTGGAAGCCTGAGGGATGGTGCTCACCAGAGTTGCTTGGCTTAAAAGCATCAACTCACTGGCGGCAACACCATCTGCGCAGGTGATTGTCATCATTAAGCAACGCCCAAGGCGTTGCGCCTGCGGTCTTTGACGGTGCCCTTAGGCCAGAGAATCTGACCCAGGGACCGCAAAGTTCTTGCTCTTTCTACTGCCCCACACAGGGCGAACCCCTTCAGCTTACAGGTAAGCGGAGTGGTCTACCGTGAGGCCAGGCCCCATGGTGGTGGACAGCGTCATTTTCTTGAAGTAGATGCCCTTTGAAGCGCTCGGTTTGAGCTTCTTCAGATCGGCGACCAAAGCTTCAAGGTTGCCCTTGATAGCGTCAGCCTCAAAATCAACCTTACCGACGGTAGTATGAATGATGCCGTTTTTGTCAGTACGGAAACGCACCTGACCTGCTTTGGCATTCTTGACAGCCGTGGCGACATCCGGTGTTACCGTACCCACCTTGGGGTTTGGCATCAGGCCACGCGGGCCGAGGATCTGACCCAACTGACCGACAACACGCATGGCATCTGGCGAGGCAATCACCACGTCAAAATCCATCACGCCTTTTTTGACCTGGTCAGCCAGTTCATCCATACCTACGATATCAGCACCGGCTTCTTTGGCAGCGTCTGCGTTAGCGCCCTGAGTAAAGACAGCAACACGCACGTCTTTGCCAGTACCGTTCGGCATTACCGTGGCGCCACGCACCACCTGGTCAGATTTACGCGGGTCAACACCCAGATTGATGGCGACGTCGACAGATTCCTTGAACTTGACCGCAGACAGCTCAGACAACAGAGCAACGGCTTCGTCAACCGAATACACCTTGTTGGAGTCTACTTTTTCACGAATCAGTTTGGTGCGCTTAGAAAGTTTAGCCATGATTACAGACCCTCCACGTTTAGGCCCATACTACGGGCACTGCCCGCGATGGTGCGCACTGCAGCATCAAGATCAGCCGCTGTCATATCCGGCTCTTTGGTCTTGGCAATTTCTTCCAGCTGCTCGCGGGTGACCGTACCCACCTTCTTCTTGTTAGGCTCACCAGAGCCCGATTTGATACCCGCTGCTTTCTTGAGCAGCACGGCCGCCGGCGGCGTCTTGGTAACAAAGGTGAAGCTACGGTCTGAATAAACGGTAATCACAACAGGCGTTGGCAGCCCAGGCTCAATATCCTGAGTCTCGGCGTTAAACGCTTTACAGAACTCCATAATATTCACGCCATGCTGACCCAATGCAGGACCAACGGGCGGACTTGGATTGGCTTTACCCGCTGCAACCTGCAGCTTGATGTAAGCCTGAACTTTCTTGGCCATAATTTACTCCAGTTGGGTATAACGCCTTGCGGCTTCCCGGTGATAGTTGGCCGTCACGTGACGACCAATCAATAAAACGGACGTATCTTTCAAACCAAACAGACGCAGCCGCTGCAACGCCCTAAAATGGCGTTGCAGCGGCATCTGACTATTCTTTTTCGACTTGGGAAAACTCAAGCTCGACAGGCGTTGAACGGCCAAAGATCAGCACGCTAACTTGCAAACGGCTTTTCTCGTAATTGACCTCTTCAACAACACCATTAAAGTCGGCAAAGGGCCCTTCAACCACACGCACCGATTGACCAGGCTCAAACATTGTCTTGGGACGCGGCTTATCTACACCGTCTTTGACGCGACTCAAAATAGCGTCGGCTTCACGCGTTGTGATAGGCGCCGGCTTTTCCTTGGTACCGCCAATAAAACCCATTACCCGCGGGGTTTCATTTACCAAGTGCCAGGTGTCATCGGCCATTTCCATTTCGACAAGCACATAACCCGGATAGAATTTGCGCTCACTTTTGCGACGCTTACCATCCCGGATCTCAACCACTTCTTCGGTCGGTACCAGAATTTCGCCGAAACGGTCTTCCATTTCGTACATTTTCACACGCTCAAGAAGCGATTGCATGACATGCTTCTCAAAGCCAGAAAAGGCGTGGACAACGTACCAACGCTTGGACATGAAAACTCCTAACCGATAACGCCGGACATTGCCCAGCTAAGCAGCGTGTCAATCAGCCACAACATCAAGCCAACCACCAAAACAGCCGCCAGCACAATCGCCGTTGTCTGAACGGTTTCAGGCCGGGTTGGCCATACGACACGTTGAATCTCTTTTTTGGCTTCTTGAGCCAGTATGACCAGGTTTTTGCCCTTCTCAGTCATTAATGCAACCGCGCCGGCTGCCACGCAGAGCACAACCACACCAATGACACGATAAAGCAACCCGACGTCGGCAAAGTAGGTGTTTCCCACCACGGCTGCTAACAAAAGCGCTACGACCGCTGCCCATTTAAGCCCATCATGACGCGACTGCTGCACATCAGCGCCATGCTTTATAGAATTAGGCTTCATAAAACGAGACTCCCTAGGGTACAGCGAACGAATAAGGAATTCTTGGAGGCACACCAGCTTGAGGAAAGCTGGCAGGCCAGGAGGGAATCGAACCCCCAACCTGCGGTTTTGGAGACCGCTGCTCTGCCAATTGAGCTACTGGCCTGTATTAAACTAAGTATTATTCAACTGAGTCTTGCTCGCAATTAATTGACGTCTTACTCGCAATCAACTACGTGTCACTTACCTAACTATCTATCACTTACCTAACTATCTATCACTTACCTAGCTACGTATCACTTACTAACTACGTAATATTTGCAATAAGCGGCTTATTCACCGACCTATTAGCGGGCATTATCTTAACCAAGCTCTCGCCTGCTGACAACCCCTCAACACAATCTCCAACCGCCATCAACTTAAAACGCCAGAGACAGTGACAAAAAAAGCGAGCAGTGCTCGCCTTTAAAATTCGTGGAGCTCATGGACGGAATTGAACCGTCGACCTCACCCTTACCAAGGGTGTGCTCTACCCCTGAGCTACATGAGCATCTTGCCATTGTGATAACACCACAACGTGTACGCTACACCACCGTCAACACACAATACATTGACAGCGAATTCTTCATAAATGACTTGACGATACAATTGCTGGAGCGGGTGGCGGGAATCGAACCCGCACCATCAGCTTGGAAGGCTGAGGTTCTACCATTGAACTACACCCGCTTTGCAGTAATGTTCTTCCGCCTGAATCACTATAAACGTCATTACTGAAAAGCATATCTGGTGGTGAGGGAAGGATTCGAACCTTCGAAGCTTTCGCGGCAGATTTACAGTCTGCTCCCTTTGGCCACTCGGGAACCTCACCAACATGGCGGCACATTATGCCGATTTCCTTTGTACTGTCAAGCGTTAGTCGCAATAACAGCTGAATGTTGCATGCATTTATCTTCGGCACGCTTCATCTCGGAACGCGCAGCATTCTGTCAAAGCATCTGTGATAATGCAAGCCCAGCACGAATTTTTTCAAGTGGAACAGGCCCTGGCACCCGCGGGGCACCGGACATCCGCCCCGCTCGCTCAGCCGGCGTCATCGGAAAACTGGCTTCCAACCCGCCATAAACCATATCCGGCCAGACCGCATGCGGCACCTGAACACCTCGCGACACCAGGCGTGCATCGCCCCCCGTCAGCAACATAGGCAGTGTGATCCCCTGCTGATCACAAACCTCCGCGTAAATGCGGTTAATGGCGCTAACCGCTGCCATGTAGATACCGTGATTCACTGCCTCCACCGTGCGCCTGCCAGGTTCAAGCAATTCCGCTGCTTCATCATCCGGGTCAATGGCCACATTGCGCGTTCCCAGCTTAAGGCTTTCTTTCATCAACCTCAGGCCCGGAATGATATAGCCCCCCAGGTGATACCCGCCTGGTACGACGAAATCCACGGTAATGGCACTGCCGCAATCTATCGTGCAACAGGCACCGGCCAACTGATAGCCTGCGAGCGCCCCCATCCAGCGATCAACCCCCAAGCGTGCCGGTTCTTCATAGCCATTGATAACCCCCAGAGACTCACGCTCTGGAGACGCGACAAATACCCGGGGCACACTATCGCGCAAAAGGGCCACGGTATCCTCTAGTACAGCTTTGCGTGCCACGCTGGAAATCCGCACCGTCTCTACCACGTCAAGATCCGGGATATCTGCACCCGGGCGCCACTCTTCGCGGGTCCATACAGCGCCTCGCGAGCGTATTTCACTGCTCTCAACATCTTTAAGACGCCACTTGGACAAGGTGTTGCCAATATCAAGGTCAAGAATCATAGGCGCCTGCGTATACTGATTTCGCCACCTGACAGGCGACGCGACTGACCGCTTTGTTCGCTTACCCAGAGGTTACCACGGGTATCTACGTCGCCAGCCGTTGCCTGGCTGCGCTGCTTACCCTGGACAATATCAATCGGCTGATTGGCAAACGCATGGCGCACGTTCCATTCCGCCTGCCAGGCCTGAAAGCCATGCTTTTCAAACGTTGACAACATCCCCAGCAGCCCGGCCATTAACTCAGCCGCCAAACAATTACGTTTAACGTTGGGGCATGCATCCGCCAGCACCGCCACCGGCTGATCAATCACCTCGCGCTGGTCGTCGCTCATGAACAGGTTCAAGCC
>LFIK01005598.1_pt1 | contig 10065 bp, 3 predicted proteins | sample 643401 | NCBI WGS metagenome assembly LFIK01 (sample SAMN03777447, study PRJNA286221) | soda lake metagenome | biome: soda lake; feature: Kulunda steppe; material: water; isolation source: sample T5-Br brine of Lake Tanatar-5 | place: Russia: Kulunda steppe | collected 2010-07
CTACGTCGTCGCCTACGTTCGCTCTCTCTCACGTTCTCTCTCCCACCTTCACTCCTGTCTGCTGGTCTCCTTCGATGGGTCTACATGGACAGGAGACCGGGGGAAGGGTCCGATCCGCTCTCCCTTTTCAAAGGAGGTGGAACCCGAAGTCAACCCCAACCGACCCGGTTCGTTCCACCCATGGCCGAGGTGGCGGCTCGAAAGTCCCCTCCACCCAAGACCACCCTGCTCGCACCCACGCGGTCCACGAACGGTCCCTGTTCTCTCAAACGCTCTCGATGGGGAACGGTCCACGCGGTCCTTTCTCTCTGGCCCTCTCGAATGGACACGGTCCATGGAGACGTCTCGACGGTGGACGTCGCGTCCATGGCCGCGCACCAAGCGCACGACACGAAGCGAAGAGGAGATGGCGGATCCTTGGAAGCGACGGCGAAGAGATGGAAGGAGACGATGGATGGAATCGAAAACGATGCAGAGGTGGAACGAGAAGCGAAGCGATTCGAAGAAAAGGCGTCGGTGCACGCCCAACCCAAACGGACCTATCAAATCGCCGTCGCACACGTGCTGCGTGCTGCCTTGACGAGAGGTGGACCAGATGGTGCGATGAAAGTGCTCGCAGACGTGGTCTTCCATCCCAGCCACGTGGGACCGATCGGTGAAGCGTGTGGATCGTGGATGGATCCCAAACATCACACCCAAGACAAACAAACCTCCTACCATCGACAGATCTTCGTCATGCTCCGAAATTGGATGCAAGAAGACGTGGTCCAAGCAACAAACGGAGCCGTATGGGTGATGAAACAATACGTGGAACGACACGGTAGAGTCGCGGCATGGAAAGCAGCAGAAGCAGCCGTGACATCCCTGGCTCGAAACGAAGACGAAACCAAAGGAGAAGCAAAACAACACACCTATCCATTCGCCGTGTGGGTGGAATTGCTGCATCCAATCACGAAATTCCTCGAAAACCAAGGAGAAGAGGAATCCAAAGCAAATAGGAAGAATCCAAGCACGCAGGCCTGCATGAATGCCATGACCATCCTGCTCGACAAAGCAAGAGAGTTGGGCCTGTACAAACCGTCCGGTGATGCCGACAGAAAACAGCTGAAGTACTTGCAGACTTTAGCCGATGTGTTCCAAAGAGTGACCGATCGAACTGAACCCAGTGCAGGAAACCATTCGGCGACCAACGCGGCATGGATAGCATTGCTCCGCCTGGAGCCTCGAACGGTCAGCAACCGCACCGAAGTGGTGTGGTCCACCTTGTGGAAAGCTGCATTGCCAGGCGAAGGAAGCATCAGCGCAGAGGAAGGCGCATCCAGAGGGAGCCAGGTGCTGCATGTTTTCGCCGAAATCCGCCAGGTCGATCTGTGCCTGCTCGCGCTACTGCGCTCGGCGGAAGGCATCGCAGGTGATCAGAAACTTTGCCAGGCAGCCAGACTAATGCTCAGCTGCAACACACTTGCGCAAACTACCACAGCACTGCTATCTGCACTTGCACCCACAATCACTACAACCCTTGTGAATGAATGTACAAATCGGATTCCTAGCATGTTCGATGCCCTGAAGGACGAACAATCACTTGAGCACAGCAGAGTTTTCGCACTCTTTGTCTGCAAGATGATCTTGCAGACAGCAGATCGAGGAGTGGGGGGCGATGTCATGGCAGCACGCGCACTTCTTCGGGCCGGCAACGAGCTCCTTGGTAGACTAGCTATCGGACCAGCAAAGTGGCTGAGCCAGAATAAGCTCCCGGCAGGAGAGAATGCAAGCCGCGTTTACCTCGGTCTTCACCTTGCCATTGGTGGGAGGGAGTTGATCCTGCGTTGCAGAAGAGTTTGCCTGGATGAAGTCGAAGACCTTGCCCTGGATGTTTCTCCTGATCTCTTTCTAAATGTTTTGGAGACGATGCAATGCAAGCACACGCGATCACAAACACCAGTTCGGATGATTGCTCTGTCTGGTATCTTTGAAAAGATCATATCTCTGCATGCACAGGAAGATAGAGCAATGTTCGCCGTGCTGGACGTTCAAGAATGTGCGGTAGCTTCCGCAACACTGCACTGCAAGTCTCTTGAGCTCCTTCTGGGTGCGGTCCAGCAAATGTTCAGAGACCTATGCCAGTCGAAGAAGCTGCTGCACTCAGTTGCAGATAGAGCTCTTTGGTCCATCTTCATGACGTATGCCCCAGTTTGGCTTGAATATGGAGGCGCCAATGGCCAACTTTCGAGCATGATGGTTGTGAGGTGCATTGAAGATGGATCAACGTCTGACGTAGCCAATCATGAAGATAAGTACAGGGACTGTCCGGTACACACAATCGAAACTCCGGAGCTATCTTTTTCACGATTCCTAACACATCCGATCGTTCTTGAAATCAGTGGAGTTCAAGCCAATTGGCCAACCGCAGCAGCCGAGAGTTTGAGGCTTCGCCCCAGCATCAGAACAGCAGAAATAAGCATATCTGTTCCAGTGGGATACTTAGATTCCAATGCTGTGTACGCTTTGCTAGACCTGTGGGAGATCAAGAAATTCGACATTGTGGGAACCTCGCAGGAAGAAGACTTGGTTGTTCTCAATAGTTCCACAAAGCGCATGTTTGAACATGTGAAGCATGTTTTGCCAGATTGTAGGAGAGAGGAAAGGATTTGCGCATGCGAGAAGGTTAAAGTCATACTGTGTGAGCAATTTGAGGTAGTCAAGCTTTCATTGCAGCAGCAAGGAGGTGCGAAAGAGGAGGACCCTGAGAGACACAGGCAAATGAAAGAAGCGCAGTTGCAGTCTTTTCTAGAAGTCGTGAAAACATGCACTGCAGTCCTCCTCTTGGGGGACTGCCATAACGAGAGAATCTTGAGTGTAGCTGCACACCTGGACAGTCACATCCCTGATCGCAGCGTGATCCTGAGCAAAAAACTACTGGCCCATTGGGCAGATCTACCTGCCTCGGCTGGCGTGCTCCTCTCGTGTGCTTCACTGTACGCCCTTTGCACTTCGATTTTAGACATAACATGCAGTATAAGGAAAAGTGAAGATGGCCCTGCAACGGCATGGACAGAACAAACTGCCGCCGGGATCAATGGCAACGGGCACGTGGCTTTGCCAGCCAATGAGCGCTCGCCTTTGGATGAAGATTTGAGCGAGGACGAAGAGCTGAGAGACAAAGCGCTTACCCCTGAGCCTGTTTCTACCACCATCCAGGAGGGCGAGCTTTTCAAAGTGGCTGAAACTGTATTTGGTTTTGTTGATGCACACCTGACTTGTTTCACAGCCTTCAGAGAAGATTTGGAGGCCATCGTTGATGCCCAGCCCCTTTTTGTAGCCTGTACAAGCTACCTATTAGGCAGTTACGCGTCAGTGTGTGGTGCATTTTCTTCTCTACGAGGCTCAGCGAATGTCGGGAGTTTGCTTTATTTTGCTAGCTTCCTTCTCTTTCAAAGAGATAATAGCGCGGCACTTGATGGGGAGACAAGGGCTTTGGTCTTGACGTTTGTGACCTGCATGGGGTCTTTATGGTGCACAAGGAAACCACAGCCACCTTCCACATCCTTTTCGAGATTGCTTGCACTGTACATTCGTGGCATTGGGGAGTCGTCGTCAGAAGAAACCAGCAATCTTTATGCACGTTCATTCAAGCAGCTGCTACAGCGTTCTCTTTCGCCACAATGGATGATTTTCATTCCTATGCTTGATGCCCTTCTAAGGCAGGGATCAAGTGCTCCAAAAACAACATTGGGGTGTCTGAAACTGCTTCCGTGTGTTTTCTCAGCAAAACGGGAGGGACGTGTGCATAGATACCTCTCTTCGAATGTACCTAACCTCATGGAAGCTGCCTTGTGCACCAAGTCTACGATGGAGAACCTGACGTACAAGCATGCATTGATAGTGGCACTCAAGGGTGGAGTTTCATTTCCTGGCGTATCCTTAAGCACTCCCCTGCTGTCTAGGCTTCTTGCTTTGCCTTCCAGTCTAATTGCCAGTTATGACAGTACCACATCCCTTAATCTAACAGAGGATAGGGCACTGCTAGCAGCGATCGTTGGTGAAAGTGCGACCCTCCTTCGATTGACTGTGAAAAACCATTTCAATTCTATCCACCGATGCATACCTGTAGCTTTCAACACTATCCAGTCCTTGATGCAGGCACTGGCAAGCATAGAATCGGCTCAAACAGAGGGATTGGCATCCAATATCAGGGTTGCTGCTCAGTCCATATCGCGTCTCTTTGAGGAACTTGCACTGCTGCGCCAAGAACTGGGCAGGTACTACCCCCATATTCTGGCAGACTACATCGAACTTGCAGCAATGGCAAGTTTGGATCCTCTACAGGTTGCAGCAGAGGAAGAGGTGCGAGCCATTTCAGCAAGAGGAGCAACACAGGCAAGCCTGTCATTTGGGCCAGTGAGCCTTGCAGAACTCCGTAGTGGAGTTCTTGCTTTGTTAGATGCATGCCCTGCTGCAGAGAGGCAGATGCTACACATTGGCCTTCCGGGAGGTGCCCACGGGGCTCGCCGTGCGACATTGCAGAGGCTGCGTGTGGATTACGAGACATCCTACAGGTACAAAGGTAAGGTCTGACCTTCCTTTTCATGTGGATCACCAACGCAAAGCAGCATGTATGAGGATGTTGTCTCTGCTGCTTGAAATAAGAATAACTGTAATGTGCATGCAATCTGCCGTGCAGCAGTATTCTCAATGGCGTATTTCCTTACCTTGGCTACAAGTGCTCAACTTGGTCTCCGTCCAGCCTGGTATTCCTTCTTCCTGATGCAGTTTCGCCATGTATCGACCAGATTGTCCATTTCCTTTCGAGAGCACTTGCTGTACTGAACTTGTGCAACAAGATTTGGGGGCATAGTGTTGTGCACGGGAGGGTTCCTTGGGAAGTGCACTCTATGTATATGCTAAATGTTCCTCCTCTGCAATGCCAATCCGATGTGCATAGCGTGCTTTGAAGCGAATGACCGTAATTCACTGTTTGCACCCGCACAAGGTCTTGATTTACAACACCTCAATGCCAAGGCTGGGATCCAAGACAGCGATGCGCGTGGGTGTTGCATTTTCCTTCCTGATGTGTTCCTTTGCCTGGACTTTCTTGCCACATCCATGGGCTTTCTTCCATCCATTTCTCGTCCCCAGCATCGTTTTGTTTCCAATTTCAACAACCACAGGCTGGCACGATGGAATTCGACCACCACCACCACAAGGACTCCTGGGCCATCACCTGGACGGTGGCATCCAGGTACCTCCGATGCCCGTCGGTCTTTCTACGATCCCTGGCTCAAACACTCTCAACCGGGCGCTGTCTTTTCACGGTCCACGGGCCTCGATCGGGTCGTCCCTCTTCCCACCCGGTCCACTCGGGTCTCTTCACGGTCTCTTTTTTCCAAGGATTCGATGCCTTGGTCCGAATCCATCGATATCTCGTCGAAGGACGTCCCGAGGTATCGATGGAAGGCCATCCCGACGGTGTTTGCGACGAAGGTCGACGCGCTTCGACGCGTTCGCACGTGCGCGTCTTGCACGCGGCGAAAGGAAGGCTGCAGCTATGGCGTCCTCGCGTGCGGACGTGGAGATGAACGAAGTGAAACAAGCACTGCGGTCGTCCCAGGCGGAGAAGCGGAAAGCGGCCCTCCAACACCTCCTGAGCGAAGGCATCGCCGGAAGAGACGTGTCCGAGCTCTTTGCAGACGTGCTGCGATGTGTGCAAAGCGACAGCTTGGAGCTCAAGAAGCTCGTGTACTCGTACCTGCAAAGGCACGCGGAAACCAAGCCGGAAGAGACGATCCTGGTGGTGAACATGTTCGTGCAAGATTCGCAGGATCCCAGCCCCGTAGTTCGAGCCTTGGCAGTGCGCACCATGGCCTGTGTGAGAGTGCCGAAAGTGGCAGAATACCTCGTGGATCCACTGCTCCAGGCGTTGAAAGATCGAGAAGCATGCGTGCGCCAAGCTGCGGCAATGGCCGTGCCAAAGCTCTATGCATTGCAACCAGATCTTGCTGCACATAGCACCTTCCTGCCTGCGCTCAAGGAACTCTTACACGATCGTAGCCCTTCTGTCATGGCCAATGCAGTGGCCGCATTACGAGAAATGGAAGTGAGGAACGGCATTGTCGCATTGCCCAGGGACATCGATGAAGTTGCAAGGGTCTTTCGAGACAGCGAAGCAGTCAGCGGATGGCAACGAGTTGCCGTCTTAGATGCGTTTGGCACGCAGCGGCCACACAGCTCTTTGGAGGCACGGACTATGGTCAAACAGATCGCGCAGGACCTGAACCACAGCAACAGTGCCGTTGTCCTCTCCGCTGCGAAGATCTTGCTGAACCAGATTCCGTATTTGGAGGATCCCTCCATGCAATCGTTGCTGCTCGAGAAGATGCGTAAGCCCCTGCTCACACTGGCATCCACATCGAAAAAGAACTTGGAGTACGTTGCCATGAGGATCATCAAACTCATCATGCAAAAGTATCCTGAATTGCTGCATCCGGAAGATCTCCAGGTGTTCTTCTGTCGTTACAACGATCCCGTGTACCTCAAAAAGGAAAAAATTGATGTTATGTTGATGCTGGCAGATCCAAGCAACGTGGAGGCGCTTCTGGGAGAATTGAAGGAGTACGCAGCGGAAGTGGACAGTGATACTGCTCGTAAGGCGATTTGGGGCATTGGCATATGTGCCGTGGAGATCCCAAGCGTCAGCGACTTCTGCGTGCGGATCTTGCTTCATCTTTTGGAAACGGATGTGCCCTATGCAGTACAAGAATCCATTGCTGTCCTTAAAAACGTGCTGAGACGGTATCCTGGCGCCTTTGACGACGTGGTCTCCATTGTTGCAAACAAGATGGGCCAGGTGGAGGAACCCAAGGCTAGGGCAGCCGCTGTTTGGATGATTGGGGAAGCCTCAGAGAATCTCCCAAATGCAGAGGAGCTCTTGCAGACCTTTGTGAAGGGATTTGCAACAGAGAAGGCTACGGTCCAGCTGCAAATCCTCACTTCTACAGTGAAGCTATTTCTCAAGGGCCACGGAACTCATACGAGGGATACGGTCCAACAACTTCTGGAGAACGTTACAGAATCTGCTGCTAATCCCGACTTGCGAGACAGGGCGTTTTTCTATTGGCGCCTCCTCTCTAGAACAGACTTGACAATGGCAAATCAGGTCGTCCTTGCACAGCACCCCCCAGCATCAGGTATGGCCATTGTTGAGGTGGCTGAACCTCTGCTCAGTGAACTCATTGGGTGTATTCCAAACCTCTCTTCCGTGTACTACAGATCACCTGCTTCCTTTGTGAAAGCGTTGGATCCTGCTCCTTTGGAGTCCACCATGTCGGAACCCTCTGGGTTTAATCTGATATCGGAGTCAACCACATCTTCGACCTTGCGCACAGCACAGAACCATCAGGTCTCTCCAGAAGATATGCTTCGGGACCTCTACAGCCTGCAGGTGGACGAACCGCCGGAAGGCCCGGTCTTCGAAGATAATTTGGAACCGTTGGCCGGAATGCAGGGCTGGGAAAGTTTGCAGGGACCATCTGAGATCCAACAGGGATCTCTTTCTCCAGCATCCCCTCCTCAGGTAGTAAGTGAGCGGCAGGCACTCCCACTCTTGCTGGATGCTGTGCAAGGCAAAGGGCTTCAAGTGCTTGGACGATTCGAGGGTAGCCCTTCATCGGAGGCGGGGATAATGTTCCATTTAAGATTGGAGAATCACACTGATGCCCCCATGGATGGTTTTTTCATTCAGCTGGATAAAAACAGGTTGGGACTTAAGCCCCAGTCAGTCAGGCTAGACATTTCAAGTTTGGAGGCACAGCACTCTGCGGAACTTTGGCATCCTATCGTGCAGACAAGTGCAGCCCCACCTGTGCGGGATAAGCTAGAGCTCCAAATGGCTTTGAAGACAAACCAGACGGGCGTCCTCTACTTTACGTCGAGTGCAAACATCTAGGGCAGAGGAATTTTTGGCGTTGTGACACCCGGCAGGCAGAGATACTGCATTTTGGAGGGGACCAAATTCCGATGGCGCGGTAAAATTTATGACTCTCAAGCACGGAAGGGAATCCTGCTATTCTTCATTGGATTCGTTTTGGTCATCCTTTGTTTGTTCGAGGTCCATCGACCTTCTGTACGCCTTTGCAGTTGGGCTGGAGACGGTCCTCCTCATGTCCGCTGGAGGTTCTGGTCTCCTTCCTCCGAATCCAGCTCGAAAAAAGGCAATGCCCCCAAGAAACCCACCGATGTTGCCGAGGACTGGCAGGAGATCCGTGGTCCTGGCAAGGACCGGCTGCATGCCAAAAGCGACAAAAAAGATGAACCAGAGGGGGGAGAACACCAGGGGCCATTGCCAGGAAGCTTTGACAAATCCTGCAGGTTCCAGGGTGGATGCGAAACCCACCACAGCGCCTCCTGCCAGAGACATGGCCAGGGTGAGGAAGTACAGATCACTTTCAAGCCCAGGCACAGCGACGCATTTGATGTCTTGAAGGCACTGTTGCAGGACTTCCACCGACCTATTGATGGCTTCTTTCTCGCCTTCTTCTCTCACGAAGAACATGTTTCCAAACCTTTCCTTGATTTCGAGCAGGAAGTCATCTCCGAGCCTTTCCCTCGCCTTGTATCCTGCACGCAATCCCAGCACATTCCCACCGGCTGTGTCTTCGACGACCACGATGGTGTTTTCGTCCACATCCCACGGTGCTTTGTCTCTTTCGTAAGGCCTTCCCACGGTGTCACGCGTCCACACGCGCAGCTTCCATCCACGTGCAGATTCGAATTGCTCCAATTTGTCTTCCAACGCTTGCTTCGCTTCTTCTCGGTAAAGATTCGCTTCGTCCACCACGCGTTCCGAGAGCACCGCCTCGGCGGGACTTGTTCCCCAAGCCGTGCCCAGCACCACGGCAGCGCCGATCGACCAGGCCACGGCGGGCGAGGCCCGACGAGCACGGCTGGACGCACGTGCGGGGAGCACCGTCCGAGGTACGGTCTCGGACGGTCCGACGTCCCTCGGACGGTCCGACGCCCTGCACGTGGCCCACACACGTGGAGCAGAGGCGCGCATGGCCCGTGTCGCACCACACCGTCCCGACCGTTGGGAGACGAGGCGGTGGGGACGTCTCGGACATCTGGGCGAGGGATCCCACACGAGGCGCAGGGAGGTGTCTCTCGGTCTTTCTCTCCCCGCCCCGCCCCGCCCCGACCTCCACCCGGGAAACGGCGGAGGGACGGAGGTGATGCACGCACGTGGATGGGATCGCACACCTGGTCCTTCGGCAAACGACGATGCGTGGTGCACGACCATCGATGGCGAAGACGATCGGCTGTCGCACGCACGTGGGCGAGGAGGAAGCGTTCCAACGAGCTGTTCCATCGACCGAGCCAGCGGATCGTGGTGGAAGATATGCAGGAGATGCAGACCATCGTTCCTGAATCGTGGAACGCCAACGGAAACGAAACGTCCGCGTCCTTTGGTGGATGCGCCTTCTTGGGTCGTTCCAAAGCCCAATTTGCAGGCACGAAGGACGTGGTGGAAGCATCAGATGTCTCTGTACGTCCATCGTCCGTGGTTTCGAACGTGGACGTCCTCGAGACGTCCAGGATCGATCGAATTCCGACACGTTGCCGGTACGCCGGCAAGGACACGTGTCGTGGTTTGGCTCTGCACCTGCACCTGCAGCTTCGTCCTCGTTCAAACTTCCTCGTCGTCTTGCACCATCTCGTGCGCATGTCATCCACCGTCCTTTCCCTGCATCTCGCCTCTCGATCGCATCCTGTCGGACGCGTACGTGTCGTCTCCACAGCCATCCCTCTCTTGCTTGGTTTCCCTTTCGATTTCGCTTTTCGATCGGGAATTTCCTCCGGGTTCGATCGGCGGATCTTTCGGGTCTCCAAAGGGACCGCCATCGGGTTCGAACCCAGGAGGGAACGCACTTGTTCTGACGACCAGCGAATCGACAGTCACACGCGCGCAAAGCACGACGATGCGGTCTCCAGGGATCGCGTACACGGCACATTGGGAAGAAGAGCGCACGAAAGAAGCCTTGGAGAAGGAAGAGGTGTTCCTGGCACGCATCA
>LFIK01005599.1_pt1 | contig 10065 bp, 16 predicted proteins | sample 643401 | NCBI WGS metagenome assembly LFIK01 (sample SAMN03777447, study PRJNA286221) | soda lake metagenome | biome: soda lake; feature: Kulunda steppe; material: water; isolation source: sample T5-Br brine of Lake Tanatar-5 | place: Russia: Kulunda steppe | collected 2010-07
AGCAGCAGCAGCAGCAGCAGCAGCAGCAGCAGCAGCAGCAGCAGGGGCAGCAGGGGCAGCAGCAGCAGGGCACTCAGGGTTTGCCGCCTCACAGCCATGATCAGCAGGCCCGTCAGCAGCAGCAGCAGCAGCAACAGCATCATGCACAGATGCTGGCAAGGCGCATGGTGGGTGCATGTGTGGCCACCGGCACTGGTCATGGACGCTGATGGCCGAGGGACCAGCATGCATCAGTCCTCAACCAAGCCTTAGCCTCCCCCTCTGTGTCTCCATCATGGCATTAGTTCACCACGCACAACACACCTTCTCCCCTCACACCCCTGCAGTCCCGCGCAAGCACAGATGACCGTGCCAGCTGGCGTGGGGAGGCCTATGCCCGTGCCAGTGAGAGGGGCGGCCGCGCTAGCGAGATGGGAGAGGGCAGGGGGCGGAAGGTGAGCAGGCACTGCATGGGTGCTGGGGTGAGATGCTGTGGGGACAGGGGAGGGCTTAAGCATGAATCAGCAACAGGGGCGGCCGCGCCAGCGAGATGGGGGAGGGCAGGGGGCGGAAGGTGAGCAGGCACTGCATGGGTGCTGGGGTGCTGGGGTGAGATGCTGTGGGGACAGGGGAGGCCCATGTGTTGGCAAGTGTGGTGGCTGGGCTAGCACAGTGGAGAGGGCAGGGGCAGAGCCGCAAGTCACACACTGTGCATGGAGCCTGGCTCGTGGGCCTTGGTGTGGGGTGAGGCCACGCCCATGGGAGAGGGGTCCGCAGAATCGGATTCGAGAGGGCAGCTGGCCGTGGCTGCTTGCTGCAGCACAGGGGGTGGGTGGTCTCCCAGGATTAAATGACCACTGCAGCAACCAATTTCTGCACCTCCATGCCTCTCTGCAGCCCATTCACAATCGCATCCCCAAGGGTGCTCCAGCAGTTTGCAATCCACCCTGAACACCCACCCACGCATCACCACCCAGCAGCCATGGGCCTGCGTTGGTGGGTCTGCATGCGTAGGTGCTGAATCAAATCACCACGTCACTACCCTGCAGCCCCGCGCCAGCGTCGATGGTCGTTCGAATGGGGCAATATACAATCACCACATCCCTACCCTGCAGCCCCAAGCCAGCATCGATGGTCGTTCGAATGGGAATGGGCGGAGGGAGTCAAACGCGCGCCTGCCGCAAGTGAGCGAGCGCAGCAGCCGCGCAAGCGAGAGGGGCGATGGGAGGGCGGAGAAGGTGAGGAGTGCTGTGTGTGTGCATGAATGCATACACTTTGCGTGTGACTGTGTGTGTGTATTTGTGTGTGTGTGTGTGTGTGTGTGTGTGCGTGTGTGCGTGTGCGCTCTTGCATGCATGCGTGCATGCGTGCATGCGTATTTTGTGTGCAAACACGCGTCAAGGTGCCTGTTCATATGCACATGTGTCCTCGGGCAGGCCAGCATGCCTAAAGTTGTGCCATGCCCCTCTGCAGGCGCTCAAGCAGTGGGGGAAGGCCGTTAAGAAGGTGGCCTGCCACAACGCGATGCTGGTCAAGGCCAACCCAGCGGCTTTTGACGCAAGCGCCGCTCTCGCGGCAGAGGCCGAGGCCGGGTGGGTTGTGCTACAAATTCTTGCATGTGCACAAGGCGAGGTCCATGGTTGACGAGGTCAATTCAGCATGCAACGCTGGTCAGGGCCAACCCAGCCTTGCAAGGCCAAGGCAGTGGCGTTTGACGCAGGCGCTGCCCTCACAGCAGAGGCCAAGGCCAGGTGGCCTTTGCTTGTGCCACGTGTTGCTGCTGCTTGTTGCTGCTTGTGCTCGCTGCTTGTGCCATGAGGCTACAAGCTATCGCTTCAAAGCTCAAGGCAGAGTCCATGGCTGCTAGGGTCAGCCAAGGCCCTGCACCTCACGCAGGTGCTGGGTGCAGTGACGGCAGTGCAGGCAGGTGCACGGCACATGACTCCAGGGCCACACAATGCTGCGCGCCCTCCACGTTCCAAACCCCCTGCAGGGCGGCGGCAGAGGAGGCCCGGAGACGCTACGAGCTGCTCAGCACGCCTGCAGGGTCCAGGAGCAACGCGGCCGACCGCTTCCTGGATGCTGTCCATTTAGTCCAGGCGCGTGCTCTGCGTGCACAACCCCCCTGTGGCACCTCGATGCTGCCACGCCCATGTGTCACTCTGGAGTGTCACGCAGTGCGGGCAGAGCGTGGTGTGGGGGTAAAGAGCTGGGCCAAGTCCATGGCCAGGTGCAGCCATTGCTGCGCCCCTCCTCTCCTCGCCCTCCTCCCATACGGGGGTCCTGCTGTCACCTCACCCACACCCACTTGGCCTGGCTTGAGCCTCCTCTCCCACCTTCATGCTCTCCTTGCCACCGCAGGCCACCCGCACCTACTTTGTGGCCCCAGGCACGTGCAAACGGAAGGTGGGTGGCTCCTCTCTGGGCTTGTCACTGCCGCACTAAGCCTGACTTCCACTCCAGCATGCTCACCAGCGCGGCGATCCCCACATTGCCCCTGCACTCTTGCATCCTTGAATTCAAACACAGGCCCACCAGCGCAAGGTTGTCGTGACCAAGAAGGTGGAGAAGAGGTGGAAGCTGGAGGAGTCCATCTTCATGCAGCGCTGCAAGGAGAACGAGGCCAAGGCCCTGGTGGACACCCCTGAGGTGCGTGCATGCATGCGTGTGTGTGTGTGCTCATGCGCGCATGCATGTATGTGTGTGTGTGTGTTTGTGTATGTGTATGTGTCCATGTGTGTGCGTGCTTGCGTGTGCAAAAATGTGTGTGTGCTTTTGTGAGCCTGCGTGCGTTTGTGCTTCTGCTCCTGTGTGCAAAATCAAGGCGCGTTGCGCACACTCGCAGGTGGTGGCGCGACAGTTTGAGACAGGCTGGGGGCGGGTGGTGCCCAAGTCCAACTTCAGGCGAATGGTGACACGGCAGGACAAGGGCGCGCTGTCCGACCAGGCGCAGCTGCAGCGGGAGCTGGACGAGGTGCGCTGTGTGCGTGGTGTGTGTGTGTGTGTGAGTGTGTGTGTACCTGTGTATGTGACGTGTCACTGCATGCTGGAAGTGGCGGCACCAAACAACAGGCAGACGCCCTGTTGTCTGGTGCAGGGACGCAACAGGACAAGGGCGCCCCCCATGACCGTGGGGCCGCTTGAGGTGTGCTATACGTGGGGGTGCAATTCACTCCCTCAACTCAACGCAACTCCCTCTCCTCAACGCAACTCAAAGTTGCATGGCACGTGCACGGGCTGGCAATTGGGGGGGGGAAGTATGTAGGCGTTGCATTGGACCAGCCATGGAGATCCCCTGATGTGGGCCCTGTGACCATGCGGCTCCTCACGCCCCCTCACACCCCTGACAACAGTCCACCCTTGGCAACAGTCCACCTCCCGCATGGCAACCAGCAGCATTCCTCCCCCGCAAGGACCAGGCATGGGATCCCCTGATGTGGGCCCTGTGCTCATGCGGCTCCTCACGCCCCCTCACACCCCTGACAACACTCCACCCTTGGCAACAGTCCACCTCCCGCATGGCAACCAGCAGCATTCCTCCCCCGCTAGGACCAGGCATGGGATCCCCTGGTGTGGGCCCTGTGACCATGCGGCTCCTCACGCCCCCTCACACCCCTGCAGGTGCACGACGTCCTGCTGGAGCACTACATCCTCATCCGCTCCGCCTTCTCCTACTTTGTGTGCCTCTCTGGCAGCACGAGTGAGTGGTGGCCCCTGCCTTCCACCCTCTGGCCGTGCCTGGCCACTGTCTGCCACCCTCTAGCCGTGCCTGGCCCTAGCTTGTGACCCTCTGCCTGTGTCTGCTCAGGAATGTGTCTGCTCAGGAATGGGATCGTCTATAAGTGTGGGGGCTCAATACGTCTTAAGTTGGGCATTTAGCATGGCGCCCCCCCTCCGCAGTGACTGAGGCATCACTGGCGTGGCTCTTCATTACGCCAGCAGTTGCAATGTTATCATGCTTAACGAAAAGGAAGGGCACCCAAACGCCCCACCAAGTCCACCCCTGCTTGTCCCACTGCCCCACAGGCTCTGAGTCCTTGCGCGCCCTGAACCTCATGGAGTTCCACCACATGGCCAAGATGTGCAACATCACGGAAGCCAAGTGCGTGCGCCATGATGGTGATGTTGCTCATAGTCATGATGGTGCTGGCTGGTTGTGTGGTGGTAGGGGTGGGGGTTGCTTCCATGCATCACACCTTGCGCGCCATGGCGGTGCAGTCCACGCCAGGCTCCTGCTGCCCTGTGTTGTACTTAAAAATGTAATGAGTAGGTCAACACACCCCACGTTTGCCGCAGGTCCGCGGGTGTTAAGCCATCTGACCTTGATACCATGTTCATCGCCACCAACTTTGAGGAGGATCCCACCACGGAGGAGAGCGAGAACAACGACGACAATTCGTTGTGCAGGTGCAAGCTGGTTTAGGGTGTATGGGGCTGCGTGTGTGCGTGCGCGCGCATGCATATGCATGCGCATGCAGGCATGCAGGCAAGCTGGTGTGGGGTGTACGGGGCGTGCGTGTTGTTTGTGTCAGTTTGAGCCCTGAGCAGGGGTGGGTAGACTGCCGCCATCAGCAGAGCGCACCCTAGACAGCCCCCTACAACTCATCTTGTTTTACAGAGGACAATGCCTCGGTGCACACATGTCCATGCGCATTCAAGCCTCTTTTCATGCATGCCTTAGCCTCAGCCGGCCAATGTAGAGCAGCGCTGGCCTTGCAATTCCTCCATCGGCGCCCAACCTCTCACGCTTGCCATGCAGGTTCGAGCTGCTGGAGATCATCGTGCGGATGGCGATCGGCAAGTACGTGGCCTCCAAGGTACGTGCCCTGAAGCCCACAGGTGTCCTAGCTGCTGCCTTGGCTGCCATCTGTGCCGGTCCAACTCCTTCTCCCCCTGCTTGCCTCCAATGGCGAATGAGAACTTTCAGCCCCCTGCTTGCCTTTGATTGCAAATGTAAAGAGTGCCGACCCCCTCTCAGTCAAGCCCTGTTCCAGCTGCTGCAGCTTGAACAGCCAAGCATTCTACAAACATATCTCTGGGGATGAGCAAGCATTACCTGCACGCAGGCGCTGCAGGATCCCTCCCATGCACGCTGTCCATGCAACAAATGACGTGGGCCGCAGCGTGGGCCTCCCCCTCCCCAGTGCGTGCACACAATGAGAGGCCTGCACCAGCAGAGGGCTCCTTGGCACACGCCACATGCACGCGCAGGTGATGACGGACGTCAGCGACAGCGTGGGGCTCCTGCTCACAGCGTGCATCGAGCCCGGCTTGCCGCCAGAGGCCAAGATTGACCCCAACGACTTCCGGAAGAACCGGCTGTACACTGAGGTGGGCGGCGGGCGCGTGCGTGCATGTGTGTCTGCATGTGTGTGTGTTTGCGTGTGTGTGTGTGCGTGTGTGCGTGCGTGTGTGCGTGTGTGTGTGTGAGTGTGTGTGAGTGAAAGTGTGCATGCGCTTGCGTGCAGGAGCTGGTGTGCAAGCCATTCGCGCCACCCCACTGTACTTAGCCTCCCTGCTGCCAGGTGAGCAGGTGTAAGTGGAAGGGTGGCTGCAGCCATGCCGCCCTCCCCACCCGGTCCCCTCCACAGGCCATGGAGGCGCAGGTCATCCAGCACCTCGACATCCTGCAGGCCATCTACAAGCTGTACAAAGCCAAGGACCGCACCAAGCACTTCCAGCTGGTGCACTGGATGGCGCTGGTGGAGGGGGTGGGGCTGCTGGGCAACCCCGTGTTTGGTGGGTCATCCGTGTGCGTCTATGTACGGGTCTATCTACGGATATATATATATATATATTTATATATATATATATATATATGTATATACACCTGCGATGCATTGTGCATGTGCATGTGTGTGCACACACTCTTTCTCTCTCTCACACACACGCACACACATGCATGCACGCACACACACACACACATGCACGCACACATGCGCTCACCAGGCCTCAACAAGCACGCCTGCAAGCTGGTCTTTGCGCTGAGCCAGTCCACGGTCGTGGACGAGCTCAAGGCCAAGCGCGCCATCAGCATCCCCTTCTTTGACTTTGTGGAGGTGCGGTCGGGGGGATTACATCATGCGTGGAAGTGGGAACTGCCGTGCGGTGTAAAGCGCATGAGGGGGTAAGCCACAGGCAAAGGGTAGCACAGCGCTGAGGGAGGGAGAGGAAAGGAGGGTGCAAGAGCAGGCAGCAGGCTCATGACTTGGCTGATCTCCAGTCGGGTTTGGTGCGCCCATCTATGACTTTGTGGCGTGCGAGGGCAGTCAGCAGGCTCCTGACTGCCGGCATGGGGACTCGATCTTTGACCCTGTTAGGGCCTCCAGTCGCGGCCCATGCGCCCAGTTTCGACCCTGTGGCGTGTGAGGGCAGTCAGCTGACTCCCAATTAGGCTGCTCACCCGTCCCATCCTAAATTTTATGGGTCTAATATGGGGGCGTGGCCTCATGGGTCTCATGGGGGGCGTGGGGCGGCACACAGGTGGGCAATGCATGGTGGAGTGTTGGGGACCTTGGACCAGAACGGCCCCCTGCACCCAGGCATCCACTCAGAGGCCGCCCAACACCCCCTGCAGGCGCTGGCGCGGCTGGCAGAGCTGGTGTGCCCCCCCACCCCTGCCGAGCTGGCAGCCTTCTTCGACCCAGAGCTGCAGCAGCAGCAGGCGGCTGCGGGCATAGACTGGGCAGCTGACACAGGGTTGGGGAGTGGCCCCAGGCAGGGGGGGATGGCCCTGCCCCGGGCGGTGTCGGTGACCATGCGGGGTGAGCGTGTGTGTGTGTGTGTGTGTGTGCGTGCGTACATATTTGTATGTGCGGAAGAGTGTGTGTGTGGGGTGGGGGGTTGGGGTGTGTGTGTGCCCATGCGCATTGCCTTTGTGGCTTGTAGGAGTGTTTTGTTTTAAGCTCCATTAGGAAGGGGGGGGCTATATGGCGTAGTTTTGTACTTCCCATACAGAGAATGGGGCGTGCTCCTCCCACACACGTGCATACACCCACACACACACACACGTACATACACACACACTCGCACACGGCACTTTGCATGCGCAGGCCGGGGCAAGTCAGCCAAAGGGGCCAAAGCAAGTGGTGATGGTGGAGGGGGTGGCAGCGAGTCCAGCATGCTAGCCAGTGCTGCTACCTCACGGCAAGGCAGCCTGGCTGTGAATGCCGTTGAAGCTGCCGGGATGGCAGCAGGAGGAGGGGAAGCGCAGTCGGCAGAAGGCCAGAGAGCAGCAGCAGGGGAGGCAGCAGGGGAGGGGGCAGCAGGGGAGGCAGCGGATGCGGCGGCAGCAGCAGAGGCAGCAGAAGCAGAGGCGGCGGCAGCAGGAGCAGCAGCAGCAGCAGCAGCAGCAGAGGCGGCGGAAGCAGAGGCGGCAGCGGCAGCAGAGGCGATTGCAGCGGTGGAGCTGCCGCCGTTCCCCGCTGCCGAGTTCTTCCGGCGCCTGAGGGTGTGTGTGTGTGTGTGTTTCCGAGTGGGTAGTGTGTATGTCTGTGTCTTTGCGTGTGTGCGCATGTGTGTATGTAGTTGTGTGTGTGTGTGTGTGTGTGTGTGTGCGTGCGCATGCGTGTGCATGCGTGGCGTGCGTTCGTGCGTGTGTTCATTGGGGCCTGGGGTCCATGCGTGACGAGCTAGAAGCAGATGCTTTCCCCTCACCTCCCAGGCCCTAAGTCGCGCCTCTCCCGCCCACCACCCACAGATGCAGCCCTCGCTGATGGGGGCGCGCGCGGAGCAGCAGGGGCTGGGCGGCAAGCTGCACCTTGCGTCCCAGCAGCGCCCGCTGGCCGAGGTGTTTGCTGGCTTTATGGAGGTGGGTGGTCCTCCGCTTCCTTGCCGAGGTGTTTGCTGGCTTCATGGTGGGTGGTCCTGCTCTTCCTTGCCGAGGTGTTTGCTGGCCTCATGGTGGGTGGTCCTGCTCTTCCTTGCCGAGGTGTTTGCTGGCTTTATGGAGGTGGGTGGTCCTCCGCTTCCTTGCCGAGGTGTTTGCAGGAGCTTCATGGAGGTGGGTGGTCCTCCTCTTTCCCGTGCCGCATGCTTCCTGGGCCTTCACTGCGTGCGCACTTTTCTTGTTTCATTTCTTTTTAAAACATAAGAAAGGTGGCGCCTGCTGCTGGTCGCGCACGTCACCTCAATGCCTGGGGCGGGCAGGCGATGGCTTCCTGCACGCTCCATCACCCTACCACAAACTCCACGCACCCTGTGCCGCAGGTGGTGGTCGTGGCGCTGCAGGCCGCCTGGGGCGGGCAAACGGAGGCGCAGACGGCCGCCCGCATGAACAGGATGACCGCCAGTATATCTGGTGGCATCGAGCTCAAGTGAAGGGGGAGGGGGGCTGGCCGCCCTGGCAGCTGGGCCGTCCCTCCTGGGCAATCGGCGGCTCCACCCACCCTACCCGCGCGGAAGTGTGCGGCGTGCAGTGCCTTGGACCCGCACGTGTGGTGTGGGGGAGGCCACGAGGCTCATTGAGCGGGCGGAAGGGATTTTTGTGTGTACAGATTATCAGATTATCTGACAACTCACTAGAAAGAGCGCCGGGCTGCATGGGTCTCACAGTGCCATGTATTATGCTTGTCTGTGTATACTACCGTGTGCCATCCTTCCATTTCCCCCTTATACAGCTTTTTAGCGTCGGCTTTTTCATTCAGGCAGGCCTGAAGTGTTTTTTGAGTTTGCTGCGTGACTCGCTGGCATTCGAGAGCAGCTGTACACCAAAGGCCTGCAGGCTGGCGGAAACCTTATGCATAGTTCAAGCGATCAGTTTTTGTTTGCGTGTCTAGCCTTCATCAGGTGTTGACGTGGAAGTATGGCTTGGGAGGCACACGCTAAGCAACTCTCAATATTGCAACCACCACAGCACCAGATGCCCAAAAGCGGCAAGCTATGGACAGGTCACTTGGACGCACCCTGTTGTCCGGTCTCCGAAATCGAGCCCTTTCGCCCCTAATGCGCTTGGCATGCGCTTCTTATATCGACTGCATAGCACCTGCAAAGCAGCGTCGGGAATGGTGGAGGTGCCCTGCACAGGGGGGGCCCATGCAAGTGTGGACTTAGCCGATTTCGCGCCCTCGCTCCCCCTGTGTGAACGACCTCCTTTCGACCTCCACCATTCGCCGTGGGACTCGGCGCATGCATTAGGGGGAATATCAGGGCCTCGAAAGCAGTGCGACAGCAGCGCGAGGTGGGCGGGGAGGCCGGGTCAAGCCGAGGCCGGACACCAGGGTGCGTCCAAGTGACCTATCCCTATCAAAAGTGTACAAAGTTGTTGTGTCTGATGGGCTCCCTGTGCTAGGGGCGTAGGCGTGCGCCTGCGGCAGCACAGCGAATACACGAGCGAATACACAAGAGCAGCAGATCCGATGTTTGGGGGGTTCGGCTCAGGTGCGCACACTCGCATGCATGCATGAATGTGCTTGTGCTGTGCAGCTGTGTGTGGGTGCGCGCGCAGCATCAGGTGTGCGTGCATGCATGCATCTGCGCATGGGCACGCACGCACGCACATGCACGTACGCTGCTGCTGTCCCTGTGCTGCCAGCACCAGGGCCCAACGCTGCTGCTGCAACCTGTACACACGCCACACGCGCACACCAGGCTTTGGGGCGGCATCGGCCCCTGCGTTTGGGGGGGGCGGGGCGTTTGGAGCGCCAGCTAGCGCCCCTGCGTTCGGTGGCGCGTTTGGCGCCACTGCGGCATCGACGCCTGCTTTCGGCGCCCCTTCCTTCGGTGGCACGGTGGGTTGGGGGAGGAGGGGGGAAGTGGGGAGGGAGTCGAGCGACAGACGGACATGCACGCCCATAGGCCGCAGCCTGCATACACTGCATGCACACAGGCAGGCAGGCAGGCGCAAGCTAAAGCATTCATCACAGTAAACCATGCAGTCCATGCAGCCTGCGGCAGCCTGCATGCGTCGTGCCAGCGTTGCTGCGCAATACGCCCAAGCTCGCTTCTCTCATGCTGATGCATGAGCTTGAAGCAGGCACCTGCTGTGTGCGCATGAAACATGCAACACACGTACACACACACACACACACGCACGCACACGCACACACACACACACACACACACACGCACGCACGCACACACACACAC
>LFIK01005600.1_pt1 | contig 10065 bp, 6 predicted proteins | sample 643401 | NCBI WGS metagenome assembly LFIK01 (sample SAMN03777447, study PRJNA286221) | soda lake metagenome | biome: soda lake; feature: Kulunda steppe; material: water; isolation source: sample T5-Br brine of Lake Tanatar-5 | place: Russia: Kulunda steppe | collected 2010-07
GGAGATCCAGCAGGGACATAAGGTGTCGCCGCAACGGGGCGTGGCGCACGTGGCCAGCCGGTAGCATGCTTGCGACCCTGAATCCCGGGACCTTTACCCAAGGGAGCCGAGCGCAGCCGGGCGCATATTTTATCAAAGCGTCCGATGAAGTGCCAGAACCTTCTACCTGTCACCCTATTACCCGTCTCCTTCATGGAAGAGAACTACCCATCGACCGTCAGGCCCCCCCTGCCGCATTTTGGATATCACACAGCATGGCCTGAAAGGCGTTGGCTTCCAGGGGACAGGAGAGAAGGTACCCCTGGATGCGGTCACAGGCATGCGCCTGCAGCCAGGCCAACTGCGCTTGGCTCTCGACGCCCTCGGCCACGACCCTCAGCCCGAAGGCCTGGGCCATGGCGAGAGTGGCTCGGCCGATGGCTTCGTCGAACTCGTTGCCACCCAGGCCGTCCACGAAGGATTTATCGATCTTGAGTTCGGCCAGGGGAAGCCGCTTGAGATTGGCCAGCGAGGAGTGGCCTGTCCCGAAATCGTCAATGGCCAGTGCGATTCCCTTCGCATGAAGGCGATAGATCTCCTGGCTGACGATATCGGAGTGCTCGGTGAACGCGCTCTCCGTGAATTCGACCTGAAGCTGGTCCGCCATAACGCCGTGCCGGGCCATGGCCTCGAACAGCTCTGAGGAGAATTGCCCGCCTCGAAAGTCCTTGGGCGAGATATTGAAGGAGATAGGGGGCGGCACGAGTCCGGCCGCCCGCCAGGCGCCCAACTGCTCGCACAGTAACGCCACCACCCGCAGGCTCAGCTCCGTGATCAGGTCGGATCTCTCGGCGATCGGGATAAACCGCACCGGGCTGATCGCCCCCTTCTCGGGATCCTCCCAGCGCAGCAGGGCCTCGGCCCCCACGAGCCGCTCGGGGTCGCTTGCGTCGAACTGGGGCTGATACATCAGGCGCAGCTCTTGGTGAGTGAGGGCCCGGCGCAGCGCCTCCTCGAGCGCTCGGTCTTCAAGGAGGCGCTCATGCAGCCCCAGCTCATATAATCGCAACCGATTGCGACCGCTCTCCTTGGCACGATACATGGCCATGTCGGCCGCTTGGCACAGGGTGTCCACGTCATCGCCGTCCCCGGGATACAAGGCCAGGCCGGCGCTGGCGCTGATGCGCAGGTGCCTGCCTCTGACCTCGAAGGTGCCGGCGAGGCGATCCACCAGGTGCTGGGCGATCAACCCTGTCTTTCGGGCATCACAGTCGCTGAATACCACCGTGAATTCGTCGCCACCTATTCGCGCCACCGTGTCCACATCTCGCACCCACTCTCGAAGCTTGGCGGCGACTTGTACCAGCAGTGCATCGCCCATCTCGTGACCGAGGGTGTCATTGATATCCTTGAAATGGTCCAGATCCAAGAACATGAGGGCCATCTGACTTCCGCTGCGCCGGGCCTGGGCAAGGGCCTGCTGAGCTCGATCCTGGAACAGGCTGCGGTTGGGCAGCCCGGTCAGCACATCGTGGCTGGCGAGGTACTCGATCTTGCGCTGGGAGTCCTTGATTTTACTGATATCCGAGAACACAGCCACTATATTGCGGGGCTTCTCCTGATCATCGTCGATGCGGTTTAGGGTCAGCCATGCCGGGAATACCTCGCCGCTCTTGCGGCGGTCCCATATCTCTCCCTGCCAGAAGCCCCGCTCGTTGAGCGTCTCCCAAATCTCCTGGTATGAGACTTGACCGTGATGATCCGTCTTGACCAGGCTGTTCAGGCTCCTCCCCAGCGCATCGTTTTCAATATGGCCGGTAATCCGGGTGTAGGCCCTGTTGACGGACTGGATACGACCGGCAGGGTCCATCACGACGATGGCATCCCCGGCATCCTTGTACACTTGAGCAGCGACTCTGAGTTGATCCTCTACCCGTCGGCGTTCCGTGATATCCATCAGGGCACAGCGGAAGCGAGCGGCACCAGGCTCCTCGGCGGGCTCTGCCACGCTCTCCATCCGCACCATGCGCAGGGCACTTTCATCCCCTGCCAGGGCCAGATCGACGGCCTGAGGAGTCTCCATGGCGGCGAGTGCGCGGCGGTGGAGGTGAAGCGCATCCTGGGATTCGGCAGCCACGAAAGCGGACAGGTCATGGCCCGCCAGATCGGTTCCCGGCGCAAGCAAGGTGTTGGCGGCCCGATTGGCCTCCTGAATGCGCCCTTTGGCATCCAGGAGGAGATAGCCCATCGGCGCTCTCTCGAACAGATCGCGGTAGCGGGTCTGGGCAATTTCCCGAGCGATTTCCAACCGGTCTCGCGCCCGCTGCAGCTCCTCGTTCTGGATTCGCAGCTCTTCCTGATGCAGCTCCAGCTCGGAGACCAGGGACTGGGTATACGTAGCGGTATAGCCGGCAACATCCGTCAGGCCTTGACGCAAACGACGGCGAGCCAGGTCGCGCAAGGCCCGCGGTGACAGAGGCTCCAAATCGTTACTGTCCATGTTCGGTACTCCTCACGACGCGCTCCTCGGGCTCGGACGCCGGCCCTTGCCTCTCCATGGCGAGCAGAATCATGGCGGTGCCCTCCTCCAATTCTAGGCGGCGGGCGTTCAACCACCAGTGCGCCGGCGCCAAATCCCCGACAGCCACGCTCAGCGCGAAATCGCAGAAAGCCCGCTGATGCGGCAAGACCTCCAGGAGGCGAGCCCTCAATTCCGGATTATCCCACTGCCCATCAGCCAGATCGAACAGAAGCTTGCCCTCCACCGCCTCCGGGCGCAGAGGAAAGGTGCGATAGAAGCCATCGTTGGCAGACACCACCCGCAGATCAGGATCGAGCACCAGCAGGGGCTCGCGCACGGTATCCATGACCGCCCGGAAAAACGTCTCACCGTGCGCCACGCCCTGGGCAACCTGTATGTCCTGGAAGGTGCAGACGACCCCCCGGATCACATTGCATGTGCTGCGATAGGGCTGGATGCGCAGCAGATACCAGTGGCCTCTCTGCGTCTGCACTTTCACCTCTCTGGGGACCAGGGTGTCCAGCACCGTCTCGGCGTCCGCCAGCAGAGTAGCGTAGCGCAACCAGGTGGTCAGCTCACTCAGCGGCCGGCCGATGTCGGTCGGGCGCACGGCAATCAGATCCTGCATCGCCGGGGTGAACCGCTTGATATTGAGGGCCTCGTCGAGAAAGAGGGTGGCGAGACGGGTGCTGTCCAGAAGATTCTTGAGATCATCATTGACCTCGGTGAGGGTATCGACACGATTCCGGAGCTCCGCGTTGACGCTGCGCAGCTCCTGATTGAGGGATTCAACTTCCTCCTTCGCGGCTTCCAGCTCCTCGTTGCTGCTCTGATGCTCCTCGTTCATCGACTGGAGCTCTTCATTCATCGACTGAAGCTCCTCGTTGACAGCATGCATCTCTTCCACCGCCACCTGCTTGTCTTGACGCAGCGCCTCCAGCTCACGCGTCAGACGCACCTCGGTATCGCCGTTGCCGCTGCCCATGCTCTCGCGCTGGGAGACTGGGTCGCGTGCATCGACCGACCCGCTCGCCGGGCCTGTGTCAGGGACTGAATGAAAGGCCACCAGGTAGAAGCCTGCCAGGGCAGTAGGCGTTCGAATCCGGTGGACCTCCAGTCGAACCGGTTCGTTATCACTATTGGTCAGTACCTGAACCGCCCGGCTGACGTGATCGGCATCACCGCCCGACGCCTGCTGCAGCGCCTGACTGAGCGGCAATCGCAGCCCCGGCCGCGCCATCTCCAGCAGCCGATTACGAGTGGGACCACTGGCAGGCTCCAGGAACTTGCCGATTCGCCCGTGGACATACACCACCTCACCGCGGTCGTTGACGACTACCGCCGGCGGAGCAAACTGCAGCGCGATAAGGCGCTCCACGCTATGGGAGAGGCTGTCAGCCGACCTCGTTGCCGAGCTCTCGGTGGGCGCCTGGCAGGGCAGTCGGCGCAAGCGGCTGGGGTTCGGCATCGTGGGCAGACGAATGGCCAAGGAGCTGTCGGCCACCCGGTAGATCCGGGCATTCTTATCCACCACGGAGAAGGCCTCACTCTGGTGGTCCATGCTCTCTGAGGGTCCCAGCAGCAGCAGCCCTTGACTGCGCAGAGCGTAGCGGAATACCGCCAGGAGGCGCCCCTGACGATCCCGTTCCAGATAGATCAGCAGGTTCCGACAGGTAACGAGGTCCAGGCTGGTGAATGGCGGGTCCTGGAGGGCGTTGTGCTCGGCGAACACCACCATGTCCCGCACCTCCCGGCTGATCCGGTAGGTGTCGTTTTCGGCCGAGAAATACCGCCGCAGGTGAGACTCGGACAGATCCTGAGCGATGCCGGCCGGATAGCGCCCCCTTCGTGCCGTTTCGATGGCGGCCTGATCCACATCGGTAGCGAAGATTCTGACCTCCGGAACCTGCTCCCAGTCAATCAGGCATTCCCGGATCAGGATGGCCAGGGTGAAGGCCTCCTCGCCGGTGGCACAGCCCACTACCCAGGCTCGGAACTCCTGTCCCGTCCGAGCCGCCTGTTGCAGCATCGCCGGCAGCAGCGTCTTGCCTAGCGCGGCCCAGACCGGAGGGTCCCGGAAGAAGTTGGTAACACTGATAAGGAACTCCTGAAACAGGAGATTGACCTCTTCGGGGTGGGACTGCAGATAGTCCAGATACGCCTGGGGATCGGAGAGTTGCCGCAGGTCCATGCGCCGCTCCAGGCGCCGAGTCAGCGTACTGGCCTTGTAACCCGAGAAATCGTGACCGGTACGATGCTTCACCCGGCTCAGGATCTGGCTCATCAGACCCTGCGGGATCGCCGGCTGATGGCCTGGCAGAGCCGTCTGGCGATGGACTTGTGAGCGAAGGTAGCCGGTCAAGGTGGCCGGCATATCCGCCGGAGGCAGAACGTAGTCCACCTGGCCGGTTGCAATCGCATTAGCCGGCATATCCCCGAACTCGGCGGTATCCGGGTCCTGAGCCATGACCATACCGGAGAGGGACTTGACGACCTGGATCCCCAAGGTGCCATCGCTGCCCGTGCCGGACAGGACAATCGCGAGGGCCCGGTGCTCCGCCTCCTCCGCCAGGGAGCGAAAAAAAGCATCGATGGAGTGAGGTGGGCCGGGCCGCCGCCGCTCTCCCGCCGGCAAGGGGGTCGCTGGATGTTCTCCGGCCTTCCGAGACCGAACCAGTTGGCCCCGGTAAAAGATCCAACCGTCGTCCGGCAGCGCTACATAGACCCGATTCGGCAAGAGGGTTTCCCCCTCCACGACCATCTGGACGGGCATCGCCGTTTGTGGACCGAGGATTTCAGGCAAAAGACTGCGCTCACCACTGGGATGGTGGGTGACGATGACATACGCAGCTCCCGTATTAGCGGGCAGGTTGACCAGAAAGGACTTAAGGGGCTGAAGAGATCCAGCCGATCCCCCGATACCGACGACCGGTAGGGCGTCCGCAGGGGAATCAGTATTCGATGGCGACATGGGCTAATCTCGGATAAAGGGATGACAGTCTGTTATCTACTCTCAGTTTATCCCGTCTTGTTCACGGGAGCGTCTTTCGTCCCTGGCAAACCGGGCTCTTGCATTGCGCTCTGTCAGGAAAATCTTGGCCAACCTGATCTACAACCATCCCCTCTCGGCGAAGGAAACCACCTCCCCGTCGCCCACCACGAAGTGGTCCAGCACCCGGATCTCGAAGAGCCCGAGCGCCTCGCGCAGCCGGTCGGTGATGCGCCGATCGGCATCCGAGGGCTCGGCGATGCCGGACGGGTGATTATGGGCGAAGATGATCGCCCCGGCGCCCAGTTCCAGGGCGCGCCGGGCCACCTCACGGGGATAGACCCAGGCGCTGTCCAGGGTCCCGCGAAACAGCGACTCGTAGCGAATCACCCGATGCTGGCTGTCGAGGAAGAGCGCGGCAAACTCCTCGTGCCCCAGGTGGCGCAGCTGGCTGGAGAGGTAGGCGCGCACCAGGGTCGGCGAGGTCAGCGCCTCGCCCCGCGCCAGTTGGCTGGCCAGATGGCGTCGCGACAGCTCCAGCGTCGCCTGCAGCTGCACATACTTGGCGTTGCCCATGCCCCGCGCCGCGCAGAAGCGCTCGCGATCCGCCTCCAGCAGCTGGCGCAGGCCGCCGAACTCCAGCAGCAGGTCCCGGGCCAGGTCCACCGCCGAGCGCCCCTGCACGCCCACCCTGAGAAAGATCGCCAGCAGCTCCGCATCGGAGAGCGTCTCCGACCCCAGCGCCAGCAGCTTCTCCCGGGGGCGCTCCCCCTCCGGCCAGTCCCTGATCGACATCGCCGCCTCCCTGCCCGTTTGCTCCTCAGTGTAGCCACTCCCTCGTCTACGCAAGGTTCGGCGCGGGTGGTAAGGTAGAAGACTGACAACAGCGCCCTGGAACATGTCCATGTCATCTATTTCCGGACCCGGAAACGCCGGCCGTCGAATACTGCTCGGCATCAGCGCCGGGATCGCCGCCTACAAGAGCGCCATGCTCGCCCGCCTGCTCAAGCAGGCAGGCTGCGAGGTGCGCGTCGTCATGACCCAGGGCGCCCAGGCCTTCATCACCCCGCTGACTCTGCAGGCGCTGACCGGCGAGCCGGTGCGCACTTCGCTGCTCGACCCAGAGGCCGAAGCCGGCATGGGTCATATCGAGCTGGCCCGCTGGGCCGACACCATCGTTATCGCCCCGGCCACCGCCGACCTGATGGCGCGATTGGCCGCCGGCATGGCCGACGATCTCCTCACCACCCTGTGCCTGGCAAGCGATGCCGAGAAGGTGATGGCACCGGCCATGAACCAGGCCATGTGGCGCCACCCGGCCACCCTGCGCAACGCCGCCAGGCTCGCCGAGGATGGCTGGCGGCTGCTCGGCCCCGACAGCGGCGACCAGGCCTGCGGCGATATCGGCCCCGGTCGCATGCTGGAACCCGAGTCAATCGCCGAGGCCCTGCTGTCTCCTTCCATGGCGCCCGATGCCGCGCCGGCGCCAGATGCCGCGCTTTCTCCTTTTACGGCGCCCGATGCCGCGCCAGCAGAAGCGCCCGCCTCTCATGAGGCCGCCGGCCTGACGATCACCATCACCGCCGGTCCCACCCGGGAGCCGCTGGACCCGGTGCGCTACCTCTCCAATCACAGCTCCGGCAAGATGGGCTACGCCCTGGCAGAGGCCGCCGCGGCACTCGGCGCCCGGGTACAGCTGATCAGCGGCCCGGTCACCCTGCCCTGCCCGGAAGGCGTGGAGAGGGTCGAGGTGGAAACGGCGCTCGAAATGCACGAGGCCGCGAAGCGACTGGCGCCGGCCAGCGATATCTTCATCGGCTGCGCCGCGGTGGCCGACTACCGCGCCGAGAACGCCGCCGATCACAAGATCAAGAAGGTCGAAGGCGAGGATGACCTGGTGCTTCGCCTGATCAAGAACCCCGACATCATCGCCGCCGTGGCCGCCCTGCCGGCGACAGGCCGTCCCCTGGTAGTGGGGTTCGCCGCGGAGACCCGCGACGTGGAGGCCTACGCCCGGGGCAAGCTCGCTCGCAAGGGGCTCGACATGATCGTCGCCAACGACGTTTCCCAGGCCGGGCTCGGCTTCGGCAGCGACGACAACGCCGCCCTGCTCCTGTGGCGCGAGGCCCCGGCCGCGGCTAAGACCACGACCGGAGGGCAGGAGGACCTGGACCAGACAGGCTTGCATCAAGAGACCCTGGGCCCGCAGCCCAAGCGCGAACTGGCCCTGGCGGTGGTCCGCCGCGCCCTGGCCTGCCTGACCGCCCGTCCCTCGCGTTGAACGCCCCAGACAACTCTCGACCACCCCTTCAGGAACGCCCGATGCCCCACCGTGATGCCAAGCCCCGCCTGGCCGTGAAGCTCCTCGACGAGCGCCTGCGCGACCATATGCCCCGCTACGCCACCGAGGGCTCTGCCGGCATGGACCTGCGCGCCCTGCTCGACGCACCGCTCACCCTCGAACCGGGCCAGTGCGAGCTGGTGCGCACGGGGCTGGCCATCCACATTGCCGACCCGGGGCTCGCCGGCCTGATCCTGCCCCGCTCCGGGCTTGGCCACAAGCACGGCATCGTGCTCGGCAACCTGGTCGGTCTGATCGACTCCGACTACCAGGGCGAGCTGATGATCTCGGTGTGGAACCGCGGCCAGAGCGTCTTCACCCTCGAGCCCTTCGAGCGCCTGGCCCAGTACGTGCTGGTTCCCGTGGTGCAGGCTGAACTCGAGGTGGTGGACGACTTCGAGCCAGGCCAGAATGACACTGACAAGCCAGACACTGACAAGCCAGGCACCGGCCAGCGTGGCACCGGCGGCTTCGGCAGCTCCGGCCGCCACTGACGCCCGGCCTCGAGACCCAAGACGCCAGCCCGGAGACGCCTGGCACCCAGGCCCCGATGCACCTCACAGGATAAGGACACCCATGACCGCCGAGACCCAGACCGTTCCCGCCTCCATCTTCCGTGCCTACGACATCCGCGGCATCGTCGATGACACCCTGACCGAATCCACCGTCGAGCTGATCGGCCGCGCCATCGGCAGCGAGGCCGCCGCCCGCGGTGAATCCACCGTGGTGGTGGCCCGGGATGGCCGCCTCTCGGGCCCGCGGCTCAGGGACGCCCTGGTGCGCGGCCTGACCGCCGCCGGCCGAGACGTCATCGACGTCGGCATGGTGCCGACCCCGGTGCTCTACTTCGCCACCCACGCGCTGGACGGCACCGCCTCCGGGGTGATGGTCACCGGCAGCCACAACCCGCCGGACTACAACGGCTTCAAGATCGTGCTCTCCGGCGAGACCCTCTCCGGCGAGGCAATCACCACCCTGCATACGCGCATCGTCGAGAATGAGCTGGCCGACGGCCAGGGCAGCGTGCGCGAGGTGGACGTGCGCAGCGCCTATCTGGCCCGCATCCTCTCCGACGTGCGCCTGGCGCAACCCCTCAAGGCGGTGGTGGACTGCGGCAACGGCGTGGCCGGCGAACTGGGGCCGCAGCTGATCGAGGCGCTCGGCGCCGAGATGATTCCGCTGTTCGCCGAGATCGACGGCACCTTCCCCAACCACCACCCGGACCCCGGCAAGCCCGAGAATCTGGTGGACCTGATTCGCACCGTGCAGGAGACCGGCGCCGACATCGGCCTGGCCTTCGACGGCGACGGCGACCGCCTGGGCGTGATCACCCCCTCAGGCCGGATGATCTACCCGGACCACCTGATGATGGCCTTCGCCGAGGACATGCTCGAGCGCAACCCGGGCGCGAAGGTGATCTTCGACGTCAAGTGCACCGGCAACCTGGCCCGGGTGATCGATGAGGCCGGCGGCGAGCCCGAGATGTGGCGCACCGGCCACTCGCTGATCAAGGCGCGCATGAAGGAGACCGGCGCCCTGCTGGCCGGCGAGATGAGCGGGCATATCTTCTTCAAGGAGCGCTGGTACGGCTTCGACGACGGCCTCTACGGCGCCGCCCGACTGCTGGAGATCCTCTCCCGCCAGACGCTGGACGCCGACGCCTTCTTCGACCGCTACCCCCAGGACCTCGGCACCCCGGAGATCAACATCGCGGTCACCGACGAGACCAAGTTCGACCTGGTGGCACGGCTGGCGCGGGAAGGCGACTTCGGCGACGAAGGCGTGAAGACGACCCTGGACGGCATCCGCGTGGACTACCCCGACGGCTGGGGCCTGTGTCGCGCCTCCAACACCACCCCGGTGCTGGTGCTGCGCTTCGAGGGCAAGACGCAAGCGGCCCTCGATCGCATCCGCGCGCAGTTCGCCGCCGCCCTGAGCCAGGTGGCCCCCGAACTGTATGTGGCGCTCTGAGAGCCCGGGCCCGAACCGGAGCCCTGCCCCATGAGACAACGCCGCCACTCCTGCGGCGGCCCCAAGCAAGTGAAGGGAACCAAGAGAAGGGAACCCCAATGACCGAACAGACCCGTGATCCGCGCCTGGTGGTGGAGGTGCTCTCCGAGGCGCTGCCCTATATCCAGCGCTTTACCGGCAAGACCGTGGTGGTGAAGTACGGCGGCAACGCCATGACCGAGGACACCCTGATCGACTCCTTCGCCCGCAACATCGTGCTGATGA
>LFIK01005601.1_pt1 | contig 10064 bp, 3 predicted proteins | sample 643401 | NCBI WGS metagenome assembly LFIK01 (sample SAMN03777447, study PRJNA286221) | soda lake metagenome | biome: soda lake; feature: Kulunda steppe; material: water; isolation source: sample T5-Br brine of Lake Tanatar-5 | place: Russia: Kulunda steppe | collected 2010-07
ATACAGATAATCGCGGGTCAGCGGCACGGCGTCCTGCCGCCTTGCAAGCTGGAACTGGAACACGGTCTGGGTGTTGAACCGGAAGGTCTGTTCACAGCCCGCCAGATAGAACCGCCACATCCGGCAGAACCGTTCGTCGTACAACTCCCGTGCCTGCGTCTCGTTCGTGCGGAAACGGTCGAACCAGTGGCGCAGGGTCATGGCGTAGTGCAGGCGCCAGACCTCGACATCGGTGCACCACAGGTCGGCGCGTTCGATGGCGGCCAGAACCTCGGACATGGCGGGGACGTAGCCGCCGGGAAAGATGTATTTCGCGATCCAGGGGTTGGTGGACCCCGGCGGCTCGGCCCGTCCGATGGTATGGACCAGCGCCACACCGTCATCGGTCAGGAGTCCGCGCAGCGTATCGAAGAAGGCGCGATACTGCGGCACGCCCACATGCTCGAACATGCCGACCGAGACGATCCGGTCGAACCGTCCCGTCACGTCACGGTAATCCATCAACTCAAACCGCACCCGGTCCTCCAGCCCCTCATCCCGGGCACGGGCGGTGGCGTGGCGGTGCTGTTCTTCGGAAAGCGTGATGCCCGTCACCTGCGCGCCATGCTCGCGCGCCAGGGTCAGCGCCATGCCGCCCCAGCCGCATCCCACATCCAGCACCCGCATCCCCGGTTCGATCAGCAGCTTGGCGGCGATACGGGCCTTCTTCGCTTCCTGCGCGGCGTCCAGCTCCGCGCCGGGGTCGCGGAAATAGGCGCAGGAATACTGCCGGTCGGCACACAGGAACAGGTCATAGAGCGCGCCCGACAGGTCATAGTGATGCGCCACGTTGCGCCGCGCGCGCGGCGCGGGGTTGAACTGGCGCAGCGCCCGCAGCGCGGTGCGCACCCCACGCGCCAGCCGGATCGGCCCGGTCCGCCGTGCGCGCAGGTTGCGCAGCACCAGCTCCAGCAGCCCGTGCAGGTCATCGCCCTCGATGGTCAGCGTGCCGTCGGTGTAGCACTCGCCCAGCGCCAGTTCGGGGTTCAGCGCCAGCCGGTGCAGCGGCGCGCCGGAGTGCAGGTGAATGGCGACATCGGGAAAACCCGCGTCTCCGTCCCCGAAACCGGCCTTTCGCCCGCCCGGAAACGTCACCCGCAGGCGCCCGCGCTGCACAAGCCGGTGCAGCAACCGTTCCAGAACACTGTCCCACATGGGCGGTCCCTCGGCGGCCCATCTGTCCTATCAGGGCCGGAAGCATACCGTGAACCGCGGTTTCAGGCAAATCTCAGCCGCCGGACAGCAGCGGCCACAGCCCGCGCACCCCGTCATGGATCAGCTTCAGCGCCACCAGCGTGACCATCGTGTACATGAACGGATAGAACACCGCCGCCCGCATCCTCCGCACGATCGCAGCCCCGGTCAGCACCGCCCCGGCCGCCAGCGGCAGCATCAGCGCCGCCGAATAGAGCGTGCGGCCGTCGAACTGGCCCAGCGCGGCGTAGGGCCCGACCTTGACCAGATTGACCACGGCAAAGAACACCACCGCCGTGCCGGTGAACACCTTGGGGTCCAGCCGCAGGGGCAGGGTATAGACCTGATAGGGCGGCCCGCCCGCATGGGCGACGAAGCTGGTGAACCCTGCGCTGGCCCCCCAGACCCAGCCCGCGACCGGTCTGTGCCCGGCAGGCGCGGCCGCCCGGCGCGCGGGCAGCACCGCGCTCGCCACGAAGGTCACCGCCACCACGCCCACGATCAGCCGCACCAGCGCCTCGGGCGTCCAGGCGGCGGTCAGCCAGCCGATGCCGATGCCCAGCATCGCCGCCGGCAGCATGGCGCGCAGCACCCCCCAGTCGCGGTGATGCCGCCAGGCCCAGAGCCCGATAGCGTCCATCATCAACAGGATCGGCAACAGCACCGCCGCCGCCTGCACGGGCGACATTACCAACGACAGCACCGGCACGCCCAGCAGCGCGAAGGCCCCGCCCATGCCGCCCTTGGACAGCCCCACCAGCACCACCGCCACCACCGCCGCCACCAGCGCCGCAGGCGTGTCGAACAGGCTGGACGCCAGCCATGGCGGCATCGCGGCGGGGTCGCTCATGCGGCGTGCTCCGACCCGGGGCGCAGGCGCAGGCGGGCCTCAGTAATCGCGCTCAAAGAACACCCCGACCCCGGTCCGCCCCTGCTGATCGACCCGCCCGCGTACGGTCAGCGAAGGGGAGACATCCAGATTGATGCTCACCTGGCTGCGGCCCTGGGGGTCGATCACCAGATCGGTGTAGATGTTTTCGGTCAGGTAGCGCCCGGCGCGCACGGCGGCGTTGCCGTCCTCGTCGGTGGTGATGTCCAGATCATCCAGGCCCACGCTGCTGCGCAGCCGCTCCATGAATCCGGTCCCGCCGCGCCCGGTCAGCGTGGCGATGGCCGAGGCCAGTTGCGCTGCCTGGAACGCCGAGAGCGAGGTCAGGTCGCGGTTGAAGATCAGGCGCGAGACGACCTCTTCCTCAGGCAGTTCGGGCACGGATTCGAAGCGGATTTCAGGCGCATTGGCCGCGCCTTCGATCACGATGCTGGTGCTGACGCCGCCGCTTGAGGTTGTGGCGACCAGCCGCACGAAGGGGGTGAAATCGCCCTGCATGCTGGCAAAGCCTTCGGTCAGGGTGAAGCGGTTGCCCAGCAGGTCCAACCGCCCCCGAATCAGGGAGAATTCGCCGATCGGGATCGCGTCACGCGTGGTCCCGGTCAAGCGCAGCGACCCGCCCAGTTCCGCATCCAGCCCCCGGCCCCGGATGAACACGCGGTTTGGCGCATCGAGCGTCAGGTCGATCAGGATCGGGCGCGGTTCGCGCCCATGGGTTTCACCGGTGCGAATCCCCGCCCGGTCCCGGGTCTGGCGCGAGGTCGCGCTTTCGTTCACATGGCGCAGCCCGTCGGGAACGAAGCCGGTCGCGCCCAGCCCGGTGCCGGGGATGCGGATTTCCGTGGGGCCAAGCGTCAGCGCGCCCGTGGCGCGCCGTTCGCCGGTCAGCACCCCGGCAAAGCCGAAGGTGCCGGAAACCGTGGTCTGGAACAGTTGCGGGTCGGCGATAGCCAGTTCATTGAGCGACAGTTGCAGGTCCACGCGCTGCGCCCCGGTCAGTTCGGCGAACCCCCCGGCGGTGAAACTTCCCCCGCGCGCCCCGCGCCCCGAAAGCTGGATATCGGCACGCCCGCCGCGCAGGTCGGCGCGGGCGGCGATTTCGGTCAGGCGCAGGTTGGCGGCGGGTTGGACAAAGCTGACCCCTTCGGCGGTGGCGGTGCCGCTGACAGACTCCAGCCCCAGCGGGCCGTCCACGCGGATATCGAAGCGCATCGGCCCCTGGACGGACGACGGCTCCACCCGCGGGTTGATCAGCGCCAGATCGCCGCTGCCGCTGACCGACAGATTCGCGCGCAGGTCCGCGCCGACCGTGCCACTGGCGCGCAGCGCAATCCCCGCCGGGCCTGAACCGCTCAGGTCGATGGAATAATCACCGGCGGTTTCGCGCACCGATCCGCTGATCTGCACAGCGCCGGCGATCCCCGGCACCACGAGCGCCAGATTGTTCAGCCGCGCATCGATCTGCATGGCGCGGGTGTCGCCCGCAGCTTCGCCACTGACGGTGGCGGAAAGCTGCGGGTTGCTCAGTTCAGCCGAGTCCACCAGCACCGCGCCCGCGCGCTCGGTGACCCGCGCGGTCAGCAGCGTGGTGCCGCGCAGCAGTGCGTCGGCCTGTTCCACCCCGGCGCGCAGATCGCGCCCGGTGGCATCGAGGCTGACGCGCCGGGTCTCGCCCTCCTCGCGCAGCGTGGCGCTGCCCTCAAGCGCGCCGCCCCCGCCGGGGCGAATCGCCGCCAGCGACGGGAGGCGAAACTCGGCGGCAATGTCCGAGGCGCCGGGGTCGAAGCGACCCGTGACCGAGGCTTCCAGCGCCGCGTTGGCCAGCCGCAGGGTTTCAATGTCAAAGGTGCTGCCCTCCTGCACGCCGGAAAGCGTCAGGTCGGTGCGCCCGCGCAGGGCGCGGTCGGCCTCGGCCTGCCCGATGGCCAGGTCCTGCCCGGCCACGGTCAGCACCAGATGCCGCCGTTCGCCGTCTTCGCGCAGGTTGGCGCTGCCTTCGACCGCGCCGCCGAATTCGGGGCGCAGCACCGACAGGGCGGGCAGGGTGAACGACGCCGCGATGTCCGAGGCGCCGGGATCGACCCGGCCCGTGACCTGCGCTTCCAGCGCGGCGTTGTCCAGCCGCAGCGTTTCGATATCCACCACGCCGTCCGAATGCGCCGCCACCAGTTCCAGCGCCGTGCGCCCGTGCAGCGCCCGGTCCAGTTCCGCCTGCCCGAAGGCGAGGTCCCGCCCGGTGGCGGTCATGCGCAGCCGGTCAGTGCCGTTTTCGGTGACCACATCCACCCGCGCATCCAGGGTGCCCGCGTATTGCGCGCCCAGCACCGACAGGTCGGCGAATTCCAGATCGCCCTCGACCGCGAGCGAGTCGCTGCGGATCACACCCGAAAGCTCGGCCACCAGGCTCTGTGCGCGGGCGGCGGCGCGGCGCAGGGTGATCCCGTCGCTGCCGCGGCGGGCATCCAGCCGGATTTCGCTGTCGCCGCTGAGCAGGCGGTCGACCTCTTCGATCCCCACGGACACGTTGCGCCCGTCCAGACTGGCTTGCAGGTCGAAGCCGCCGGTCAGCGGCGTGACCGCGCCCGAAACGCGCCCCGCCAGCGCGCCCGAAAGCGGCCGGTCCGCCAGACCCGAGAAGCGCGCCAGCCGTCCCAGTTCCGCGGCCACATCGAGCGACAGGGTGCCGTCTTCGAACTCGGCCTCGCCCTGCAGCCAGTAATCCGCGCCTTCCAGCAGCAGCCCGGGGATGAACAGCGGCTCACCCCGGCGCCAGATGATGCCGGTGCTGCCGGTGACCTGCGCGCCGATCGCCTTGGCCAGCGCGGGATCGGCGGGGGCGATGCCTTCGGCGGCGTAGTCCACCACCGCGTCGACCACGTCCAGCGCACCGTCGGGCCCTTGGGCGATCCGCCCGATGCCGCTGAGCAGCAGCCGGTCGATGGCGATATCCTCGCGCTGCAGGTCGCGCAGGTCGAAATCGAGGGTCCAGTCCTCGTTCACATCCGCGTCGAAGCCCACGGCCAGGTCGGCGCGTGCCACGGTGGTGCGCGCCCCGCCGATGGGCAGCACCACGGGCGCGCCATCCGCCGCCGCCACCTGCCCGGTCAGGTCAATGAGTTCCGGCACCCCGTCGGCGTCGAGCGCCGCGCGCCCGCGCAGGTCCAGCAGGCTTGTCTGCACCGCAAGCTCTTCAAGCTGCAGCCGCCCGTCGGTGGCGCGCTGCGCGGCCGCGCGCAGGCGGCTTTCGGCGCCGAAGAACGGGTGGAAATCCTCGACCAGCAGCGGGCGCAGGTCGCCGGCGATATCGACGCTGAGCATCTGCGCCGTGTCGACGCCATCGCCGCGGAGCGCCACATCGCCGCTGATCCGCTCCTGCCCGTCGGTGGCCACGGAAATCTGCGCGGCGAAGTCATCGAGCGGTCCCTCACCGCTGATCCGCATGGCAGCCGCGGGCTGATCCGGAATGCCCAGCAGGTTCACTGCAATCCCGTCCGGCCCTTCGCTCAGGTCCAGATCCAGCGCCAGTTGCCGCGTGACGTTGGAAAACGCGGCGTCCAGGTCGAAGCGGCCCTCGGTCCCGTCGATGCGGGTCAGGTTCAGCCGCGTCTGCCCGGCGCCATCGGCAAGCGACAGCGCGCCTTCGGCCGACAGCGCCACCTCGGACCCGAGGATCGCCTCGCCCAGTTCGATACGGTCCAGCCGCAACTGGTCCAGCCGCACCGAAACCGGCAACTCTGGCAGCGCGAAGGGGCTGGCGGGTTCGTCGCGCGCCTCGGGCGCAGGCAAGGCGCTCTCTTCCGTTTGCGGCGGGCGCAGGACGATCAGTTCGCGGGCCGAAAGCTCGGCAATCTCGATCCGCCGCGCCAGCAGGGCGCTGCGGCTCCAGGTCATCGCCGCATCGCGCAGGATCAGCCAGACGCCTTCGTCATCGGCGATGGTCATCTCGTCGATCGTCGCGCGTGACGAAAGCGCGCCCTGAAACCCGCGGATGCGCACTTCGCGGCCGGCTTCGGACAGGTTGTCCTGCAACAGTCGGGTGATGAAGCCCACGTCATCGTCGTTGGACTGCGCCTGCGCCGGGGCGGAGAGCCACAGCGCCGCCGCGCAGACAAGGGCGAGAAACCGCAAGAAACCCATCAGAACGCCTGCCCGATACCGATGTAGATCTGCACCCCGCTGCCGGTGTCCCCGGCCACCGGGAAGCCCAGGTCCAGCCGCAGCGGGCCGACCGCCGTGTCATAGCGCAGCCCCAGCCCCGCGCCCGCATGAATGTCCGACGCGCCGCTGAATGCCCCTTCGGACACGTAGCCCGCATCGGCAAAGGCCACGAGGCCGATGTTTTCCGTCACCCCGGCCCGCAATTCGCCCGAAAGCGCGGCAAACCCCTGCCCGCCCGAGGACACCCCGCCCGAGGTCACGCCAAGCGATTCGAAGGGCTGGCCACGCACGGTGCCGCCGCCGCCCGAGTAGAACAGCAACCGCCGCGGCGTGCGGGCGATGTCGGCGCCGAACACGGCCCCGATCTGCGCGCGACCGGCCAGCACGAAGCGGCCATCATCGTCGGCGCTGAAATAGCCGCGGGCGTCCAGCGTGGCTTGTGCGCCGCTGTCCGCATCCTGCAGGCCGAAGAACGGCTTGGCGGTCCCGGCCAGGTAAAACCCGGCGGTGGGGTTCAGCGTATCGTCGCGCCGATCCCAGGTCAGGCCCAGCGGCAGCGCGATGGTGCTGTAGTCGCGCCGCAGGCTTCGGTTGGGGCCAAAGCGGGCACGCTCGAACCGATAGGCCAGCGCTGCATCGCCGGTCAGGGTGTCGCTGAAGATATGCGTGATGCCGACCTGGAATTCGGCGCGCCGAGCCAGGAAATCGCGCTGATCCTCGCTTTCCAGCAGGACGCCAAGGTTGAAGATCGTATCCGGCGTGAAGGTCGCCGGGCGCGAGAAGTCGGCGCTCAGCCGGTAATCCACCCCGCCGGAGCGCGCGCCCAGCCCGCCGACCTCGGCCTCCAGCCGAAACCGCTCGGCCCCGCCCAGCAGGTTGCGGTGCAGCCAGAACGCGCTCAGCCGGGCGCCATCCTCGGTGTCATATTCCGCACCCGCGCCGATGCGCCGCCGTGGTGCCTCGACCAGCGCCACGTCAAAATCGAGGGTGCCATCGGGGTTCGGTTCCTCGGCTTCGCGCAGCGCGACCGAGGCGAAGGCGCCGGTGCGGCGCAGGCGGGTGGCCGAGCGCTGCGCGGCATCGGGGGAAAACACCTCGCCCGTGGGCAACCCGGCGATGGCGATCACGCGTTCGGTGCGCACGTGTTCGTTGCCATCGGGGCGCAGGTTGCCGAAGGCCAGCCGCGGGCCGGGGCGGATGGTCACGCTGGCGTCAAGCTGCTGCGCGCGGTGATCGGCGACGATGTCCTGATCCGCCGGTTCGGCCTTGGCGTGGCCGATGTCGCGCCAGTCGTCCACGGCGTCACGGGCAGCATCACGGATCACCGTGCTGCGCGCGGGCTGGCCGGTGGCGAAGGCCGCGTTTGCCTGCGTGCCGGGCACCAGCGGGCCGATCTGCGCGCGCCCAAAGGTGAAGCGCGGGCCGGGATTGACCGCGACCTCGATGGTGTTGATCTGCGCGGGCGGGTCCAGGGGCGAGATATCCGCCGCCTCGCGCCCGTCGACGCGCACGCTGATGGTGCCGGAATAGTGCCCCGCCTCGTACAGGATGCCGATCAGCCGCCCGTATTCCACCCGGGCGATAGAAAACACCTCGAGCGTGTCGGTCAGCCCCTCGGCATCGGCGTTGCGCAGGAGCGACGCGCGTTCCAGCGCCGTGCGCAGGTCCGCGCCCGCATTCGACGTGTCGAACACCAGCCGCTCGAAGGCGTGCGCAGGCAGCGGAGCCATCATCGCCGCGCAGAGGCAGCACTGCAGACCGCGGCGGATTGTTCGCGGGAACAAGATCATCATTCGATAAATACAGTAACTGTCCACGGTGTCGAATCCTTGCAGATTGCGGACCGCGTCACAATGGCGTTGTGCCGCCGGGCGCCCTGCAAACGCTAAAAGCGGTGCAGCGGGCTGCGCAGGGTGCGCCGGGGGTTGAAGCCCGCCCCGAAACGCCCATCCTTGGGGTCTGGCAAATTCCAAGAAGGCCCGCCATGACCCAGCCGATCCTGCAGACCACCGCCCCCGACCGCCGCGACAAGCTGGAAGGCGGCATCCGTTTCCGTATGGCCGCGCCCTTCACCCCCGCAGGCGACCAGCCGCAGGCGATTGCCGAACTGGTCGAAGGCGTGCAGACAGGCGAGCAGAATCAGGTGCTTCTGGGCGCCACCGGCACCGGCAAGACCTTCACCATGGCCAAGGTGATCGAGGAAACCCAGCGCCCGGCCATCATCCTGGCCCCCAACAAGACGCTGGCCGCGCAGCTTTACGGCGAGTTCAAGGGGTTCTTTCCGGACAATGCGGTCGAGTACTTCGTCAGCTACTACGACTACTACCAGCCCGAAGCCTATGTCCCGCGCACCGACACGTATATCGAGAAGGAATCCCAGATCAACGAGCAGATCGACCGGATGCGGCACTCGGCCACCCGCGCGCTGCTGGAGCGCGATGACGTGATCATCGTGGCCTCGGTCTCGTGCATTTACGGCATCGGGTCGGTCGAGACCTATTCGGCGATGACGCAGGACATGGTGGCCGGGGAAAGCTACGACCCGCGCAAGGTGATGGCCGAACTGGTGGCCCAGCAATACCGCCGCAACGACGCCGCCTTCCAGCGCGGCAGCTTCCGGGTGCGGGGCGATGTGATCGAGATCTGGCCCGCGCACCTGGAGGACCGCGCCTGGCGGCTCTCGTTCTTTGGCGAGGAACTGGAAGAGATCACCGAATTCGACCCGCTGACCGGGGCGCGGACTGACAAGTTCGAGAAAATCCGCATCTATGCCAACAGCCACTACGTGACGCCGCGCCCGACCATGCAGCAGGCGATCAAGGGCATCAAGGCCGAGCTTGGCCAGCGGCTGGAGCAACTGGTGGCCGAGGGCAAGCTGCTGGAGGCGCAGCGGCTGGAACAGCGCACCAACTTCGACCTTGAGATGCTGGAAGCGACCGGCGTCTGCAACGGGATCGAGAATTACTCGCGCTACCTGACGGGCCGCGCGCCCGGCGAGCCGCCGCCGACGCTCTTCGAATTCATCCCCGACAATGCGATTGTCTTCGCCGATGAATCCCACGTCAGCGTGCCGCAGATCGGCGGGATGTATCGCGGCGACTTCCGGCGCAAGTTCACGCTCGCCGACCACGGGTTCCGGCTGCCGTCCTGCACCGACAACCGCCCCCTGAAGTTCGAGGAATGGGACGCCATGCGCCCGCAATCGGTGTTTGTGAGCGCCACCCCCGCCGCGTGGGAGTTGGAGCAGGCGGGCGGCGTCTTCACCGAACAGGTGATCCGCCCCACCGGGCTGATCGATCCGCCGGTGGAAATCCGCCCCGTGGAAATGCAGGTCGATGACCTGCTGGACGAAATCCGTCGCGTGGCGGCGCGTGACCTGCGCGTGCTCTGCACCGTGCTGACCAAGCGCATGGCCGAGGATCTGACCGAATACCTGCACGAGCAGGGCATACGGGTGCGCTACATGCATTCGGACATCGACACCATCGAACGGATCGAGATCCTGCGCGACCTGCGGCTCGGCGCCTTCGACGTGCTGGTGGGCATCAACCTTCTGCGCGAGGGGCTGGACATCCCCGAATGCGGGCTGGTGGCGATTCTGGACGCCGACAAGGAGGGGTTCCTGCGGTCCGAAACCTCGCTGATCCAGACCATCGGGCGCGCGGCGCGAAACGCCGACGGGCGGGTGATCATGTATGCCGACCGGATCACCGGTTCCATGGAACGCGCGATCGCCGAAACCAACCGCCGCCGCGAAAAGCAGCTTGCCTATAACGAGGCGAAC
>LFIK01005602.1_pt1 | contig 10063 bp, 9 predicted proteins | sample 643401 | NCBI WGS metagenome assembly LFIK01 (sample SAMN03777447, study PRJNA286221) | soda lake metagenome | biome: soda lake; feature: Kulunda steppe; material: water; isolation source: sample T5-Br brine of Lake Tanatar-5 | place: Russia: Kulunda steppe | collected 2010-07
AAGGCGAGCAGCAACTCCACCGTAGAGTATCGGTTTTATTGTGAAGTGATGTACAAGATCAGGTTCGTGCTCTTTGTATAGACTACGAAGCGACGCTATACTTTGTAGTTCATCAACAGGATTCATTCCCTGTCGATCGAGCGGAAATGTATGATGTTCAAATCGATCAATTTGATCTGTTGCATCTTCGGGGGTGACGATATGAACGTCATGGCCCAAATTAGTTGTTTTTTGCTAACAGTACCCTTTTGTTTGGTAGTTTCTCTTACTGTTAACAGTAATAAAAGCCGTCTTAGGTCTCATCTAAGCGCTAATCAGTTGTTTGAGACGGAATCGAATATTGTTGTTTCTTTTTACGAGGCTCTTCCAATACTGTCGTTATCATGTCAATTAGTGCTTCATCAGAGAGGAGATTCGCACGATCGGAAGCATACTCCGAATCGAGTGTATTTGTTGTTTCGACAGCCATCTCCTTTGTTGGATAGAGAATGAATTGCTCAGCCTGTTCTTGTGTATACCGCAGCTCTCCGCGAGAGACGAGCAATTCGTGGTGGCGCTCCCCTAATCGTGTTCCAATGATGTCGATATCAATTTCAGAGCTGTCAAATCCAAACTGTGGTGCGTAGTGTTCTCGCATTACCCGTGCGAGATCTCCCACTCGAATTCCAGACATCTTTTTGACGAATATCTCACCGCCATTCATTCTGATGCATGAATTGATAATGTACTCACTGGCTTCAGATGGCGACATGATAAATCGCGTCATCTCTGGATCGGTCACTGTAATTGGTCCACCTGATTTGATCTGCTTACGGAAGACTGGAACAACCGATCCTTTCGTGCCCAGAACATTTCCAAGCCGTACTGAGCCAACAATTAGATCTTCGGACTTGTGTCGTTCATCGAATGCGGTGACCATCCGCTCACCCAGCAGCTTTGTTGCGCCCATCGCTGAGATCGGTGTTGCGGCTTTGTCTGTACTGACAAAGAGGAGCCGATCGGCATCGCTTTTTCGAGCGGCTTCTAGAACGTTCTTTGTTCCGTCAATATTTGTTTTGACCCCTTCATATGGATTATATTCAACAACAGGGACATGCTTAATCGCCGCAGTATGGAATATCACATCAATATTCTTGACTGCTGCAATCATACTTTCTCGATCTCTTACGTTTGCTAGTACCCATTCAATATCTGTGGGTTGGGCTTCGTCAGATCCGTATGAAGTTCCGATAGCTTGCTCGTTATTGTCAATGACTCGGATGAGGTTTACACCCCGTTTCTTGAGCTGAGAAACGATTTGAGAACCAATTGAGCCACACCCCCCAGTAACTAAGACATTTTTGCCCACTAAACTACTCATCAGTGAAGTAGAACATTTCAATTAAAATAAAATTACTTGTTTCTACAGAATAAGCACGGTGACATTCCAACAGGCATTGTCCTAATAAACTAGTTTGAGACACGAGCAAATCAATGGTTTAGGTGTTCATGCTACCAAAAATCTGCTCGAAGAAGCGTTAGAAACGGCTGATGTTCAATGTTGGGAGCATGAGAAGACGGCAACGCCCGTCAGGACGTTTACCGTCCATCTTCACGCAACCGGATATTCGCTTAGAGAAACAAAAGAAATTCTTCGATCATTTGACGTAGACGCTCTTATCAGGCTATTTGTTAGTGGGTAAATAAACTTTCTGACAGCACTCTAGACGAGCCTGAAGTAAAGCCGAAGCGGGTCGCGGTTGACGAAACCGCGGTCAAAATTGATTCTTGACGCCGAATTATTCTGACGACATCGCACTGACCCGGCGGCTGCGTCTCTTCATCGCCTTACAGAGAAACACGATCTCATCGACTATCCCCAGAAACAACGTTTCCGGTGTGCCCACAAGACGTTCGTCTTGTGAAGACCATGTTTCTCGTCGACGGCTTGGGTTATCAGACTGTCCTACCCGATTACGATTACGCGGTTGCCGAAACTATACTGACAGAAACCTCATTGAAAATGGTTTTGAACACTCAAACAAAGTATCGACCCCTTCTATTACTCATGAGTGGGTAGTCGGAGAAGCGTTCGCCAATGGAATTAACAGTTTGTACATTATTATAACCGACAACGACCGCATCAATCGCTAGATAATCGAACGCCAGCAGAGGAGGTTCTTAATTAGACAGTACCTTCCAATACAATTTGTTACTCATAGAAGACCAAAATATAGATTTCAATTCAATAAATTGTACGTACTTGCATCTAGAGAACAAAAACTACATATTGTAATCATTAGAAAAATTATATATGACTGGTGAAAATAATGGTTTCAGTGTTTTAGTTGCGGTTTATGATGGGGAAGAGTCAAAATATTTCCGTTCCTCATTATTGAGTGCAATAAACCAAACACACGTTCCACCAGAAATCGTTGTCGTTAAAGATGGACCCTTAACACCAGAGCTCAACAGTGTTTTATCACAATTCAAAGAGAAGTATAATGGAGTTCTTAAAATAGTCAAACTTAGCACCAATAGGGGGGCAGGAAAAGCGTACCAAATTGGTGTGGAAAATTGTTCTTACGAGTATGTAGCACAACTTAATGCTGATGATATCGCACTTGAGAATCGATTTGAAAAACAAATGCATTATTTCAAAGCCAATCCAGGTATCGATGTAGTTGGAACATACGTTGGCGAGTATACTAATGATGTAAATAAAATACAGAGCATCAGAAAAGTTCCAGCTGATTCAGAAACAATTAGGAGCTGGGCTAAGTTTCGATCACCAGTAAATAATCCATCAGTTATGTTTAAAAAACAATCTGTACTGGAAGTTGGTAACTATCGAGACATTCGTCGTGCACAAGATTATGATTTGTGGGCCAGAATGATTATGGATGGATATAAAATTGAAAATATACCTGAGGTACTAACACTGATGCACGTTGATGATGATTTTTACGCTCGCAAGGGAGGGATCTCATCCATTAAAAACGAAGTTCGAATTCACAGAAATCTATATAAAACAGGTTTGATTAATAAACCAGAGCTAGTGGCTAATCTTCTTGTCAAGATACCTATAAAAGCCGCACCAGTCAAAATAAAAAAAATAGTTTATAACAGATTCCTTAGAGAGTAGTCTACCTAAATTTAGCAAAAGCCATATCTAAATACCTAGAGAATCGTCCAATTATAAAGATGAATTGCATCCATATTGCAACTAGTAATAGACTGAGAGTAAAATCAAAATCACGATCCGGGTGTCCGTGGCTTTTAGAATAAGTTCCTTTTTTTGTAATAAATAGGTAGACTTTTTTTATATATAATGAGATCCCGTGTAGTATGTCTTTTAAATTAAACTTGTTCTTAGATTTACTCTTAGTCTGGGATATTATACCTCCTTTTCCAACACGATACATCTTAGAAGTACGTTCACAAAATTGCCGAGCTGCGTGTTCAACCACTGCATCAGGATTATAAACTAAGGAATATCCTGAACTAGTTGCTTTGCTAGTCCAATGTAGATCTCCACCCGACTGGATATTTGTGGGAAACAAGCCAATATCACAGAACACATGTCTATCCACTAAGATGTTTGCAGTTACTGCTTGGTTCTCTAATATTCGCCGGTCGTTTCTCATAGCTATCAAAGCATCAAATTGTTCAGCAGCAGTTTTTTTATGCGAAAAATTAAATTTTATTCTCCCAGAGACGAGATCTGCGTCTTTCTTTTTACAAGTAGTAACGAGCTCTGTTACCCAATTTTTATTTGGTTGGCAATCAGCATCAGTAAATGCAATATACTCACCCAACGAAGTTCTTATTCCTTTGTTTCTTGCTGCGTATGAACTTTGAATCTCATCCTCAACGACCACTTCAACGTTGTACTGCTCAGCAATCTCTCGTGTATTATCTGTTGATCCATTGTCTGCAACGATTACATCAAAACATTCGTCTTTGTATGTTTGTTGTTGGAGAGCAGATAGACAATTTTCTAACCCCTGTGGATCATTGTATACCGGAATAACTACTGACACAGTTGGTAAAGAATTTATGTTGTTGCTTTCCATTATAGCATTCAACTTTTCCAAACAGATAATTTTTATTGATTTAAATCAGAGGTACTGGTCATTTGAGGACATATATTCAATAAAACTATTGGACCACAAGTCTAATATCTATCTGCAGTCAAATGGTCGGTGTACATGCAATGAATTATATCTCTATTTTTATTCAAAAGTATCTTAGACCGATATTTACATTTGAATCATCATACGTATTATTTTTATTTGCTGGAGTATACAAACAAGCAGACTTTCTTCTGTGGAGTCCGATCGATTTGACCTTATTGTTTGGATTAATCATAGTGACTGGAATTTTAATACATATCTTATATTATGATCTTGTACTAACTCGAGTCTCTACTAGTATTTTAGGTCTTTATTTTATATTTGTTTTTTATTCTATAATCTCTGGATTGTGGTCCTCAAGTACATCATATTTCGCATCTAAATCATTTTATTTATTATGTGTAACTAGCATTGCAATTATCACCCCTCCAATATTATTCTCACCGTCACGCAACAGTGTATGGCGTATAGGTTGGGTTACCGTCTTACTCGGTATTGTTGTTGCGGTCGAGACGTTACTGCTCCATCAAGGCCCTTGGCAAGTTAACCCATTTAATGCAAACTATCTATTACCAGGAAGATTATTAGGGATAACTATTATAATATCAACATATTACTTGTTTATATCAAAAGATCAAAAATTAAAATTAGTTGTACATATATTCTTAATTAGCTTATTTTCAATTGCTCTGCTTATATTGGGTGCACGAGGCCCGTTATTATCTCTGATACTCACAGTAGCAATAATAATTTTATTAATAATAAATGTTAAAAGTATTAAGTATAAATTGAGTTTATTATACCCATTTACTTTATTTGGTGTAGTATTAATAATCTCACTTTTATCAGAGTCGGGAAATTTCCGTGCAATACGTAGATTGCAGGGACTTTCAACAGAGGCACGGACTGTTAGTTCCTCTGCTGGAACGCGATTAGACCATTATACGTGGACAATACAACAGATTAGCTTAGAAAATATATTGTTTGGCAATGGATTAGGATCCTGGCCTGTAATGAGAGGTCTTGGTGATGCACGGTTCTACCCACATAATATATTTCTGGAAATTCTTTTTGAATCGGGTATTTTTGGACTTTTTATATTTATATTAATTATCATTTTAGTTTTGAGAAGTCTATTTCACTATTCAAATGTGAATGAAAAAATAGATCCCATAATACTTATTTCTATTATGATTTATATGTTGTTGAATGCCAATTTAACTGGTGATTTAAATGATAACCGTGTACTATTTGCCATTATAGGCATTTGTGTATACTATTCAAATAGAAGCTATCTGAATAAGTCGGTCTGAGTAGCGAGTTGCTTTGACGTGCTGACTTTCCGGGGCTTCGGTTCATTTCAGGTTATCTATCAAGGGTTCTATCCAAGAGTCGAGGAAAGGCAATATATCAACACTATCAATATAAGTCGACATACCAAATTCCGATCAGAGCTCAGAATCTCCGATAATCAGCGTGGTAATCCCTACACACAATAGGGCAAATATACTTAGCGCAAGTCGTAGTATGGTCGTCAAACATTTGTTTACTTTGGACCTGTAGTTTTGCTAGACGAAATGGCTACGACTGTGTTATTGCCGTAAAAAGTGAAGAAATAAATCATTTTGATGTTAAATCTACGTATCTTCACTCCTAATGCAATCGTGAAAACTTAACCGGAAGAGCCCTTTCATTATTATAAAAAAGATGAAAAGACTGATTGATTTGAATTCAGTCCATTTCTTAATTCGTTACTAATTCATTTCTCAACCTTCCAAACGTCTTAAATTTGTAAGCTACTGGATTGAAAATCTTCTCCCAAATGTGCAAAAATCATGCTAGCCGTTCCTACTGTGTGTACGAATTTGGTATTTAGAGTTCCAAGAAATAGTGCTCAAAACAATTATCTACAACCTCTGGCATAGCGCACGATTCCCATGAAACCTATCGCTGTATACCGAAATATACCGAAATCACACCGCCACTTGGTTGTAAGGCTTACAGAGTGCAGCTGTTCAATCGATGAAGCGATAATGATCTTGAATACAACCCTCAATCGATTCTATTTAACAATAAACTATACAAGTACTGGTATAGATGTCCACAGCGAAACAATTGGATCGGCATACCAACGAGATTACATGCGCCGACTACACACAATCGTATAGTAGCTATTCATATGTTAGAGGAATCCGATCGAATCTCACGAAAAGAAAAATCGATGCGTTACTCGATGTGGCGCTGCTTAATCCAAAATTTACGGTACTCATAATTGGATTAGTCCTTGTGGCTGCAGTATTGGAAGGAGTTGGACTGAGTTTATTTTCCAGTCATTGAAATTACCCAACTCGAAGGTTTGGTTGCAGAAGTAGATGGACTGCTTACAGCTTTTGTCATTGCATACCAACCGATTGGCGTGCCGTTTATCTTCGGGTATGTTGTGATAGGTGTTGCAGCGGTGATGACTGCACGGTATACAACAAGTTTCGTTATTGTGTGGTTCCGAGCAGCACTTCGTACGTACTACATCCGTGACCTACAGATGCGTGCGTACGATCGCGGACTCGATGTCCGTGTTGAATACTTTGATGAAGAAGGCTCAGATAATATCCTCAATGCAATCATCACACAGACAAACTACGTAAGCAGGGTGATCGATCGGATCATCATATCCACTGAAACACAAATAAATCACAACGTTTGAATTATTCAGTCAGATCTCGTTGAGAACGATCTCAGCTATCTAGCATAACCCACTTTTATGTCGGTATGAATATACCACCAGAATCAATAGACAGAATATATGAACTATATTGAATTCCTCGGGCCTCCGGGTGCGGGAAAATCAACTATATTTTCACAGCTAATTGGTACCCGACCGTACTACGGTGGTGTAAAAGACGATGCGATCGAACAAATGTTCTATCGAATGTCGTCTAAAAGGCGTAGGATTTTATATCGTCTTTTTCCAGACGTAATTAAAAAACCTTTTGATGAAAAAATATTATCACATTGGATTGGTAACCAAGCTTTTGAATTATTTCTCAAAGAAAACCCTAATTTTATTTCGATAATGAGCCAAGCAATGGACACTGTTACTTACGAACCTGAGCGAGTGTTTACTCTATCAAAGAAAAGTGCTGAAAGATATCAAATTGGCTTAACAGTGTCAGGATCGAATGACATCTTATGTTTGGATGAAGGGTTCGTTCATCGTGCGGTCAGTATACTGTGGCGATGTAAAGACACGACATTCTCAATGGACGCATACTTTAATAATGTTCCAACACCGGATCTTGTTATATATGTTGATGCACCAATCGATGTGTGTCTCAAGCGGCAATCCGATCGAGGCCGTGTCGTCGCTGATGTTGATTGGCACGAAAAAGAACCAGTGAAGGTTCAGGAAAAGTTACACCGTGTATGTGAGCAGGTTAAATCCCACATCGGAGAACATACTGAGGTGATTACAATAGACAACAACAGGAGCATCCCGGAAGTAAAGGCTGAGATGTTTAAAAAAATAAAGTCAATATAAACACTGCTATTCAAATATCGCTGTTAATTGATCGTAGTGGACTATTTTTAACCATAGTGCTAGTACCATCCAAATAGCTCCACCAATTGCACAAACAACTAGCAACGAAATAATTCCGGAAATGAGTCCTAATAGGGAATACACTGTGATAGCCATCACTGCAGATGCAAGAAGGGTTTTCAATGATACTATCAAAACACTTAGAATATCAAACGCTACTTCTGCATACATGATATATATATTAATTAGTACATACAAAGAGTAAGTTATTAAAGTAGCTAATGCTGCACCAACAGCCCCGTAAAGAGGAATTAATAAAATATTGAGTATGACATTAAGAACTGCAGAGAGGATTCGAGCTACCGCCCGCTGCTTAGCCCTCCCAAGAAAATCAAGGCCATTACTTGTGATATCTGAAATGGCTCCAACAACCGTATAGAGGGCAAGTATTTGAATGACTGTCACTGCGCCAAGGTAGTTAGATCCAAAGATATATTTTACAACGGGCTCTGCAACGAGAATGAGCCCAGTTGCTGCAGGAATATAGATCGCAAGTAGGTATGATAATGATTGCGTATAAATATTAGCAACCGATTTCGTATTATTTTTCGCCTTTTCTGCACCATATGATGGAGATAAAGAAAATCCGAGTGCAGAGGCTGGTGTCTGTACAAATCCGATAATTTGTTTGCCAAGTGCATAATATGCTACAGCAACCGGGCCTGTAAAAAATCCGAGCAAAATCGTATCAATATGTCGATCTATCGTACTCGCAGTTTGAGTCACTGCTATTGGTAGAGAATATTCAAGTATACGTCGCTTGAGACCGTTCTCCACGGGTTCTTTTTTGTATGACCGATAGTGTTTCGTAAATATGATATAGAGACTAACAACCGAAGCAACAATATATGCTAAAATGTATCCGAGTAGGGCACCAACAGCACCCATTCCTATCAGTACGAAACTCCCGATGAAGACCAGACGACAAATATCTTTTGTCGCTGTTGCTATTGATGCATATTGTACGTTTTCAAGGCCCTGAAAGATCAACCTCGAAAAGTAAAACAGTGTTCTAAAACAAATATATAAGCCACCGATAAATAGCAGCGGAACAAGCTCTGGTTCTCCAATTATTAATGCAATCTCCTTATGTAATATAAAAAACAGCGTACAAAATAAAGCAATTAGTACAAGATTAAATAGAAATGCAAATTGTAAGATGTTTGGTACCTGTCCTGGTTTTTTTTCTTTGAGTTCAGAAACGTATCGGGAGGCAGACCTAGCAATTCCAAGCTTTGTAAATAGCACCACAACCGCAAAGACAGACAGTGAGAGATACAATAGGCCATATTCATCTGGGGTCAATAGCCGGGTCAACACAACTGTCAGAATTGCCCCTGAAAATACTGCAAGAATCTGTGATGAAAATTCGAATTTAAATCGATCGATAATAGTCGACGACAAATCCATTCAAGAGAATATTTTAATGTAATTTACAAGAAGATTGTCATCCGTGTATGTAATGCAATTAGTACAACCGACATACACAAACTGAACACAGACCTGGTCTCCGGATAACCCAAGCGTGGTCAACGTCTCAACAGATGTGCCGTTGACACGAGCAACGCGCTGGACGATCGCGGTCGCAAGCCCATTGGAGGATGTACAATCATTCGAACCAACTCTTACGCTTGCTCTTGTCCATCCGATCGACAGCTAGAAACCACTCACCAGACTGTTCGATCAACTCCCCGTTTTCGGATCGGCTCACCACCTAATTTCACGTCCGATCGAACCGAATCATTATACAAATACCTCACAACAAAGTGTACAATGCTTGAATTCGGCTCGTGGTATCCATACAACCAGATACTCGCAGTGTTGTGTGGGTATGCGATCGCAGCAGTGGCGTTTGTCGCGTACATCCGAACCGACGATCGATCGCTCCCGTATTTTGGCCTTGGTCTCGTACTGCTTGCAACAACGTTTCTGTTGCCGTTACTTCCAACGAACACGATTCGACCATCAACAACCTTGACAGCTAACTTTGTGCTGCTCTTTGCCTGTTATACGCTCATTGGGTATGGGATTTTGCTGCTGTGGAAACGGCAGCAACAGCGATCGGCGCAACCATCCACAAGCCATCCACATGAATCTGGAAAATAATTGCTCGTCGTTTTCCAATACGGAGCGAATACCCGTCTCATTTTTTGAGTGGTTTGAGATGGCGGCCAGGACTCGATCCGACCTCAGTCAATTTCGATCGGATTCGTTCCTCAATATCGTTTGGAAGCGATTGCAGTTTCTTCTCCACGTCCGGATGAAGTCGCACTGTCGCCAGCTGTCACTGCAACTCTGTCCACTCATTAGACGCTTTTCTCGAGTCGATCGTGTCAGCAACGGCTGCATC
>LFIK01005603.1_pt1 | contig 10062 bp, 8 predicted proteins | sample 643401 | NCBI WGS metagenome assembly LFIK01 (sample SAMN03777447, study PRJNA286221) | soda lake metagenome | biome: soda lake; feature: Kulunda steppe; material: water; isolation source: sample T5-Br brine of Lake Tanatar-5 | place: Russia: Kulunda steppe | collected 2010-07
ACCGTGGCCTGATCCACGGTATCGCGCGAAAACAGCACGGCTGCATCCGCACTATAGACCGGCACCGTATGCGCGACGACATCACGCATGCCGGCTTCGGCTACGGCCGCATTGCCGACATGGCGGTCGATGATGAACCCATCGACGATGCCGACCGAATACATTGCCTTGGCTTGGGCCAAATCGGTAACCGGCCGGATGACACCGCGATTGCTGACCCGGTCACGATAGGCGGCGAAGCTGGGGCCCAGATCATAGTCCCTGACCACCGCGACGCGATGACCGCTTTCGGCCAACTGGTCCAACAGCCCCTCAGTTTCCGTGGCGTCCAGACCGGCAAGGTCGGCCCGGTTCATGAAAAGGGCTTCATCGCTGGTCCGGATCGGTTCGGAAAACCGGCCGATCTCGCGCCGATGGGGGGTCTCGAAGGCCGCCAAGACGGCGTCGACGCTGCCGTCGGTCAATCCGCCAAGGGCGTCGGCCCAGGCCATTTGCCTGAAAATGACGGTCATGCCGGCCCGATCGGCGGCCTTTCGCACGACCGTGACATCGATGCCGGTCAGATCGCCGCGCTCATCAATGAACTGATAGGGCGCCTGGAGGGACCAAGCGACATGCAAGACCCGATCATCGGCGGCCGATGCCCGCTGATTGGTGCCCTCGGCCGTAGCGGATGCGGTACCCGGGATCAACAGAGCGACGAGGAGACAGAAAAATACAATGATCGGGTAACGCCGGGTCCACATGACACCGGTATAGCACCGCCCCATGGTACCATCGCAACCCCGATGATCTTCAGCCGGCCCCGGCCGCTTCCCGCCACGTTCTGGCATACGCTTCTAATCCGGGAAGCGCGACCGGCGTAACCCGGCCGAGTGAGGGCGGTTGGGGCGCCCGCCCCCGTTGTCGGTCCCACAGCAGGGCGCTGCCCAGCACCGTCCCGTCGCGTGCTTCGGAAATCCTGACCTGGGCACCGGGCATCAAGGAAGCCAAAAGCCGGGGGTATAGCGGATCGGTGGCAAACGGGCCGTCGACGATAAGGCTCGTGCCCGCCCCGACGGCTTCCAAGCTTTCGCGGGTCATCAATGCACAATAGAGACCGGCCAGCGCGCGCCTGTCGACCGGACCCAGATCGTTTTCGGCGGCCTCGGTCCCGGCAATGGTGATCCGGCCGCAATCGCCCGTGCCGGGCATGGGGCCGCCGGTATTGGTGAACGACGGCAAGGCAAGCACCGGCCGATCGATCAGGCTCTTGAGGGCGGCAAGCCAATCGATACTATCCTTCTCCCCCTCACCTTCCAAACCAACACCGTCCGGTCCGGCGAGCGTTTCGAACTCACGCCCGATCATGAAACGCGAACACGCCAGCGGATTGCCGTCGACATCGGTGTTCGACACGGTGTCGCGCATTGGGTCGAGACGATCCAGCGGTTGACCCGGATTGAACGTAATCAGCCAGGTTCCGGTCGACAGCAATGTCCAATCACGGCTCGGCAGTGCAAGATAGCGCAGGCAATTGGCACTGCTGTCATGAATGCCGCACAGCACGGGCACGGGTTCGGTCAAACCGGCACGCCGCGCAATCGGTTCGCTCAGCATGCCGACCACGTCCCAGGCTGGCCGGATCGGCGCGATCAGACGGTCCCAGCCATGCTGGACGGCAAGCGCGGAAAACCGACGTTCAACCGGGTTCCAAAGATGGGTCTGGGCCCCCAAGGAACTGATATCGGAGGCCTTGACGCCCGTCAGCCGCCAAGCCCAATACTGCGGATACGGCATGATCGTCCCGACCGTCGCGAACGCGTCGGCAAAACGCGTCTCCTGCCAGTACAACTGCCTGGCCAGAGTCAACCCCGCCGGGTTGGTCGGGGCGTACACCTCGGTGAAGGGCGGCGCGACACGGTCATAGTCGCGGGCGACATCATCCGGTACAGCGGCCTCGTACCCCATCACCGGCAATGCCAGGCCATCGCGATCGGGGTCGTCTTCCGGCACGGCGTCGGCCTTGACCAGGGCAGCCGAGGACCCATGCGTACAGGGGATGATGGCGGCGATCCGAAACTGCACAGCCGCCTCGGCCAGACTGTCAGCGATCCAGCGATAGACATTGGAGGTATCGAGATGGAGATATGGCGGACCCGGCCGGGGCGATTGCCGTTGTCGCCAGGTCCAAACGATTTCGCCATTACTTGCAACGGCGGCAGCTTTGAAGTTTGTCGACCCGACATCCAGAACCAATACGACTTCCATTTCCACCCCTTCCATTTTTTACTTAATAATCCTGTTTTCTTATTGACAGTTACATCACTCAATGCTTCATTGCAATCGATAGTAAATTATCTTTAGCCAGGAGACAGACAGTGGCCGCCCTTTCCAATTATGATCTGCGTGTCGAGCTGATCGAAACATGCCGTCGCATGAACGAAACCGGCATCAATCAAGGCACCTCGGGCAATGTGTCCGTACGCGCGCCCGAGGGGTTTTTGATTACGCCCTCGGGCATTCCGTACGAAACCATGACGCCGGAACAGGTCGTGCTGATGGATCTGGAAGGCGGATATTTCGGCGACTATCTGCCGTCGAGCGAATGGCGCATGCATCTGGACATTCTTCGTAACCGTTCCGATGCCATCGCCGTCGTTCACACCCACTCCATCTATGCCACCGCCCTGTCGTGTCTGCGCATTGGCATCCCGGCCTTCCACTATATGATCGGCATCGCCGGCGGGGTTGATATCCGATGCAGCGGCTATGCGGCTTTCGGCACTGAGGCCCTTTCCAAAACCATGATCACGGCCATGAAAGACCGGTCGGCCTGCCTGCTCGCCAATCACGGCATGATTTGCTACGGCGATTCCTTGGGCAAGGCCCTTTGGCGCGCGGTCGAGGTCGAGACCCTGGCCAAACAATTCTGGGTTGCCCGCCAAGCTGGCGAACCGGTCATCCTGACCGAAGACGAAATGACCGGCGTGCTGGCCCGGTTCAAATCCTATGGCAAGCAAGCCAGCGAACTGAAAGCCGACGACGCCCCGGCAGTCGAGATGCCGGTCCACCGGAGCGCGTGATTTCAGGTCGCTGCCCGACCGGCGGTGCGTCAGCCGCCCCGCCGGCGGAGCGGCACATCGCGGACGCATCGCCTCATCCGGCCGGATGCTTCCCAGCAAAAGCCAACACTACCCGCTGCATCGCCAGCATGCCCGGATCGTCGAGCCCGACGCTGCGCTCGGCGAAGATTCGGGCGCGCCCGATCTTGGCTTCCTGATTGCGGAACCGATCGAGGGTTGACTGGACGGCTTCGATGGCCGCATCACCGATGGCAACCGGCTCGTCCTGACCGGCACTGGCCGTGGCGATGGCGTCAAGCGTATCGAGCACCGTCTTGTCGCCCAATGACGCTTTGCCACGCTGCATCATGGCATCCTTGGCACCGGCAACCAGGCCGCTCAATTCCGACCACGGCACGTCGGTGCGGCCCTTGGCCGTCTTGGCCATGGCCATCAGCCCAGTCGCCAGCAGCGTGCCATAGCTCGACCCCGACGTTTTGGTGAATGCCTGGGCGCAAGTCATCAATGCCATACCGACATCGTCGGGAAGATCGTCCAGCTTTTCAGAAACCAGCCGCATGCCACGAACCATGGTAACGCCGAGATCACCGTCGCCCAATTGGCCGTCCGCGGCGTTCAGCATCTCGGCATCAGCCTCCATGGCCGCGGTCAGGCGCGCTATACCGGTCGCGAGCGTTTCCCGCGTAATTCCCGTCGAAGCCATAACCCTCATACCTTCCAGAATGCACAGTCGCAGGGTGCCTTGAGCATTTCTTCCATGTCGTCTTCCAGCTTGCACAGGGTAAACGACACACCAGACATTTCCATCGAGGTCGCATAGCGTCCGACCAGGGGCACCGCGATCGCAGCACCTTCGGCTTCAAGCCGCTTCTTTGCGACACGGTACAGAATATACAGTTCTTCTGCCGGGGTCGCGCCCAGGGAATTGACCAGGATCGACACCCGATCGCCCGACCCGACCGGCATATCGGCCAGCAGTCGATCCATCAGCTCGTCGGCGATTTCATCGGCAGTCCGCAGCTTGCCGCGCCAAACCCCCGGTTCGCCGTGGATGCCCATGCCCATTTCCATTTCGTCATCCGCGATCTGGAATGTCGGCTTTCCGGCCTGCGGAACGGTGCAGGACGTCAATGCCGCCCCGATCGACCGGCAGTTGTCGGCCGTCTTTTGAGCGATCGCCGTCACGGCTTCGAGATCCGCACCCGTTTCAGCCTTGGCACCCGCGATTTTGAAGGCATAGACCATACCGGCCACACCACGGCGCTTTTCTTTTTCTTCCGGCGCCGCCGAGGCAACATCGTCGGTCAGCAGCACCGTTGTGGTCGGGACATCCTCCATTTCGAGCATATCGCCGGCCATGTCGAAATTCATGACATCGCCGCCGTAATTGCCGTACAGCCTGACCACACCGGCACCGCCATTGGCCGCCCGGATCGCATCGGCCATCTGCTCGACCGAGGGCGAGGCAAAGACGTCGCCGATCGCACACGCATCCAAAAGCCCATGTCCGACATAGCCGGTAAAGACCGGCAAGTGACCCGATCCACCGCCGGAAACAATGCCGACCTTGCCATCCTTAGGGCCGGCGGCGCGGGCGACGACACGGTTGCCGTCGCCGGTAACCCGATAGGTCTCCGGATGAGCGGCGACGAGGCCTTCCAGCATCTGGTCGACGTATGAATAGGGGTCGTTGAGTATCTTCTTCATGATGAGCGCAACCCTCCTCTCGGGTCTATCGTCAGGCAAGAACACGGGCGACCGGCATCTGCCGGCCGCCGCGCGAAATTGACGCCATTTAGCGTTCGAGAGTTCCTACCCCGGTATAGCGGAAGGCTTCTACTTCCATCTCGTCGATCACATCGGGATCCATGTTACCGTCGACGATCGAGATGCGGCCCAGGAAGACGAGCGGCAGTTCGTCGGCCCGTCCTTCACGATCGAACCGGATCGCTTCGGCCATTGCAACACCAACGTCATCGCCCATGCGCATCGGGGTGGCCCCGAGTTCGCCAAGACGCAACGCTTCGAGCTCGTCGCCCGTGCCGCCCCAAGCGGTGACGAAAACGTCTTCACGCCCTTGAGACTGCACCGACGAGATCGCCCCCATGGCCATGGCGGTATTGGCGTTGTGGATCATGTCGATATCCGGATAAGCCGACAGGATCTGCTGCGTGCCGTCGAATCCGCCTTCGCGCATGAACTCGCCGTAATGCTCGTAGACCAGCTCCCAATCGGTCGCTTCGGTCAGGCAATCGGAAAACCCTTCGGAACGCTGGTCGTCGAGCGATCCCGGCGTCCCGCGGATCATGGCGAACGTGCCTTCGCCACCCAGGTTTTCTTGAACCCACTCGCACATATTCAGCGCACCGGCCAAATGCGAGAAGGTGGCGTACATCAATGGCTGCTCGTCGCCCCAATCCTGAACCACCGTGTCAAAGTTCAGAATGATCACTTTGCGGCCGTCATCGATCAGGCGTTTGATATTGTCCTGTTGCAGCGACAGTTCAGTCGGGCCGAAGATAATATATTCATAATCTTCTTGCAGCACCGTGTCGGTATAGGTCGCCTGCAGCCCGTGATCGTCCATGCCCGACGCAAACTGAACAGCATCATAAGGCAAGCCCATTTCTTCGAGCCGGGCTTCCATTGCCAAATAGGCACGCAGCCAGAAGTCGGAAACGTCCTGGCTGGGGTAAATCACGGCAATCGTCGCCGGCTCGTCCGTTGATCCCTCATACGGCGCGGCATCCTGCGCAACGATCTCTTGCAGGGCTTCAAGGGTCTCTTCTTCCTGGACTTGGTAAAACCACCAGAAATTCCGCTCATCGTCGTCGTCCATCGGCACCAGCGGCAACGATTGCGCCGATGCGCCGCTGGCAAGACCCAACGCTATGGCCGCGACGGTCCCGGTCAGGACGCCTCGACCCAAGGATAGTGATCGTCTCATAGACTCTTCCTCCCATTCATTGCTGCCATTGAGGTTTCGAAAGCTCTTCGTTTTCCTTGAAGAGCCGACGCGGACGGCGGGGCAGAGTCCGCCGCCCGCGTATGCCTAAACGTCGTCGTTCGTTCCCGATCCCCGCCGCTGCATATAATTGTAGAAGGCCAGCGCGGCGATAATGATCACGCCCGATGCGACGAGCTGCCAGAAGAATTGGAAACGAAGGATGATCAGTGCATTGGTCACCATCGACAGAAGGATCACACCGACGAATGTTCCAAGCATGGTCCCCTTACCGCCAAACAGGATCGTTCCACCAACGATAACGGCGGCAATGGTATGAAGCGCCAAACCTTGACCGGCTGTCGCCTGAATGGCGTTGAGCTTGCCCGTCAGCATGATGCCGGCCGCTGCAGCCGCGCCGCCCATCAATATATAGTGATAGAGCTTGTGTCGGCTGACATTGATACCGGCAAGGGTGGCCGCTTCCTTGTTGCCGCCGATCGCTGTCGCATACCGCCCGAGATGGGTATAGTGATAGATCACATAGCCGATGATCAGGGCGATGACGCCGATCACGGCCGGAAAGGGGATCACTTCAAAAAGCCGCCCCCGGCCCAGGAAGGGAATCGGTTCATCGAACCGGGCCAGAACCGTGCCGGCCGCGAGAACCAGGGCGATACCCCGAAATACCAGATCGCTGGCCAAGGTCGCGATCAGATCGGGTACCTTGAATTTCGTAATGATCACCCCGTTGACGGCCCCGCAGGCAACACCGACGATAATGGCGGCCCCCATGCCGACGATGGGGCCGACCCCGTAATCCTTGATCAGGATCGCCATCACGATCGCGGACAGCGCGGCCACAGCGCCGATCGAGAGGTCGATGCCTTTGCCCGAAATGACGATCGTCATCGCCATGCCGAGGACCATATAGATTGCCGCATCCTGCAATATCACCATGATATTGCCAACGCGGAAAAATCTCGGCTCAAACACAAGCATGATCAGACTTAAAAGTATGATCATGATAAGTGGGCCAAGGATATTAATATATTTCTGAAGAATCGGCAGTTCGCCTTTGCGAGAGCCTTTCTTCGGAACATCTATTGCTGTGGACGTCACTTCGGGACCTCTCGATCTTTTAGGGCTTATGGCCAGTTGACTAAGCCATTGCATTTTCGGTTGCTTCGGTTCCGATGATCAGGCCGAGAACATCCTGCTTCGTGGCCTTGTTGGCGTCGACCACACCGACATTCCGCCCCCCCCGCATGACCTGAATTCGATCGGCAACCGCGAACACATGCTCAAGGTTGTGGCTGATCAAGATGACCGAGATTCCGCGATCCCGAACCGATCGGATCAGGTTAAGCGTGTTCCGTGTCTCCTCGGGACCAAGCGCCGCGGTCGGTTCGTCCAGAACCAAAACCTTGAGATCGGTGCTGTACACGGCCCGCGCGATCGCGACCGCTTGGCGCTGGCCGCCGGAAAGATTAACCGTTGCGGTGTCCATGTCTTCGAGTTCGACGCCGACATTCTCGCGGAGAATTCGCGCGGCCTCACTCTTCATGCGCGCATTGTCGAGATAGGTGATGCCCAGTGCGGTCTTGGTCAGTTCGTTGCCAAGAAACACATTCGCCGCCGGGGTGAGTGAATCGACCAAGCCGAGATTCTGATAGACAGCGCCCACGCCGGCATCCATCGACGTGCGGCGGTCATAAATCTCGACTTTTTGTCCATCGATTTCGATCTCACCGGCATCGGGCCCGTAGACGCCCGTCAGGATCTTGATCAATGTCGATTTTCCGGCTCCGTTCTCACCGGCAATCGACAAAATTTCATTGCGATGAAGGTCGAGATCAACATCGATCAGCGCCCTGAGGCCGCCAAACGACTTGCTGATTCCCTGCATGCGCAATAGCGGTTTGGCTTCGTCAGGCATTTCATCTCCCTGTTTCGTAGTTGCTGGGTCTTGTGGTTGCTGGCTTTTGGTTGCTGGGTAGATTTCGTCTATCGTCGTCGTGTGTTACGGCGGGCTGAAAACATCTTTGTCGCCTTCATGGAGCGCAATCGCCGTGTCCCCATCGATGATCACGGCGTTCACCATGCCGGAAAGCAAGAGTGCCCGGATCGCCGTCGTTTTTTCGCGGCCGGCCGCAAGAAGAACGGTCGGTATGTCACGCAATTCGGTCTCGCCCAGCGCCACCATGCGGCCATCGAGCGGATGACCGTGGAGGATCCGGCCATCGGCACCGAAGAAATGTCCCACCGTATCGGCTACGGCGCCGGCATCGCGCAGAACGCCCAGTTCCAGCGGCGTAATCATGCCAAGCTTGTGAATGAGGGCGTGTTCATCGAGTTCGCCGACCGAGATGACATTGATATCAGCCTTTCGGGCCACGCTCAGCGTTTCCTGGACAAGGGTCTGGCCCATCAGAACCTGGCAATCCGATTGCGTATCAGCCACGAACGGGACCGGCAAAAAGCACCCGTACCCGCCGGTACGGGCTGCCAAACCTTGGACGACTTCGAAAGCCGAGGCCCCGCCATGCCGGCCGAACGATCCCATCAGAGAAACGAAGCGGGCTTCATCCGCACGCAGCCCGGAAAGATTGGTCGCCATCTCCATGCTCGTGCGGCCCCAGGCAACGCCGACGGTCATCGACGGTGATTGGCGCAGTTTCGTTTCGAGAAATCGGGCCGCGGCCACCCCGACGGCACGGCGTGCAATTCGGCCCTGAACGGCGCGCTGTTGCTCATTGGCCAGATCAAGAACCTCCAGGCCAATCGGGGGCGTCGTCAGGCAGAAATCCAGGCCGTAGGTTTGGGCGATCGACTGTTCGAGCGCAGCAAGGCGGGCCGCATCATGGTCAATACGAATCGAAACGCGGCCATCGGCCCTTGCCTCCTGAAGCAGACGGTTAACCCGCGTGCGTGAAACCCCCAACTTCGCGGCGACGTCGCCCTGGCTCAGCTCGCCCACATGGTAAAGCCATGCACACCGGGCCGACAGCGCCTCGTCAGCGAGGCCGCTCAACTCCATTGTCAAAGCCGGTGCCGGTGGTGACGCCCTGAGTGGCATTGTTTAGTTTCCTCCCTTATGAAAAAAGTATTGCCATGATACAAATGTGCTGTCATCACAAAAGTCACATGCGATGACAATTGTCGCGCTGCACAATGCAGTGTGCAGCGCACAAGACGGACGCAAAGAAGAATTGCCGAAGCGGCATGTATGACGGGAGGATATGCCATGCCTCATGTAATCGGCGTGGACGGTGGCACAGAGTCTCTGCGCGCCCATGTTTTCACACTGGATGGGCAAAGCATCGGCACCGCCGCCGCCGCCTATGAGACCCGCTTTCCGGAAGCCGGGCGGGCGGAACAGACACCCCTTGACTGGTGGCAGGCGTTGGCCAAGGCCGTACGCGGGGCCGTCGCCGATGCCGGCATCGATGCGACCGATGTCGCTGCGATCGGCTTGGATACGACATCCTGCACCGTGGTTGCGCTGGACGCCGACGGCCGGGCGCTGCGATCCGCCATACTCTGGATGGATATGCGCGCGGCCCGCGAGGCCGACGACGTTCTGGCCACAGGCGATCCAGCATTGGCGCTGAATGGCGCGGGCCGCGGCCCCGTTTCAGCAGAATGGATGATCCCCAAGGCGTTGTGGCTCAAACGCAACGAGCCCGACATCTTCAACGCGGCGGCGACGATCTGCGAATATCAGGACTATATGATCCGCCATTTGACCGGCCGCCGGGTGGCCAGCCTCGACAATGTCGCCATGCGCTGGCACTACCGGACCGGACAAGGCGGATGGCCGACAACGCTGCTCAAGGCCCTCGATCTCGAATCCTTGCAGAAAAAATGGCCGAACGAGGTCATCGCTCCGGGCGCCCCGGTCGGCACGTTGACGGCCGAGGCCGCAGACCATCTCGGACTGCCGACATCGGTCGTCGTCGCCCAGGGCGGCGCGGACGCCTTTATCGGCATGATCGGCCTTGGGGTTGCCAAGCCGGGTCAATTGGCCATGATCACCGGATCGTCGCATCT
>LFIK01005604.1_pt1 | contig 10061 bp, 11 predicted proteins | sample 643401 | NCBI WGS metagenome assembly LFIK01 (sample SAMN03777447, study PRJNA286221) | soda lake metagenome | biome: soda lake; feature: Kulunda steppe; material: water; isolation source: sample T5-Br brine of Lake Tanatar-5 | place: Russia: Kulunda steppe | collected 2010-07
AGTTGAAATGCCGGTTGATTCAATCATTTTCCGGTTGATTCCTGGTTGATGGTTGAATCAACCGGTGTTTCAATCATTCTGGTTGAATCAACCATGGTTGAATCAATGGCCCAAACATTTCCGACGATGTATTTGGGAAGACTGTAGGAAGAATGCCCAACCAAGGCCCTCTTAGTAGGAGTAGCGCACCACTGATACCACTGATGTCACACCCAAGACAACCCAGCAGAGATGAACGCTGAGTTCACGAGCTCAATATCAACATGAGGGAGATACACCTCGTTGAGGTCAACTTAACCTCTTGAACTTCAAGACTTGAAGTACTGTGAAGATACATGGCCTGGACACCAATTAGAGGCCTCTCAAAGACAACATGAGGTTCTTTGTAAGCGCCTGAAGGCCAAGAAAGTCATCCTTCACACCATTATTCTTGGTGTGGGAGGCTCTTATTAGTCCTCACACACTTTAAATCACCTTAAAGAGCTCAGCCTTGATGCACAAAAAGCCCATAAAACTGCCTTCAAAGCACATGCTCATTCAGTGCTCTATGCGCACAAACTGACAACTAGACGCGTTCTTGAAAAATCCAGTTGCTCTCAAGGTCTTGGTCTGGAGCAGGGGGCTGCTTGTCACCCTCCAGATCCTCACTAGTTTTCCCTTTCCCTGGTGGAAGAGACTCACGGCTCTTTGGGCCAATGTGTCTCCTTTTCCTTAATTGATGTGGAGAGTACTACTAGTAGTATCACTGCCTACGTACTTTTTCTTTTCTTTTCTTTCTGGGGAAGGGATATCGTGATGAATTACTGATGATACACGATCAGGATCACATTTACAGAGAGCATCTGAGCAACATGGAAGACTCAAGAGCATGCTGGAGAGCCAGGGCTATACATTGGTTTATTTGCATACTATCCTTTCAGGAGTTGTAGATAGGATTGTAGGAAAAAAGAGTGTGTGTTGGGGGGGGGGAGGGAGAGAGAGAAGAGGAGAAGGACCACACACCCTTCTTCTCCGGACTCCTCTCTGACTAAGACTCCAAACTCGATGGTGCATGCACTGGTTTTGCAAGCTTAAAGAGTCGCTTAAATTGCTTAGGTGGACCTTGGCTCTGTTTCACTTTGCACTTAGCACACTTTGCACTTAGCACAAATTGGCTTGGCTCTGTTTCACTTCCATGATGTTTTCTCTGCCACCTTCACTGTTCATGTCTAGCCAAGGGAAGACAAGCAGTACCACAGGCTGAGCCGTATCACTTCCACCATTTGCTACTTTGGCAACACAAAGCATGTCTGTGTGCAAACTTATAAGCATGAACATGTGCCAGTAAATAATGCTGCACGGGCCACCAACATTATGATAAAACAAGCTAGAGCACATCAGACAGCCTTTCAAAGGCAGCAAAGTTTGCTGAGCTGGCTAGCACTGTAAGCCATACCATTTATAGGCCATGTGAATTACAATTGATTCAAGATCCATGCAGCTGTGTGTCTTTGAGGAGATCAAAAATCAATTGGGCCGTTCAAACCAAGCACAACTGTTGGCGCGTGTAAGTTCTGAGCCTTTTTTCTGTAATTGGGTGTGTCTAGCGGAGGCAGGAGATTCTGTTGATTCTGATTCTCTCCAGGCTATTCATTGCTGTTTTATGCTGCTTTGAAGTCCCAAAATAGGGACTGCTTATGCGTAACTTAGCACAGTACCTGGTCTGCAACTGGCGTGTTTTCAACCAAGACTTGCACCTGGCACGTTCCATACCATGCATTAGCTTCAGAAAAGTAAAATGTTAGGAAATAGTCCACAATGCATTTGTCCAGAGCAGCATGTTGACAGAAAATTGTCCAGAGCAGCATGTTCACACAAAATGCTCAAGCAAAATTATGTGAGCAATTATGTGAGCAATGCATGCCAGCAACCATTGATCGAGTAAATAAGCCAGGAAGAACATGGAAAAGAAGCTGCCTGACGAATGTATCGCTCATGCCCTTATACAGCATCGCTCAAGAATCTAACGCCCCATTTAACAGCTGGCGTAGCATGAAACAATCAACAAAAGCAAATAATGTTGCAACATGGATAATAAACAGCAGCTGGCTTGGCCAAAAAAGCAAAATTGCAAGCCAACAACTCGAATGGCTGTATGCACGAAGTTCTAGGAGTAGGTTATGTCCCGAAGTAACTTGCATCCCTCACACTAGCACAGCTAAGCCTCCTGGCTGCTGTTCTTAACCTCATTAATGAGCTCTATGCTAATGGGCCTGCTTGAAGATGAGCGAGCACAAACAAAAACCTGCTCAACATGGCAGGTCGCCATCAAAATTGAGAGGCACTATACATAAGCCCCATCCCCAATGTGCACAACCCAATGTTCACATCCAGCTTCTCCTAAACAGGAGCCACGGTCTAAGGCGAGCCAGGCAGGTCGCAATGAAGAGGCAAAATCTCAGCGCTCACTTGTGGCTGAGGCGGCGCAATGAAGTACAGCTACCTCCAACAAATTAAGGTACAAGACTATATCACAAGGATGGCAGGCATTGAGCATCATGCAGCTGGCGCAGGACAGAGCCGTTTTCTGAGGCAGCTTGTCTGGTCTTGGAGGGTGTCGCTTGTCGTCTTCATTAATTGGACAGCGGCCACCCGGTACGGTTCATGGACGCTCAAAAACGCTGCCTGCCACAGGATGCAGCCTAATACCTGCAGTTCAGGAGGCCACCCAATCAAAAGTGCTGAGGGAGACTGGGCTTGTGCAGCAGAGAAATATCCTATGAAGAGCAGGAGCAGGCTCTCTTGGGATCGTGAGGAGACTTCAGAGCATCCTAGCGTGCGGCAGTCCCACTAGCCACCTCCTCACAGCACCCCATGCCTGCTAATAGGCCCAGTCTACTGTGACAACCTGGTTTTGAACATTGAATCTGGCACAAATGTGGGTGTTGGAGGCACAGAGGGGGGATTTGAGTTTGAGGGGGGTTCGCCTGAGGATGTGCCACTGTAACACCTCAAACTCTCGGTTGAGGCCTTGAGCACTGACAGGCAAGCTCTGCCCAGCCCCTATATGCAAACATGGGTCCAGCAGTAGCCCCACAGCAACACTGGCTCACAGTGCCAGCTGCTCTCAAGTTCCTTTCACTGCTTGCTCAGGTTCTGGTGAATGATTAGGCAAAGGCATTGGGACCCCTGTGGGGGCACAAGATTGCACCCATACTTGACGTAGTGATCCACGCACCTGATCCAAAACTATTTTGAGGGGGAGAAGGGAGGAAAGGGGGCCGGGCAGCGAGGCCATCTGCCTCCACCACCAGAGGCCGATGGGACCAGCCACGACAGCTCCAAGCACCCCCATTTTGGCGGTCCGGCTGTAATCGTATGCTTCGTCCTTACGCGACTTGTTCAGGTGCTGCGGAGGCGGTGCGACAGGAGGAAAGGAACACAAGGAGTCAGTCATTCGGTCAATCAGTCTCCTATGGCTTGTCTCTCCAGGACTGACTTGCACGTGCACGCGTATGAGAAGTTTTAAGCACCTCTTCGCACGGCTGCATGGAGACAGGCAAGGCAAGGAACCGCGGCGCACCCCTTCTAAACCCCTCCTCTTCCCCACCAGTACAGACTGCTTACAAGGGTATACACACACATACAACCTCTGCCAGAACTCACATACACACACGCACACATACCAAAACACCCACTGGTCCCCCGCTCACCTGCGTGAGGCAGTCGCCAAAGGCAAACCCAATCGATGTGGGCAGCGCCTTCCCAGCTAGGGGGTGCTTTTTGAGGCCCAAGCGCGTCCCCAAGATGGCATAGCGAAGGGGCTGGGCGGGGAGCGAGAATTGCTGCATGTTGAGTTGAGTGCACAGTCAGCACTTCGTCGGTCAGGTCGGTGAAAATAATGAATTCAGTTAAAGTATTGCAACTCAAATGTGAAGAAAGACGGAGCGGCTGAAACAACAAGTTGCAAACTGTTGCAAAACAAACAAACACGAAATACTTTAAGGTGTTCTCAATATTAAAGCAATAGAGAATTCATTCTACCGCAGAGTGTAATTCATAAGCAAAGAAAGGAGAGGAGAGAAGGGCCTAGAAGCTGCAGGTCAGTGGGCACGGCAGTGGGCTGGCGTCAATCTTAGCTCAATTCAAGTATTCAGCCCTTTTTGCCGCTGGTTTGCTTTGTGGCCTTCCAACTCGGGGGAACGAACCGTCGTTTTTCCTCCTGTCCACCGCCCTGGCATCTGCACATGCAAAGCCAATTACATCTGGGTGCTCATTTTTTGTATGCTTTAGGGGATGCTGTGGCAGCAAGGCGTCCGATGACGCAGCAAGAGGCAATGGGCCTGGTTTTCACACCTGCCTCTTGCTCTGCATGATCATTTCTCCCCTGAGAATGGCACACCTATACCCAATCTGCAGATCCCACTGTTAATCAATTCTTTGATGAGAGCCTTCTCTTCCCTGGCTTGCTTTGTTGGTCTTCTTCACGCTCCAGATCCATTGTCTTAAGAACCTTCCTGCCTCCTTCCGCAGGGCAGAGCTCAATACCAGTACAAGGACTAAGTAGATCAATATGGGGAAGGACTACTATGCAATCGTAAGTCTAACTGGTTGATTCCGCCAAAATCACAACCTTTTCTTGGTGATGATTGGGCATCCTGATCTTTGATTGCAATGTCGTGCACATGAGGTTGAGTGTGCTCGCAAGCATGAGGAAACACATGCATGCTCATGCGCGCAATTTTGAGCAATGTCCTGTGGAATACTTCAAGTAATGCTCAGCAGAGGACATCAACACGGACTACCTGAGTTTTGTGTTAGGTTGCTTTCTAGGTGCATTGGCTGCCAATCCTTCTGCTTCGATGAGCATGGATGCTTTTTGGCAGACACTCCATCTCTTAATCATCAACTCCCACATCGACGATCCTCAAGATGCATCCTGATAGTATGGGGTTTCCTTTTGCATGTGCTTCAAGCCCCTTCACTCCCCTTTCTTCGGGGTAAGCAAATCCATTTCACTCAAATTCATTAACATTTCCATTCACTCACTGCACTTTTCTTGCAGCTGGGACTTTCCAAGGACTTCACCCCAGAAGACTTGAAGAAGGCTTACAGGAAGGTGAGCTGCTCATGCCCTGCAGCGCATTGGTCAACAGTTTTAGTATGATGTCAATCCAGTAAGCAAGCTAATGTCTCCATTCCAAGACTTACCCCTTTACCCTTGCAGGCAGCCACAAAGTACCACCCAGACAAGGTCAGAGGCAGCGAGGCAGACAAGCAAGCGGGTGCAGAGAAATTCAAGGAGGTGAGTGTTTTGGTCAAGGAGGCTGCCTTGCTCAGGTCTCATACATACCCTCAGCGACAGTGCTCAGTACAAGTTGCTTCGTTAGAGTGAAGTTACATACACTATGCTTGCTTTTGTATCTTCACGTGAGCATGTGAGCTCTATCTAGGGCAGCAAAGATGCTTGGTGCCTTCGCCCGTTGAAGCACACACCTATCTGAGCACCTCTCATGAAATACCTTGCTTGTTTGCATGCAGGTGGGCGAAGCATATGGTGAGTACGTGATCTGGATGTGCCTCACGCCTTTGGGGCACCCAGCACTTTGGGGCACTGGTCTTGTGCAAACGTTTGTCCTGGGGATTCGGAGGGAGTCCAGGACGGGGCTGAGTAGAAGGGTTGATGTGGTATTCACACTGTTATTGGCAGGAAAGGAGCCAAACAGGGCAGAAGGGAAAGAACGAGAAGAGAAAACTATGTAGGTGGCGGAGCATCACGTACGTCAATTAAGGAAGAGGGGACACATTGGTCTGACGTATCATGTGTCTACCTCCACCAGAAGGATTGATGTGGTGTGCACAGTAGTTTCGCAGGAATGGACCAAATTAGGGCTGACCAAAAAGTTTGATGTTATGTGCACACTATTATTGGCGGGAATGGAGCAGAACACGCCTTATCCCAGCACGTCAAGGTTACTGCCTTGCAGATGGAAAGCTCCTGGCCACTTCCTGACTGCAGATGTGCTGTCAGACCCTACCAAGCGCCAAGTGTATGACATGTATGGTGAGGAGGGCTTGAAAGGAGGAGTGCCCCCAAGTGGCGCTGGAGGCCCTGAGGGCTTCAGAGGAGGGTACTCCTTCTCACCTGACATGGTGCGTATATGGTTTGTGCGGACGGGGTACTGTTCTCTCCGCAATCCCGCCTCAAGAACCAGCAAAGACAGTGTGCACACTAGCACATGGCTACAGCATACACAAGCCAAGCGTGCAACAAGCGATGCTGCCTCAAGCAACGCTGGCTTACAAACCTAGTACACTGTGAGCACTTTAGCTTAGTAGTGCAAGCTGCTTATTCGGAGTATTGGTAAGCACTACGAGTAAATCTAACCTCAAGCTGCCTGCCGTCGCGATCGCCAGCTTGGGCAGCGGCACAAGTGCATCTGGAGCACACTTCTGCTCCTTGTGCATGAGGATGAGGAGGTGGTCCAGCCTACTACCTCGCGCATGTGTGCTCTGAGGTGAACAGCTGATGGGATGAAGCATGGCCCTCCTATGACCCCATGCACGCTCCCCATGCTTGTGCAGGCCAACAGCATTTTTGAGGAGCTGTTTGGAGGCATGGGCATGGGCGGCATGGGTATGGGCGGCATGGGTGGCCGTAGGCGCGGGCGGGGCATGGGCGGCATGTTTGGGGGCATGGGCGGGCCCGGCGGGTTCTCCTTCTTTGGGCCCGGCTTTGGTGACGATGAGATGATGAGCGATCAGGGCATGGGCGGTGGACCAAAGCAGCAGGAGGTGGACCTGCCAGTCCCACTGGAGCAGCTGTTCACAGGCACAACCAAGGTGAGCAGTGCTGCACACCATCTCTTCCTCTTGAACGATGCAACTCCTCAGTTAGTTATGTGCGTTAGGGCAGCCGCGGGCCACAGGCGATGGCTGCCCCTCAAAATCCTGCGTTGTGTGCTTGTCGTGCTGAGCATTGGAGAGCACCTCGGTCTTCCCTTGTGACCCTGGGGATGCGCCTGGATAGCTGTGGCAGGGCTGGCGGGTCAGGTGTGTGTGTGTGTCTTACCCAAAGGATCAGTGGGGAGAGCAGCAAATACTTTAGGACTTGCCACATGTGATACTGCGTTGCTTGAACTGCAGAAACTCAAGGTCACGCGGCGCATTGTGGACGGTTCTTCTGGGCGGATGGTCCCTGTGCAAGAAGTGGTCGAGATAGCACTGAAGCCAGGGTGGAAGGAGGGCACCCGTATCACGTAGGTGCAACAATTGGAGGCTCATGGTTTGCAGACACACATATTGTGCATGCATGGGTTCATGCATGTATACAGGTGCTCATGCAGTGATCATTTGTGTGCGAATGTGTGTTTGCAGCTGCACTTGTGTACATTGGATAGTGAGTGCAAGCACTGGTCCTTGGCCCCAAGGAACAAACACGTACGTGCTTGTGTATCAGCACTGATACACAGCACTCGGACCTATCTGAACTACCCCCATTTCCTGGTGTCTAACACTGTGCATCTTTGTGACCTTTAATGCTTGCAGATTTGAAGGCAAAGGAGATGAGCGGCCAGGAGGGTAAGAACAATACTTGGTTCTGCTCTTAGACACCTGCTTGGTGTACATGCTTCAACCTGAACTTCGCTCACCTATTGTTAAGCTTGACTTGGTTTGATCATTGCCTTCTATTGATGTAAATGTACATGCAGGACGCCAACCGACTTGGTATTTGTCATTAAGGAGCAGAGACACCCGCGCTTCACACGCAAGGGCAACAACCTGCACACAACTGTGACGGTGAGACGCCGCCTCTGGATCCAATCCATTCCTTAAAATACAGGCCTTCACTTTCACATATTTCTGCACTATGCAGCAGAGCATCTGCACAGGAACCTGTACCATACCATGTGGCAGCAACCTGTGCCAAGGCCATGCTCATTGGCCAAGACGGTCTCGATTGAACGTCAGCTCTTGAATGCTCACAATTGATGCAGAAAGTGGAAGCCCCTCTGCCCCTCCCAAGCACTCCAGTCAGCCCAAAACACGCACACTCAAATGAACATAAATAAAAAGAGAAAGGAAAGCTATGCAGGCGGTGAAACAATTTTAAATCAATGTAGAGGGGGTGCCTTTCAAGGCCTCCAGCTGCCAGGCCACTCAATATGCTTAGCTTGCCATTACAAGCAGGATCTAGTATCTTATTCCCCTTTCAATTGCTTGGCTCCCAAATTGCAGATCCCTCTTGTCACTGCATTGTCTGGGGGCACCGTCTCTATCCAGCACTTCAACAAGACCCTGCCACTGCAACTGCGAGACGTGATATCACCTGGCCAGGTACGCATGCATAGTTGCTGTTCAAAAAGCACGCAGCACCCACTGGATCTTAATTGGCAACAAGCCATGGCAAGATCTGGCATGAAGGCTGCCCAGCAGTATGCATTCAGTTGTTCCCAATGATGGCATACCCGTGCATTCCCATGCTGCGCTGAAAGTCACACACCAATTCTTTTTCTTACCCTTCTTCCTCCATGCCCTGCCTAATAGATGAGCCCTCTTTTCCCTGGCAAAACGCCATAACACTCTCTTTCAAGTAATTCATGGCATTCTCAGACTTGCAGCTTTCTTCGTCACTGATCTGAGCTATAGCAATGAAAATGCTCCCTTCATCAATTAAGTAAAAGGGGCCACCTGGGGCCAAATTACCATGTGACAGAACAGCAAAATTAGTCACGCAAGACAGCAATGCACCCTTGAAACTTGCCAAGTTTCATGGCATCATGCTTATCAAGCTCTCCTAATTTACCAGTTTAAATGGAATCCGTTTTTGCAGGAGCGCGCCATTGCAGGCGAGGGCATGCCCATCAGTAAGACACCAGGGAAGCGTGGAGATTTAGTTGTGAGGTTTGACGTGGCTTTCCCCAGGAGCTTGACTGATGACCAGAAGAGCAAACTGCGTGCAGCACTCCCGTCTTAATGAGCTTGCTTGCCAAGCTTTTGTGGTGCACTTGCATTTCTGGCAGCACATTCACTGCTTGCTCGGGCAGTGATGATAAGTGCCCGGACTTGGTCTACAATAAGCGCTGCAAGCGTGGTGCCTCAAATTTGGGGGCATGACAGTTGCGTTATCAATGTGACAGACGTGTCCTAACTCAGACAAGCAGCGGTGATGCAGGTGCTCCGTGCTCATTCATTGGAATGATACTTACATCCGAGCTTGGCTCATAGAGTACGCCATTCGTTTCACTTCTAGATCAAATTTCACTTTCTGAGGAGTTATCCATGCTCTTAGGACGACATTTTACTTATCATAGTGGGAATGCACAAATGTGTGGATTGAAGGCCGACATCTCACACTTACTTTATACTTCAATCAGCGGAGGAATTTGATGTTTAGTTGACTTGCATCCTCCTTCTGATTGCGCATTTCTTGCACTTTCCTCTGGCTTTTCTACATGCTTCTCGAATTTTGCATGATGCGCCTGGCCATTGGCATGAAACAGCTTATCAACACAATCTGGAGCAGAATAGAACCTCATTACAAGCAGTGACAGCAAATGAACGTATTGAAAAGCGCATTAGTTACGCCACTGGTTCAACCAGAAAGTTCAATGGTGCTCAACTTGCAGTTGAAACGTTCTAGCTGCTCTTCACAGCGCTATGCTGTACCAAGTCGCCCAAATCTGCAGACAGGGGCATGGCAAATGCTAGATCTTGAGGGGAATTGCGCAGAGCTCACGACCAAAGCTAATAAGAGTGATGTCAAATACTGTGAAGACACCAGGCCTGGGCACCAGCTGGAGACCAGCAAACAGCATGAAACTTTCTGAAAGCGCTAGAAAGCTAGGAAGGGGAACCTTCGACACATCCTTTTTGGTGTGGGAGGTCCATTCTATACCTCGAACGCTTTGCATCATCTTCAAGAGCTCGGACAGATAAGCTCCGGATAGTCGACCAGGCGGCGGGGCACCTCAGATGGGAAGTCGATTATCCACCCTCGCAACCTGTGGGTTCGGGGTTCGAACCTCACTGGAGGCCACAACCGGCTAAGCTGCCCTCGTTCGGCAGATACAGCCTTGAAA
>LFIK01005606.1_pt1 | contig 10059 bp, 8 predicted proteins | sample 643401 | NCBI WGS metagenome assembly LFIK01 (sample SAMN03777447, study PRJNA286221) | soda lake metagenome | biome: soda lake; feature: Kulunda steppe; material: water; isolation source: sample T5-Br brine of Lake Tanatar-5 | place: Russia: Kulunda steppe | collected 2010-07
AAGAGATCGTCACTGCGATGGTTCTGCTCATCACTCGGCGAAGGTCGGTGGCGCATCAAAAACCCATCCGATATTGCAAGGAAACTGGCCATATTATCCCAGTTTCTTGCAATCACTGCGAGCCAAAATCGACAATTTATGCAGCATGATCAGAGAGTTGGGTATTGTTCAGGGCCGACTAAGTATCACATTAACTTTATCGGGATCTGGCGTGGCGGCCTTCTTGACATAGAACTCGTACACATTGTATGTTCGATATTGGTCCGCATTTTCCAATTCTGTAAACGCTCGATCATAGGCGCTCGCAAGCGGTACCCGCTGTTCCCGTCTAACTCCCCTTCTACTTTTGATACCCGCGACAATTTGAACCCACCGCTTCATCTTTCCGACCCTGGTTAGACTTTTTTGAAATTATCGACAAAACCGCCTCGGATGACAGCGCCCGTCCGACCAAGCCCCACTGCTTCCGGGCGATCCGATTTTGTCCGTCACGTCGCTTCAACTCCAAACACCGATTCTTCGCCGGTCATTTTCCTTCTTTCGCCACACTAATCTGTACGTGGCGGCATGCACTCCTCGAGTGCAATACACCGGCTGCTTATCGTAAAGCGTCTCTGGTTGAGTGCTGAGGTCGACCGTACCGTTACACGTTCCACCAAATCGGATGGGTCAAAATTCCAATCAGCATTCCATCCCGCGCCGCAGCTTCATTATTCCCGTGACACTGCTCACGTGTCGCAATCACACCACCCGCATCCGATGTATACTCATCGTACCTCCACTGGTACGACTCATAGGAGAGACCGAACCGTCCCATCTCCAACACTCCCAACGCGACGGCATTCCCTGAGTAGCTTACTGTTCTTGCGCCCCCACGCCCAACGTCCTCGCATCCACGGAACAGCTCATAATTTCTATAATTCAACTCTCTGCACAAACGATCACCATGAGAACTTGTTCCGGTTACATCAATTCCGTACCTCCTGAAAAACTCGAGTTCAAGCTCTAGTATCGACGATGGCTCGCACCCTTCTCGAAGGGAAAGGCTGACAAGGTTGTTATGAAGGTTGATTTCATGACCGAGATCTTGGATTTTTCTCGCCGAACGAAGTAACTCTTTCGAATGAGCATATTTTCCATCAACGAGCTCTCCGTAATACCACGCGTCATGCAGAAGGCAGTAAGTACTGCGGATGCCCCTCTTGGCCTCCCACTTGGCCATATTGACCGCCCCGTCGATGTCATGATCAACGTCATGACGAACAAGCAGGTATGTTTTGTTGTCCGTTGACTCACGTGACGCGTACTCGGACTGTGTGACACAAATCGCAAAATCGGAGTAACGGCGAAGCAATCCATCGTACTCTTCCAATTCGTGGGTCTTTCTTTTCCTTATTCGCTCCCGGTTGACGCGGGATTTCTCTTTATCAAGTGGCGCAAGCCTCCCGCGCACCCTAGGAAAGCCCATACCCAAGTTCCTCTAGCCGCGCGCCTGCGATCCTGTTAAATCGATCAATCTGTGACCTGGAAAGATCCGCCTTATACCGCCCGACCGACGTTTCGTTGATGGGCTGACTAACCCCTCGATAACTCGGGTGATTGTACGGATTTTCGAACAGCGAATGCCTCGATGCGCAATGGTCGAGCATACCTTCTTCAAATTCGACGCCAAGGAAACCGCACATAGCTGGGATAACCGACTCCGGGGTCGCTACCAACTCCTCGTACTTCACCTCCATATACCGGAGATCTTTGGCGGAACCCCGCGCCCTATCGATCACGTTAATCCAAGCCTTCGCAGCTGCGTCAATATCCTTATATCCCCAACCCTTATGTTCGGTCATTTGCGATGCAGCGACATCTCTTCCATCGCGAATAATATGAATGAACCGCGCTCCAGGCCAAGCTGCCGCGTATTTGTCGGCGCTCGAAATCTCTCGCATAATCTTTATACCCCACTCACCTTTCTCCGTGGCCCGGCGTCGGCTTTCCCCGACCTTGTCGATAAGCATGCACCTCTCTTCAAATGAGGCAAGATTGCTGCCAGTCTCCCCTTTTGCTTCCCGGACGAGGTTCACCAGTGTTGCGAATTCGACACCGTAACGGCGGCATCGTTTCGCGAACTGTACCGGCTTCTTTAGGTTCGGATGATTCCTCAATTCCGGGTTCCGCGTTTTCGGATCGTCTACTTCCAATAACTGGGCTGCCCGAAGTACGTCATCCCCAAGGTTCCTCGGTCCCATGAAATGAAGTTCCGGGCCAATCGCTAATTTGGAGTTGCTATCCAAGATCAGACTAAGAAGCGTCGTTCCTGACCTTCCATCGCCCCCTATAAAGACTGGCTTTCCATTGGCCGCCAGATTGTTTCGACTAATATTGAAAGGCCACATTCCGATCCATTACTCCGTTGCCGTTACAGTAACTGGTACCCGTATCTCTCAAGTTCTCGCCCGGCTTTATCCTGGAAACAAGCGATCTCCTCTTTCGACAGTTCATCAATGTATCTTCTTACCGCCTGCGTATTGATGGGCCTCGAAACCGCGTCATGACTCGGGTGGTTTGACGGCCTGGCAAGAAGTGGATGTCGCTTTGAACAGTGCTCGATCACCGCCGAATCCCAGTCGACGCCAAGTTGCGCAAGTAGAGTCATCAGCGTCTTCTTTGACTCGAGGACCAAGTCCTCGTAACGCACATTTATTACGGTTAGATTTTGTGCGTGCTCCTCTGCCTTTTTTATTACGGCGCGCCAGCTTTCCGCGGCTGCGTCTATGTTACGGTAACCCCAACCTGAGTGATCGCGTAATTGCGAAGCCGCCACGTCGCGACCATCACGAACGAGATGAATAAAGATCGCCCTCGGCCAATGCTCCGCGTATTTGTCGGCAATACGGATATCGCGCATAATCTTGATACCCCAAATACGCGCACCCTCTTTATCCTTTAGTAGTTGACCAACTTTGTCGACGAGTTCGCACCGGGCTTCAAACGCCGTGAGTTCATCACCGGACTTTTCCTGCTCAGTCTCGATTAGCGTTACTAACTCGCTTGGGGATACACCAAGTCTCATACACCTTCGAATAAAGTTTACCGAGCGTCGCTGCGCTTCGGGAAGTCCCTTCAACGGTGCCTCCCCATAGGTCTCATATAGAGGTATGGCGTCAATAATTTCAGTGCCCAGATTCACTGGATCTCTGAAATGCAACTCGAGGCCACACGCGATATCCGGGTGACTGTTCAACATGAGCGCGAGCAGGGTGGTTCCGGAACGCCCTTCACCACCGATAAATATCGGCCCATCCAGATTTTTTCTACGCATAAGCCCCTAACGGATCGTTCGTTTCGGTATCGGTGATGTAAAGGAAAGTCGGGCGCATCAGGACGTTCCTCTTCCAGAATTGTAGGCCCTCGGTTCCTTGGTAATATCCTCCATAAAAGACCGCCGTGATCCCCTGAGATGCCGGTTCGTCGGCCGCATAAATCCACGACACAATCGAGAAATGCAACAGGTGCATAATCCCATAGCTAAGATAATCCCCATGACCCAGGATTTGCCCGTAATACGCTAATTCCCCAAGTCGTCGCAACCGAACGTACGCGACCAATTTCTCTCCGGTATTCACGTCTCCTTGGACGTGACCAGTTTCCGGACTAAAAAAGCACCCCCACCACATGTCGTAGTGCCGTGGACACAAGGGTGCCTCGTATTCCACCCATCCTTCGGGGTAGCCTCCCAACTCCTCCACCGATCGCCGATACGAAGCGGCCATCGGCTTCCCGCAGCGGACTTCTTTGGATGTATTAATCTCGCAGATATCCGGGACGAACAGATCTCGGGCGAAGCGCTTCACGTAAAACCCGTTCTTTGTAGCTTTTTTCAGATTACGCAGCGCAAGCTGCCTCGTATTGCGCTTAATTTCCCCACGGTAACTTTGCTCGTCCGACCCAGCGAGATCGAGGTACGCCACCGGGATCGTTGGTGGATTAGCCTCAGTCCCGAAATACTTCCCAATCATATTCTCGCGAACAAACGTCGACAGCTCCGCACATCCCGCACGCCTCTCGCAGGCCGTAGAACCCAGCCTAACGTATCGGACGTCGTTCGCGCCCTCACATTTTGATGCCATTCTCGCTCCGTTTCGGTAAACCCACTATGAACTACGCGGTTGACGTTACGTTACGAATGGAACACTGAGACGACGCATCCTCATACGCTTGGCGTGATGGTCATCGAAGCACCGCCTGACCACCGCAAGCGCGCGGTAAAACACGCCTTTACACATCCCTGCGGTATAGAAATCCGTTAAACTGTTGACCGGCCCGGCTTTTTCGGTTCTTAATCGGCCGCAATCGGCAGCGGTAGCCGCTGTTACCTGCCATGCTCCCTGTTTAGGAGCTCGAAGCAATGCGATCCGTACTACGGCGTCTCCAGGACGAGATACCGCGGTTCAAAGAGCCCCCTCCGTTTCCATTGGTGCGCACCAAGGTTATTTGGATCCCAGGTGGAGTACAGCAGGTATTCCGCCCCACTGAATACACCTTCATCATCCTGTAGGATCTTTTCCATAAGGTCGAAGTGGGCTTTGTACATAACGCCATAATTGAGATACTCGCCATGGCCGAGGATCGTCGTATATGTCAATAGGTTCCCATTCCGTTTCAAGCGTATGTAGGCCACTAACTTCTCATCCGTAACTATGCGACCTTGTCGATACCCGGGAATTGCTGAAAATACGCCCCAGTTGTAGAGAGCATGCAGGGAGCAAGCGTTATCAGCCATATCATGAAACTTTTGCGGCGCGCCGCCCAACTCATCCACTGACCGCTGATAGGCGCCTCGCATTTCGCCCCCACTTCTAACGTCTTTCGACGTGTTAATCTCATGGACATCAGGGATGTGATCTGGCCACGGGAACTCTTTCGTGAAAAAACCGTTGCGTTCAGCCTTTCTCTTCTGGCGTAAAGCGGCGCCCTTGTGCACTGCACGCGCTTCCTCCAGATAGCCCTCGAACTTTCGCCCTCTTAGGTCTACAACTGCCGCAATTTTTTGCGTTCGGAACACATTTCCCTTGGTCGCATACCGTCCAACCATACGTGTTGTAAATTGTTCGTAAAACTTATTGCATCGCGGCGTATTGGCACAGCCGCGGACGCCGGTCATTAGGTCGACCTTGGCAATTGGAACATCGCCCACGTCTGTTCTCGTAAAAAACTTCACACCTCTCTCCAGTGGATCGGATGGGTCATGATCTGGAAATACTTCACTCCGTTGTGCACTGTCGCAGAATCGATTAGTTCTCGGAACTCCTTGAGCCGGAAGTCGCTATTAAACACATCCCATTCAGGACGCCTACCTGCAACAACACCACGCCATTTCCCCCCCGAATCAGATATCCTTGAGTCCCTGGGCAGCGAATACGCTTCGTACTCCAGTCCGTACTCACTCAGCTCCAACGAGTGAAGCTTAACCGTCCAGCCTCGATGCTCAAGCTCACGCCCCTCTTCAGAATTCTGTCGGTAACAGCCCTTAAATACTTCCTTGTTGTTGAATTCCAGCTCTCGGCATAATGGATTTCCGTGAGCAGCCGTCCCGCGGATTACAATCCCGTTTCTATAAAAGTACTCCAGTTCTCCCGCGAGTATATCGCCCGGACTTCGCCGTAACTTAAACGACAGCGGGACAAGGTCATTATGAAACCCGATGTCGTGACCGAGATCCTGCAATGTTTTGCACTTGTCTATCATATTGCGATCATGGATTATGCTTTGCTCGCTAATATGCCCATAATAATTGACGCTTTTTCCGTAACTACCGGGCGTCAACAGGAAATAGGTGGACGTCACACCGAGCTCGGCCTCCGCTCTGCCGATTTTTACGGCGGTCTCAAGATCATGGTCAACATCATGACGAATGTAATAACACGGTGACGCAGCGTCGACGACGTTATGCATCTTGACCGAGGGTAGGTTCACCCTTGCTATAAAATCCGATATGTAATCGACGCCATCGGACTTCTTGATTATCCGCTTTTGAGTCTCCGCGTCAAAATTTGCTTTTACACCACCGCTCAGATGCGTTCGCGCATTCCGCACCCATCGCTGCAACTTATCCATCATCATCGTCTTCATCGTCCTCTTCTTTCCCGGCCACACCTGCCAGTCCTCTGCGTCTCGTCTTCTCCCCAGATTGATCAAGCCGTGTGGCATTTTCTTTGATCCACTCTGGCGCACCTATCGCTACGACGTCAGTGCCGTCGAACGCCAACGCCATTTCGGCACATGTGTACTCCATCCGCTCAATCTTCCCAGAATAGAGAAACACAATTGCCGAGGGCGCCAGATCGCAGATTTCCCTAAATTGCTGGCAACCGACACCGCTCCATGCATCGAAGTCAACGAAAATTCTGGTTACCCGATTGGAAAAGGTCGGTCCCATTGCGATTGCGAACCGACTCGCGTCACGCAGTACCGACTTTGCATCGTTCCATGAGGTGTCGATACCATCGTTTAATGCATCAATGTCCTCGTTCAGGAATTGCAATTGACGCAACGACTCGAACGTTTCTCTTTTTTTCCTGTCGATGCCGACTCCGCACATTAGTGCCCGCAAGGGCCAGTCCGGGATATCCCGCTGCTCCGGGACAAACAAAGCGCTTTCGTTCTTGTCGCGCGTAGCACCAAGAATACTATTGGCTAATCTATTGAGATCACTTCCTTCCCCGTGCCTTGTCGACCAACAAAAGACTATTTCTCCGGGCTGCAGTTTGAGCCCTTCACGGGAACCATCCAGCATCGGACAGAGGTGTATCGAGCCATCTTCGGGGTGGAGCTCATCTCCCGCTTGGGTCCCTGTTTTCTCACGCATCAACTCGCGCGCTTGCAACAGCTCAACGATGCGGCGGAACTGAGGCAGGAAACGATTAAAACCGGCAAACCCTGAGGTCAGGATGTTAAGGGGACCATACGCATTAACCAAAAGCAGCGCATACCCCACGATCCCGATTATCGCCTGCTGTCCCTCTTGACCACTTACTGCGACCAACAGGAAGATAATCAGTATCGTCAAATAGATACTATTCAGGCACTGAACTGCGCTTTTTGTTGTTCGTAGAACCTGAAATAAATTGATTCCTTTTGACCAATTCTTGCCGTTCAGCAGTCTATCGATATCCGCATTCGCTTTTTGCGTACGGTACTGCGGATAAATCCAGCGTTTTAGAACCGTACGCAGTTCGTTCTTAAAGTCCTGGGCCCTGTCCTCCCTTTGCTGAGACGCTCGCATTACTCGTCGTGTCAAGTAGTAGTACGGTGCCAAATAGGATGCTGCGAGCAAGACAAGACCGAATGATAACGACGGCGACAGAAAAACAAATACGCCTACGATGACCATCAGCTGGAGCGCCGGCAGAATCGCGCCTAGTATCGGGATTCCTGCCCGAACAAGGATCCAGGTGTCGGACGCGAGGATCCGTGTTACTCGTTTAAATGAGTACCCCGCGAGTGGACGACCGTGGCCGGTACGAAGACAGACAAATGAGAGCGCACGGTGTAGCGCCTCTGTCGCGTAGGTAGCGCATAATGAAATACGATATCGCGCCTCAACAAACACCAGGATCCCCATGGACAGTCCTGATAGACAAATCAACGGGGCCCAGTACGCAAGATCGGCCGGCAAGATCCGCGCGTCAAAGAGCGTCACATATTCTTCTCCATCCGCCACCGCACTCTTTATATAAACAAAGAGACTACCGAATGTCAGGATCCTTGTAACGACCACGCCCCCGCTAATCGCGAGGAGGACTAACAGCTTCGATCGAAGCGTCCGGACCATATCGCCTATTAGCCACCCCCCGGTGGCCCTATAACGGCGAAAGGTTTTTCTAATCCTATCCATATATCTCTTTAATGCGTGTAGCGTTTTCCGGTCGTCAGGCACTGCCTAAACAGCGCATGTAACCGCTGCAGGGCAACTCGTGGATTTTCGTTCCGTCTGGCGCGTTGACCCCTTTGCCTTTCGCACAACACGGTCAACGCCGCAACCGCCGATGGTAGTCAGAAGCTATCGCCAGAAACACGATATCTCTAACGCTTCGCAGCGAATTTATATCGAACCTCGATCTTATTCAGGCCGATATCGACGGCCGTATTGGCTTTTGGGATATGAACCGCAATATCGAACCGATCCCCGTTTGGGTGCGGAGCAAACGCAAACTCCGTGCTTGATGTCGGTCCACCGATGGTTCCGATTTTTTTTCGGTAAATTTGCCGTCCATCGCCTCCATAACTGATTGCCCATACGGAAATTCTCACGTCAAGCACGGGTGATGCCACAATCTTCCCTACGACATATAAGTAGCCGTAAACCGGCCAACCTGACTTCCGTCGTCCGCTACTTCGAAGATTATTCCACGTGCTGCCACCTAGCGTTACATACGCATGTCTTTCACTATCGTCCGTCGTGATCGTCAAGAAATCATGCGCCGTGTCTATACTGCAGTTAACGCTGTGGCACTCGGACGCCCTTATTGATACGTTCGAACGTATTGCACCGCCTGCTTGTTTTATCGTCTTAGTCCATGTGCGCCTAACTGACCGGACGGTTTCACCGAACAGACCTAGAACTCGTCGCACATGACGACTTTCCATTTCTCCATTATCACCGTACCCGAGTTGTTCCGTTATATCTCCAAGCGCACGACCGAAGTTTCGTCGTTGCTCACTATTCCACTGTTCCGCATCGGGGAAATTTCGCGTACGGGATGCATTAACCACTTCGTTAGCAACGGGTTCGCCAAGCCTAGGGTGATATGCGACCCCGATCTTCTTCAGCTCCCTCCGTAGCGATTCAGAATCACTAGAGAGAGTTTCGAATGCGACACGATAGTCGCATTCCTTAAGCAAATGACGGTTTGTCTCCGCGACGTACTCGCACACCCTTTCGAATTGCGTCAGAGAACTCGGGGATCGATGCCTTAGCCGTGGGTGAATATAGTCTTCCGGGGTGTCGTACCAGTCGCGCTCCATCAACGAACGCACAACAGTTTTGGGATTACGATAAAGGTGAACAAAAATCGACTGCGGAAAATAATGCCGAAGGTCACATGTATAAGACGGCAAATAGACGTTAACTTCGGCGTAATCTCTTTCTTTCTGGTTAAGTTCTTCCCAAGCATCACCCACTAACGCCGATTTCTTTGCCTCGTCGGCCTCAAGTACCGCCGCCTTAGCGGTTTCTTTCTCAACGTTTAGACCACGATGATACTCTTGATTGAGTACATACTCGTGCCTCGCTTCGACAGGGGTCGCGTGATTTAGGACGTTTGCTAACCACCGTGATCCTGAGCGTGCGGTCGAAAGGAAAAAATACAGTCTCGGCTGATCGAGCCAGTGGATTGGGTGGATCAGTACTTGCCAGCGCTCTTTGCCACGTTCGAATGCAAGTGGGTCAGGCGTTCGCTCCCAGTTTCCACCGCTGTCACTGAAGTACTGATCGAATTGCGTGTGCCATGCGTGGTACTCAATTCCCAGAGTAGCCATTGAAATGGACCATAGGGGATAGCGTTCGCCGTCCGGGCGCACCGCGACGTGGTCACGCGGATAGTGAAGACGCCGACCTTGCTCGCGCTGGTCGTATGGCCCTTCCGCCGTCCTGCCGTCTTCGTCAGCCAGCGGGTCTTGCGGCCTCAGTTCACGGAAACACCAGTAGTTGCTAAGGTTGTGCTCATAGCAGCGCCGGTCCCCATGTGCCGCAATACCGTTCACGGTCACCCCGACTTGCCGAAGCGCATCGAGTTGATCGATCAACGTGCGTTCGGGGTCGTCAGTTTCGCCGCCGGCCCATTGCGCCATGGCGTTTACATGCAGCCCGACCTCATGGCCATAGTCCTGCAGTTGCAGGCATTTCTCCGCGAGACGTTCATCCGCCCAGTAGGGGACGGTCGGGAGCAGGTAATACGTGGCACGCGCACCGGCCTGATGTTCCCAGTAGGCCATTTCGAGCGCGACATCGAGGTCGTAATCCACATCGTGGCGGAGCGCGCACAGGCCAGGCGTTTGGGGATC
>LFIK01005607.1_pt1 | contig 10058 bp, 17 predicted proteins | sample 643401 | NCBI WGS metagenome assembly LFIK01 (sample SAMN03777447, study PRJNA286221) | soda lake metagenome | biome: soda lake; feature: Kulunda steppe; material: water; isolation source: sample T5-Br brine of Lake Tanatar-5 | place: Russia: Kulunda steppe | collected 2010-07
AGGCCCCAAGCTCAATGGATGGTGCGTGCTACGTGCTGCGTGTGCGGCCGTGCTCGCAGGCGCCCTGGAACCCTGTGCACAACGCCCAAGCCATTGCGCGCATCCACCGCATGGGGCAGAAGAAGCCTACGTTCATCTACTGGCTGCTGTACAAGAACACAGTGGCAAGTCCTTTTGCCAGCACTGGGTGCTGTGTGAGAACATCTTGGCGAGTCCCTGTGCACCTTAAAACAGGGACCATGTCCTAGGGTCCGCCTGCATTGATCTACCCAACCTTTGCATGCTGGTTGTTGCTGTACAATGAGATGCTGGTGAGTTGGCAAAAATGTCAGAGCAAGCATCAGGCACAGCAGCATGGGTGTGATGACAGGAGGTGCGGCTACAACGGATGATCATGTGTGGGCGGGTCTGTGGTGATGGGCAAACGGGATGGAAAAGGATCCATCAGAAAGGTTCAGCTCGCAAGCGGCACAGCAGCAAGTACCAAATCCACAAGAGCAAGCAATTCCACCAAATCCACAAGAGCAAGCAATTCCACCAAATCCACCAAATCCACAAGAGCAAGCAAATCCACCAAATCCACAAGAGCAAGCAAAAGCTGCTGCCATCCAAGGCTGTGTGCGCAGCACTCCGAGCGGGCGGCTTGGTGGTGTGCACAAGGACAGAGGAGTCCCCGCAGCCTGCAAGCAGCGGGCAATGCATCCAAACATCACAGCAGCGGTTAAGAGGCTCTGGTGGGGGAGCTGCAAGGAGGCACAAGGTGCACCCGCAGGCTGCCGGTCACTGTGATGCGAAGTGCGAGGCAAGACTCCACCTCAGGCGCATGGCAGAGCTGTAAACAACACATATCCCCAGGCCGTGCACACAAGCATCTCTTGGTACATGCAAGCCAGTGCTCATGCGACTCGCTGTGTGTGTGTGCCGAAAACCAGCATGCCCTGGTGCACTGCTGCTCCCGCTTCCCACATTGATGCGCCACTCCCTCGACCTCTGTGGGAAAGAGAGGTGTACATGGTCACACTCTCTGATAAGAGTCACTTTTTCTTGGGGCCATCCCTTCTGCTGAGACTCACTCTGATGTGCGGATGGGCCTCTGCAGGAAGAGGTGGTTTACAATGCCAACATCGGCAAGGAGGAGCTCTTCAAGCGGGTGCGTGTTGCGGACTTGCGCGCTGTCAGCGCTGCGCTGCTGCAGATGTGGGAGCTGAAAACCTGTGCGCACCTCTGTTCGGGCTCCTGCGCTCAAGCTGCCCTGCTCTGAAAGGACTTTGCACTGCGTTTTTTGTGATCATCTGATGCAGCTTGGCTGCCTGAAGCCGTTTTTGCGTTTTACAGGGCCCCCGCTGTGAGGGGCAAGCATGGCCGTCCAAGCAACCAGCAGTGTGCTGTGTGCTGAGGGCCAGCCCTGTCTGGTAGCTTTTGGAGCCACCCCACAACAGGGGGCAAAGTAGGCCTTGCTTGCTCGCCTGCTGCTCAGGTCATTGACAAGAAGGCCGTGAAGAAGCAGTTTGTGGGCGACGACAACGACAAGCCGTACTACAAGTACGACCCACCCCAGCCACTGCAGCCGCAGGGCTTGCAGGTGAGAGTTTTTGCAGGCTAGGTGCCTGGGTTGCCCTTGCAGCAGCGTTGTTGCCGTATTTTCCCTGAGTGCTCATGCCAGCCTGTGTTGCAAGAAGCGGAGCTCCGTCGCCAACTAAAGACCAGCTCATGCGGTGCAGAGCTGAGCAGGCGCATGACCACCTATGGATGCCTCAACCACATGCTTGCCTTGCCACAAAGCTGTGGCTCGGGCGCCTCTGCGCTGGCCTTGCCCATCCCGGGTGCCTGTTTCTTGTGATGGCGCCTTTTGGACCCATGGGCTGCGCCTTGGCATCACGGCTGTGCCTGCCACGCAGGCTGAGCTGGACAAGTTTGGCAGCAGCAGCGACACTGTCTTGTCAAAGCTGCTGTTTGGGGAAGCGTCCAACTCTGCTGCCCCCAGCGCGCCTCCAGGTGAGGCTACGCAGCCTGCTGCAGGCATGCCGCTCCTCTGCAGACAACACTGCTGCTGTGCGGCCGTAGGTGCACATGTGGGATTTTGCTTGCCAGACGGGTTATGCGCTCTCGCAACCAGGTATGCAGCGCACCATCACACCGCTGCCACCACCACACCATCACGCCATCACACCACCAGATCACCAGAACGCCGCCACCAACGCCCTCATCACAGAACGAGCGGGTGCAGGCTGGTCAAGTATGGGTATGGATCAGCCCGCATTCTATGGATTCTTTGGAGTCTATGGGTGGGTGGCCTGCATTCTTGTGCGTGAAGTGTGCAGGGCAAGGTCAATGGGTCAATGCCCCTCCCAGAGGGGTGCAGTATTGGTGCTGGCATGGCTTCCAGTCGCACGTCGCAGCGCAGCACTTTGCCTTGGCCCAGGCACCCTGGAACAGCAGCTGCCCGCCAATCATGTGCGCGTGCGCAGCCTGCTCTGTGCAGTCAGGCCAGCCCCTACCCTGGCTGCACATGTGCATGTCCCTGCTCTGCGGCTTGCGGCAGGTGCTGCTGGTGGAGTATGAGCCTTCCTGGGCCTCGAGGCCACCCTCAGCATGAATTGCCCTTGGCTTTCGGGGCTGAGTTGGCTCATGCCTTTATTACCTTAATACCCAAATGGCTTGGACCCTCCTGGACTTGAATCAGCTTGGGCAAAGCACACCTTGAGCTGCGCACTGCATGCGTTGCCTGCAGCGCAGGCCATGCGCAGCATATGGCCTTGAATCCCTCTACCTGGGTGCGCGCTTGGATGCAGGTGGCGCAACGCCCATGGCGCACATGGTGGCTGGTTACCACTTGAAGGATTCCATGCTGCGGGAGGACAAGACCGAGGTGCGTGCCTGTGGGCTGCGTGGGCTGGGGCGGCAGGGCGCTTCGGATGGGCATGTCCACGCTGCGGCAGGGATGCGCGGGAGGCAGAGGCCGTCTGGGCATGTGTGCACGCAAACAGGAGACGCGTGCGTGCCTGCATGCTTGCATGTGCCTGCATGTGTGCGTGTGCCTCGACAGGCCTGGAGGAGCGGTGCGTGCCCTGGCAGCCACGCGCATGCTTTTGTGGATGAGCGTGTGTTTTGGAGGCACGGAGCGCAGCACAGCACCCTCCATGCAGCCTGGGCGTGCCATGCACGGTGGCCGCGTGCATGTGTCTGCAAGGCCCGCCACAGCAGCTGGGCGCGCCACAGGCGGCAGCAGCAGCACACACCCTGGAGCCACTTGCTTGTGGCAACTGCGCCCTCCGAGTGGCTGACTGGAAATGACTGCGGGGGGGCATGCATGCACGGCTGGTGATGCCACGCAATGTGTGGGGCTCAAGGAGGCTGCAGGCGTGCATGTGTCCTAGATGTGCTTGCAGCATCAGCGCAGCCCTGCTCGTATGCAAATATCCATGTCTTATTTGCCATTCGCCTCACAGGACAGGCCTGCCTCACAGCAACCTGCAGGGAGGGCGGCAGGCGCGTTTGCATGGGGAGGGGGCTTAAGGGGAGGGTGTGTGCACCTTGGAAAGCAGCAAGGCATGGTGTCAGACTTGCAGAAGCCAGTTGTGCCTCTGAACCAATGCAGCTCATACGGAAGTGTCCTCGATACACGTGCGCCTGGCATTGCAGCGGCTGACGCGTAAGATGAAGGAGAAGGCAACGCAGTATTACCTCAGGGGCGGCCGGCAGGGCACGGGCACCGCCACCGTCATCAGGCACGCGCAGATGCTGCAGCGGAGGAGGACAAAGCGGGTGAGAGGGCAGCAGGACGGTTGTGGGGACCGTTGTGAGGACGCATGCACCATCTTTTAATGTAGATGATTGCATCCACGCATGCACAAAGACATGCAGCCCATGCAAACGCAAGTGACCTTGCGCATGCACGCGTATGCAAGCACAGAAATGCAACCCAGACACATGTGCACACACACTCGCATTAATGTATGTAAAAGCATGCTCTCACATGTTCACTTGCACAAACACCATCCACATACAAACACATGCAAACGCACACCAGCATGCACACACATGGACGCTTGGCAGATTGAGGACAGCGAGGAGGAGGACGACGATGCTGACGGCACGGCCGCCCAGTTCGAGCAGTCGCTGCTGGCGGAGTGCAACTACACCCCGCATGGCAGGCGCATGGAGGAGGCAGATTTTGCAGCACACAGCGCGCAGCGTGCGGCCGCAGCAGACCGTAATCCGCCCAGGACTCAGAATGGCGTGCCCCCCACGCCACACGTGCAGCAGTTGGGGCCTCCAGCACTCAGCATGCAGCAGCTGGGGGCCCTCATGCTGCACATGCAGCGCCCAGGGTCTCCTGCGTTGAGCAAGCAGCAGCTAGAGCAGTACAGGACGCTCATGACTGTAAATATCCAGCTAAAGATGGGGAAGCAGAGGCAGAGGCTGGATGTTGTAACAAGGGAGCTGGGCCGGCTGTGGCTGCAGCAGCAGCAGCAGCAGCAGCAGTTGACACCCGAAGAGCAGGATCTGCAGCGCCAGCTCACTTTATCCCAGCAGCAGCTGCAGAAAGACATGCAGCATTCTCTCTACATGCTGCAGCTTGTGCAGGCGCACGGAGGTGTCGCAGTGACAGGCGGGGTGCCGGGGGCAGCCCTGGCAGGCAAAGCGCCTGTGGGCGCTGCAGGCAGCAGGCGCGACAGCCCTGGCCTCCCATCTGCATCTGCCCCTGCGGTGATGGCCACGCCAGAGGCTGCCCTGCTGCCTGGACTGGCTGCGCAGGGCGACGGGCAGCCGCCGGCAGCCAAGCGCCAGCGGCAGGAGGCACCGGCCAGCTGCCAGCCAATGGGGGCCCCTCTACTATCCCCTGTGGGAAGAACACTCATGCATGAACACGCAGGGCGGCAGCAGCAGCAGCACCTGCAGAGGTGGTGGGGCGGGCACAGACGCCACACAGTCACGCACCAGCCCCGCCACCCCTGGCTGCCACCCCAATCAACAAGGGCGTCCTTCCGGCAGCACCGGCTGCGCCTCATCCAGCGGGCACTCCTCATGCAGCACCTCCAGGCCCCACGCCGCAAGCGCGCCCTGTGCACCCTCCGTCGGCTGCGCCAGTCTCACGCACGTGTGTGACCCCCTCTCGCTTGCTGCCCCGCTCGCTTTTGGACGTGCCGGGTGCGTCTGCACCAACCCCAGGCAGGAGGTCATGCACCCAGGAGCGTGAATGTTTTGACCTCACACTGGAAGAGGACAGTGAGTAGGGTTTGCAGCGGCCAGGGGACACCTCACGCAAGACAATGATGGCATGGGGAACGATGTGTAGAGAGACCCATGAAAGTGAAAGTGCAGCCACTGATTTCACACTGGTTGCATTATTAATGCACAAGCAAAATCTGGTACATTGGTTCAGCAGCAGTCCAAGACAACTTGCCATGGATGGAGCGGTTCCTCAAAGTGCGACCAGAGGCTATATACACATTTTGCAGTCATCATGCCCATGCAAGGCCCCATCATTTTGAGACCCAAGGCTAACTCTGGACTGTAGAGGGGCCCAGCGTAGTTTGTATTGAACCACACCAGGGGACCTTTTTATGCATCCTGTCGGTCATCATTTGGCGCAGACTGTAACTCTTGACTTAAACCACGCAAGGCCCTCAGTGTTTCTTTCATCTTTGTACTGCAGTCTCTGTTACATGGGTCTTTGGCAATACCTTTGCTGAAGGCCATATTTTGGATAAAGGCATTGCTCATTTTGTGCATGCCATCTCCTCGACCTGGGCGCCTTTTAAGGCATATGCCACCTGTACTTCTAACAAAGGTTGCACCACTTGCTGATAAGCAATTGTAAACCACATCAAGTTGTGCTGTCATAACAAGTATCAGTTGAAATGAAGTGAGGAAATTTGTGCACGTCAATAAAATTATGGCTGACAACTGAAGCATTTGCTTCACTCTCCTATGCTTTTTGCTCTCCCGAGCAGCTATTGCAGTGAGAAAGTTGATGGAATCTTAAAACCGCCAGCCTCCTAACACCTCAGTGTGCAAAACAAAATATTTGCCTAGGCCTATGTTCCACCTGAAACTTACGAAGTAGTATAGAATTTAGAAAATAGGCAGAGCAAAATACATCAATAGGTGGACCGTCCACCTATGTAACAGCAATTTAATCATGTGCAGGTTGTCCTTATCTTTAAACCTCTTTAAACCTCTCTAATCATGTGCAGGCACACATTTCTTTAACTCTCCATTTTTTATCAGAACCTCTTTAAAGCTCGAGGATCTTTCCAGCATCCACTCCACACTCATCTTCTTTTCAGGAAGGGAATCAATGCATGCAAAAAATCAGTGTGCACCGGCAAATCAATGTCTTCATAATCCAGGTAGACTTGTAGAATTAGTGTGCACTGAGGAAAGGTCCACCCCATGCAGAACATTTGCATGTTTGTGTCACTCCTCTATGCTTTTCTCTTGGATGATTAAGTGCTGTACTACCTGGCTGGGTTTTCTGAGAGAGTGCCTCTTCAGTGACAAAAATATATTTTTAGCCAAACTCTGAGTTTGTCACTAGCTCAGTTTTGATTTTAAAAAATTAAAATAACATTGCCCAGAAATTCACTCCCTGAAGCGTGCTGCGCATGACTTTCAATAATTCCATGCCCATGCTTGTGCCCTTATAAAACCAATGTGGTGAACAGAAAGAATAAGGAAAGAACAAGCACATTTAACCTCCCATCTGGAGGTGTCCGCCTAAACCAATGTGCTCAAATAGACAATAAGAGGTCAAGCACCTGCTTGCGGCAGGACATGCTTGGAGATAAATCACAGAATAAGCCAATCAGTATGATTATCTGCAAGGAGGCCCAAATAATCCACTGCCTTGGTGAATGGTACCATGAAAGAAACACATTTTGCTTGAGTGAGACTAACTTCATGGTTGGAGACAAAAGGACCGTTGCATGGAGATAATAAAATAAGCCCAGAAAGTGGTTGGTCCACAGGGTAGCATTACTGCCCAGGGCCCTACCAATTCATAATAGGAAGACTGTGCCCTCAGGGAAAACAAGGCACCTAGTTTTCCGACGGACGCATCCGATGCGCATGAGAAGAGGCATCACCAAACATAACATTGGGACGTAGTACTCTACTGCGTGCCCTTGGAGCAAAGCCTATACTGACACAAGGACAAACTCACGCACACACACTTATGAAGATGCGCACTGTTGCGGCAAAATCATTGCACACCTTCCCCTGCAATGGGTATGCTCACTAATCACACGGCTAAAATCAGCAGTGGCGAGTTGAGTCCGAGCACATCCCTCCACTGCGCAGCTACAAACGAGCAAGCAACGCCTCCGCAGGGACAGCTCCACACGTCACAGCACAAAAGAGCAGAGTTTGCCCTGCTTGTGCGCCGCTTTACTTGTTGCCCATGTACCGCCTGCATCCATGTGGTGCATATGCAGCGCATGCAGTCAGCCTGTGTGCCCCGCTCGCCTGCGCTGCTCCAGCCAGCCATGCCTGTTCCGGCACGCCATTTCAAGCCGCCACCACACATTGCTCATTTTGTCTTGGGGATGCTGCATTCTTCTTGATGGCCTGCGCTAGTGCGCTGAGCGCGCCAAGCAGGAGGCCCAACAAGGAAGAGGGCCCCTTTCAAGCTCAGCTTTGGGTATGTGCCCAGGGCCAAGCAGGAGACCCCACAAGGGAGAGGGCCCCTTTCAGATGCAGCTGCACGAGCCACCCGGCTTGAGGCCTAAGGGTCTGCAGCCCCGCGCTGGGGTGGTCGGTGGCTGCTAGAGTGGCAGAGCCAAAGCAAAGCCAGAGCAAAAGTCAGAGCCCAAGCCACGGGCGGCAGGGCCAGAAGCAAGTGAGCGTGCAGTCTGAGCCAGAGCCCAACGAGGCGGACCTCTTGCAGGCACCAAAGAGAAGGGAACAGGGGCCTGTGCCACAGCCGGCTTGTGGGACCGTGCGTGCACAGCCACAGGGCCGACCAAAAAAACACACCCAAACCATGCACGCTACCTGCGCTGCGCACCAGCAGGTAGAAGGCAAGGCGGCCGGCTGGCAGGCACGCAGCCACCTACAAATAAGACCCTTCACACAACCAGCTAAGATAGCTGGGCACAAGCGTGCGCGTGCAGGTGGTCCTGTTGGGTGGCTGTGAGCGTGCATGTGGACCATACAATGCTCGACGCACAATGCCCCATGTGCCCGTGCGGGCGTGCTCGCCCCATACGCACTTGAAGTTGTTGGCCGTGGAGTCCAGGTGCTTCAGCTGCTCTGCCTCTGTGCTGTCTGCGCAGATGGCGGTGATCTCGGCCTCCTTGCACGCCTCGCGCGCCTCAGCCTCGTCCTCCGCGTTGCCGCCCGCTGCAGCAGCGTGCCATGCACGCGCACATGCACACACGTGAGTGCACGCACGCACACATGCACACAAGCGAATGCACGCAAGCACACATGCACACGTGAACGCACGCACATATGCACATGTGAAGCACGCACATATGCACAGACGTGAATGCACGCACGTGCACACGTGAATGCACGCACATGTACACATGAATGCACGCACGTAAGAAAGCAGGTGGCAAGGCCTGTGAGGGTGCTGCCTGCCGCCGTGGCTGCTGCGCTTTTGCAGCCCTTGTGCGACGGCGCACGGCCACCGGACGTGCACATGTAGAGGATAAACGTGCACATGCAGAGGATAAACGAATAAGCGTGCACATGCAGAGGACAAACAAATAAGCGTGCACATGCAGAGGAGCTCATTGCCTGGGGCCCGACGCGCTGCCCCCGTCCCACACCCACCCGCAATAGGTTTGTAAGACGCAGCTGTACATTTGTGCGCCCATCAAATGAGAGACATGCTTCCTACATGCATGTGCGTTCACTGAGTGGGGCCCAGCACAGGTCCAACCCAGGCCACTGGGGCTGTGAAACAATGCCCACGCGCACGCACACGCATCACATGACTCATGAATGTGACATGAGTAACCCCCCCCCACCCATCCAAACACCTGCACAGAGAGGTACTCAATAAGCGGGGCCCAGAGCACCGCGCCAACCCCCACCAGGCACAACTCAGATGCGAGACGATGAAACGCTGCACGCGCCGCCCTGCTTAGCCCCACCCAAAAACTGGATGGATGGAGGTGGTCCCCACTCACTAAGGATGATTGCGGCGGTGCACTCAGGGGTGTAGGCCAGGCTGTCATCGTCGTCAAAGGCGCGCCCAAAGGACTGCCGCGCCTGCACCACGTCCAGGGCGCAGCCGTGCGGCTCCGCGGCGAGCGCGGACCATTCCGGGTACAGCTCCCGGTAGCAGGCGCTGGCCTCGTTGGGCACCTGCATGCACGCACATGTGTGTGTGTGTGCATATGCATGCGTGCGTGTGTAGGCGCGTGCATGCCTTTGTGCACGTGTGCGTGCGTGCTTTATTGTACATGTCGTGTGTGTGTGTCTCATGAAGCAGCATGGAGGTGCGTGCACGTGCGCGCGTCAAGCCAGGGAGCTGTTGGATGTGCGACGGCATGTTGCAGCTGTTCGTGCCGCACGTGCGTGCACGCGCACCTTGTAGTACACCTTGACCTGCTTGCGCAGTGGCAGGTTCAAGCCAAACGAGTCATCTGCGGCTTCCAGCAGGGCGCGCGCTGTCGCGATGCCATGGCCTGACACAAACATGACGAGCTGCACATACCAGTCCAGGACACAGACGGATGTGCGTTGTGTGTGTTTGTGTGTTTGTCTTTAAGAGGTGTGTGTGTGTGCGCGCACGCATACGTGTGCGCGTACGTGCGTGTGCCACTGCACACACAGGTTTGTGCACGCGTGTATGTCCAGGAGGCCAGGGGGCCCCATATGGCAGCACATGCGCGTGCACGTACCGTGGGGTACCGATAGATGGCCAGGAGGCCGGAGCCCTTGAAGTCCAGGCCTGTGCCCAGGAATGGGCCCACCTGCGTTATGGACACAGAGGCAGGAGAGGGAAGGGGGTGGGGGGGCCCGAGAGTGCGCGCTTGCAGAATGTTGTGCGCGCAGAGGGTGAGGTGTGGGGATGCCGAAAGGGGAGGCAGGAGGGAAGG
>LFIK01005608.1_pt1 | contig 10057 bp, 7 predicted proteins | sample 643401 | NCBI WGS metagenome assembly LFIK01 (sample SAMN03777447, study PRJNA286221) | soda lake metagenome | biome: soda lake; feature: Kulunda steppe; material: water; isolation source: sample T5-Br brine of Lake Tanatar-5 | place: Russia: Kulunda steppe | collected 2010-07
AGGTCAATGGCTATGTATACTTGTTTATAGAGTTTCATAAGAGGACTCCTATGGATTTGGTTAAAGTTAAAGGGACTTTAAAAATAACAAATCCAGGGCGTCCTCTTTTTTATAATACCTTCGGGGCCGGATCGCACGCCGGAGCCCGACGGGCCGCGATGGTCTATTCCCTGCTGGGAACGTGCAAGTTGCATGGAGTCAACCCCACAGAGTGGCTTACCCATGTGCTGGCCAACATCCTGCAGACCAAATACAACGATGTGCGCTCGCTCCATCCTCAGAACTTCAACCAGCCATAGCCAATCGACCGGCTACATTCAAGATGCAGTTTGTCGGGTGGATACTTTTGTACTTCAACGGAAGGATTTAATGAAGACGTGAAATCAGCCGAGAAACAATTGCGGTTGTTGGAAGAAAATGCGAATCAGCAATTGAATGCTGTTTCTGAAAGCAATGAATATCCTTTAGTTTTTCCCCGTAGTGTTAATGATGGAGAGATAAGATTTGTTGACTCGCCTGACTGGACCAGTGGATTTTATCCCGGTATTCTATGGTATATGTACGACCTTACAGAGGATGCCTATTGGAAAGAAGCGGCTGAAAGACACACCAATTTTGTAGAGCAGGAAATGCAAAATAATTCTGACCACGATATAGGGTTCAAAATTTATTCCAGCTTCGGACAGGGTTACAGACTAACCGGTAATCCTCATTATCGTGATGTAATTATAAAATCTGCAGAAACTTTAATTACCTGATTCAATGATAAGGTTGGAGCTATACGTTCCTGGGACTTTAATGCCGAAAATTGGGATTTTCCTGTTATCATTGACAATATGATGAATCTTGAACTGCTTTTCAGAGCCACAGAAGAAACAGGGGATTCTACATATTATGATATTGCAGTTGCCCATTCGAATACAACATTAGAAGAACATTTTAGAGAAGATAATAGCTCTTATCATGTTATAGATTTTAATCCCGAAACCGGGGATGTCAGGAAAAGAAATACACACCAAGGTTATTCACATGACTCCTCATGGGCCCGTGGTCAAGCATGGGGGTTATATGGATTTACAATGGCCTACAGGTTTACAAAAGATCTCACCTACCTGGAACAAGCTGAAAAAATTGCAGAGTATATTCTAAGTCATCCTAGTGTTCCGGATGATATGGTTCCGTATTGGGATTATTATGCTTCAAACCTTTCAAATGAACCGAGAGATGTTTCAGCAGCTGTTATTACTGCGAGTGCATTGTTTGAGTTGAGCACTTTTCATACAAGTAAAAGCGTGTTTTACGTAGAAAAAGCCAGTAATATTTTGAATAATGTCCAAGAAGGATTTATGTCTGAACCCGGAGAAAACTTCGGGTTTTTATTAGAGCAATCTACAGGCAATTATAACAGAAGTGATGAAGTGAGTGTCCCTATCATATACGCCGAGTATTACTACCTTGAGGCTATTAAAAGGGGGGGGAGAGTTTGAGTAAGGAGGGGAATCAAACTAAATAAAAATCTGAATTCTAATCATAAATTTAACATGTGTGTGAACCCTTGGAGGCGAGCTCCCAAGGGTTCACTAATGTGGATAACAGTAAGTTAGTTTAGTTATTCTTTAAACTGTATAATCAATTAAATCAGAAGTTTAGACACTTGTTTAATTATCAGTTTGTGATAACTCAAATTTGGGCTACTATTTATTTAATTATGTACAATATTTTCAGTTACTTGAACTCAGTAAGTAATAAAACATTCTATTTATGAATAATCCGGGATAGTATTCTTTTAGCAAAAACTGTTTTAATGTTATCAGAAGTAGCAGCCACATCTGTTGCTTTTCCGCCTTTCATTTTTAAACTGATCAGTGCTCATTCGGTGCATAATAGAATAGCGAACAGATGAAAAACACTACATTTAAATTTGATTTACAAGAAGGTTTGAATTATTATGATTTGAGTCCTTAACCGGTAAATCCACATAGCAGACTTTGAATATGGACAAAAAATCTATTCACTTTTTACTGTGTAGCAGCTTGTTATTTTTAGTATTGTCTTGCAGCACATACACTGAGGAGTCACAAAGATCATCTGAGACTATTGAAGAGTTTACTCCAGGAAGTCTTGATATATATTTGCTCATAGGACAGTCTAATATGGCAGGGCGAGCGGATATATCTACTGATGTCAGAGATACTCTGGAAAACGTATATCTCTTTACCGACTCAACTTGGCAGAAGGCAGCCAACCCCTCAATAAATATTCAAATATCCGAAAGAGCATTGATATGCAGAAACTTGGGTCAGGCTACTCTTTTGCCGAAATGCTTGCTCAAAATATAGATAATGAAATAGGATTGGTGGTTAATGCACGTGGAGGAACAAGTATAGAAGAATGGCAAAAAGGATACGCTGGCGACAATGATTATGAACTTTATGAAAATACTTTGGAAAGAATTAAAAGTGCGGCCAATGATGGAGTCATTAAAGGGATAATATGGCACCAGGGAGAGTCTGATCAAAGCAGATCCTCCAGCTATATGGATAGCTTGAAAAACTTGTTCAAGATTATCGAAATGATCTCGGGATGCCCGAACTATATTTTGTGGCCGGACAAATAGGTGATTGGCGTAGCATGTCAGAATTAATTAATAAAGTAATGGAACAAATACCTGATCGGATCAGCAATGCCAGTTATGTGGTTTCTGACGGATTAACTCCATTATTCGGAGATAATTCAGACCCCCACTTCGATAGTAGAAGTCAGCAGGTTTTGGGAAAACGTTATGCTCAAGAGGTGCTGAGAAAAGTGTATGACTAAGATTCTATTAGATTAACTTATTTATATAAATGTGTATTCATAACATTTTTCATATCGAGATCTTTTTGGATTACTTACTCTATTTATTGTGCCCGTAATGGCCAACAATGTTATAGTGGTTGAATAGGACAGGTATTCCCAAATGTTTACCGCCATTGTGGCCTGCAGTAGGTACAATGAGTGTTAAGGTTTTGGTTAGTTGCAAAAGAGATATCTCCTACTGTAGGGGCGAAGTCTGCTACTGCTGTATTAAAGCGAGAAGATTATAAACCAAAGGGGTTTAATTTTTAATTTTTAAATAAATAATTTATGGGATCACGAAGAGATTTTATCAAAAAAGCAACGTTTGGAGCCGGTGGTCTGGCTTTGGGAATGTCGGCTAAAAGCTATAAAAGAATAATTGGAGCTAACGAGCGAATTAATGTGGCTTTTATAGGGTGCGGACGCCGCGTTGGCGCTTTTTACGAAAGTATCTCGGAGCCTTTTAATACCCATCTGACTCACATATGTGACGTAAAGAAAAGTCAGCGTGATAAAGTGGCAGAGGCATTGAAGGATGAACTTTCTTATACGCCCAAACAGACGGACGACATTCGGGAGGTGCTGGAAGACCCGGATGTAGATGCCATTTTTAATGCAACCCCCGACCACTGGCACGTACCGGGATCCATAATGGCTTTGGAAGCTGGTAAACATGTATATGTTGAAAAACCGGGCAGCCACAACCCAAGAGAGGGTGCGCTTTTGATTTCGGCACAAAAGAAGTATGACAAAGTTGTTCAGTTGGGAAATCAACAACGTTCAGCTCCCCATACTATCGAAATTATTAATGAGATACACAACGGGGTAATCGGCAGGCCCTATAAAGCAGTTGCTTTTTACAGCAATGCTCGCAGTAGGGTTGTTAACCCGACACCTCAGAGTCCACCCTCTGATCTGAACTGGGAGCTGTTCCAGGGACCGGCTCCCCGTGAAGAGTATCATCATAATACGTGGGACTATAACTGGCACTGGTACGGATGGAAGTGGGGAACAGGTGAGACTGGAAATAATGCGCTGCACGAATTAGATATAGCCCGCTGGGCATTAAATGTAGGATATCCAATTCGGGTGGATGTGGATGCAGCCAAACAACATTTTCTCGATGATGGCTGGACGATGTATGATACAATGTATGCTACATTTAAGTATGACGATAACAAAGTGATTAACTGGGACGGCAAAAGCAGGAATAGTTTACAAACATATGGTGCAGGCCGTGGAACTATAATTTATGGTACAGAAGGTTCTGTATTTGTTGACAGAGGTGAATATAAACTGTATGATCGTGAAGGAGAATTGATTCGTGAGAAAGATACCGGCGGAGACGAGCAGGGAACAGCTTTGGGTGGCGGAGGAAATATGTCAACACTTCATGTTACCAATTTTTATGATTCTATTCGTGGCACGGCAGAAAAACAAAACTCTCCGATCCATGAAGGAGCTTTGAGTACCGACTTATGTCACCTTGCGAATATTGCTTACCGGACCGGTAGATCACTGGAGGTGGATTCTGCGAATGGCCACATTTATGACCGGGAAGCCATGAAGCTTTGGGGCCGTGATTATGAGCCTGGTTGGGAGCCAAAAATTTAGATACATAGCCCGTGAGTATTATTCTTAGGTATCACCCTTGATTGTGGATGTTAATAGTAAATTCTAAGACAGTTATTCTGTTGAACTCTGAGAACGTATAAACTGAATCGCCGAGGTATAGTTTATTAATAAAAATTCTTATTAGAGATTTAAATTATCAGAAGCACGTTGAATTTGCTGTTGTTCATCCACAGTCCGGTATATCATTTACGGCGTTTTATAGCCAGTGATAGGTCTAATATCCTCTGGTTTTTGTTTTTAGACAGATAATCTCCAATATTGAAGATCTGATAGTACAGGATTTCTATTTTATGGTTTATTTTTGACTGAGGAGTTCTACTTGCCGGAACAGGTCATTGAAGCTGCTCACCATCATCACAACGTTTAAGGCTGCTTCGGCAGGAAAAAACCCCTGCAAATTAAAGATGCCGGACCCAAAGTCGTCTTTAAGCTCCCTGATGCAGTTTTCGGCATTGCCGCGGTTTTTTTCACAGCTCCCAGACCAACTCCGGAGACATAGCTATGCTAGTGACATAGCAGTGTAGCGACAGTTCTCGTAGATTCCCTGATCGGCAAACAGCCGCAGTTTATGCCCGGTAGCCTAAAGGCGTTTGAGAAAATGCTTGCGAACCATCACCACCCGGCGAGGCGTCTGTCACAGCGGGCTCTGGTAGACCGAATGGCCAACCTTAAACCCATCGGCCAGGTGCCAACACGTCTTGTGGCCGGCCAACAGTTGTTGCAGTGGGACGTTTATCGGTGGGGCAACAATATAGTCAATGGCTCCGCCCTTTAGGTAGTCAAAGGCTGATTTGCTGTAAAAGTCGCTGTTAAAACTGTTGGCGAAACGCTAATGCGCATCATATGTTCCCCCGCTGCTACTCGTACTGCGTGTAGACAATCCTCAGACGGTGCGGTTAGTTGTAGGGCTGCGGGAATGCTTTCCCATTTAACACGTACTGAATTCTGTAGATTTGTCCCAAATTGCTCTCAGTAGAGTTCAACAGGTACAGCAGGCTTTAATAAAGCTGGCCATGGGGTCTTTTTTTTCGGCTTGTTCAGGCACCACTCATGTATAAATAAATTTAAAACCTGAGTTCGATTAATAAGCCAATTTTATTTATTTGGTTTCAAGTCTCCCCTAAAAAGTGGGCGATCCCGAACGCCTACGGGACGGGGAGTTTTAAAATCATGATTTAACAATCGAACTGAGGTTTAAAATACTGTAAATCTTTAATTAAGTCAGATTTCAGGAAGCCTATATAATTCTTCAGTTATTGCTTATTTCTGGTAATTCAGCATATGGCATATACATACGATTAATTTTATCCCGTGAAGGTGTGCTTTCTTGAGTAATCCAATATCGGTAACGCACTATTAAAGAGTTGTTTGGTGAAATCTCATAAGGAAAAAACTCTCCGAATCTTCCATATTTCCTCTCCGACATTTCAGCTCCATCAGGGTTAGAAGGATAACTCATATACGCTACTGTATAAGTTTGTCCATCAATTTTAAAATTCATTGCATTCCATGGCAGGTCAATCCGTTCTTCTTCCCCTATTTCATCATCAGGCGAGACATGGTCCCATTTATCAGGGCGTATAAATTGAGTTTGTTCTGCATTTTCAGCCACATATTGTGCCGCACGGAACTGTACACCCGCATGCTGTAAATCACCTTCAAGCCTCACAGATTGATCCAATGCAGAGAGAGTGGATTGAAAATCGATTATAGTTTCACTTTCAGAAACCTTAAACGCTTTGATGTGCCGAATCTCTTCGATAAACGGATTTCCACTAAGATCTTTCCATAAGATTTTGACTGAATGTCCCCCCATTACAGGCCCACCAAACTCACTTACAATCTCTTCATGTTCGCTTCGCTCGCCATATCTCGCGTGCCAGATATCTATTCTTGTGTCTGGCTGGTTTTCTAAATATACATGGTTATAACCGAAAAATATACCTCTGTGATGAGTGTAAAGACCACCCGGGCCTTTTGTGATAAGCTGGTCGCCCGCAGGGCCATAAACATGATGAAATGGCTTCTTTGTAGCTTCTATATTATTTGGATCATATACCGGATACTCATATTGAAGAACCGGCTGTCCGTTAGAGTTTAATCTTTTCGAGTTGTTATTAACATCTTCCCAAGAAAACTGTGTCGTCTGTGATGTACAATTACCATCAGTAAGAAGTGTGTAACTGGCAGTTTCACCCGCTCTTAAGTTTGCTATCCACCAAATTTGATCGTTACCGTCATATTGTTTTTCCAATTGAGCGGGAATTATCTGCCCATTATTTTCAAGACATACATCAGAATTTGCCTGAATAGCAGAAGCATCTATATCAGTATAAACAGGTACATTGTCTAAATCATAATCACTTGCAGAGATTGATAATGTTATTGTATCATTATTACATGCAGTTAATAAGAATATGAAGATAATTGGTAGTGTGTATTTTTTCATGATTTTAGATTTTATTATTTCATAGTTATTTTCTGCCAAAAGCAGGAGACTAAGTTCTTCAGGTTTATTCATTTGAACTTTTAGCCAATTCTTTGGCTTGAGTTGTGATATAATATTTTGTCAGCATGTTGGGAACCTCCCAGAGTGGAAGTTCTCCATCGACTAAATAATTGAAGTAGGCTTCTGCTACTTTACTGAAATGTGCTTCGTGCCCAAGATGGTATTCATCTGGAATTAGAAGCATCCATCCCTGTTCAGTTGTTTCATAACTTATACCGGAAAAATCTTCTTGCAAGTCATTGATTGCTGTATCTAAAGCAGATTCTAAAGTAGATTTATCAATTTCATCATTGGGCTCAATATATAGTGTGCTTATAAAGTCTTGTTCAGGTCCCTGTCGTATAAATAAGTTTGCATATGTTCCACGTTGAACAGAAAAATGAGTGTCTCCACCGCCTTCAGGGGCCTCAAAATCCCATCGTACAGATACTTTCACATGATGATTTTTTATCGTAAATAACATTTCACCATTTGCGTAATAGGGTAGGGTATCTCCATTCAGCTGATTTTGTAGATACCCCGGGAATTCTGGCAAACCGGTTATCAATTCAAATTCTTCCTTTGTAATCATTACCGGCCATCGGTTAGCGGCAAGCATTTCGATATCTTCATTATAATCGATTATCTGATCCGGAAATCCTCCCCACATAGAAAGATCTACAAGGTGAGTGGTGACATCAACTATTCCTTCACCCTGCTGTTCAACATCAAAATACCATGGCGGCCTGCGCAGTGTTTGCCCCGACACTATTTTAAACAGATGATGTACACTTTCTTTTATTATTGCAGGATTATCCGAGGTGCCGATTTCTAATTCACCAAATAACTCTCTATTCTGTGCTAGACGACGCTGTATTTCTGAAGTGACTTCATAGCGTTCGGTCATTATATCGTAGAGCAATACATCATTTTGTTCTGCAGATTTAAATGCTTCTGCAAGAAGCTGCCAGGATTCACTATTAATGGCCATTGGTTTGTCTGACAATACATTTATACCTTCATCAACCGCGCGTTTGATATACATGGTTTTTTTGCTATTGTTTCCAGCGGTAACCATAACGTTTCCAGGTTGTTCGTTAAGCATACGCCCCAGGTAATCTTGACCAGTATTAATATCCGTGTTCCAGTTGGTGGGATTATCGCTGCGAGTATTAAAACTTTGAATACGTTCCAGGTGGAGGTCTAAATCCGGCCCATCGGGGGCAAAAATAAAAACGGTGTCATTTAATTGTTCCATGCTTTGTTTTTGAATCAAAGCGGCATGAAAATGGCCGGGATTTAAAGTCATGATACTGATTTCATCCTTGGCACCGGTAAAATCTTGCTCAGGTTCTGCCATTGTACTACAAGAAGTTATAATAGCGAATATAAATAGTCCCATAAACAAAGAGACAGCTTGGAGTTTTAGTGTTTGTTTGAGCTTAACCATTAGAATGATATTATTAACAAAGATTGAGTATTTACCGGTAAAGTATAACTAATAATATTGAATTTATGAACTCTTTAAATGTCGGGATTTTTTAAGAAAACAGCCTTTGGTCTGTTTGTCCTTTCCACAGGCTTATCAAAAAAAGCATTAGTATTACAATGGGGGCAAACGATCGGCTCAGAACTGGGTTTAAAACCCTGTTCTCTCAATGCAGAACTTTAGGGATACGGAAAGTCTAAAAATTGGTATTCTTCGGGCTATGTGAAAACCAATAAGCAAAGGGAGCCACACAACGATTCGATTAACTTTTTACATCGTTTGGTTGACAAAATATCGATATCATGTTATGAATTGAGACATCCAGTAACGATGTCGGGAACTGATTATTCAGATCTGTGATTTGGATGAAGTGCAAATCTTTAAAGGGGGCGTTAGTAAAGACTATGTACATATCCATATTGATTATTCACTACGAATTTCGATAAGCGAGTTTGTCAAGCGTACAAAAGGTCGACATTCAAGAATGCTTTAGAAAGAATTTCCCAAGCTAAAGAAAAGGTACTGGGGAATGCATTATTGCGCGATGGAATATGGAGCAAGGAGTACGGGGAATATAACCAATGAAATGATTCAGGTGTACCTAGAGTACCACAGAAGCAAGGAGGGTGATGACGACTTAGATTTCATCTTAGAATAAGACCTTAGTCCGTATTTAAATCCCTCTACTTTCAGTGCAGGGTGGTTTAGTTTCCTGTAATTCTTCTAAGTTTGTTCATGACGACTTACAGTTCTACCGGGGTAGCGATTTAAACTGATTAAGTTATCAAGTATTGGATTTCTTTCAGCCAACTAATTATGAACCGGCAACCAACGCTTAAGTCCGTGTTGAAACCGTTGTGCGTGCATGCCTTTGGTGCCTTGGTTTACATTAATGTAAACCATAAATCTTGAGGGGGTGAAAGTCTCTTATGGGTCTTGGTGGAGAGGGGGACAAGAGTGCTGCAGGTAAACGATTCGATTCTAAGAGCCTCAAAATTTATTGAATTGCTCGTTGCAGCTAATCCTTTAGTCATTCATGGAATTAGCTGCAGGGGCTGGTAGGAAAATTTTACGGTTGAGTTCCCTTGTGGGCGAATCCCACGCTGTTTAGGTGGGTATAGCGTTTAGCTATGCATTGCATAAACACTATCTTACTGTCCTTCTTTTAAACTTTCGTGCAATTTTCTACTCTCACTACGTTTCTTGTGTACTCGTTAACATTTACAAGAATGAATAGTTTTATATTAAACACCTCTCAATTTGCCAGTTCATCAAATCTGTAACTTTGAGAGTGGAGGAAGATTTATAAGTGGCAAAAGTTACCCTTGAAATTAGGTTTAAGCTTTATCAAAATATCGACAAAAATAACGCCTGAGCGGACTGGACAGTCTGTTACTTTGTTAACTAAATATAGGGAAAGTTTGTACCGTGGTTTGTACCATTGAGTCTAAACTATTGAAAGGCAAATACTTATAGATTTAAAAGTGGGTTCAGGCAGATTCGAACTGCCGACCTCTGCAATGTCAATGCAACGCTCTAACCAACTGAGCTATGAACCCGAAAACTAAAGATAGTATGATCCGGGGATGAAAAGCAATCAAAAAACG
>LFIK01005609.1_pt1 | contig 10057 bp, 7 predicted proteins | sample 643401 | NCBI WGS metagenome assembly LFIK01 (sample SAMN03777447, study PRJNA286221) | soda lake metagenome | biome: soda lake; feature: Kulunda steppe; material: water; isolation source: sample T5-Br brine of Lake Tanatar-5 | place: Russia: Kulunda steppe | collected 2010-07
CGACGCTGGTGAAACCGTAGAGGAGGACGAGGATGCCGCCGGTGAGGACGAGGATGCCGCCGGTGAAGAGCTGGAGCACAGCCTCCCGGCCAACATGGAGATGGGGACCAGCGCCGTCGGCGGGGCCTTCTATGCCTCGGGTTCTGCCATGGCGCCGGTGATGGAGCGGGAGCTCGGGGCAGCGATCACGCCGACCGTGACGGAGGGTTCAGGAGAGAACATCGGCCTGCTCGCCAACGGTGAGATCGACATGGCTATCGTCACCATCGGCACGGTGGCCGAGGCCTTCGAAGGTGAGGGCGGCTTCGACCGCGAGTACACGGAGTTGCGTTCGCTTGGGTACCTCTGGACGCACCCACAGGTCTGGATCGCGCTTGCGGACGCACCCTACGACTCGCTCTCCGAGATGCAGGACGCTCGGCTGGCGGTAGGACCTGGCCCGACGACCTGGGACCCACTCACCAGGCCGATCCTCGAGGCACACGGCCTCGATTTCGAGTCGCTCGATCGGGTGTACGCCGGCTTCAACGACATGTTCGCCTCGGTGGGGGATGGTCGCGTCGATGCGGCGATCACCCTTCTGACAGGTGGCGCCGCACTGATGCCTGCAGCTGAGGAGCTCGCGTTCCAGCAGGACGTGAAGTACCTCACGATGGATCCCGACAGCATCGCGCAGGCTGTCGCGGATACGCCCTGGTACTTCGAGATGGAGATCGACTCGTCGCTGCTGCCTGGCTTCGAGGGTGACTCCTACGAGACCTTCGACCAGGGTGGCGTGTTCATGCTCGTCCTGGATGAGATGTCGGATGAGAACGCGTACGCCCTGACCGCTGCGATGCATGCCTCTGTCATCGCAGCTTCCGAGGACGTTCCTTTCCTGCGTGCGGCAGCGGAGGACCCGTCGATCATGATGGCGTCCTTCGACGGCACGCCGTTCCACCCCGGAGCGGAGCAGTACTGGCGTGACGCCGGGATCTGGCCAGAGGACTGAGCCAGTCCGCGCTGAAGCAAGGTTCGGGTCGTCGCAGTACGCGGCGACCCGAACGCCGACCAACCAGTTCGTACCGAGGAGATCTTCGATGTTCGACGTCAAGGATCGCGTTGCGGTCATCACCGGAGGTGCTCATGGCATCGGGCTCCGATACGGGCAGGCGCTCGTGGATGCGGGGGCCCGTGTGGTGCTCGCCGACATCGATGGCGATGCTGCCGCGGCAGCAGCGCAGGAGATCGATGCCACCGCCGAGTGGGCGATCGGCAGGACGGTCGACGTCTCCAACGAAGACAGCGTTGCTGCCTTGCATCGTGGCATCCCCTGGGAGGTCGATGTTCTCGTCAACAACGCCGCGATCTTCAGCCAGATCCCGGTGAACCGTGGCACGTTCATCGATCTGACCGTGGACGAGTTCGATCGGACGATGGCGGTCAACCTCAAGGGAACCTGGTTGATGTGCCGGGAGTTCGCTCCGGCCATGCGTCAGCGCGGCTACGGGAAGATCATCAACGTGAGTTCCGGCACGGCGTTCAAGGGCACGCCATCGATGTCGCACTACGTCGCGTCGAAAGCTGCCGTCGTTGCGCTGACGAAATCCATCGCACGGACCATCGGTGCCGACAACGTCTGTGTCAACTGCATCGCCCCTGGTAGCACCCTCAGCGAGAAAGCGCCGACGGAGGACATCCGGCGGATGCGTGAGAAGGCTGCTGCTGATCGCGCTATCAAGCGCGTGCAGACCCCGGAGGACCTCGTTGGCGCGATGCTCTTCCTGGCGAGTCCGGCCAGCGACTTCATCACCGGACAGACCCTGATCGTGGATGGTGGCTCGTATATGCAGTGACCGACTCTCGTGGCGTTCTACTCCCGAGACCGGTCGATGCCGAGCGAACGCAATCGTCGCGAAAGGCTGATGATCCATGGCAGAGAAGCAGCACACAGGACTCGCGCGGGTGGTCCACCTGCTGCTGACCGGTCTGTATGTCGCGTTGCCGGTCTACGTCATCCTGAGCATCTACCTCTTCCTCGATCCTCTGCAATCCGTGGCGATCTTCGTTCTCATGATCATGCTGATGGTCTACCTGCGTGACTTCCTGAAGGAGGAACGGTCGAAGGTCGCACGTTCGATCGATCTCAGCCTCGCGGCGGTCACTTTGGTCGTCTTCGGGTATCCAACGATCTACCATCAGACCATCGTCGAACTCGCCGGAAACGCGCAGCCGTTCATGGTGCTGTTCGCGATGCTGAGCATCGCGCTCACGCTCGATGCAACGCGGCGGACCCTGGGTTGGCCACTCACCATCATCGTGTCGGTCTTCGTCGTCTACGTCTTCCTCGGCCAGTACCTGCCGCGTGATGTCGGTGGCCACGGTGGCTACAGCGTGGGCCGCATCGCGACCTCCATGTACCTCGGTACCAACGGCATCTACGGTGTCGTGAGTTCGACCCTCTTCAACTTCGTCGTCTTGTTCGTGCTCTTCGGCAAGGTGCTCGAAGCGGTCGGCGCGCTCCGGTTCATCGAGAACTTCGCGACAGCCCTGGTCGGCCGCTTCACTGGTGGGCCGGCGCTGGTATCGGTCGTCTCCAGTGGGATGATGGGCTCGGTCACCGGCAGCGCGGTCGCCAATGTCATGGTGACCGGCTCGGTAACGATCCCACTCATGAAGCGTCTCGGCTTCAAGCCACAAACGGCCGCAGGTGTCGAGGCGTCCGCCTCGACCGGAGGACAGTTCATGCCCCCCGTGATGGGGGCAGCGGCGTTCCTCATGGCGCAGTTCGTCGGTGTGTCGTACCTGACGGTGATCACTGCAGCTCTGATCCCTGCACTGCTGTACTTCTTCGGTGTCATGCTGGGTACGTACATCATGGCGAGGAACCAAGGGCTCGAGGGGCTCCCGAAAGAGGAGCGCCCCAAGGTTATGGACACCTTGAAGGATCCCGGAGGACTGATCTTCGTCGCGGGTATCGGTTCGCTGCTCTACTTCCTGATCACCAACGTGAACGCGATGCTCTCTGCGGTCTATGCGATCGTGATCATGATCGTGCTGTATGTGGTGTTCGCGAAGGAGCGTGACCTACGGAAGGTCGCCGAAACCGTCCCGGAGACCTCGAAGTCCTTCCTCGACATCTCCATCGCTGGGCCGAGCGTCGGTCTCGTCGTCTCGACCTTGCTGCTGACCGGTCTCGGGACCCGCTCGGCGGCCATCATCTTCGGCTTGGTCGGTGAGGAACTCATCCCGGTCTTGCTGATCACCATGGTCGTCGCGATCATCCTCGGGGTGGGGCTTCCTACGTCGGTTACCTACATCCTGACCGCCATCATGATCGCGCCGGTGATCATCACGCTCGGCGTCACGCCGATCGCTGCTCACATGTTCCTCTTCTACATGGGCATGATGTCGATGATCACGCCACCGGTTGCGCTAGCTGCCTATGCAGCTGCGTCGATCGCAGGGACGGATTTCTGGCGGACGGGAGTCGTCGCCTTCAAGCTCTCCCTGCCGGCTTTCCTGTTGCCTTTCGCGTTCGTGCTGGACAGCGCCCTGCTGCTCGACGGCAGCAGCGCGATGCGCGTTGCCTTCGCGACGGGTTCGGCCGCTGTCGGGGTCGCCGCGCTCACCCTCGGTCTCTTCGGACGTCGAGGTCTGCCCGAGCGGGCCATGCTCCTCATCGCAGCGGGGGCGCTCATCACCCCCGGAAGGTGGGGCGACGTCATCGGTGTCGGATTGCTGGTCCTCGGGAACCTACGGCCCACCATCACATGGTTGGCGAACCGGCGGGACCGCTCGAAAGCGCTCGACAGGGACGCGGATCCGAGCGTGCCGGACCTGGCGTGAGGTCTGTGTCCGTCGCGGAGCCCGCGACATGAAGGCACGTGCGATGACGCACGCCATCAGGCTCCGCGCGGTACAGCTACGCGGGCGGGGATCTCGTTGAGCCAGGGAGAGGCTGGCTCAGGTCAGGTGCCGAAGAGCCTCCTGGAGCTCCTTCGGCAACGGTCCCTCGGTCTCTACATCCTCGGCAACGCGCTGACCAACGCCGGGACCTGGGTCAAGGACATCGCAGCAGCGATCTACCTCTTCCAGCTCACTGGCTCAGCGACGATGGTGGCGAGTGTGGCGTTGGCGGGGTACGGCTCAGCGGTGTTCCTGGCGCCGGTCGGGGGCGTGTTCGCCGACCGTTTCGATCGCGTCCGCCTGCTCGCGGTCATCCATCTGGTCCAGGGGCTGGCCGCGTTCCTGCTCGCCGCACTCGTGCATCTGGGCAGGGCGGGCCCGGTGACCGTCTTTGGCCTCCTGCTGGTGATCGGCGTGGGGAAGGCACTCGTCATGCCTGCTCTTCACGCGGTCTTGCCCTCGATCGTGGACAAGGCAGACCTCGCCCCTGCGCTGACCCTGCAGTCGCTGACCTTCAACGGCACGCGGGCGGTCGGCCCGCTCCTCGGTGCCACCGTCGCAACGGTGGTGAGTCCGGCGCTGGCTTTCGGGGTGAACGGGGTGGCCTTCCTCCTCTTCGTGGTGCTCCTTCCGTTCATCAGCGTGCGTACACGAGCGGCGCCGCGAGGGCCGGCGCAGACGTCCCGCAGCATCGTTGGACGCGCGCTGCGCGAGCCGAGGATCAGGTTGCTCCTCGTAGGTATGGCGGTCGTCGGCATGGTCACCGATCCCTTCATCACGCTCGGGCCATCCTTCGCCCAGATGCTCGGTACGACGGAGGGCTTCGCCGGTGTTCTCGTCGCAGGCTTCGGGGTTGGGTCCCTGCTGTCGGCTCCGTTCGTGGGTCGCATCCGCCTCTGGCTGGGAGCGGTCCGGGCTGCGGCATTCGGTCTCGTCGGCGTCTGTGCCGGCCTCGGTCTCCTTGCGTCCGCCCCCACGCCCGGGTCCGCGGTGGTCGCGAGCGGTCTGACGGGTGCAGGCTTCCTGATCGCGAGTATGGACTTCACGGCCTCGTTGCAGGAGATCCTGCCCTCACAACTGCGTGGCCGTGTGATGTCGTTATGGACGGTGGCGTACTTCGGCTCCCGTCCGGTGGCGGCGATCGTGGCTGGCACGTTCGCTGACCGGTGGTCGCCGAGGGTGGGCCTGCTGCCGATCCTGGCCGCGACCGTCGCGATGCTTCTCACGTGTCTGTACGGGTATCCGAGGCGGGACTGGCGCGCCATGTTCGCGTCCAGCTGACCAGCGGGCGGCACCGGACAGAGCCGGTCCACACGAAGGCGATCTGGATCCGGATCCGGGAGTTGGGATCGCTACTCGAGACGATGGAGGAACGGATGGTCAAGGCGCACGGTCACGAAGCGCTCCCGGTCGTGCTCTTGGTGACCCGCGAGCGCTCGCAGGTGTCCTCGGGCATCATGACCGATCCTCGGGAAGCACCCCCGGCGCCCATGCGGCGCCGTCGACGGCACACCCGGGTCCAACCACGGGTGGCGGACTGCGTCATCGACCGGACGGCAGAACCCCGGTACTTCGGCTCCCCGCCTGGCTTGTTGCTGGCGGTGCGAAGGGAGCGGCGATGATGGGTGAGTCGCATCGCGGTCGTCCGATGGTCTGGCGGGCCTCCTTCGGCGGGTTACTGGCGATCTCGATGGGGGCGGGCCCGTTGATCCCGTACATCCTGAGTGCACTCGCGCCGTCCATCACCCAGGAGCTGTCCCTGACCAGGACCGAGCTCGGTTCGTTGGCGACGCTCGCGTTCGCGGTGGCGACCTTGGCTTCGAACGCCAGCGGTGGCTTCGTTGATCGCCTTGGCACACGGCGCAGCCTCTTCATCCTCCATGGTCTGGCTGCGGTGGCGATCCTCGGGATCGCCCTGGCGCCCAGCTTCGCCTGGATGGTCGTGGCGATGGTGATCGCTGGCATCCCGCTGGCGGGGAACAACCCGGTCACCAATCGTCTGCTCGGTCAGCAGGTCCCCGTCGGGGAACGCGGCATCTTGTTGGGCGTCAAGCAGTCGGGCGTGCAGATGGCACAGGCCTTGGCTGGAGGCGTCCTGCCGACGGCAGCGCTCTATGTCGGGTGGCGGGGCGCGACCGCGTCCAGCCTCGTGTTCGTCGGGCTGGGGCTCGTTCTGAGCTGGAAGCTTGCGACCGATCGTGGCGAGGACCGCTCTCGCGTACAGCGCATCCGCGGACTGGCTCACCCGATGGTGGGTTGGCTCGCCGTCTATGGGCTGCTCGTGGGGATCGTCATCCAGGGGGTGAACGTGTACCTGCCGCTCTTCAGCTTCGAAGCCCTGGGTTACGATCAGCAGCAGGCAGGGGCTGTCGCAGCGGCTATCGGGGGGATCGGCATCCCAGCTCGTATCGTCTGGGGGCGGTTCGCCGAGCAGCTCAGCACCGCGGTGGCGCCGATGCTTATCGTCGCGGTTGCCTCGGCTTTGTCGGTCGCCGCCATCTGGTTGTCCAGCATCGCTGGAGCCGGATGGCTGTGGGTCGGGGTCGCCTTGTTCTCTGGTGCCACCCTTCCGAGCACCGTGATCCTCATGATGGCGATCATGCGCGGGATCCCGGTAGATCGCACGGGAAAGGCCTCGGGGCAGGTCATGTTCGGGGTCTACTCGGGGTTCATGCTGGGGCCGGTTGCCTTCGGAGCGGTGGTGGACCTGACCGACGACTACGCGGTCGGTTGGTGGATGCTGTTCGCCTGCGCAGCAGGGGCGATCGTCGTCTGCCTCGTGTGGTGGCGCCGTGCCATGGCGGAACTCCGCAGCTGAGTGGAGGACAGAGCGTCGTGCTCCGCCCTCGGACATTCGCAGCTCCCTGAGTACCTCGCGACATCTCTCGACCGGACGCGGTGTCGCAACGTGAGCGACGGGCTCCCCCCAGTGGGATAAGCCCCTCCAGGATCCCTGCTGAGGTCGAACGGCGCAGCGCCCCGATCGCCTACAGACCGTGCAGCAGCCCTTCGGCTTGGAGCCCGGGCAGGGCGACTATGGGCACGCCGAGCAGCGAGGTCGGGACCGGGGAATGCGGGTCATCCGTTGACCCAAGCCCGCATGGGGCGGCGCCAGCGGCGGAAGCTTGCCATGCACACATGGCTACCTCGCAGCTCGTCGCAGCTCGTCGAAGAGATCCCGCACCTGCTGGTGCATGGCGAGCAGCGTGCGATACTCCTTCTGCGTCATCTGCTCCGCCGGCTCGGGCCGGCCGCCTGCGTCCCGATCACGGTGGAGAGCATGCGGCTGCCGGCCGCATCCTGCCCTCGACGTCAGTCGCAGAACTGGGGCTCAGCGGCCTGCGATCACCCGGGCCGCATCGGCGTCTGGGTGCTGTGGGGCTGGTCGGGGTCGTTGTCACGCTGGTTCTTGCGGACAGGTTCTGCGCGGCGAACCTCGTCTCCGTGCCCCGTTCCGCGAGACGTGGCGGTCTGGATCCCTCGCGCTCCGGTGCCCCACGATGACAGGACCGGCATCGTCATCGGTCGTCTCCCCGGTTCCGGCGTGTGCGGTGGAGTTGTCCGAACGCGAAGCCTGCGGATGTGCTCGCCAGCGCGACGGGCAGGAGCCACGTCCACGGTGAGAACCCGGTCCGTTCCACGAGCCAGCCGAAGGCGGGTGCCCCTGCGGCCATGCCCAGCATGAAGCTCGACTGGAGGGCCCCCGTCGCTGAGCCCACGCGCGCAGGGCTGACGGACGAGAGCACCGCGAACTGCGCGAGCACGTTCCAGCTGCCGATGGTCGCCCCACAGACCGCCGCGCCGACCGTCATGGCGAGCGTGCCATCCACGGCGGGGGCGGTCAGCAGCAGGCCGAGCCCGGGCAGGGACAGCAAGCTGAGGCCGCCGAGCAGCAGGGCCGGGCGGCCGATGCGGTCCGCGATCGCGACCCAGGCCAGACGGGCGAGGGTGGCGGTGATGGCGAAGATGGAGACGAGCACCCCGGCGCGTGCGAGGCTCAGACCGACCACCTGGACCGCGTACAGCGTTAGGTAGGTCGTGATCGCGGACTGCGCGACCGCCATGGACATCGCGTAGCCCTGCACCCAGCGGATGCCGGCCCGCGCCTGTGCCACGGTGGTGGCCCCGGCGCTGATGATCGGCAGCGATCGGACGGCCGGCAGGCTGACGAGCAGTGCAAGGACGATCCCCGCGACGACGAGCACGGTTGCGCTGCGCCAGCCAACGGCCAGCACGAGCATGGGGAGGCTCAGCCCGAGGACGATCTGGCCGACCTTGACCCCGGTCTGCTTCAGGCCGAGGGCCAGCCCCCGGCGTTGCTGGGTGATGCCGGCCTGCACCAGCCGATTGGTCACCGGGTTGTTGATCGCGAGCGCGATCCCACCGAGCAGACCGAACACGGTCAGGCCGAGCAGCGAACCGGTCGTGGCCAGGGCAAGCCCGGAGAGCGCCGCGGTCGCGAAGAGGAGGGTCATGGCCCGGCCCGCACGGATCTCGTCCAGGAGTCGGCCGGAGAACCTCGCGACCACGGCTGCGGTGAGGAAGAGCACCGCGGCTGCGTTCCCGATCGAGGACTCGGTGATGGTCTCGACGTCCTCGACCAGGACGGGGGCGAGCAGGCCGATCAGGTTCTCGGACAGCGTGCTCACGAGCATCGCCAGGAACAGCGCGCCGGTGAGCAGGACCTGGCGTCCTGCGCCCAGCGGCACCGGTCGGCCACCCGGACCCGGTGGCGGGGGGACCGGCCGCGGCTGGCTCACGGGTCGGGGAGGAGACGATGCCACCGCGCCTCGAGTCGGTCGGCGACCTCCTGTGGCACGCCGGGCTTGACCGGCCGATCGGCTTTGTCGGTCACCGCGAGCGTCGCGTCCACGATCACCTTGGTGATGGTCTTGTTCAGCGCCATCGGATCGACAGGGTTCGACTTGATGCCAGGCAGGATGAGCAGGTCCTCGTGCGCTCGCATCCGCGTCGCGATCGCCCACTCGACCTGGACCGGGTCAGTGACGTCTATGTCGTGGTCGACCACGACGACGTGCTTGAGCAGGTCCTGGGCGGCGAAGGCCGCGAGCGCCGCCAGCTTGGCCTCCCCGGGCGTGCGCTGGCGGATGCTGATGAGGGCGTGGAACCTGCAGGCCCCTCCCTGCGGCATGGAGACCCGGTGGGTGCCGGGGACGACGGCCTTGACGGCCTGCAGGAGCGTCGCCTCCCGCGCGAGGCTACCGGTGATCAGGTGCTCGGGGTGGTTGCCGCCGCAGATCATCTGCAGCATGGGTTGGTCCCGGGTGGTGACCGCGGACAACTCGATGACCGGGTTCTCCCGTCGTGGCGCGTAGGTCGCGGGGAACTCCCCGAAAGGTCCCTCGGCCTGGGCCACCTCCGGATCGATGGAGCCCTCGAGCACGATCTCCGCCTCGGCGGGGATCTGCAGGTCGACCGTGCGACCCCGTGTGACCCGGAGTGGCTCCCCGAGGATGCCTCCGGCTATCTCAAGTTCGTCGTCCGGGACGAGGTACTGGGAGGCCGCCTGGATCGCGGGATGAACGCCGAGGGCGACCGCGACGGGCATGGACCTCCCGAGGTCGCGGTACCCCGCGAGGAACTGCGATGAGTTGGTCGGGGCCATGTAGACGCCGAGGCGGTCGCCCTCGCTCACTGCCATCCGGCAGATCGCCATGTTCTGCCGGCCGGACACGGGATCGCGGCTGATCAGCATCCCTGCGGAGAGGTACCGGCCACCATCGTGCTCGCTGATGAGGGGAACCGGCAGCTGCGAGAGCAGGTCGATCTCGTCGGTGCGGACATGGGTCTGGCAAGGAGCGTCCTCGACCTCGGTCGGAGGGAAGCGACGGGTGATGGCCTCCACCAGCCGTGGTTGGAGCTCCTGATCCTCAAGGCCGAGGGCGATGGCGAGCTTGCGGTGCTGGTTGAGCACGTTGCCGACCAGGGGGATCTCGTGATCGATGACCTGCTCGAAGACCACGGCCGGTCCTCGGTCGAGCCGCCACAGCACCGCAGCTGCCTCGAAACGCCAGTCGATCGGCTCGCGGATCCGGACGAGCTCGCCCGCTGCCTCGTACCTCGCCAGCGCTGCCCGTAGATCCTGCTCCGCCATCGTCGCCTCGATACTGCGGCTCGCCTGCGGCTCGCCTGCGGCTACTCAGGGAGC
>LFIK01005610.1_pt1 | contig 10055 bp, 8 predicted proteins | sample 643401 | NCBI WGS metagenome assembly LFIK01 (sample SAMN03777447, study PRJNA286221) | soda lake metagenome | biome: soda lake; feature: Kulunda steppe; material: water; isolation source: sample T5-Br brine of Lake Tanatar-5 | place: Russia: Kulunda steppe | collected 2010-07
AGCTAATTTATGAAGGACTTGAAAAATTTATAGAACGAAGAGTTTTGTGTTTTAAAGAAGCCCAAACCGTTCCAATCCACTTTATAGGTTCAATTGCCTTCTTTTCTGAAGATATTATTAGAGATGTTGCAAAACGTTATCATCTTAATATAGGAAATATTATAAGACGACCAATTGATGGTTTAATCAATCATTACCAAAAAAATGTAATTCCAACACTAAAAGACAATTAATGGCATTATCAACAAAAAATCCTACTACCACAAAGGCTTGGAAAGAGCTACAGAATATATTCGAAAAAGAAAAAAATAAGCCTATTTTAGATTTTTTTGTATCTGAACCAAATAGAACAAAGCATTTTTCAGTTGATGCTGCTAATCTATATTTTGATTTTTCTAAAAATAGAATTTCAGCTGAAGCCTTTCAGCAACTTTTAAACTTAGCTGAAGAATTGGAGCTTAAAAAAGGGATTGAGGCTTATTTCTCGGGAGATCAAATTAATCAAACTGAAGGTAGAGCTGTTCTTCATACTGCGCTAAGAGGTGGTGATAAAAATCTTGAAATACAAGGAGAAAATGTTTCTCATTTGGTTCAATCTAGTTTGAGCAAGATCAACGACTTTACAGATAAAGTTCATCAAGGTGAGTGGAAAGGCTATTCTGGTAAACCTATTCAGCATGTTGTAAATATTGGAATTGGGGGTTCAGATTTAGGCCCTAATATGGTGGTTGATGCTTTAGCTTATTACCAAGAGTCGGTAACCACGCATTTTATTTCAAATGTTGATGGTGATCATGTACATGAGGTGCTTAATAAGTTAGACCCAGAAACCACATTGTTCATTGTTGTTTCAAAATCATTTTCAACACAAGAAACCTTAAATAATGCCAATACTGCAAGAGAGTGGTTGCTAAATTATACCCAACAGTCTCAAGTAGCCAAACACTTTGTTGCTGTATCTGCAAATATTGAAAAGGCTATTGAATTTGGTATAGATGAAACTCATGTTTTCCCAATGTGGGACTGGGTAGGAGGTAGGTTTTCGCTTTGGAGTGCCGCTGGAATTTCTATTGCTTGTTCTATTGGTTTTAAGAATTTCAAGGATTTGCTTGAAGGGGCAAATGAAATGGATCAACATTTTAGATCTTCTAATTTTAATGAGAATATTCCTGTGATTTTAGCACTCTTGGGTATTTGGTACGGTAATTTTTATCAAGCAGAAAGCGAAGCCATTATCCCTTACTCTCAATATTTAGAAAAGTTAGCTTCCTACTTACAGCAAGCAAGTATGGAAAGCAACGGTAAATCTATAGGGAGAGACGGTCACCCTGTTAATTATCAGACTGGTGCAATTGTTTGGGGTGAACCTGGAACCAATTCTCAACATGCTTTTTTTCAATTAATGCATCAAGGAACTCAACTTATTCCAGCCGATTTTATCGGGTTTATGAAACCATTACATGGGAATCAACATCACCAGGATTTATTAATGTCTAACTTTTTTGCACAAACAGAAGCACTTTTAAAAGGAAAAAACAAAGAAGAAGTGGAATCTGAATTAAAAAGCCAAGGCAAGTCGGCTCAGGAAATTGAAAAATTATTACCCTTCAAAATTTTTGAAGGTAACCGGCCAACCAACACTTTATTGGCAGACCAATTAACGCCTAAAACTTTAGGTAGTTTAATTGCTATGTATGAACATAAAATTTTTGTCCAAGGCTTTATTTGGAATGTTTTTAGTTATGATCAATGGGGGGTTGAGCTTGGAAAACAGCTAGCTAACAACATACTTAAAGATTTTAAAGCTAGTGAATTACAAAACCATGACCCATCAACACATCACTTAATTAATAGATACAAAAAAGCAAGGTCTTAAAACCTTGCTTTTTTTTAAAAAAATCTTGTTAGAATAAAAGAATGCTAATAGCCTCTATATGATTTAAGCTGACTACAATCTACTTCATAAAACTTTTTACCTTCAAAATTGACTTCTTTGAGGTCTGTAAGTCTCATTTTTTGATTCACTTTTTCAAGTTTTCCAATACCTTCTGTTAAGCTATGATCAGAATCGTTCTTTAAAAAAACTATTTCTTTTGCTAAACGTTTTCCTTCTTCATTTTCGTATTTTAAAGTTCCTAGTAAAATATTATTTCTGAATTCACCAGTAAAAATTCCTTCAATGTTATCTCTATTTAAAGTAAGTTTACCTGAAATTGTACCTGTTTCTGTTTTTGTATAATAAAACTCTCCTTCACCATTATAAGAATAACAATAATTGGATTCTTCAATTTCGTAAAGATTCACAGAGTTTTTCTTACTCATATTTTTTGAGTCTTCATTTTTGTTTCTGTTTTTAGTAGGAGAATCCTTACTAGCTTCATTGGTGATTCTTTCTTGATTAGCATTTGTATCACAGGAAAATACAAAAATACTTATCAAGGAAACCAAACTTAATTTTTTTAAATTCATTTTACCTTAATTATGCAACAATTAATTAATTTGATTTTTCTTCTTTATCAAGTAATTTTACGGTTAATTCTTTTTTTTCTTCGTTTAACTCCATCAAAATTTTATCTCCTTCTTCAATTTCGGAATTGATGATTTTTTCTGCCAAAGCATCTTCTATGTATTTTTGAATAGCTCTGTTTAATGGTCTTGCACCAAATTTTTTATCAAATCCCTTGTCGGCAATAAAGTCTTTTGCTTCGTCAGTAAGTGAAAATTGATAGCCCATTTCTTCAATACGTTTGTAAAGTTTAGCTAACTCAATATCAATTATTTTGTGAATATCTTCACGCTCTAAGGCATTAAAAACAACAACATCGTCAACTCGATTTAAAAATTCTGGAGCAAATGCTTTTTTAAGCGCACCTTCAATTACCTTTCTACTATTATCAAGTTCTTGTTCTTTTTGAGCTTTTGTACCAAAACCAACTCCAGTACCAAAATCTTTTAATTTTCTAGCACCCACATTTGAGGTCATGATTATAATTGTATTTCTAAAGTCAACTTTTCTCCCTAGAGAGTCAGTTAAATGCCCGTCGTCTAATACTTGAAGAAGCATATTAAATACATCTGGATGAGCTTTTTCAATTTCATCTAAGAGAATAACAGAATAAGGTTTACGTCTAATTTTTTCGGTTAGTTGGCCTCCTTCTTCGTAACCTACGTAACCTGGAGGCGCACCTATTAAACGAGATACCGCAAATTTTTCCATGTACTCAGACATATCTAAACGCACTAAAGCATCATCATTATCAAAAAGTTCTCTAGCCAACACTTTAGCTAGTTGCGTTTTACCAACTCCAGTTTGACCAAGAAAGATAAATGATCCAATGGGTTTTTGAGGGTCTTTTAATCCAGCTCTATTTCGCTGTATAGCTTTTACTACATTTTTAATTGCATCATCTTGCCCAATAACCTTATGTTGAATAACACTAAACAAATCGGCTAACTTATTGCTTTCTGTTTTAGCAATACGGTTTACAGGAATTCCAGTCATCATAGAGACCACATCAGCAATGTCGTTTTCGCTAACATTGATTTTATTCTCTTTAGAGTCGTTTTCCCATCTTTCTTGCGCAGCTTCAAGTTCATTTTCAATTTTCTTTTCGTCATCTCTTAGCTTGGCTGCCTCTTCGTATTTCTGTTTTTTTACAACATTATTCTTCTCCTCTCTAATGTCTTCTAATTTTTTTTCTAAGTCTAAAACTTCTTGAGGAACATTTATGTTAGTGATGTGTACTCTGGATCCGGCTTCATCTAGAGCGTCAATAGCTTTGTCTGGTAAGAATCGATCACTCATGTATCTTGAAGTTAGTTTAACACATGCTTCAATGGCTTCATCAGAATATTCTACATTGTGATGGTCTTGGTATTTTTCTTTAATATTGTTTAATATCTCGATGGTTTCATCAATAGAAGTTGGCTCTACTAATATTTTTTGAAATCTTCTTTCTAATGCACCATCTTTTTCAATATGCTGTCTGTATTCATCTAATGTTGTAGCGCCAATACATTGAATTTCTCCTCTTGCTAAAGCTGGCTTAAACATATTACTAGCATCTAAGCTTCCGGTGGCTCCACCAGCACCAACTATAGTATGAATTTCATCAATAAATAGGATGATGTCTTCATTTTTTTCGAGTTCGTTCATCACGGCTTTCATCCGTTCTTCAAATTGCCCACGGTATTTAGTACCAGCTACTATACTAGCCAAGTCTAGTGTAACCAAGCGTTTGTCATATAAAATTCTGGAAACTTTTCGTTGTACAATTCTCAACGCTAAACCTTCGGCAATGGCAGACTTACCCACTCCTGGCTCTCCAATAAGTAAGGGATTATTTTTCTTCCTTCTACTCAAAATTTGAGAAACTCTTTCAATTTCCTTTTCTCTACCCACAACAGGGTCAAGTTTGCCTTCCTCTGCCATAGCTGTTAAATCACGACCAAAGTTATCCAACACAGGCGTTTTAGATTTTCGGGTTGATTTTGAAGTTTTTCCAGCTGCAGATCCACTCCCACTTGTAAATGGATTTTTCTTATCTCCATCATCTGCAGGTTTGTCATCAGGGAAAGATTCTGCAGAGGGTTCTTCTAAAAAGTCATTATCGTGTGAAATCATAGATTTAAATTCTTCTTTTACATTGTCATAATCAATATCAAACTTGTTTAAAAGTTTGGTAATTGGGTCATCATTATTTCGCAAAATACAAAGAAGTAGATGCGCGGTATTTATTGACGAGCTTTGAAAAAGTTTAGCTTCCAAAAAAGTTGTTTTAAGGGCTCGTTCAGCTTGTCTTGTTAAATGTAAATTCTTTTTTGTTTGTTCAAGATTATTCGAAAAATCAGTAGGGTTAAGTATTTCTATTTTTCTCCTTAACCGATCTAAATCTGTATCTAAGGATTCAAGAATTTCAATCGCTTTACTGTTTCCGTCTCTAAGTAATCCCAGAAGCAAATGTTCAGTACCAATAAAATCGTGGCCTAAACGCATAGCTTCTTCTTTACTAAAACTGATTACATTTTTTACTTTAGGTGAAAAATTATCGTCCATATCTCTTAAATTCATTCATATATTTACGTACAAAAACAGTACCAAGAATAATTTACTAAATAACAAAATATCTTTGTATTACTCACTTTATTTTTAATAAACTTAAGATGAATACCTAATAAATATGTGTTAATGAAGATTTTAAATTAAAAAACACCTGAAAAACTTCAGGTGTTTTAACAAGATCTATAGAATCCTTTAATTTTTGTGTTTAAAGTGAACTTTTACAACTTGGTTCCTAAATTTTCAATTTCGTAGTTCATTATTTAATTAAAACATGAAAATTGAACTGATAAATTGTAACTATAATTCCAACACCTTCTGTATTCTATCAAAAGCATTTTTAATGTCAGCTTCACTCGCTGCATAAGATATTCTTATACAATCTGGATTACCAAATGCTTTTCCAGTTACCGTAGCTACGTTTGCTTCTTCAAGAAGTAGCATGCTAAAATCGGAAGCATCATTAATGGTTTTTCCTTTAATTTTTTTTCCGAAGTAATGAGATACATTAGGGAATACATAGAAAGCTCCTTCAGGTTCATTACAAGTAAAACCTGGAATTTGATTTACTAAATCTAAAGTAAGTTTTCTTCGCTCTTTAAACTTGTCAATCATGTATTGTATTTTTTCAACTGGAGCGTCTAAAGCCGCTATTACAGCACGTTGAGCAATACAATTTGCGCCACTTGTTACTTGACCTTGTAGTTTTGTGCAAGCTTTGGCAATGTATTCTGGTGCGCCTATAAATCCTATTCGCCAGCCAGTCATAGAAAAGGCTTTTGATACTCCGTTTACAGTTACTGTTCGCTCTTTCATAAAATCGATTTGAGCCATAGAGAACTTGTTTCCTGAGAAATTAATGTGTTCGTAAATTTCATCACTAACTACAATAATTTGAGGATGTTTTTTAAGTACCTCTGCCAATGCTCTTAATTCGTTTTCACTATAAATTGAACCACTCGGGTTGCAAGGTGATGAATACCAAAGCATTTTTGTTTTAGGTGTAATTGCTTCTTCTAATTGCGCTGCAGACATTTTGAAGTCGGTAGCTACACTTGTAGGAACTTCAATAGGATTTGCTCCAGCAAGCTTTACTATATCGGCATAGCTAACCCAATAAGGACAGGGCAATATAACTTCATCGCCAGGATTTAAAATGGCATTAGCTACATTATAAAGCGATTGTTTGGCTCCTGTGGAAACAACAATTTGGGATAATTGATAGTCTAGTTGATTATCTCTCTTAAATTTGTTTTTAATACTTTCCTTGAGTTCCTTGTATCCATCAACTGGAGTATAAGAATGATAATCTGCTTCAATGGCTTCAATAGCTGCTTTTTTGATAAAATCAGGGGTGGTAAAGTCGGGTTCACCTAAACTCAAACCAATAATGTCTTTACCTGCTTCTTTTAATTCTCGCGCTTTTGCTGCCATGGCTAAGGTTGCCGAAGTTTGCAATCGGTTAACCTGATCAGAAAGTTGGTTCATTGAAAATCTATTTTTTAAGTTAATTGAGGTTGCCTTCCTAATTCTTTAAGGTGTTTAAAATGTGAGATAATTGCCTTTCGGGTAGATTGATATTCTTTGTAAGGTAAATCAAATTCAGCAGTTGTCTTTTTAACTATCTCTCTTATTTTTGAATAGTGAATATGACTAATATTTGGAAAAATATGGTGTTCTACTTGGTGATTAAGACCCCCTGCAAACCAGTTCATAAATTTATTTTCAGTAGAAAAATTACTAGTTGTAAAAAGTTGATGCGTTACCCAAGAGTGCGCCAATTTTCCTTCTTTGTCTGGCAAAGGCATTTCAGTATCTTCAACTACATGTGCAAGTTGAAATATAATACTTAATATTAAGCCAGCTGTATAATGCATCATTAAAAATCCAAGCACAATAACCCACCAGCTTACATCAGTAAATACAATAGGTAGAACAATCCAAATAGTAACGTAAGCAATTTTTGCTAGAACTACGGTTGACCACTGCTTGAAAGGACTTGGTAATTTGCCATAAGACAGTTTCTTTTTTAAATAGCGTTTGGACTGTTTGAAATCGGTAGTGATAGCCCAATTGATAGTAAGTAGTCCATACAAAAACACAGAATAAATATGTTGAAATTTATGGAATTTGCGCCACTGACTTTCTTGTGAAAATCGTATAATTCTTCCCGCTTCTAAATCTTCATCATGTCCGTGAATGTTAGTATAAGTATGGTGTAACACATTGTGTTGAACCTGCCAATTGTAAACATTTCCAGCAAGCAAATAAATGCTAGCACCCATTAATTTATTAATCCAATTGTATTTAGAATAAGTACCGTGGTTTCCATCATGCATTACGTTCATACCTACGCCAGCCATTCCAACTCCCATAACAATAAATAAGCATAATTTAACCAAAACAGGCCAGGAAGTAGCTATGATAAAATACATAGGAACTAAAAGCAATGAGAACATTATACCTGTTTTTAGGTATAATTTCCAATTACCATTTTTTGAAATATTATTTTCTTTAAAGTATTCGTTTACACGTTTGTTAAGGGTTCTTACAAAATCTCTTGAATGTTTTCTAGAAAACCTAATTTGATTTGACATATATAAAATTCAATTTGAAACAAAAATAAGCTTTAAAGTTCAACTAAATTAATTTTTTATGTGAAAGTTTAATTTAACTGACAATCATTAGTATTTTTGCAAATAAAAAAAAGTGGATCAAATTAATCACTACTTCCCAAGTTTAACCGAAGATCAGATTCAAAAATTTAGACAAATAGCTGATTTGTATAAAGATTGGAATCAAAAAATAAATGTTGTTTCTAGAAAAGATATTGATGAAATATACACTAGGCATGTACTTCACTCCCTAGCCATAGCTAAGATACTTCAGTTTAATCCAGGTACTAAAGTTTTAGACGTAGGAACAGGTGGCGGTTTTCCAGGAATTCCTTTAGCTATTATGTTTCCAGAAGTTCATTTTACTTTAATTGACAGCATTGGAAAAAAAATTAAAGTTGTAGATGAAGTAGTAGAAGGTTTACAACTTCAAAATGTTAAAAGTGTAAATGACCGTGTTGAAAACTTAGACGATCAATTTGATTTTATTGTGAGTAGAGCTGTGGCCGCTATGCCTACTTTTACACATTGGGTGAAGGGGAAAATTAAACCAAAATCATCACATTCTGTAAAAAATGGAATTCTTTATTTGAAAGGAGGCGATTTAACAGAAGAGCTTCAAGGATATAAAACAGCTGAAATTTTCCCCATTCAGGATTACTTTGAAGATGAATTTTTTGAAACCAAAAAAGTGGTTTATTTACCAAGAAAAAGATAATGGGAAAAAGTAAAGATTTTGATTTAAAGAAATGGTTCAAAAAACATTGGAGTAATTTATTGTTTGCTATTTTTTTAATTTTGATGCTTATACCAGCTACAAGAACGCCTATTCAGGTTACAGTTAATAGAGTTTTTTCATTTTCTCCATCCATTATTTCGGAAGATAAGCAAGAGACTTTAAATGCTTTTGAATGGCAGTTGATTGATTTAGAAGGAAACGAAATTAACCTGAGTAATTCTAAAAATAAAGTGATTCTCATTAATGTTTGGGCTACTTGGTGTCCGCCGTGTATTGCTGAAATGCCCTCTTTACAAGGACTTTATACTGATTATAAAGATCAAGTCGATTTTTATTTTGTGGCTAATGATAACCCAGAAGCGGTGAACAAATTCGTCGCCAAACACAAGTATAACTTTCCTGTATTTATGGAAGCTTCTAATGCACCAAATCAATTGCAGTCCAACTCATTGCCTACCACTTTTTTAATTGACAAAAAAGGAAATATTGTGGTTAGCAAAACCGGAGCTGCCAATTGGAATTCAGATCAATTTAGAGCTAAGTTGGATGAATTGCTAGGACAATAGTTATGAGCCAAAATAGGGGATGAATTTTTGTTTTATCAAAAGTGTGATTTTCCTATTTTTGCTGTTGCTAATTGGAAGTCTAAGTTGGTTATAAACATTATCAAAAACACTAAATGAAAAAGCTAATTGTTTTATCCTTCATAATTTCAATATTTTTTGGTTGTTCTCAACCAGTTAGTGGTCAAGATGTTATTGATTTTTATCCAATCAAAGCTTTGGACACCATTTATAGTTTTGAAGAACTTCAAGAAATCAAAGAAAAATACTTTTTTTATAACGATGAAGAAAATAAAAATTCGGACTTGTTTCTGTGTTCTATTAAAAGAGAAAGTGAAAGTTTTGGAGAGAATAGTTTATCCTATCAAAAAACTTTAATCAAAAAATTCAACGACTTTTGGGTAGTATATGATTTTCAAGATTATTGGGGTAGCCCTGAAAAAGGTTTAATGGATAACACTTTTTATATCCTAAGTAAAACCCAAGGAAATGCTGGAAGCAACGGAGAATATGGAAACTGGAGTTGGGGAATGAATAGTATCTTTTTATTTGATTTTAAAAATATGTCCATAAGCGAAGAAATCATTATTGATTACGGACTTCATCAACGTTATTTAGAAATTGAAGAGGATAATTCATCAAAATCTGACGATGAAGATAGCTTTATCATAACCGAAACAGAATGTAGTGTGCAATATAAAGTTGAAAACTCAAAACTAATTTTAAGTGATTCTTTCTGTGTGAATGAATCAATCCGAGAGAAGGGTAGTAAAACTGAATTTGTCGAAAAAACAAATGATGATTGCTCGTGCAAAACTGATGGGGAGTATCAATATAGCGAAGGAAAATTTGTGAAAATTAATGAATAATGTGTAAATTCCTAGTTCTACTTTTTATGTGTAGGTCATGTCCTAAAGTAGGTTGACAATAAAATTGCATCACGTCAAAAGCTCAATTTTTTAAATCTGATAACCGTATTTAAAGAGGCTGTGTGTTGTTATTTGTATATGAAAATCGATAGACTTGGTTCGGGATTTTATCAAAAATGTATTCAACTATCTAATATAATTATAAATATG
>LFIK01005611.1_pt1 | contig 10055 bp, 25 predicted proteins | sample 643401 | NCBI WGS metagenome assembly LFIK01 (sample SAMN03777447, study PRJNA286221) | soda lake metagenome | biome: soda lake; feature: Kulunda steppe; material: water; isolation source: sample T5-Br brine of Lake Tanatar-5 | place: Russia: Kulunda steppe | collected 2010-07
CCCCACCCACGCCCACCCTGGGTCTCCCTCCCAGAATCCGCTGGCCCAGGGAGGTAGCCAGTTGAGCAAGGATTCCAGAATGCCAACTGGTGGCGGGAGAGGTGGAGTGGGTGGAGCCCAGAAAAGTTTCCTGTGGCACCCCCCCCAAAACAGGCCTAGTCACCCCCCTCTGGCTGAGCCTGTGCCTTATAAAAGCGCTGGCCCGTCAAGGCAGGGAGACAAGCTGTGCCGCAGTGTGCATGCGTCAGCTTTGAAGGGCAGAGGTGGGCTGTGGCAGCCGCTGTGCCATTCAAATGGTGCTTCTCCTTCACCTGAATCACCACCCATTCTCCATTACTGAGCCACCTGCTATACACTATGGAGCCATGACCTGCGCCCACACGGCACCAAGCAGGCACACTCACTTGCTCCTTGACCGTGTCCAGCTCCTTTGCCAACGCTCGCTTGTTTGTGCGCTCCATCTGCAGGGGCAGGTAGGGGCAGGGGTCGCGCACGGCGCTCAGCTCTCCTCCCCTCCCAGGGCCCCTTGCCTTCCTCCTTCACCGACAGCCTGCCTGGAAGAAGCAGGGGAGCCCACCCACGATGTGTGCAGCAGGGCAGGGCAGGCAAAAGGTGCTGGGCTCAACCTTCACCGCAAAGGGTGCATGCTCCATGCAGGACGCTGTGCTCGTCCCATGCGCGTGTCCAAACCCCATTCCCCAGCCTCCCTGCCCGACCCGGCCCTCACCGTCAGCTCCTGCTCATTCTTGACCTGCTCTGACTTCACATCCGACAGCGAGGCCTGCGGGGCATTGGGGAGGGAAGGGAAAGAGGGAGTGGGGTATGATCAACCACTGGATGGCTGCCAGCCCAGCATTATGCATGTGTGACACGCATATTTATTCACACACACACACACCTTGTAGCCTTTGACATCCTCGCGCAGCCCTGCCAGGTTGTTGCGCTCGGCTGCCAGCATCTTGTCAGCTGCCGTCACAATGGCTGTCTTGCTGGTGACCTGCGCAGCAACCGAGCAATGCTTGCGCCATGAAGCACACATCTACCGCACTACACTCCAGCATTTGGAAGCAGCAGCGTCTTGGTGCTTTGCTGTGGGTGCATGTGCATGGCGGTGGGGGCGCTGCCACCGCTCTCCTTCCTCATCCTGCTGCCGTGCAGTGTGAATGCTGCATGCCGGCTGAAGCACAAGCTGAGCCATCCAAGAGCTGGAGCGAGACCCGGGCTGGCTCTCTTCCACCTTGAACATCTTGACCACAATGCACACACTCGCAGGGCACGCACCCTCACTGCCACACAACTGCTCGCACCAGCTTGTTGGCAGAGCCCAGCTCCTTACTCAACGCCTCCTGGGCCTTGCGTGCCGCCTGCAGTGTGCACCGGATTACATGCATGCTTGGCATGGTTGGAGTACTGAATACACATGGCTGGCATAGTTGGAGTACTGAAAATGTGTGGTTGGCATGTGGTTGGTGGTACCGTGGAGATAGGTAAACGCCACGACCACCCAACATTTTTGATATAATTAAGGGCTCACGGGGGGTCACGAGCCCCAAATTGTGAATTTATGACGAGGTCACGCACGCATGGCCACCAGATCGCAGCCACTCCAGATCTCTCCAGAATGGCACCATTGGCCCTCCTTCACCCCACATTGGCTTGAGAATGCGTTCAAAATGCACGACTAACGGAAGGAAGGGCCGGGGGAGGGGGGTTAAGGGGGTTGCGCTTGCATGGTAGGTTGCGCTTGCATGGTCACATGACCTTCCTTCCCCCCCCTCCTCGATTCTCGAGTTAATTTCCCCCTCACGACCCCCCTCACGAGGCTCGATATCCTGGGATATAATAAGGAGCTCACGGTCGCGAGCCTGTCGAGAAATGATAGTTGGGCGCGACGATACCAAAGCTCTACGGTACTTTGCAAATAATGATGCTGCAAGCGCTTGCATTTGACGTGGGGAACCTGGGCTCTTGCACTTGCACCTGCTCTGCACCTGGCCCCTTTAAGGGGCCTGGGACCCATGCCCCTGCTGCACCGTGGCCCACACCCCTGGCCTCACCTCCAGCTCCTTCTCAGTCTCAGCTGCCGCAGACAGCTGCATCTGCAGGGTCGTGCGCGTCGTCTGCAGCGTGCAGCAGGTCACATGCATGGTTGGCATGGAGTACTGAGAGTGTGGCGGGCCATGCACCACAGCGGTACAACCAGCCCTGCCTGTGAGCTCTCATCAAATATCGCGAATGTGGCGGGAGGTCTTAGTGCGCCGACATAACTTAATTGCTGATGAGGTCTGCACAAAGACCCTGCCTTTCCTCGCTGCATGTCACACGGGCCGTTGTTCAAGTGGCCTGCACCCCTTGCCCCTGCTGCCCTCCACCCACACCCCTGGCCTCACCTCCAGCTCTTTTTCAGTCTGAGCTGCCGTGGACAGCTGGTTCTGTGAGACAGGAGGCGGAGGCAGATCAATCGGGTCATGTCATGTACCCGATTGATGTGTGTTGTAGGAACGCATGGCTGCAAAAACTGCTCATGGCGAGGGCAGCACTGGGGCGCACGAGCATGAGTGCACGCACCTTGAGCTCACTGATGCCCTTCTGCAGGTCAGCCATCTTGCTGCGCTCCAGTGCCAGCATCTTCTCGCTCGCATTCACGTGGGCTTGCCGGCTAGTGACCTGTGAGCACATCAGGTGGATTGGCCGATAGTCAGCCACCATGACGCGTGGCCTCACACCCCCCAAAACTGCAGCACCGCCTTCTGCAAGTATGATGGAGCACCCGTCACAGGGCCTGCCTACACCCACACAGCTGGGGGCGCTGCCTGCTCATCAAGGATGGAGGAGTGGGGAGGGGGACCCACCAGTGCGTTGGCTGTCCCCAGCTCCTTTGACAGCATGGCCTTCTCCTTGCGCTCAGCCTCCAGCTGCTTCTCGGTCGTGGCCAGCTGCGACACCTGGGTCTGCAGGGCGTGCGGGGCGTGTGGGAGAGAGGGATGAGGGGGGGGGGAAGGGTAAGATGGGGTGAGAGGAGGGGTGAGAGCACGGGGGGGAGGGGTGAGGGCACGGCTCCGTGCAGGAGTGCATCAGTGCAAGCAGCGTTGTCAGCATGGTTGATAGGCACACGCGCGTGCCGTGCATGTGGGTGCGCACACACACGCGCGCACGAATGCAGGCGCACACCCACACCCGCACGCAAGACGCATGCCCACACACCCCTACCTTGAGTGCGTTGATGCCCTTGGTCATGTCTGCCATCTTGCCGCGCTCCGCCACCAGCATCTTCTCAGCTGCCGCCACGTGGGCCTGCCGGCTGGACACCTGCGCGCACGGCATGAGGTCAAACCGCTGTAAGTTGGTTGTCATTGGTTGGCAGCAGCCACCCCCTGCATCGTCCACAGCCCCTGTTCTGCAGGGTGGGCGTTACAATGCGGCGTGGCCCAGACCACACCCCTGTTTGGCTGGCACCCACACTACGCGCACGCACCCACCAGCGCAGTCTTTGCGCTGAGCTCCTTGGCCATGGCAGCCTTCTCCTTGCGCTCAGCCTCCAGCTCCTGCTCGGTCTTGCCCAGCTTGGTCACCTGGGCCTGCAGGGTCAGGGAGTTTGGTGTGGGGAAGGGTTGAGCGGGGGTTGTACGGAAGACAGGGTGGGCTGGGTGCGGCTGCGCTTGAGGGGCACACCAGATCACAAGCGGCGAGGGAGGGAGGGTGGGACAAAGGGTGCCCATTTGAGCTTGAGTTTGAGATCAAGAGTGGAGCTTGTTGTGAAGCAAAAAAGCACATGGATGGGTTTGTGGGAGGGAGTGCAGGGATGCAGGGGGGTGGCTTGCACGTGCCAACTGCATGGGGAGCACACGCGCACCCTGAGGTCCTTCATGCCCTCCTGCATCTCCCCCATCTTGCTGCGCTCAGCCACCAGCATCTTCTCGGCGGCTGCCACGTGGGCGCTCTTCTTGGTGACCTGCGAGGGCAGGCCCAGATCATGGGGGCGGCCGCAGTGATCGCGGGTTTGACCCACGGCACGACCCCCTCGAGCTCGCCGGCTGCTCGCCTGCGCGGTCTTGCAGCTGCTGCGTGCGCAGCCCACGCACACATGCGGCAGGTCTATGGTGTGGGAACACGTTGGCTGCCAAGCCTCAGGCTGCGGTGCATGCAAACATCACATAGGGGCGGCGTGCCCCAATTTCACACAAGGTTACCACAGACCCACCAGGGCTTGGGAGGTGTTCAGCTCCTTTGTCAGTATGCTCTTTGCCTTGCGCTCAGCCTGCGAGGGTGGGCAAGTGCACATAAATGAGAAGACCTGCCTGTGAGCTCAAAACATGGCATCCCAGGCAGCCTGGGATGCTGGTTTTAAGGTTAAAGCGACTGACCCCAAGCTCAGTCCTTGCCTCCCATCCCATCCACATTCACACCCCCAGTTCACACCTCCAGCTCCGCCGCCGACTTCTCTCCCTCCGCCGCCTTGACCATCAGTTCCTTCTCCGTGTTGGCTGCCTGGGACAGCTGGGACTGCGAGAATTGGGAGGAGGCAGTGATAAATATGCTTAGTTACAGCGGCACTGATTTGATGTCGGTTGCACAAGTGCAAGGCGGCAAGAAATTTGTGGTCCACAACGACTCACATACGCGCACAGACACGCACACACACGTGCACACACACACACGCACGCTGAACCCCCAAAATACGCACCCTGAGGTCCCTGATGCCCTTGTGCAGGTCGGTCATCTTGGCGCGCTCCAGCGCCAGCATCCTCTCGCCCGCCTCCACGTACGACTGCCGGGTGGAGGCCTGTGGGTGCGACAGGTGAGTTGCCTGTGACTGATAGCCATGGCTCATGCCATGCCTCATGGGCCTAAAAAAAACCCAGAGTACTGCGGCATGCCCCCCACAAGCAGCTAAGTGGTGTAATGCCGGGCCTGCGGGTGCTGCCTGCAAGACGCGCAGGCCACACAGCGCACCAGAGCGGCAGTGGAACCCAGCTCCTTTGCCATCGCGGCCTTCTCCTTGCGCTCGGCCTGCGGTGGGGGGCAAGCACATGAATGGGTGAGCCAACGTTAATCAATGGCACGCTTGCTGCCCGTAAATGATCCCAGCACAATTGTGAGCATACCAAGAGTTGCACGTCAAAAGTTGCACTGCTTGCTTCCCTGAGAAGCCCCTTGTGTGCATGCCACCACTGGTTGTCTCCAAATGACCCTTCCCCATTCTGCCCCTTCTCCTTGGGTTTCACAGTAAAGGACGCATAAAACTTAGTCCTTCACATGATTCAAGCCCTCACCTCCAGCTCCTTCGCAGTCTTCTCCCCCTCTGTCGCCTTGACCTGTGGTGAGGTGTTTGAGGGAGGCAGGGTAAAGATGTGACTTATAGGAGGCAGCATAGCACCGCACTGCAACCCAGGGCCTGGAGCAGCACTGGAGCAAGGTGCAGTGAGGTGATGCGAGCGCCGACCCTGGCACACGGCAAGAGCAGCGCGTGCTGCGAGCGCCACGCAGACGCACCTGCAGCTCCTTGATGCCCTTGTGCAGGTCAGCCATCTTGGCGCGCTCCAGCGCCAGCATCTTCTCAGCGGCCGCGACGTGGGCCGTCTTGGTGGTGACCTGAGGGGTGCAAGGCGCGACAGGCCGGCGAGTCAGGTGCTGCGGGTGCTCTGCAGAGCAGGCGCCTCGAGGTGCTGCTCCCCTGGGCAAATGGATTCAGCTCTGCGGGCACAGGGGCACCCCAGGAGCAGCTGCATTGGCCTTGGCAGGGAATGCTGCCACCCTCCTGATTGGGACCAGTCAAGGAGCCTGTGCAAGCTGGGTCGGGCAGGGGACCCTGCGTGCCCAAGCCTTGCCACCAGGATCACCGAACAGGGGCGGGGAACTCACCAGCGCAGTGGCGGAGTTCAGCTCCTTTGACATTGCAGCCTTCTCCCTGCGCGCTGCCTGTAAGGATGGGTTGGGTTAGGATAAGGGTTGGGTTAGGGTTAGCTCAGCTCCTTTGACACCGCGGCCCTCTCTCTGCGCACTGCCTGTAAGGATGGGCGGGGCACAAGAGGGGCAGAGAGCGTTGTCATGAGCGATGTCATTCTTCTCACGTCCAGCACACCCAGCCTCCCACACAGTTCAAGCCCTCACCTCCAGCTCCTTCGCTGTCAGCTCCCCCTCCGTCGCCTTGATCTGCAATTGAGTGTAAGTGGGGCAGGATGTGATCATCAGGAAGCATGCATCCTCCAAAGCAGTGTTTTGCCCTGCCTCTTGGCCTCTTGGAAGGAGAGCCCTGCCTTGCTCGTTAACGCAAAAGCATGAGGTGTGGGCACGCGCTGCACCGCACCCATTGCCCACCCACCGAGGCAGAATTGCATTACACTCTCATCTCACCTGCAGCTCCAGCCCATTCTTCTCCTCCGCAGACAGCTGGGCCTGCGCGGTGGATAAAGCCATCCAGGTGAGGGGGGAACAGGGTGATTTGAGGGACAGAGGCCGGGTCAGAGCAGGGCATGCCATTCAGGCCCTGCCGCAGAAGTGAGTGAGAGGCGAATGCAAGCCAGGCGGGGGGCAAGGTGGGGGGTTTGACCACAGCCATCGGTGCAGGCACCCCGCCTGGGATGCATGCACTTCCATGCGCATGGGTGCAAGCAAACACATGTGCGCACACACACACACACACACACACACACACACACAAACTGTACCCCAAAATGCGCACCTTGAGGTCCCTGATGCCCTTGTGCAGGTCAGCCATCCTGCTGCGCTCCAGCGCCAGCATCTTCTCGCCCGCCTCCACGTGGGCTTGCCGGCTGGTGACCTGCAGGCTCAGCAGGCCAAATTCCCCGTCAGTCGCCGTGGAAAATGGGTCACAACACAACTCTGACACTGCTGCATGCCCCCACAAGCATGTGATGGAATGCACGGCCTGCACGTGCACGGCCAGGGGTGCGGCCTGCTTGGTGAGCAGGGCAACAAGCGACCCACCATTGCGGTGGCGGAGCTCAGCTCCTTTGCCATCACAGCCTTTTCCCTGCGCTCAGCCTGCAGGAGAGGTGGGGCAGATCGTAAGAGGGGGGTTGAGGCTTATCACAAACCAGCAAGCTAAGCATCTGGCACGCGCTCTGCCTCACTACTCATGGCATAGCCATGTTTGACCTGCTCACATACCCTAAGGAGCACCCCCAGAAGCATGTCAGCCTGCAGAGCTACCAAGGCATTCTATTAATTGCCATGGAATTGGGGCCGCAGTGGCCCTATTTCCTTATTCTCATGCCTTTTCAACGTGCAGGCCTCACCTGAAGCTCCTTCTCGGTCTTCTCCGCCTGGGACACCTTGACCTGCGGACAATAAGGAGGGCAGCCTTGTAAGGAGGCTGGTGAAGCAGAGCGACACAAGGCCGAGACGATGCCGTCACGTGGCAGAGGCAGCTTGCTGCTCTGCCAAGCAATGCATGCACGCAGGCACACCTGCAGCTCCTTGATGCCCTTCTGCAGGTCGGCCATCTTGGCGCGCTCAGCCGCCAGCATCCTCTCAGCCGCCTCCACATGGGCCTGCCGGCTGGTGACCTGCGTGTGCAACAGGCCGGTGGGTCAGGTGCTGTGCTTGCCTTTCACCATCATCGTAGAGCCATTGGGCTGCGTCCTCATGGCGCAGAGGAGGCCTCGGATGCGGGGCATGAGCACTCCCGGCCGTGGCTGCACTGGCCACACAGCTGCAGGCCATTCTCCTCCTTTCCGGAGAGGGAACCAGATGGCCCTCACTGCACACTGCATAACGGTTGGTGCCACCAACTCACCAGGGCCTTGGAGGCGCCCAGCTCCTTTGCCATTGCGGCCTTCTCCCTGCGCTCCACCTGCGATGTTGGCGGGACAAGAAGGAAACCCAGACATTATAATCGACCCCTGGATATTGGCGAGCCTGTACATCTACAGGTGCAATTCCATCTACAGGTGGTGCTCAGGGTGCTCCCATTCCAAGGCGGTACTCCCATCTACGCCCACATGGCATGCTCCCAACGACAGTTTGTTCTCTGCCTGTGGGCGCCCCATGCAGAGGCAGCTCCCCTTGACTGAGCTGTAAACACTGAGGTGTACCTACCCAGCCCCTGCCCCTGCCCCAGCCCTCACCTCCAGGGCCTTCTCGTTGCTCTCTGCCTGGATCAGCTGGGCCTGCAGGTCAGCAGTGAGGTTGGTAGGATGGAATGAAGCAGCATGTTTGAAGCAAAGGAGCTGTCATCATGAAGCCATGAGCAGAGGCCCGCTGCCGCAGCGGACGGCCCCCATATTGGAGGGCTTGCTTCAGGGGTGCAACTCGCTCCTACCGCTCCTCGACCACACCTGCAATTTGTGTCTGCAACAAGGCGTCAAGGTGACAAGAGAGCTAGAGGTATGCTCATGCTCTCCAAAGACCTCCACATTTTGTCACAGCCACAAGTTGCAAGCATGCTGGAGGAGTGGGGGGGAAGCGCATTGCGTCCTTGAAGCCCTCTAACCGGAGGGCACCGCCGGAAAATGCACGAGCAGGTGCGTGCGTGCACCTGTAGCCAGAGCAGCCCTCCAATTTGCTAGCCTGGTGAGGTGGCTCCTTGAGTGGGAGCTAAGCAGATGGCAAGACGCCACGATGAGAGCAACCGTGGCTGCGCATGAGCGCGAGCCTCACACACAGCCCCCCACCTAGCACACACAAACGATCGCTGATGCAACTGCGCACCTTGAGCTCCCGGATGCCCTTCTGCAGGTCGGCCATCTTGGCACGCTCAGCCGCCAGCATCTTTTCAGACGCCACCACGTGGGCTTGCCGGGTGGTGACCTGAGGGTGAGGCCGGTGCACCGCTGGTTGTCATGGAGCAAGGCCGCGCACACCCTTGGACATTCAGGCGGCGACCTGTGCGCCCAGGGAGCAGAGCACTGGCCTGCGGCTCGGGGCTTGTGGACCCTGCACTGCTGTGCACAGCGCTTGAGGGCGCACCTCCAAAACTGGAGGTCTGCAGCTGCATGTGCACCCACACGGCTGGCTCTCCTAAAAAGCGTCGCAAAAACACGCACCAGCGCGGTGGTGGAGCTCAGCTCCCTTGCCATCTGGGCCTTCTCCCTGCGCTCAGCCTGCAGGTGGGGGCAGGCAATGAGGCGGGGCAAGGCTGAGCCCAGGTGCCGTTGTCGAATGCCATGGGCGCTACAGCCTGAACACTCCCTTTAGCCGAGGATCCTAACTGGTGTGAGTCCAGTGTGAGGCCCTTCAAAGCCCGGCAACATGCATCCCTTGCAGCCTCACCCCCTCATCCCTGCCCCTCACCTCCAGCTCCTTCTCACTCCTGGCCTGCTCTGCCTGCACTTCTGAGAGTTGGGCCTGCAAGGCATGGGCGAGGGCAGGAAGGGGGTCGAGCTTCAGTGCACCACGCGCCTAAGAAGTCAAGTGCAAGGGACGGCATGCATTTGCTGACTGTGCCCGTGCTGACAAGAGCTGAGCAGCGTTTCTAGACATTCACAGGCGCACACACACTCACATGCACTTGTGTGAATATACGCACCCACACTCATGCATACGTGCACACACACACTCACGCACACACACCCTGAGCGCCTTGATGTTCTCGCGCATCTCTGCCATGTTGGTGCGCTCAGCCACCAGCATCTTGTCAGCCGCCGTCGCGATGGCCTCCCGGCTGGTGACCTGTGGGTAGAGGGAGCAGAAGGCAGAGGGACGTGGGCCGAAGCCAGCCCGCTTCTCCCATCACCCCTGTCGCCACCTGGCTTGCAGCTTGGTGGCTCGCGCAAGCAGCAACCGCCCCAAATCTCGTGCAGCGGACGTAGCTTGGACGTGACGCCTGTGCGCCTGAGTCCACTGCCTCCGCTGCAGCGACCCTCATAGACGCAGCACACGCCACGCGTGTTGGCCACCCCCCCTGCACAGGCATGCGCCCTTGCACAGGCCAGGGCTGGCGCCCACCTGGCTGCCCAGGTTGTCAGTCCGGGCCTTGGTGGCCGCCAGCTCTGCCTCCGTCGTGGCCAGCGCCTGCTGCTTGGCCGCCAGCGCCTCGCGCAGCTGCACCACCTCATCCAGGGCAGCCAGGCCTGGAGGGCAGAGATGGGGGG
>LFIK01005612.1_pt1 | contig 10054 bp, 7 predicted proteins | sample 643401 | NCBI WGS metagenome assembly LFIK01 (sample SAMN03777447, study PRJNA286221) | soda lake metagenome | biome: soda lake; feature: Kulunda steppe; material: water; isolation source: sample T5-Br brine of Lake Tanatar-5 | place: Russia: Kulunda steppe | collected 2010-07
CTCGTGTTGGGCGTGTCCTTCGGAAGACACATATGGATGAGGTTCCGCAGCTGTGGTCGATCCTTGTTGGCAATATGAGTGTTGTCGGCCCACGTGCGGCGTGGACTGAAGAAGAACGAATACTTGAGCAAGAAACAGATGCTTGGCGAAAGCGTTGGTTCGTCAAACCAGGGTTGACTGGATTGGCTCAAATCAATGGGGCAAAGAGTACAGACCCAGATATGAAACTCCGATACGATCTGCAGTATATCCGAAAGCAATCATTCTGGTTCGATCTGACGATCGTTATTCGACAGTTGTGGCAGGTCGCTTCTGATGCCGTTCTACTTGTTCGGCGTGTAGATGACTGACTGGTCGTAACTTGTTGCAAACATTAACATATTTCACTGGGTACTAGTGATTGTTAGTTAGATGCGAATTTTACGGGTTACTCAAAAAACCTACCCTGATGTGAAAGGTGGTGCTCCCTACCACACATATGCGATGAGTAGGGACCAAGCTAAATTGGGCCATGATGTAACATTGCTCACTGTTCGGCAGGACTCAGATCTGCCACACATTGAAGAGCATGATGGGTATACGATTGTCCGGTACGACCCTGTTGCAGCACCGCTCGGCAACGATATTAGTCCTGGACTTGCACAATATCTACGACAAGCTGATGATTTCGATGTGATTCATGCGCATTCGCATCTGTACCTTGCAACGAATCTGGCCGCACTGAAGCGTCGACTGGGCGATATACCGCTGGCGATTACGAATCATGGGCTGTTTTCGCAGAACGCACCCGAGTGGGTGTTTGATCTGTACCTGCGGACGATTGGTCGCTGGACGTTCAATCAGGCGGATTTAGTGTTTTGTTATACGGGGACTGACCGCGATCGGGTTCGAGAGTATGGAGTTGAGAGTCCAATCGAGGTGGTTTCGAACGGGATCGATACCGAACGATTTACGCCAGAGGGGTCGACGAGTGAGCTGATTGATTCCAAAGGGCCAGTGGTGTTGTTTGTTGGTCGACTGGTCGAGGGTAAACGACCGGTGGTGGCGATCGAAGCGTTTGCTGAGGTTCGTGAGTCGGTGCCCGACGCCAAGTTGTTTCTGTGTGGTGAGGGGCCACTGCAGTCGGAGCTTGTCGAGTTGACCTGCGAACTGGGTGTTCGAGAGGCGGTGACGTTCCTTGGGCAGGTTCCGTACGAGGAGATGTCTGCTGTGTATCGTGGCGCAGACGTGTTGGTATTGCCGAGTCGTGCTGAAGGCGTGCCACGGACGATCATGGAAGCACTCGCGTCTGGCATGTCGGTCGTGAGTTCAGATCTGGCTCAGGTTCGATCAGCGTTTGGTAATGAGTTAGTCTATACAAAGTCTGGAAATGTTGAAGACTTTACTGAGAGCATTGAACTTGCCTTCTCGACACAATCCACCGGAAAACTTGGTGAACAGTTTAATTGGAAACAAACGGTAGCAGAAACTACTTCCAAACTTGAGTCGGTACTCAGCTGAGGTCTGGTTTTTAGCTCATATTCGTATTGTTGCTATAATAACCGTCTCCTATCGGAAATTACTCATCGAAAAATAGGTCTTTCAACACCTCCTGGTGTTCCCAGACATATGATACTCTTTCAGGCCAATTAATGTCTAAGCGCCGATTATACTGAATGTCTTTTTGAATCCGATAGAGATAGGCATACGGTAAATAAAGCAGCAACTCTTCGACCGAGACATTGATTCGGCGTGCATGGGTTTCGATTGCATCCTGGACGATAGAGCGGTAGGGTGTTGGGTTGAGAAAAAACATCTCGAAACCGTCCTGGAAATCCTCACCGACATGGTTGGCCATCTCAAGAATAAAAAATCCAAAGTCACTTCCTGGTGGTTCATGATCACTTGACCACTCCCAATCGATGACTTCCACGACTTCACCCTCGGCAACATAGATATTCGTACCAAATAGATCGCCGTGCATGGGAACAACACATGAGTCAAGCGAGTCAGTTGGAAGGTCTGGGGGTTCGAGACTAAATTGTGAGACAGACAACTCTGACCGGACAACACCTGGAGATCTTTCTACCCGGTTACGCTCGTAGACACTCTGGAACTGTGCTAGCCAGTCCAAAACAAGCGTAAGTAGCTCTTTGATATCATTCGGGTTCGTCCCATACTTCTGAAATAGTGGCTTCCCAGCTACTGGATCCTCGTGCCATTCCCTACCGAAGCACGTATCGACTGCCTCTCCCGTAGGGATTGTCGCTGAGATTTCGTGCGGAGATTCCCGGAGTTCGGCCAATAGATCAATTTCTTGTCCAGTAAGTGGTGACTGCCTGTGACTATTGGGTACCTTTTTGGCCTTCGTGACCGTTCCATTGTTTAGGTGCAGTATTGAGGAGCGATTCTTACCGGTCAACAGTATTCTACTTTCGTCTGTGCTTGATGTTTTGGGTTCGGGGCTGGCTACGAACAAGTATGTTGGGTAACACTGTTGTAAGAGGCCTACGAGGTTCGCAACGCCGGCCATCGAGCGTGCGAGCGCGAGTGGACCACTAATCCCCTCTTTTTCAGCTCCTTGGAGAACCCAATCAACTGTTTCTCGGTCGTCGATTTCGTAGATCCATTCATTTGCGTGACGGTCAGAGCTAAGAATTGCATAGCGTTCGACGACGTGCATATCTTCCTCTTGGACCAAACGACTCAGTCCTCGTGCGGTAGCAGTGATAGCTTGCTTTACTGAGGGCCATGTTCTGTCGTCCTCAGGTTCCATTCCTAAAAGGGCCGTCACACCGAGCTTTCGGGGCCATCCCTCCGCAAAAAATAACAGTGAGCCTTGTGGATTGAGACACCGTTGAAGATGGGTAAGGCGATCCGATGTTACCTCTTTTTGTGAGATGACGACAGTGTCGAACGATCCTGTTGGTAACGAGATATTTTCAAGGGGGCCGTGGATGTAGTCGATGTTTTTTTGTTCGTTCGCCACTGCCACTGCACGCGCCACCGTCAGTTCTGACAGCGACTCGTTGATCGTAAGAACGGATTCACAAATCTCTGCTAATAGTCGTGTCTGTTTGCCAAAGGGATCATTCACAACGAGACAGGTCTCACCGATATGCTGCTTCATTAATAACCGCCAGCTTTCTGAGCGAGCTTTGAAAATCGCATCGATCAGTTCTACGTTTGTTTCGTCCTCTAGTAACACCTGAACTGCGTCGTCGATCGAACGTTTCTCAATCTGAGCAGAAAAATCGTACAGAACTTCGTCGGTTGCTATCCGTGGCGGCGTCGTACATTTCGCCAAGCTGGGTATTCTTCTCTTGGTTTCTATCTCATCGTCGCTCTTGAATGAAAAAGACATATATTTGTATTTGAGTAATCTCCTAACTACTATATGTTCTCATGTCTGTCGACAAACTAAATCATAACGAGAAGATAGTCGATCTTGTTCGGACTGCTGATTCCTTCAATGCAAGCGAGGATCTCGTTTCGTTCGCTGACCACAACGACGTGTCGGTTCCCGTTCTCGCAGAGCTAGAAACACAGGACATGACCCAACAACTCAGCGAGCGATCGGCAGACGTTCGTCAGGAGCATCGACAGTATCTCTCAGACTTGCTCGGCATAGACGAACTGTTCGACGCTCACGATATTGAATATGTGGCAATTAAGAGTCGGATGCTCCATGACATACAGCCATGGGATCTGAACGTGCTAGTTGCACCTGAAGACTGGGAGCGTGCGACGATGCTGTTGCGCGAGCGTGGGTGGCGTCGATCACGACTGTTCGAACATCCCTTGGCCCGGACAGAACCAGGCAAACAGCTATACAAACACGAAGACAGGTTCCCAGTTCATCTCCATCGTCACGTTTCCTGGAATGGAGTGACTTACATTCCCGCACAGACTGTCCTTGCGAACAAGACACGCTCGAACGGTGTCGTCTATCCGTCGTGGGAGATGGACACTCTGATTCACTGTGCACACTCAGTGTTCGAAAACTATGAGCTCACTCTCGCCGAAGCCTACCAGATTACCCACGTGTTTGATGCTGACGGAGAGATGCGTGCTATTGCTCGACAGAACGGCTGGGAGCAGGGATACGAACTCACTGTCTCAACGGCAAACCAGGTTATGTCAGAAATTGATACCAGAACAAAGATAGAATTACCCGTCGCTTACTCGAAACGCGACCTTCTCCGAGCCTGGACTGGGCATGCTAAAACAGATAGTCCTCACCAACTGCTACTACATGGAGGATTGTTCTTACTCAAATGATTGGTCCCCAGATCATCGTGATGACCGGAATCGATGGCTCCGGAAAAACCACTCAAGCGAAACTGTTGGTTAATCGGCTTCGTGAGGCAGGCGTCGACGCAACGTATGAACATTCAATCGGACCAAACTTTCGGGTAGTTCGATGGCTGAAAGATCGTATTGCCCAGCAAACGCTGAAAAAAGAGGACGAAATGGTCAACGAATCAAGTTCCGGATCACCTAGACGAATGCTCGGGCTATTCTTTCTCTGGCGCGGGATTTGGCAAGCATGGGTGAACAAACTCTCACATCTCAAGACCGATGTTGTAGTTCTTGACCGGTATTTGTATGATGATCTCGTCCGTGTGATGTGGAAATATGAGTATCCATTGCCGTATGTGAGACTGCTACTTTTGACTGTTCCATCTCCATCTGTTGTGTTTTGTCTGGAAGCACCATCTGAGATTGCATGGCAACGAGAATCTGACGGCCAGACAACGAAATCGGAACATGAAATAAAAAAGAAGTGTTATGATTCTGTGATGGAGGAAGTCACAAGGCGTCGCCCTGTAACTCGTATTGATACGGACAAACTTAACATTCATATGAGCCATTCAAAAATTGTTAAAAAAATAAATGAGTCCCTTTATTTGAATATATAGCTATGGACGATAATAAAATTCAAGTGTGGTACCTTATCTCGAGTCTTAATGTTGGTGGTGCTCAGCGAACGCTGGTAGATTTAGTTAATGACATAGATCATGAGAAATTCGAGCCCGTAATTTGGACTCTTCTTGACCCGGGGACACTCGCTACGGATGTAAACGATGACGTACCGATCAAATCTCTTGGAATAAATCACAAATACGAGATATACAAGCTTTCTCGATTTGTGCGTGACGTTCGAGAAAGTAAGCCTGATATTTTGCAATCGTTTTTATACTTTGATAATATAATTGCCCGATTTGTTGGAACGGTTTCAAGGCATACAACAGTAGTCTGTGGTGTCCGAAGTGTTCCTAACCAACCGTCTACTGTTCGGACTGTTTTAGATAAACTAACAATATTTCTTGCGAACGAACATATATCAAATTCGAAAGCTGGCGTTGAGTTTATCATCAACCGCGGTGCTAATCCAAATTCTGTTCATATAGTATATAATGGACGTGATCTATCTGAATACCGAGATGCAATCGCTCCACCGGGTTTATCACAATCTATTGGCATCCCTCAAGATGCAACTACTATCGGTACTGTTGGGCGTTTAACGAAGCGAAAGGGTCATCACGATTTGATTGATGCCTGGCCAACAGTTGTCGACTCGCACCCAGATTGTAATCTTGTCATTGCGGGAGATGGTCCAGAAATGGATGCGTTACAAACTCGCGCTAAAGAACGGAACGTCGCGGATTCGGTCCATCTTATTGGAGAACGTGATGATATTCCTGAGATACTTGATTTATACGATATTTTTGTTTTCCCATCTCATTATGAGGGCCTTCCCGGAGCATTACTTGAGGCGATGGCGGCAAAAAAGCCTATTGTGACGACTCCCGTTGATGGTAACTCGGAACTGGTTTCAAATAAAAAAGAAGGTAGGTATGTTGAACCATGTAACCCTGGAGACCTTTCACGAACGCTATTGTGGGTCCTTGATAATCAGGGTGCGGCTGATTATATGGCAGAAAGAGCACAAAAAAAAGCGTTTGATCAATTTAATAAGAATCAAATGATTTTGTGCTATCAAGAAATATACTCAGTAATAAAAAAGTATGATCAAAGATTTACATATTAGTGGATGATCATATTCTTGGTGCCATCTTGACACCCACCACGTTGAGGAGACTCAAAAGACAACTCACGTCGTACATCCGGACTTTTATTTCTCTGTTTTATTTATTGGAAAAAGATGGAAATATAGATGTACCCACAACAGTACACTATAGTTGGCTCTGTAGTTTCGGTATACGGCGGTCGATTTCATGGAAACCGGACCCTCCGTCGGAGGTTGTAGACGGGTGCTTTGAGTACCATTTCACGGAACTATAAGTTCCAACTTCGTGCACGCACGGCAGAGCCGAGCGTGCGCTTGATTGACGAGAAAACGGTTTCATATATGGCGCGTTGGTGATACCAATCACTGTTCATGCGGGCCTTATGGGTGTGATCGAGCGAGAAATAAATACGGTGCTTGATCAGGGGACGAACGCTGTTCTACGGAGTTCGTCCCTGACGATATTTGAGTCATACCCAGGGTCTGCAGCCAATGAACGCAGGTTGGCCGCATTCTTGTGGAGGACCTGCGGGCCGATCTTCACATCGTGCTTTTTGTCATCGTCCAGTGGATGTTGGTGATGTCCAGTTTTTCGACATCCACCAAAGCGATGACTTTCAACGCACGAACGCGGTAGGAAGTGCGTTTGGCGTAGCGTCTGCTCGGTTGATCGGGGTCGAAACCAGTCGAATCGATGGCAGCGTGGCGTGCGTTTCTCGGCGCCGAGTGATCTGCGAAAGGCTAATGACTATAGAAGCGTATGCGCCGCAGTGAAGAATAGCTCACAGAGTCTTTGATAATGCATCTGACGTAAACAGAACTCAATCATGAGATTGAAGATGTGCAGAAGGTGGACAAGACCAGTCTCATCCTGCGGTTATGTTTCGTAAAGAATTTTCTATCAGGGTGATACACAAAAAGAGGCTGGCGACCGCGTCGGAACCTCCCGATCTACAAGGCGTCGCTGGGCTTACATGGAATCAAGGTGCTGTTGAGCGACTTCGTCCACGCTTCGGTGGCTGACGGCCGCCGAAGCTTATCCCAGCACAGTTTGATTGGCCCTGTGAGCTTCTCGAGATGGACAACTGTGGACACCACAACAGATTCATGCACTTATCGAAGATCACTACGATGTCTCCTACCACACGGCACGTCTGAGCCGAAAGCTTCGTGCTGCAAGAATGAGGTCCACGAAACCACGTCCGATGGATTCACGCCGCCCGTCCAACGCAGAAAAGATTCTCGCCGAGATGATCGACCAGGACGATCACGCGGAAGGTGACGATGAACCCGTTATTTTCGGGTTCTTTTGATGAGGCATGGGCATAGCCGTTTGAGAATTCTCAACGAATGTGGTCGTTCGACCGAACCCTTCAAATGGAAAAGCCGCCAGTGACATTCCCGTGGTAGTCAATCGGTTTTTATGGGGTGACTGGCCAGAGTGCAATCACGTTCAAACAGCGGTTAATCAAGGAGACAATCGTTGAGGCACTTGAAGTGCTCGTGGCTGGCAACTACGGCTCCCAACACGCGAAACTCACCCAACGACGGCTCACCAGAGATTTTCGAGGACAAAGATCACTTTAGAACGTTTCTCACCGAGATTTCTCCAGGTGAGTCGTCAAGTAAGCTTCGCTAGCGAGGGGATGAGAGATTTGTTCCAGATGTTCAAAAGTTACGCTGACCACTCGTACGATCGTGGCTTTCGCAATATCGGGGTACTCGAAAGACAAACTCACCTCGTATCTCAGAGCGTTTTAGCTTCGTCGTCGCATCTATCGAAATTTGGAGAAGAGGCTCTACAAACCATTCTTGAAGCAGCGCTATGATTTACTAACAATCTACGCCACAAGAGCTTACAATATTTAAATAGCCGTGCAAAATCAGTTCAAATGGCGGCGTTGACTCAGGCATTATATTTAATAACTAGGTCTCATTCTTGATCAGAAGATATGTATAATAAATATCCAAGAGTTAGAGCGTGCAAAAAGGATTCGATGTTCAAAAATAAAGCTGAAACACCATCTATTGTCTGAATGAGCACAAATCCTAGCCCTAGACTTACAAGTATTATGTCAAAACTTTTTCCTTTTATATTTGATAAAATAGGGTATATGATTAGCACAATGTATGACAATCCACCAATAATACCCAGTCTTAGAGAAGTATATAAAAACGCATTGTGAGGTGTATTTGGATTAGCCTGATCGCTAAGAAACTCCTCAATATATGTTTGGCCGGTACCAAAACCCTGCCCTGTGATAGGACCCTGTTGTATTGACACTATTGTAGCTTCCCATAAATATACACGACCAGTCAGGTCAGGGCCAGATAATAAGATAACCGAAATGTATGGGAAAAATATGAAAATAAATGTTACTAAAACAACAAAGATTAGATTGACAATCACGTTCTTGCCATATATGATATAGAAAAGATATACCGCTAATGCGTAAAATAATGCTACCGTACTGCCACGGCTTTGTGTGAGTAATAATATAATTACGATAGTTGCGAATATAATGTAGTTTGTTCTCTCAGGTCGTATTCGGTGTACGCCTATAGTAGAAATTGCACCCACAAAAAGTAATTTTGAGAGATTATTTGGATTATGTGCAAGCGATGTCGGCCTGTCAATATAAAAACCATATTTACGAGCACCAGCACCTCCACGGAAAAGATACTCACTAATAAATTCAAATTGACCGATAAACGGAAATGCCAATAAGGGAATTAAAGCAATAATGAATGCATATCTACTGATAGAGTAAAAGAATATTTTTTTAGATACATTGTTTGGTATCAGAATTAAATTAATCAAAAAAACCCCGACCATGAGTATGGGGGGCATGATATTTGTTACATTCTGAACTCTGAAAAAACCAATATTTATTATATGCAATAAAATTATTGAGACCAGTGGAATAAAAATCATCAGTGGGATTCTAACTATGTGGTTTTTTGTTCTATTTTGTGCGTACATTATCAATGTACAGCCATATAACAAACCAACTAAGCCAATACTAATTCCCGCAGGTAGAGAACCCCAAGAGATAATAGAACCTACTACTAAAATTAATATTATGTTTACCTTGTGGTAATTTTTTTGGGAGATCATATTTTCTACTTATAGATATACAAGCTATTTGAATACATAAATAACCTCCAACAGTGCTCGGTGGAGCAGGATGGAACTCATAGCATGATGCTGGGCTAGCACCATCATTTCCGCGGTCGTGGGTAGCGAGTACAATAACCAGACGAAGGTACAGAGTGATGAATAGTTTCGGAGACGAACGTTAACCGCTTCGACTCCGGTGATCGATAGCTCTGCGATAAAATCAAGCTCTAAGGCTTCAAAATTTGAGGCCGAAAAAGTAGGTCTGGATTGGAGAGGAAATTCACAACACCCATCCAGACGCCTTCTGCAAACGTAATCTTATCAATTGACGCTATTGTCTGACTTGATGGGGACTACTAAGTTTAGCGTCCGTGACTGCATTACAGGTGGAGAGACGGATTTCCGGTATCAAAATGATCTGATTCTTCGCTTTCTACAGGAATTAAATAGTTTCCGATATTACGTCTTCCGGAACTATAGAGCGATATATTGCTTACAGCACCAAGCGAGCGGCGAAATCAAAAAATCTATTCGGTCCAACAGAGTCAAAAAGTATTATATTTGTATGTCCAAATTCTATCACATGGTTGATTTTGGTGTGTTCTATATTGCAACTGGAAAAGAGTTTGTCGCCGAGGCTGAAATCTCTGCTCAGTCTATCCGTGATACAATGCCAGATATACCGATCGCGATCGCGACAGACGCTGAGCCAGATTTTAATTTCGACCATGTGATTAGTATTGACGAACCAGAGTACAGCTTCACCGATCAGATTACTAATTTGTGCCGCTCTCCATTTGATCGTACACTTCATTTGGATACCGATATTTATGTAGACAATAATGTTGAGGATACATTTGATATCTTAGAACAATTCGACATTGCTGTGGCACACAATCACAATAGAAGTGCGTATGATC
>LFIK01005613.1_pt1 | contig 10053 bp, 8 predicted proteins | sample 643401 | NCBI WGS metagenome assembly LFIK01 (sample SAMN03777447, study PRJNA286221) | soda lake metagenome | biome: soda lake; feature: Kulunda steppe; material: water; isolation source: sample T5-Br brine of Lake Tanatar-5 | place: Russia: Kulunda steppe | collected 2010-07
CACGCCGGTTCTGTCCGCCACGCCGGCGCGCATCGCGCTGGCCGCCACGCGGCTGCCGGTTCTGACGCCAGATCTCGATGGTTTCCGGCTCTGTCGCTTGCGCCTCTTCGGCCTCCGCCTCAGCCGGCGCGCCGTCCTGCGGCTGCGCGGGATCGAGCGGTGGCTGCGCCGATGCCGAATCAGCCGGCGCCTCTGCCATCACGTCGGCAGTGGCAGGCGCGACCTGCGCAGATTCAGGCTCCTGCGGCGCGACTTCCTCAGGATTGGCTGCCTCGGGATTGGTTGCCTCATGCGCGCTCTCTTGCGGCACGCTCTCTTGCGGCACGCTCTCTTGCTGCACGTTCTCTTGCGATGACGCATCGGCCGCCTCTGCCGGTGCTGCATCGGACGCCGCATCCGTTGCGGGATCGCCCGCCTCCGGCGCATCCGGCCTTGCCTCACCAGCTTCGACTTGCGCCGTAACAATCCCCTCGGCCGGCGCCTCACCCTCGGCTGGTTTGGCCGAGATCGGCGTCGTCGCCACGGGCAGCAGGATCTCGCTGGTAATGGCAGGGCCGGTGCGGCTCTGGGAGGTATAGCCGAGCGATTTCAGGATCGAGGCGAAATCCTCGCCCGCACAGCCCACCAGCGACGTCATCGCCACAGTCGCCACGAACCCGTCGCCATCGGCGGCGCCCGCCGGCGGCTCGCCGACGGTCTCGCCGGGACGATAGGCGATGGCCGGGCGGATCAGATCGGCCAGGCGCTCCAGAATATCGACACGCACCGCGCGCCCGCCACAGACCCGGAAACCCGCAGCCCGGTAGAGCCCGCGCGCGACATCCGGATCAACCGGGATCGAGGTGCGCCCGGAACCGGCCAGATGCGCGATCTCGTCGATGCCCTTCTGGTCGAGTCCGCCATGCTTGAGGGCCCAGAGCTGGGCCGCCAGCGTACGCGGCGCCGGCTTGAGCATCAGGGGCATGTAGAGATGATAGGCGCCGAAGCGCACGCCCTTCTGGCGCAGGGCCGCGCGGCCTTCCTGTTCGAGCCCGCGCACTTCCTGGAGCACTTTCGCGCGCTCGAGCACGCCGAGTGATTCGGAAATCTGGAAGGCGATGCCGCGCGCGATCCCGGTCAGGTCCTGGGCATCCTCGAGCTCGATCACGGGGCCGAGCGTGCGCACGATATAGGCCTTGAGCCAGGCTTTCAGCCGGGTCTCCACCTTCTCGCGAGCCGGGCCGGTGAGATGCTCGTCGGCAATGATGCGGATCTCCGGCTCGAAGATCTTCTCCGACGCTTCCAGCTTGCCGACGGGATCGCCGCTCCAGCGGATGGTGCCGTCATTCGACAGCACGAACAGCGTATCCGCAGCCGAGGCGAAACGCTCCGCCCGCTGCTCGATCTCGCCCGCGAGCGCCTTTTGCGCGGCATGACGCAGCGTCTTGGCCTCGGCACTGTCCGCGCCCGGGTCCGGCACGAAGGAAAATCCGTGGAGTTGTCCCACGTGCTGGCCCTCGACGGTGACATCGCCGGTGGCCGAAATCTGCGCATCCAACATCGCGTTCTCTCTCAAGCGCCGCATCAAAACGCTCGTCCGACGATCGACGAAACGGCTCGCCAGCCGGTCGTGCAGAGCGTCGGACAGCCTGTCCTCTACCTTACGGGTGACGCTCTGCCAATGCTCCGGATCGCGTAACCAGTCATCACGGTTGGCGACGAAGGTCCATGTCCGCACCTGTGCGATGCGGTAAGAGAGGGTGTCGATATCCCCCTCGACCTTGTCCAACTGCTTGATTTGCTTGGAAAACCAGTCATCGGGAATGCCCCCGTCGGACATCACGAAACGGTACAGGGCCGCCACCAGATCAGCGTGGCTCGCAGGCGACACTTTTCGATAATCGGGCACCTGGCAGACTTCCCAGAGCCGTTCGACGGCATCGCGACTGGTGGCGAGGTCGCGCAACTCCCGGTCGCGGACGACGATATCAAGGGCGGCGATGTCCTCGCCGATGGGCGCGCGCGTCAGCCCGTTCTCGCGCGGTACGTCGGCAAGCGAGGCCTGAAGACGCTCCAGCGTGCGGAAGTCGAGATCGGGATTGCGCCATTGCAGCACGCGCACCGGCTCGAAGGCATGCGCCTCGACGGCCTGGGCGATTTCCGGCTCGAACGGATCACAACGCCCCGTCGTGCCAAAGCTGCCATCGTTCAAATGCCGCCCGGCGCGCCCCGCGATCTGGCCGACCTCCGCAGGCTGGAGCCCGCGAAAGCGGAAACCGTCGAATTTGCGCGATGCGGCGAAGGCGACATGATCGACGTCGAGATTGAGCCCCATGCCGATCGCATCGGTCGCGACCAGGTAATCCACCTCGCCCGACTGGTAGAGCGCCACCTGGGCGTTGCGCGTGCGCGGCGAGAGCGCGCCGAGCACCACCGCCGCGCCGCCGCGCTGGCGCCGGATCAGCTCGGCGATGGCATAGACCTCCTCAGCCGAGAAGGCGACGATGGCCGAGCGCGCCGGCAGCCGCGAGACCTTGCGCTCGCCGGTGAAGACGAGCTGCGACAGGCGGGGTCGCGAGGTGACGTGCACGCCGGGAATCAGCTGCTCGATCAGCGGCTTCATCGTGCCGGCACCGATCAGCAGGGTCTCCTCGCGCCCGCGCTGGTTGAGCAGGTGATCGGTGAAGACGTGGCCGCGATCGAGATCGGCGGCGAGCTGCACCTCATCGATGGCGACGAAGGCGAGGTCGAGATCACGCGGCATCGCCTCCGCCGTGCAGACCCAGTAACGCGGCTTGCGCGGCTTGATCTTCTCCTCGCCGGTGACCAGCGCCACCGCATCGGGGCCGACGCGATCGACGACGCGCTGATAGACCTCGCGCGCCAGCAGCCGCAACGGCAGGCCGATCATGCCGGAGGAATGGGCCAGCATGCGCTCAATGGCGAGATGGGTCTTGCCGGTATTGGTCGGCCCCAGAACGGCGGTGACCCCGCGCGAGCGGACTTGCGGTGGAAGGGATCTGCGTTTCATCAATTCGACCTTGAACGCCCTCTCCCGCAATCGGGGTAATGACCCGCGCGGATCTGCGCAGTGCGCTGCGCGGCATCGCCGACGCGGATCGGACGAGCACCACGACCGGGCCATGCGCCATTCTGCCTAGCAGGGTGACGGGGATTTGCAAGGCCGGCCCGGGGCGGATTTGCAAGGCCGGCCCGCCGGCGGATTTGCAACGCGGCGCAGGGCGGGCGATCATGATGCAAGATCCGTTCAGGCAACAAGGCAAGGAATCGACCATGACCCTGCAGGTCTATCTCTCCGGTGAAATCCATTCGGACTGGCGCAACGAGATCATCAACGGCGCCCGCGATTTCGATGTCGCCTTCAGCGCCCCCGTCACCGATCACGCGGCCTCCGATGATTGCGGCGTCGCGATCATGGGCCCGGAGGAGGAGGATTTCTGGGCCGATCACAAGGGCGCGAAGCTCAATGCCATCCGCACCCGCCGCGACATCGCGCGCGCCGATCTGGTCGTCGTGCGCTTCGGCGAGCTTTACCGGCAATGGAATGCCGCCTTCGATGCCGGCTATGCCTCGGCGCTCGGCAAGGCCATCGTGGTGATGCATCCGCCCGAACACGGGCATGCGCTCAAGGAGGTCGATGCGGCGGCGCTCGCGGTGGTCGAGCATCCCGAGCAGGTCGTGCAGATCCTGACCTATGTGCTGGAGGGCACCCTGCCGCGCTGAGGCGCCGGCGACAACCGGTCACACCCAGCGGTAGGCCTGTCCCTGGATGACGAGTACGCGCCCCTGCCAGATGTCGAGATGCGGGGCGCGCTCCGCCGGCACATCGCAGCGATGCGCGAGCAGCGCACGGGCGACACCGCCATGTGCGACGACAACCGAATCACCCGCAAGCGCATCGAAGAACGGTGCGATCCGCGCAACGAGATCGCCGTAGCTCTCGCCGGCGGGCGGGCGAAAGCCCCACTTGTCGGCCTCGCGCGCCGCAGCGCCCTGCGGATCGCGGGCGGTGACCTCCGGCCAGGTCAGGCCTTCCCAATCGCCGAAGCGGATCTCCATCAGGCGATCATCGGTCTCGTAGCCGCGCGGATCGAGACGCAGGCAGCCGCGCGCATGCTCGGCGGTGTTGCGGGTGCGCGTCAGCGGGCTCACCAGCCAGGGCAGATGCCCCGGCTGCGCCACCAGCTTTGCCAGAATACGTCCTGCATTCTGCGCCTGCCCGACGCCGCGCGCATTCAGCGGAATGTCGTGCTGGCCCTGAAGGCGCCCCTCGGCATTCCAGTCCGTCTCGCCGTGGCGGATGAAGAAGATCGTCGCTGACATCCGACACTCGTTTGCGCAAAGGAAAAAGACCGGGCGGCGCGCCTCAATCCCTGTCGAGGGACATATCCGGCGCTTCCGGATTCTTCATGCCCACGACGTGATAGCCGGCATCGACATGGAGCACTTCGCCGGTGACACCGCGCGAGAGATCGGAGAGCAGGAAGGCCGCCGTCTCGCCGACTTCCTCGATCGTGACGGTACGACGCAGGGGTGCGTTGTACTCGTTCCATTTGAGGATGTAGCGGAAATCGCCGATGCCCGAGGCTGCGAGCGTCTTGATCGGGCCGGCGGAAATCGCGTTGACGCGGATATTGTCGGGGCCGAGATCGGCGGCGAGATAGCGCACCGAGGCCTCCAGAGCCGCCTTTGCAACGCCCATCACATTGTAATGCGGCATCCACTTTTCGGCACCGTAATAGGTCAGCGTCAGCATCGAGCCGCCGTCGCGCATGAGCTTCTCCGCGCGCTGCGCCACGGCGGTGAAGGAATAGCAGGAGATGTTGAGCGACCGGTTGAAATTCTCCTCGCTCGTCTCGAGGTAACGCCCGGTCAGCTCGTCCTTGTCCGAGAAGGCGATGCAGTGGACGATGAAATCGAGCTTGCCCCAGACCCGCTCGACCTCGGCGAAGACCGCATCGATGCTCGCGCCGTCCGTGACGTCGCAATGGCCGACGAGGATCGCGTCGAGCTGCTCGGCCAGCGGGCCGACGCGCTTCTTCAGGGCGTCGCCCTGATAGGTGAAGGCGAGCTCCGCGCCCTGCTGGCGCGCCGCACGGGCGATCCCCCAGGCGATCGACCGGTTATTGGCCACACCCATGATGAGGCCGCGCTTGCCCGCGAGAATACCGGTCGATGCCGTCTCCGCCGTGTTGTCCGCCATGATTCACCCGCGATTCTTGAACTGTACGAAATTGGAAAGCGCGCTAGCTTTAGCCGATGGCGTCGCTCGGGGAAAGTCCTGATGCAACCCGGTTACGGCACGCTTGATACAATTTTAAATTCTTAATTAACAGAAAAAGCAATCAGAGCGAATGCAATCGAAAGTCATGCCCGCAACCGCCGCCTCCCTTTCGGTGACGGTCGCTCTTGCATGCGCGCGCATGCGGCACCATCGTTGCCACAGGGGGGAGCGCCGATGGTAAGATCAGGCGTTGCGCCGTTTTCGATCAGGAGTGAGTGATGAAGAATCTCGACGAACAAACCCGCATCGAGCTCGAAGCCGCTGCCTTTCGCAGGCTGGTTTCCCATCTGCGCAACCGCACCGACGTCCAGAATATCGACATGATGAACCTCACCGGCTTCTGCCGCAATTGCCTGTCGAACTGGCTCAAGGATGCCGCCGACGAGCGCGCTCTCGGCATCAGCAAGGATGACAGCCGCGAATACGTCTATGGCATGCCCTACGAGGACTGGAAGGCGCAGCATCAGGCGCCCGCCAGCGCCGATCAGCAGGCCGCATTCGAAGCCGGCAAGCCGACGCATTGAGCGCAGGCGCCCGGCCTGCGCAGCCATCCAATCGAGCGCAGGCACCGGCCCGCACAGCCATCCACATGCCGCGTCCGCGCCCCTCTGGACACGGGCGCGCGGATTGCCTAATCCCTGCCGTGACAGTGTTCGACGCCGCGCCGTTTCTGCGCGGCGTCCCGTTTGGTGAGGATGGTTTTCATGGCTGCGGATATTGCGGATTCCGGCGTTGCCGCCGACGAGCTGCGTCAGTTCGTCGAGCGCATCGAGCGCCTCGAAGAGGAAAAGGCCGGCATTGCCAGTGACATCAAGGATGTCTATGCCGAGCTCAAGGGTCGTGGCTTCGACACCAAGGCGGTGCGCCAGATCGTGCGGCTGCGCAAGCAGGACCATTCCGAGCGTCAGGAGCAGGAAGCGGTGCTCGAGCTCTACATGCAGGCGCTGGGTATGGCGTAACCCGCCCGCTCAGCCCGACCGCCCGAATCGCCGGGCCACGGCATCGAATCGCCCCGCATTGCCGCCCATCGGCGAGAGGGTGATGGCGATGCGGCGGGCCGGGCCCGGCGCCGTGTTCTGGCGAATCAGCGCGGCCAGCGCGCCCGATGGCGAGAGATCGACGTAATCCGCCCCCTCGGCGAGTTGAGCGGCGCAGCAGACGCGCACCACATCCATCCGGTCGCGCACGATGCGCCACAGCAGATCCGGCGCATTCGGGTCGAGAACGTCGCCAAAACAGGCCGACAGGCAGGGTATGGCGCCCCTGCGCGGTGTAATCTCGGCAAACATCGCCCGGCAGGCAGGGGCTGCCGGATCGATCAGCGGCGAATGAAATCCGTAAGGCACCGGCAGCGAAGCCGCTGTCACGCCCAGCGCCGCGAGATGGGCGCAGACGGGGTCAATGGCCTCGTGCGCAGCCGCCAGCACGCAATTCTGTCCAGAGCCGCGCCCCGCGAGATGGCTATGCTCGCTGAGATACGCGTCGTCGTGCCATAGCCCATCCCCCGCGAGAACCGAGATCAGCCCGCCCCGCGCGCAGCTCTCATGCAGGAGCGCGGGCTGCCGGGCGATGCGCGTGAGCGCTTCCTCGAAGCCGATCACACCGGACAAGGCCATGGCGACGAATTCGCCGAGCGACACGCCGAGCATGAGATCGGGATGAAGCCCGCGCGCCATCATTGCCTTCGCGGCGGCGTATTGCACCATGAACAGCGCCGGATGCGTCGCCTCGAGCCGGTCGAACGGCGCGCCGGGGGGCATGTCCGGATCATGGATCTCGGCCAGAACCGAGAACCCGAACCGCTCACGCACCAGCGCCTCGCCCTCCTCCATCCACGCGCGGAAGACGCCGTCCTCCGTCAACAGGTCGCGCGCCATGTGGCGGTATTGCGCGCCCTGCCCGGAGAAGCAGAAGATCACGGGCCGCGCGGTCATGCCTTGAATGCGCATGCCGGGAGCGCGGCCTCTCGCTGCGCGGTGCGTTGCAGGCAATCCCTCACGCCACCGCCTTCAGCGTCTCGCGGGCGATGATCAGGCGCTGGATCTCGGAGGTGCCCTCATAGATCCGGGTGATGCGCGCATCGCGGGCATAGCGCTCCACCGGATAATCGGCGCAATAGCCGGCTCCGCCGAAGAGCTGGATCGCGGTATCCGTGCAGCGATGCGCGGCTTCCGAGGCGAAGAGCTTGGCCATCGAGGCCTCCTTGGCGAAGGGCTCGCCGCGATCCTTGCGCGCCGCCGCATTCAGGATGAGCAGCCGCGAGGCTTCGAGATCGACCTCGCGATCCGCGATCATCCATTGCGGGCCCTGCATTTCGGCGATGGCCTGGCCGAACTGCCGGCGCTCCTTCACATAGGCCTTGGCCGCATCCATGGCCGCGCGGGCAATGCCGAGCGACAGCGCTGCGACGCCGATACGCCCGCCGGCGAGCTCGGCCACGGCCACGCGAAACCCGTCATTCTCCGCGCCCATGATATTCTCGGCGGGGATACGGCAATCGTCGAGATGCACCACATTGGTGGGCGAGCCGTGCTGGCCCATCTTCTTTTCCGCCTTGCCGATGACGAGACCGGGCGTATCCGCCTCCACCAGGAAGCAGGAGATCCCCTTGCCGGCGCGTGCCTCCGGATCCGTCACCGCCCAGACGACGAAGAGCCCGGCATATTCGGCGGAGGAGATATAGAGCTTCTCCCCGTCGAGGCGCCAGCCATTCCCCTCGCGGCGCGCGCGCGTCTTCATCCGCGAGGGATCGGAACCGGCGCCGCTCTCGGTCAGGCAGAAGGATCCCGCCTTGTAGGTCCCGTCGGCGAGGCGCGGCAGATAGGCGCTCTTCTGCGCGGGCGAGCCCACGGCCTGGATCACCTCCCCCACCATGTTGGTCACCGAAGTCGAGACCGCCGTCGAGGCGCAGGCATGGCCGAGCTCCTCGATGGCGAGCGCGAAGGCGACGGTGCCGGCTTCGCTGCCGCCATACTCCGCCTTGACGTTCAGCGCGGCAAAGCCGTTCTCGGCCAGAAGCCCGAGATTGGCCAGGAGCGCCTCGCGCCCCTCCCCGCGATCGAGCCGTTCGGCAGCCGGCGCGAGCCGCTCCGCCGCGATGCGCCGTGCCGCATCACGGATCATGATTTCTTCGTCCGACAGTGCGAAATCCATCGTCGCGCGTCCTCGTTCTCTCCGGGCATGTTGTTGCCCGCATCTGAACCCGGATGGCGGGTGGAGACAAGAGGGCACAGGGCCGCGCGGGGGGATCAACTTTCAATCATCGGAACGCGTTAAGCTCCAGCCGGGTGGGCGTATCAGCGTACTTCTGCGCTCACGTACAACCTCATCAGGGAATTGCGCCTCTAGCAGGTCTTCATCATGAATGAAACAGACGTCACTTGCCACCCGCCGCAAGGAGGGCGCCGGCACTGGAGTCTGCGGGCTGCGGGGCAAGATTGGCGGCACGATCACAACTCGTTTTTCGAGTTCCTGTGTGGCAATACGGATCGGCTCCTCCAGATCACTGTCATTCGTCAGCACGTAAGCGACATCGTAAGCATCCTGAAACGAGTCGCGCACGAGATGAACGCCGAGTTTGACGTCACTCCCTTTCTCCTGAGGAATGCTGGCCCTGACAAAATGTGGATGCGGTTCAGGCCATGGACAGCCATCCGGGCGCGCTGCCGGTGGGTGCACGAGCCTCACCCAGCGATCGCTGATAACGAAATTTCCGGACTCGATATGGATTTCCGGCACCGTCTTCAATGCTGCGAGATAGGCCTGCTGCTTGCCAACTGCATCAGCGTCGACGCGTCCGGAGACATAAGCGGTGTAGAAATTGACGCGCGCTACCGTTTCTTCATCCGCCACCAATCTCCTCGCGAGGGTGAGCAGGTTGAGCCAACGATACCCACGATTGCGTTTCAGGCGAGACCGATAGAGGTTGAACCCATCAATATAAAAAATGGCACGCATGAAAGACCCCAAAAACTGAAGGCCCCCACGATCTCTCCTGAGGGCCTTCAGACTGATCAGCATAGCTGCCAGTGGTGTTACCGCGACTATGCATCTCAAAAACTCATCTGCAACAAAAAAGTGAGCCAAAAAGGCAAACGGACATCACTGGCAAGCCAACAAGGCCAGGTGCGGTCGGCGAGAATTGCAGCAAAAAACCAATGTTCTGAAAACGGTTTATCCAGCCTCTATGCAACCGCTCGACCCTCACCCCCGCCGGCTCATGAAGGCGAGTTTTTCGAACAGCGCCACGTCCTGCTCGTTCTTGAGAAGCGCGCCGTGCAGCGGCGGGATCAGTTTGCGGGAATTGGTTTCGCGCAGGGTCTCGGGCGCGATGTCCTCCGAGAGCAGCAGCTTGAGCCAGTCGAGCAGTTCGGAGGTCGAGGGTTTCTTCTTCAGGCCGGGCACGTCGCGGGTCTCGAAGAAGACGCGCAGGGCCTCCTCGACGAGGCGCTTCTTGATGCCGGGGAAATGCACGTCGATGATCTGTGCCATCGTCGCGTCGTCGGGGAATTTGATGTAATGGAAGAAACAACGCCGCAGGAAGGCGTCGGGCAGTTCCTTCTCGTTATTGGAGGTGATCACCACGATCGGGCGGTTTTGCGCGCGCACCGTCTCGCCGGTCTCGTAGACGAAGAACTCCATCCGGTCGAGTTCGAGCAGGAGATCGTTGGGAAACTCGATATCCGCCTTGTCGATCTCGTCGATCAGCAGAACGGGGCGCTGCGGGGCGACGAAGGATTCCCACAACTTCCCGCGCCGGATGTAGTTGG
>LFIK01005621.1_pt1 | contig 10047 bp, 3 predicted proteins | sample 643401 | NCBI WGS metagenome assembly LFIK01 (sample SAMN03777447, study PRJNA286221) | soda lake metagenome | biome: soda lake; feature: Kulunda steppe; material: water; isolation source: sample T5-Br brine of Lake Tanatar-5 | place: Russia: Kulunda steppe | collected 2010-07
AGGGGATTTGAATCTTCTTTTCAGTCTTTACTGGCTATGCTACAACCCGAGTTTGGGAAGGTTGAGATTCAAAATGCAGATCAAAAAACACGAAGGAAGGTTGCCGATCATTTTGTGCAAAGAAGACGAGCAGATGTAGTACAATGGCTGGATGAAGAAACAAGTTTTCCTGATCGTGATTTCGAAGAACTTGATTACCAACTGAGCAACGATTACCAAGCGGTGTTTACCGACCTGATGGATTATGCCAAGGAAATGATTCAATCCGGTAACGGGACACAACACATTCACTATTGGACAGCATTAGGGCTTTTGCGTGGTGTAATTTCGAGCCCGGAGGCAGGTGTATCCATGCTAAGAAAACGGGCCAATAAGAAGGAAGATGAAACTTCCGAAATTGATGATGATACAGCTCGGTTTATGGTGATGGACGGAGATGAGCAGGATGAAGACATCGAACCTACTGCTGTTACATCATCTCTAAGGGTTGAAAAATCAGAAGCAGCTAAAATCAGGGGATTTGCTGATCGATTAGAGAAGCTTGGAACAAAAAAGAAAGATACGAAGGTAAAAGCTGCCATCGATAAAGTGGGAGAATGGCTGGAAGCGGGATACAACCCAATCGTGTTTTGCCGGTACATTTCCACAGCCCATTATGTGGCAAAAATGATTGAAGATAATTTACCGTCGGGCTTTAAGCGAAACACAGAGGTTGAAGCAGTTACCAGTGAATTAAGTGATCAGCAGCGCAAAGAGCGGGTAAAAGCACTGGGTAAAAACGAGCATCGGGTTCTGGTGGCTACAGATTGTCTGAGTGAAGGAATTAATCTGCAAGAGCACTTTACCGCGGTTCTGCACTACGATTTACCGTGGAACCCAAACCGCATTGAACAGAGAGAAGGCCGGGTAGATCGGTTTGGTCAAACGGCACCAAAAGTCAAAACAGCTCTTTTATATGGCAGTGGAAATCCCATTGACGCCACCGTACTTAAAGTATTGTTAAGAAAAGCCCGTCAGATCAAAAAAGATACAGGCATATCCATTCCGTTTCCTGATGACAGTGAATCGATAATGGAGGCGGTACTGAATGCCGTGATGTTAAATCCATCATCAATTAATACAGATCTGAATCAGTTACAGCTTGGATTTGAAAATGATGTTGTAAAAAGAAGTGCGGATAAGGCAACTTTAGCTTTTGAACGAGCGAAAAGTCGAGAAATAGCTAACCGTAATATATTTGCTCAAAGAGCCATTAAACCTGAAGAAGTAAGAGATTATCTGGTTGAAACGGACAGTGCTTTGGGTAGTCCTGCCGATGTAGAAAAATTTGTCAAAGACGCATCAGCTTATATAAATATTGAACTGAGGCCGGTCCCGAATCAAAAACACCAGTACTTTCTGAACCCTGAACGGCTCAATGAACGATTGAGAAAACTTCTGCCGGAAGGAAAGAAGGTCAAGATTGGCTTTCTCGCTCCATTACCTGAGGGCGTTCATTACATCGGTCGAAACCATCCTTTTGTGGAGCAACTTTCCCAGGAGGTAATGGCAGAAGCTTTTAAAGATAGCGAAGATTCTTTGTTTTCACGGATGTCAGTGGTACGTACAAATGCCGTTGAGACAAAAACCACCCTTCTCTTACTTCGGGTGCGAAATGTGATTTCAAAAAAGACACACAAGAATGAATTGGTTGCAGAGGAGATGGTTCTTTGGGGATACCAGGGATCTCCGGATGATAAGCAGTTTCTTTCACACGATACGGTGAACAAACTGCTTGAACACACTCAAGCTACTGCGAATATGAGTCGACAGGAAATGAAACATTTCGCGGAGGAAGAGCTCAAAGATTTTAAACAGCAAGTTGTGGAGCAAACACTGAAAGACCTGACTGCCAAACGGACTCAGAAATTGATTGAAGCCCACGACAAATACCATGATGCGGTAGGTGGAGGGAGGTACACCGGGGTTGAACCTGTATTGCCACCTGATGTAATGGGAATGTACATTTTGCTACCTGCTTAAACGATTTTAGAACAGACAAGAATCTATAATGGATATTTTTTCAAGCATTACAATTGAAGGCCAAATTATTAGCGCTGAGGTTCTCTCCAATCTGAAGCAGGAAGGTACGGCTTATCAGAAACCGGAAGACTTTGGGTTTACAGAGAATCAAAAACTGAGAGACGAAATTCAATTTGCCTACAGTCAGGCCCGGAAGCAGTGGAGTATTTTTAAAGATCAGGCTGAACGTCTTTCACAAGATGAAACGGGAACCTCGGAAACCCGAAGATATTGGATTTTACCACTGCTTGGGTATTTAGGATACAACCCGGAGCATAGTACTGCCGAGATTGTAAATAATCGATCGTATGCGATTAGCCATCGGGACAATGACCGACACGCATTTCCCATTCATATTATGGGTATCCACGATAACATTGATAAAAAGAGAGATACCGGTGGACCTCGTTTATCTCCGCATGGACTTGTTCAGGAATACCTAAACATGACCGAACATCTGTTTGGGTTGGTTAGTAACGGTTATAAGCTGCGACTACTTCGAGATTCAAGTCGGTTTTCCAGGCTCTCTTTTGTGGAGTTTGATCTACAGGCCATGATGGAGGATGAACTCTACTCCGATTTTGCGGTGATGTATCGCCTGATTCATTCTAGCCGTATGCCGGTTAAGTCTGAGGATAGCGCGGATTCTATTATTGAGCATTATCATCAGGATGCTATTGAAAGCGGAGCTCGAATTCGCGAAAAACTTCGAGTCAAGGTTGAGCAAACCCTGCAAATGTTGGGGAATGGATTTTTGAATCATCCCGCCAATCAATCATTACGTCAGGAATTTCTCGATGTGGGCATGGATGCTTCCGGTTACTACGGTAAGCTCCTCAAAATTATTTACCGTTTCCTGTTTTTGATGGTTATTGAAGAACGTAAGCTGGTATTTCCGAAAAAAGAGGATATAAAGGGAGAATGGAATGAAGAACAGCTGAAAGAGTATCGGGAGATCTACGAGAAATACTACAGCATTCACCATCTAAGAAACCTCGCGGAAAAGCGCCATCAGTTGGATCCAGATTCAGAGGATCTTTGGGAGCAGCTAAAGAAAACCTTTCAACTTTTCGAAAAGGAAAGCATGGGTTCCCGTTTGGGTATTCAGGCGTTAAATGGGGATCTGTTTAGTGTTAAAGCACTAGATCCGCTGGACGAGTGCAGTTTAAAAAACGATGTACTGCTTAGAGCGCTGGATGCTATCGCCCGATTTGAGAACGAAAACGGACAGATGACCCGCGTGAATTATGGAGCGCTGGACGTGGAAGAGTTCGGATCGGTATATGAGTCGCTGCTGGACCATGAACCGATTGTGGACCGAGGTGCGACTGCAGAACATGAAACGGAATGGGGCTTCCGATTCTCTGAAGGTACGGAGCGGAAAACGACCGGTTCTTATTACACCCGGCCGGAATTGGTACAGGAACTGGTGAAGTCAGCGCTGGAGCCGGTTATCGAAGAACGCCTTGAAAAAGCAGAAACCGATGAAGAAAAAGTACGGGAACTGATATCGCTGAAAGTTTGCGATCCTGCAGCGGGCTCCGGTCACTTTTTACTTGCTGCGGCCCGAAAGATCTCCGATCACCTGGTGGTAGCACGATATGGAGAAGATTATTCGCTCATGGAACAGCGCTTGGCAATGCGGGAAGTAGTCAAGCACTGTATTTATGGGGTGGACTTGAATCCAATGGCCGTTGAACTTTGTAAAGTGGCGCTTTGGTTGGAAAGCTATTCAGTAGGACTCCCTCTTACCTTCCTTGATCACCATGTAAAAAATGGGAACAGTTTGGTTGGAGTTGATGACCTGAAACACTTGAATGATGGAATCCCGGATGGAGCGTTTAAAGAAGTGCTGGGAGATGTGAAGAAAGTAGCTCAAAAACTGAAAAAGCGGAATAAGAAGGAACGGGAAAAAGGAAAACAAACTGAATTACAAGCCTCCACTGGCTCTGAAGAAATTGCACTGGAGAAATTTGCTGATCGATTGGACGAAATTGATGCCATGCCGGAACGTTCGGTGGAAGAAACAACCCGAAAAAAACTGGCGTACCAGAGTTTTAAACAGAGCCGGGAATTTCAGCAAGCAGTTACAGCCGCCAATATCTGGACGGGAGCGTTTTTTATTGAGAAAACGGAAGAACATGTAGATAAAAAATTGATTGCCACCTCGTCGGGTTTGCACTCCTACATTGCGAATCCTAAGGGATCTTATCCTCCAATGACGGCCAAAATGGATGCTCTTGCCGTGGATCAAAAATTCTTCCACTGGCCGCTGGAATATCCTGAAGTATTTACCAAAGGTGGATTTGACGTAGTATTAGGAAACCCACCCTGGGAGAATGTTCAACCTGAAGAGACGAAGTTTTTTGCTGCAAAAAAACCTGAATTGGCCAATCTGCCAGGATCTAAACGAAAGAAAGCAATAAAGAAGCTTAAGCAAGAGAAGGACCCAGTTTATTTTCAGTGGCAAAAGCACAAACAGGATATTAAAAGAGTAGTACAATTCACTAAAGAGGCAGGGAGAAACGACTTAACTGCGAAAGGGAAAATCAATACATATCGACTATTCAGTGATCTCAACAGAGATTTACTAAATAATAAGGGTCGAACTGGAATGATTGTCCCAACTGGTATTGCAACAGATAATACCTCAAAGTATTTCTTCGGAGATGTAGTTGAACAGAAAGCGATTTTAAGCCTGTTTGATTTTGAGAATCGAGAAAAGCTTTTTGAAGATGTAGATTCACGTCAAAAATTTTGCCTATTAACATTAGGCGGTACGGATTATAAAAACCGCGAGGTTGAAGCTGATTTTGCCTTCTTTTTAACCCATCCTAATCAGTTAGATGATGATATTCGCCGTTTTAAGCTTACGCCTGAAGATTTAGAGCGAATTAATCCGAATACCAAAACCACCCCAATATTTAGAACCCAGCCCGATGCGGAAATTACACGGAAAATCTATAGAAATTTTCCAGTATTAATCAGACATACATTTGATAAAAAGGGAAATAAGAATGGAGAGATAAATTCTTGGGGGGTGAATTTCCGACAAGGGTTATTTAATATGACATCAGATAGCAATCTGTTTTTTGATGAAGATGGGCCTGAGCGTTTACCCCTATATGAAGCCAAGTTTATTTGGCACTACGATCACCGCTTTGCCACCTTTGATGAACAAGGGGAAAATACACGAGATGTAACCCTTGAAGAAAAACAGAACCCAGACTACAAAATAACCCCCCGCTACTGGGTCGATGAAAAAGAAGTGTGGGTACGGCTAACTAAAGTTCCCAAAGATGTAGCTGAAGCATGGAAGTCCGGGGATGAAGAGACTATGGAAACGGCAGTCGCATGGTGGATTTGGGATGAAGAATACGACGGAATACCTGCTACAGAGTGGCTGGAAAAACTGGACTTGAACAATAAGAAATACCTTCCGGAATCTAATACAGATAAACGGAATGCCCGGAAAATGAGCAAGGAGTTTAAACTTTCCGATGAAGACTTAAATTTATTACTTAATGAAGGAATTAACGAAGGGCTTCGCGACCTCATCAAAACAAATATGCCAAAATGGTTAGTTGGGTTTCGGGATATCACGAATGCGACAAATGAAAGAACTGCGGTTAATTCAATTTTCCCGGTTAGTGGTGTTGGGAATAATTTACCTGTTATGATAACAGAGAGTAGCTATAACTATTTACTCAATGCAAATGTCTCTTCAATTATTTTTGATTTTGTAGCTCGCCATAAAGTAGGTGGTACTCACATGAACTTTTTCATTATTGAACAACTACCTGCGTTATCAGAAAATAACTATACTAATCAGGACAGAGAATTTATAAAACAAAGAGTTATTGAACTTACATATACATCTCACGATCTAAAACCATTTGTTGAATCATTAGGCTTCATGGGTGAACCCTTCACTTGGGATGAAGACCGCCGGGCGCTTCTCAAAACCGAACTTGATGCCTACTATGCCAAACTCTACGGCCTAAACCGTGAAGAACTGCTCTACATCTTAGACCCCGAAGCCGTGTACGGCGAAGACTTCCCCGGCGAAACCTTCCGTGGCCTCAAAAAGAAAGAAATGAAGAAGCATGGGGAGTACCGAACAAAACGGTTGGTTTTAGAGGCTTGGGATCGGTTAGAGAAAGGGGAACCGATGATGTCAGAAGAGAAAGAACAACCAATTGGAACAGATTTAGTACATTCAGAAAAAGGAAAAGATATGCTACCGTTTGGAGTAGATACAGGGATTTACACTGTCAGAGACACTATGAATGTGATCAATAGTGTTGTTGAAAAAGAATCAGCCAGAGTTAATTATGGTAAAGTACGCCGTTGGTTCAAAGAGCTTGCAGATATTAATTATCAGGGCATCGATTTAGCTGCAAAAGATGACATTGATAATTTGAGAATAAGTTTTCACGGGCTAATTGAATTGTATGTAATAGGAATACTTAGAGATGCAGGTTTTGTATTGAACAAAATTATGACAGCACGGGAAAGTCTTGCAGAAAAAACAGGGAAGATCTATCCTTTTGCCACCAACAATGTTCGAGATAATCTAAAAGTTGCTGGCCGATCAATTATTTTCACTTTGCCAAATGGTGATAAGATTTCTCTTGATGGCACATCACAACTAAATCTTGACTTAATAAAAGAGTTCTTTAGAGATATTAAGTTTGATACAGATGGAATTGCACGTCGAATTATACCGGAAAAAGGAAACAATGAGATTGTTATAGATCCGGTTCTGTGCGGTGGTAAACCCGCAGTAGAATCGGTCAAATTAGAAGTAGAGACCATTCAGGCTTTCTTAGAGAGCGGGGAATCGAAAGAAGTAATCATGGATCAATATGGTCTCACAGAATCCGCACTGGATGCAGTATTAAAATTCACCAACTAAAATGATATGCTCTTCTATTTTGATACAAGCTATCCGCCTAAACTTGTCGAGTGTATTGAGCTCCTATATACAAATTCCGGGGCACCTGATATTGAGATTGTCAGAGGGGATCAAAACAAACTAATGCAAAACATTGACCGTTCTGTTGTCTTTTTATTTGAGCACAAAAAAAGAGGGGTTTCTCTAACAACAAAGCACCATGCAGAGAAAGGATGCAAAGTTTTTGCCTTTAAAAGAAAAGAGAATGTTCAATTTAATTTTTTCAGCTTCTCACTAACCATTCTTTCGGCCTGGAATAATATCCTCAAGGAAGTAGAAACAGCTAACGGCCCATTTGTTTGCACCATTTATAATGGGAGCCAGAGAGTGAATCGGAATAAAATCTAAACCTATTAATATGGCTGAATACACGTTTTTATTGGGTTCGGGAGTATCGTTAGAATCAGGGGTTTCAGGGGTTAAACAAATCACTGAATCTATATTTTCAGAAAATTATTTTTTGCATACAGATCAATCTATCATTAGAGGAAAACACCCTGCAGAACCGTTAAGAGAATATTATGACCTCTCTTATGTCCAGAAATTTTTAGAATTCCTCAAAGAAAAAAATGACAAATATTTGAGTGAACGGCTTGGTGATCAATACCAATCAAATTTTGAAGACCTATACGACTTAGCTCTACAAATTCGTCAGGAAGCAGGTATTTTTCGAGATAATGCGGCAATTAAACCTTTCTACGAACTCATAGAAGAAGAAACTTTAGAATTGAGGGACAGAAAACCTGAATTTGATGAGCCGATTGACATACAAACTTTGTCACAAAAAGCTCTCGACCTCATAGAAACTGTTGTTAAATATGGATTGAATACTGACAAAATTATGGGATTAGATGTCATTTCTAAATTGGTAGAATCGAATAATCAGTTAGAGATATTTACACTAAATCACGATTTGCTAATCGAAAATTTATGTACCCAAAAAGGATATAATTTTTCTGATGGTTTTTCTGGATTAGATGGTGAAGTACGTTGGTACAATCCAACAGAATGGGATAAAGATCTGGATGTCAATATTTATAAACTGCATGGCTCAAGAAACTGGTCGTTAGTTCGACATCCGAAAAAAGGTCAAGCATTTGCTATGCTTACTGGCCCTGACAAATGGCACAACAAAGATGAGAATGACAATCTGATTGAACTCTTAATTGATAAAGGATGGATTCTTACCGGGCAACGGAAATCAGAGAGTTACTACTCAGGTATCCATGGTGAGGTTCATTACAGGTTTTCATATCATCTCAGATCGTGTAATAATTTGATAGTGTCAGGTTATGGCTGGAATGATATTCAAATTAATTGGAAGATATTTGATTGGCTTGATCATAATAGCAATGCTAAACTCATAATTATCCATAAAGATCCAAAAGAAATGGCAAAACAGTCCAGATTCTTGCAGTATTTAGATATCGAGCGACGACAGAAAATTGGGAAGATAATTTTAATAAAAAAATGGTTCCAAGAAGTCGAATATAATGATATTGATACCTATTCGACTTCTAAAACTAACTCTAAATAAGAGCTTATGGTTTCTGACTTATTATATACCGAAATAATAATTCATTTTCTATTTGTACTTCAAATAAAATAAAATCCAATTATGGAGACTACATCTACCCTTTTAACCAAAATAGAAAACAAAGAAATAGTACTACCTGAGTTCCAGAGAGAATTTACCTGGAAACGAAAACAGACGCTGGAACTTGTTGATTCATTACTAAAAGAGTACCCGATTGGATCGCTGCTTCTATGGAAAACAAAGGAAGTCCCGGCACTAAAAAATATGCCAAACTTTGAACCGGATGGACGTGTGGAAGTCCTCCTGGACGGGCAACAAAGACTTACTGCTTTATATCTTCTAATCAAGGGAATGATCCCACCATACTACTCTGACAAAGATATTGATGATAGAAAAGATCCAAGAAATTTGTACTTCAACCTGGAAACAAGAGCCCTTGGGTACTATAAAGCCATGGAAATGGGGAATAACCCAAGATGGGTTAGTGTAAATGATTGTTTTTCTGGTAATAAAATTAATTTAAAAGAGATTGCAACTGATATTGCAGATGAGGAAGATAGATTTGAGGTTTATGATCAATTAAATGAAAACTTTGGAGATTTAGTCTCACTAAATCAAAAAAATCATTCTTTGATCTATGTAAAAGAAGATTCAAACCTCAAGCACGCCTTAACTGTATTTGACCGGGTCAACAGTAACGGAACTCCGCTTGGTGAAGCAGATATTGCATTGGCCCATATGTGCAGCCACTGGGCTGATACCCGAAGAGTATTTAAGAAGAAATTAAAAGAGCTGGACGCACATGGGTTTTCTTTTGATCTGACCTTTCTGATTCGATCAATGAATGCGGTAATCAATGGTAGAGCGGAGTATAAAATTCTCCACGATAACACTGAAGAGGAGCTGAAATCCGGCTGGAAAGCCTTAAATGTGTTGTTAGACTATCTGATCAATGTACTTAGAGATCGGGCTTATATTTATAGCACGGATGACTTAAGGACATATAATGTGTTAATTCCCATGATTGGATACCTGGCTCAAAATGAGTTGAAGTTTCAGGATGACAGGAATTTACGAAAGTTATTGTACTGGATGTATGCAGCCCTCTACCAATCAAGGTACAGCGGAAGTGTGGATCAAAAATTGGAAAAAGATCTTGGCTGCCTGAGTTCTGATACACCATTGGATGATTTAATAGCTATACTCAAAGAAGATCAGGGAGACCCGAAAGTAAATCCGCAAAATTTAGATGCACGAGGAGTTGGCCATCCGTTCTATAACATGAGTTGTATTCTTATACGGTCGAAAGGAGGTGTTGATTGGTCCAACGGATTAAGCCTTTCAAAACCGATCGGTCAGAAGTACAGCATTGAACGTCACCACATCTTTCCATGGTCTATACTCACAACTGAGGGCGGATATGATCCAGGAAAAAATCTGATGGATAATAAGCGCGTAAATGAAATTGCTAACCGTGTTCCTCTTACAAAGA
>LFIK01005625.1_pt1 | contig 10043 bp, 13 predicted proteins | sample 643401 | NCBI WGS metagenome assembly LFIK01 (sample SAMN03777447, study PRJNA286221) | soda lake metagenome | biome: soda lake; feature: Kulunda steppe; material: water; isolation source: sample T5-Br brine of Lake Tanatar-5 | place: Russia: Kulunda steppe | collected 2010-07
CCACCCCACCCCACCCCACCGCGCCCCACCTGCGTCCACGCAAAGATCCAGGGGATGGCGCGCAGGGTCTCGATGCCCCCCTGCGTCCCGCGCTTGGCGGGGCGGCTGCCAATGTTCAGGCGCCCCAGCTCGCTGCGTGCGCGCGGGCGTGGGTGTTGGGCGAGCGGGGAGCTGTGAGGGACTGAGGGGCAAGGGGCGAGGGTGATGCAGGCGGGTCGGGCAAGTGGGAGGAAGGGGCACTGGGCTGCATCCCAAGCTGACCCTGCACGCTGTGAGTGCAGCCGTTTGATGCACGTGCGGCGAGGCATAGAGCAGTTGCTGCATGCCTCCCCCCCCCCTGTTTACCTCACGGGGGTGGCCTTGTAAAAGTACTCCACGAACTGGGGCCGCCTGTTCCGGGCAGGCAGGGCGGGTGCGGGATTGTTGCAGGCGGTTGCTGCCGCTGCACTTCGTGCAGCTAGAGACAATCACCAGGGGGGCAGACTAAGGGGGTTGAGGGGGGCAGAATAAGGGGACTGAGGGGGGCAGCCCAAGGGGTGTTCAGAGTGTGTGGAGTGCGTTACGCGCCTTTTATTCCGCACCAGGTCACAGGGACACGCACCGGCCCGGCATGGGCGCATGGGGCCCCTGTGAACCAGACATTTCACATGCAAACACCGAGAGGGCATAGCAGCATGGGGGCTGGCATGCTCGAGCTGCCTGCTGGGCTCCAAAGCGCAAGGGGCTGGCCACTCACTTGAACACGATTTCGCGGTACTCCTTGCAGGACACGGCGGTCAGCTCCTTCATCATGTCACGCCACTCCTGTGCAGGGAAGCAAGGGCAGCAGGCTGTTGGTGTGTGCTGCCAGTGAGGTGAGGGCAAGCAGCACTCCCAGCAAGGGCAAGCAGCGCTCCCAGGGGAGCTCACAAGGGTGGACACAAACGCAGCGGCCGGCTGCACAGAGGAGCCACCAAGCACTCGTGTCAAGAGGCGACAGCGATCGCAGCAGGGACACCGCGTGGGCGCACCTGCTCTGGTGCTGGGGGTGGGTCCAAGCAGGCCTCCAGCACGGCGCTGGTGTACAGGTCGAGCGAGCGGAAGCACACCTGCGTGTGCGTGTGTGTGTGCGGTCATGTGCGCGTGTGTGTCCGCGTGCACTACATGTGCTATGGTGCAGCTTCTCCTGCTCCTGCTCCTGCTCCTGCTCCTGCTGCAGCTCCTGCTCCTGCTCCTCCTCCAGCTCTTGCTCCTGCTCCTGCTCTTGCTCCTGCCCCTGCCGTTGCAGTCCCCGCTCCAGACCCTGCCCATGCCACGCACCTCGCGCTCCCCAAACTGCTGCTCAATGATCTCGCCCTGGACAGTGACGCGCAGCGTGCCCTGCAATGAAGGAATCCCGCGCATTCGACGAATGTTTGAACTATGGTGAGCAAACCAAGCTGCACAGGCGTCGCACAACCACCCGTGCTTAAGTGGCAGTGCAGAGCACATGGCGCCAGGGTCACCATGCCAAGCCAAGGAGCCAAGGAGCATCAGCTTGGGCCCCCAGCTGCACCAGCCAGCCAGCCAGCATGCACGCACAGCAGCCCAGGCGCACACACTTTCACACACACACACGCACACACGCACGCACACACACACACACCTGGATGGTGCCCGCCGGTTGGCTGCGGATGGCCAGGTGGGTGGGGCCCCCCCCACGCCCCACGGTGCCGCCGCGGCCGTGGAACAGCACCAGCTTGATGGCGTGCTCTTTCGCGATGGCCACCTGCGTCATGCAGGGCCAGGGCACAGAGTCAAGGACCGGCGCGCCAGCGTGGCTCTTCACTGCAGCACCCCGCGCACACAGCAGGCAGAGCAGCCATGCTGCTCCCGCGCGGGGTACAAGCACCCTGCCCACTGTTTATCCGAGCTGCGTGGCCCTTTCCCCCTCACGCCAGCCAGCCAGCCAGATCACCCACCAGCTGCTCTTGCGCCTCGTACAGGCCCCAGGCTGCCGCCAGCCGCCCTGCGTCCTTGCCACTGTCACTGTAGCCTGTTGGGTGGGTGGGTGGGCATGGGAACCAGGCGGGTGCGCATGAGAGGGCGGCTGCCGCGGTCTCAGCACGCTGGGCGAAGGGTGCCAGTGAGAGGTAGGACAGGTTGTGCAGAGGCAGGGTGCACGAGCATGTGTGCGAGGGGGGTGAGAGACAAGGGACGGTGGCGGGGGCGACCAGGATGCGTGAGGGTTGCGCTGCAACAGCTGCACTTGCGTGGCACGCATGCGCCGGGAGGCTGCGCAGGGCTGTGGGGCCTGGTCACCATAAGAACAGAGCGTCAAGGGGGCAGGAGGGCAGGGCTGCAGGGCAGGGCAGGGAAGGGGCAGGGATGGCGGAGGGCAGGGAGGGCACAGGAGCAGCTCGCACCGATCATGCACTCCTGCACGCCGTTGATGTGGTCCTTGTACCACTCGTTCTCGAACAGCATGCGCAGCTGGGTGGGCGCATTGTTGAGGTCGTCCAGCGTCTCGAACAGGGGCACCTGCGCGCGGTCGTGCGTGCAGGCCGGTGCGTCACGCCGCGCGCCTGCAACTCACCGGCAGCAGTCACACACACGCACCCGACTCAACTCGGACCACCAGTGCGCTGCACTCAAGCAGGCAAGCAGTCCAAGCGCTAGGAGGGGGACCGCACCCAGCACCCACCACGCGCAGGATCTCTCGCACGCCGCACTCGCGCTGCAGCAGCACCACCGCCAGCACGTCGGACGCGGTCTTGGCCATGCTGATCACGTACGCGCCCAGCGAGTCGGTGGGCAGCTCAGCCAGCACCCTGCGGGGCGTTGGGAGGGGGGGAGGGCGCAGGGTGAGCACGGGTCCATTGGGCAGGTGGGGGCGTTGAGCAGGGGCCACGCATGCCACGTCAGGCCACCAGGGGGCCCAGCCAGCAGGCCCCAGGCCCCCTGACTGCCTGGCGCAGCAGGCCCCAAGGCCACCTGACTGCCTGACGCAGCAGGCCCCAGGCCCCAGGCACATGCGAGTGTGTGCGCGCAGCGGAGGCAGGCTCCATGCCGGGGCCATGGCGGGCCGCAGTGGCGCGCACGCCAGCAGCAGCCTACCTGAAGGTGTTGAGCACCTCCTGCACGTCGGGCGTGGTCTCCATGCAGGGGGGCAGCAGTGGGCGCTTGCCCCTGAGCTCGGAGAGCAGGAAGGCCTGGCGCTCATTCTGCGGGTGGGGCAGAGGAGAGGGGGGGGGTGTGAAGCAGAGGGGGCGACGGGCGTTTCAGGGGGGCACTGGAACAGCAGGCAATGCAGCGGCTGCGGGCGCCTGGCGGGAGCGGGCGCCTGCCGTTGCATGCAGTGAGCCGCCAGTCACCAGCCTGTCGACCCATCACACGCCCCGTGGGGCCCAGGCCCAGTTGATGCTGATGGCATAACAGGCGTGCCTCCGCTTGTTATGAGTGCTGCGCGAGCGCAAGCGCGCATTCAGAGCAGCGCTGCTTGCATGGTGCACGCAAGGGGGGCAGGCAGCGCACTGCTTGCATGGTGCACGGGTGGTAGCCTCCACTAGCCCAGCCCACCCATGCGTGCGCCCCACCCAGCAGCGCCACCCAGCCGCAGCAGCCCCCCCCCACCTCGTTCCACTCCAGGTAGGAGCCCAGGCCCAGGTAGCGCGTGATGGTGTCCATGACCTCCGCGTGGCGGCTGCTCTCCTGCCTGATGTCCATGCGCATCATGCTCAGCCCAAATGTGGTGACCTGCGGGGGAGGGAGGGGGGGAGGGGAGGGGTAGGGGTGCGGGGCTTTGTGGGAGGGCAAAGGGCTGGGAGGGGGGGATGCAAGGGCTTTGCAAAGGACAAGGGACACAGCCGCAGCCCAAGAGTGGCACAGGGCACCCCTCTGCGTGGGGGTAAGCTCTGACAGCAGGGGAGCAGCTGGGCGGCGTTGCATGCATGCGCGGATGGCTCCGGCCGCAGCAGGGGCTCTAGCAGATGGGCTGAAGCGCTGAGTGCGTGGGGTGCTAACTGAGGCCTGCAGGCAGGGCCCACCACACCCACACCTGGCTCAGCATCGCACCACCGGTGTGCCCCTCCACTCACCTGGCGGATCAGGTCCAGCAGGCGCGCATTGGCCACGCTCTCGTCCTGGGTCTGGTGCAGCGAGTCATACCTGTTGTGGCAGGGTGCGCGCGCGTGCAAGTGTGTGTGTGTGTGAGTGTGTGTGTGTGTGTGTGTGTGTGTGTGTGTGTGTGCGTGTGTGCGCGTGCGGACATGCGACGCAAGCACTCGTTGCAACCATGTGCCCCTGCCACACGGGGCGCGGCACTCACATCATCTTCAGCGGCTCGTACAGCTCCTCAATGTCGGTGAAGGCGCCGTGCTCCAGCAGGGAGGCGCGCACGTTGGCGCCCGGGTGCACGAGGCACTGGTGCAGCACCTGCAGGCGGGCATGCGCGTGCGCGTGTGCCATGTACCCCATGGCGTGCGTGTGCATGAGGGCACCTGGGCCGTCTGCTGCGTGCGCACCTTGCGCTGAGCAAAGCACGCACCCCTCGAGGGCTCCACACCGCGCAAGGCGCGCGCCACACACCACACACGCCAGCACTGCGCGCGCCGCCCGTACACCTGGCACACGCACTGGTACTAACACAGGCCACTGCGCGCACAGCCCCGCCCGCCCACCTCGCGCGTGCGGTACAGGCGGTCGCGCATGTGGGACAGCACGACGCGGAAGGGCTCGGTCATGGGGATGGGGCCCTGCGCGGTGGGGTGGAGGGTGGAGGGAGGGCGGCTCAGGAGGGGCGCTGGGCAGCGCGCGCACCCCAAGGGCGCGCTCAGAATCACCCCATGTATGATGCTCATGTGCACTCTGCCACAGCAGGACACAGGTGCGGCGAGGCCCAGGGGCAGGGCGAATGGCGGACGGCGGGTCACACCACTTGCTGGCACGCACCCAGAAGTTGGCGTAGTTGCGCTTCTTGCGCATCTCGCTCACGCGCTCCACGTCGCGCTCCTCGTTGGCGCCCACCTTCATGGCGTACTCCTTCAAGGTGGAGGGGGCACGTGTGTGTGTGCGCGCATGAATGTGCGTGCGTGTGTGTGCGTGCGTGCGTGAATGTACATGCGTGTGTGTGTGCGCGCATGCGTGCGTGTGTGCATGCATGTATGTATGTGCATGCATGTGCGTGTGCGTGCGTGTGTTCCAGAGTGTGTCTGTTTTTGCGCGCATGACTTGACTGCGCCAAAAAGGGGGAAAATGATGGCACAGGGTTGAGGGGGGCGGGGCATTGGCGGCGCACGCACAGCTCAGCCTCACTTCTGGCATGACGCCTGCACAGCAGCTGTTCTCAACCCTCACACCTTGCAGCTGCACTCAACCTCACACCTTAAACTCTGGGGAGCACCGCCACACGCTCAGGTCGAACATGAGGTGCTCAATTGCCTGCGCAGCAGTGGAGGGCAGGGGTGCTTAAGTCTGCTAACGTTGAAGCAGGCGAGTGAGGCGAGCGAGGCGAGTGAGGCGAGCGAGGCGAGCGAGGCAGAGGACTACAAATGGGGCGCAACTCTGACTGACCATGCTGTTCAGCATGGTGGGCTGGCACAGGGCCATGTGCTGCAGCAGCGGGCGCAGCACCTGGAAGTAGGAGTTCACGGCCTCCAGGCGCGCCACGATGCACACGTCGCGCGTGACGACCGAGGTCACGTTGGGGTTGCCGTCGCGGTCGCCGCCCATCCAGCTGCCAAACTTGAACAGCGTGTGCGTGAGCGGCAGGCGGGGCTGGCCCTGTGTGGCGCGTGATGCACGGGGGGGGGAGCAGGGTTGGAGGAGACAGGGGGAGCATGGGGGCGTTGGGGTGCGCCCGTGCGGTGCGTTGGCGCAGGGCGTGGAGCAAGGAGAGGGAGGAGCACTGGGCGCACAAAGCACAGCCTGCGCACGGCACCCCACGTGCATGCCCTCCCCCACCCCCCTTCCCCCCTTTCACCCACCAGGTTGGCCAGCGCTGTGTCGATGCGGCGATGAAACACGGGGACCATGTCGAAGATGACGGAGCTCACGTAGTTCATGCCGCTGCGCATCTCGTCCTGCGTGCGCGTGCGTGTGGGCGAGCCCGCGCGCGTGTGCGTGTGTGTGAGGCGCCATGCCGACAGGGGTGCACGTGGCTGGTATGCATGGGAGCAAGTGAGCCTTCGCGGAATGTTAAAGACTGACCAAAGTGCAAGCGCGTGCGCGCGCGGCTTGCTGGGCATGCTTGCAGTGATACACGCACCCTCCCACCCTTCCATGCACACACACCTCACACACACAACACAGGTCCACGAGCGCGCATGTGCCACACCCTCAGTGGCAGCACCAGCTCAGTGGCAGCACCAGCTCACCTGGGGCGTGGGCTTCTGGCGCCGGATCTCATCCGTGCGCCACGCCGACTCCACATAGCTCTTGATGCTCTCCATGGCCTCAATCTGGGGGCACAGGTGGGGTTGCGCGCGTGAGAAACATCATGACACCGCCTCTGATCACATGCAGGCTTGAAGTGCTTGCCCAAGGCCGCCCACGTCACGTCAGACGAGGCCATGATGGTTCGGCCACGACACATTCCCACCCCTCCTTTGGGCACACAGGGCGGCAGCGTGCACTGGCTTCTTGAACCCCCCACACAAGCAATCCCCCCAACGCACGCAGCCGCACCTTCTCGTAGGGGCTCATGCGCTTGTTGTGCAGGTTGTCCAGCTCCATGCGCACGTGCGCGTACTTCTTGATCAGGCTGGCGCGCAGCGCCTGCGTCGGGTGCGCTGTGAGCACCAGCTCCACCTGCTGCGTGCACAGGTGCTGTGGACGCGGCACGGGGGAGGAGGGGCAGGGGCGTGAGCGCGTGGGGATGCGGGGGAGCATGGTAACACCAGCCCTGCTTCAGCGTGGAGGTCAGAGTGCGTTGGGTAGCACTGTGTGCGGTGGGAGAAGCAGGGATGCGCGGGCGAGGGGTTGTGCAGAACACACACACACACACGCGCGCGCGCGCGCACGCACGCACGCACGCATGCACGCACACACGCACACACGCACGCGCGCATGCACGCATGCGCGCACGCATGCACGCACGCACGCACACACACGCTGACGGAGGGTGGCCTGGGTGACAGGTGGCCTAAAGCTCCAGCGGCATGCTGTGCCTGCATGCTGTGCCTGCCCTCGCCCCCCCCCCCGTGTGCCGCCTGCTCTCACCTCATACACCTGTTGCGGCGTGTAGCCGTTCACGCCCGTCAACTTGAGCAGCGACTTGTTGGTGGTGCGCACGGGGTTCTCCACCTGGGGAGCGCGGGGTGCGGTGGGCAGCCATGGGGGTCGCGTAACGCCTGCTGCAACGCCTGCAACCCCCAAAAAGGCAGGGCGAGGCCAGGGCACTTGGCTTGGTTGCCCCTCACCTCGCCCAGGCGTACGGCGCGCTCGGTCTGGCTGGAGTTTACCTCCTCCGTCAGGTTGTGCAGGTTGAGCATGTGGGAGAAGGAGCTGGCCACCTGCAGGGGGGGGTTGCGGTGTGTTTGTGTGTGTGCGCGCTTCTTCTGTGCATGCGTGTGCGTGCGCAAAGTGTGTGGGGCACCAGGGCAATGTTTGGGGAGCATGCCTGTGCGAGTGCTCGCCCTCCAACGCTCTACTACCCCATGTGCGCGGCCCACCCCGCGCCGTGCCGTGTGCTGCCTCACCAGGATGGTCTCCTCTGGCTTCAGGCTGGACAGGTACTGCTCCAGCAGCTCGAAGTCCTTGTCCGTCTCGCTGCTGGTCCATGCCTGCCACCGGCGGGGTTGGTTGGGGTTTTGAGCGGGCGATGGTTTGCCCCCCTCCGCGGCATGATCTCCCATGATGGGGCTTGCTCAGTGGGGCAGGGCGTGTTGGTGATGGGCACGCCCCCCCCATTTCCGCAGGGCAGCCGCCATGGGCAGCTAGGGTGCAAGCGTGCGAGCTTACGGCCGCCAGCCCACGAGCTGCTGCAGCTCCCCGCTCACCGATGGCCTGCACCCTGGCTTGTGGGCAATGTGACCCCCACCACACGCCCGATGCGCCCCCCCCAACAGGCAGGGTGCAGGGGTGGGGCGCAGGGTCCTTTGGCGTGGCCTCCTCTCTCGCTCTCCCCCACCCGCCCACCTGCGCCAGCGCGTAGATGACGTCCACCTTCTTGGCCAGGCTGGGGTGGTGGTGGTTGAGCACCTGCGATGGCGATGGGGGGGTGCGTGCGGGCGGGCGGGCGCCCCTGAGCTCCGGACATGTGCTCGCGGGCGCGCGCGCTGGCTGGCCCTCCTCCGCACCTACCAGCCCAGCACGCACACAGTGACTCAAGCCGCCTGAGCTGCACCCCATCGGGCACACGGTGGGTGGCGATGAGGGGGGGTCGGCTGAAGGTAGCCCCTTCCCTACACCCACCTTGTAGAAGACCTGGCGCAGCAGGCTGTCGTCATCGCGCAGGCTGGTGGCAAAGGCCTGCGAGACCATCACAGTCGACATTTGGTTTGGAGTGAACACTTTTTTTGCTGGGGTTTTGCACAGGGTAGCACAGGGGGGCCTGCAGCAGCAGGGATGGGCGCGCCCTCCGCGCATGGCCAGAAAAACAAGGTGCGCGTCCGGTGGCGGCTTGGCGCACACCGCGTGCGGCAAGCCGCCGTGGTCGCACATCTGCTCTTGCGTGCATGCCAGCGGCTGCGCAAGCACGGTAGAACCAGCACTGCACAATTGATGCAGCAGTGCGCGCAGCAGCAGCAGCAGCACGGGCCGCCGCGACTCCATGCGTGCGTGCGTGCGTGCGTGCCGGCAGAGCAGCGAGCACCCAGCACACACACAGCCCACCTTGACACACGTACGCATGTGTGTGCAGGCCCACAAGGGCACCAAGGGCCTAAACGCGCGCGACAAGCACCGGCAGACGCGGGATGGGCCAGGCGGCGCGGCAGGCAGGGCGTCTGCAAAGGCGGCGTCAGGGGCGGGCGGCGCGGCGGGCGGCAAGCAGGAGCGCATGCTGGCCACCAAGCAGCAGAGGTGGGTGGCTGCGCGGCATGCTTTGCGCGCGCTTTGCGCGAATTGCACCAGGCACCTTAACCATGCCTTGCCCACAAAATTGCGGCAGGAGCGCAAAGCACCAGGAGCTGCTGGAGAAGAGGAGGCGCGCAATCAGTAGCCCGCTGGTCGTGGGCCTGCTGCCCCTGTCGCAGGTGAGGGGAATCATGCGCCTATGCCCCGCGCATCTGGGCGTCCAGCATGCGTGGCACTGGGTGCCTGAGTGCTTGGAGGCAGCCAGCCCGCTACCAGCTTGCCCCTCCCGATCCTTGCCCTCTCCCTGCTCTCCCACCTGGGTGGCCATCCGCCTGCCTGCCTCGCTGCCCCTGCTCAGCAGCCCCTCGGGTCCGTCCGCTCCACCGCCTGCAACCTGTGTGTGGGTGTGCGTGTGACACACCGGCTGCGACCTGTGTGGGTGTGCGTGTGACACACCGGCTGCGACCTGTGTGGGTGTGCGTGTGACACACCGGCTGCAGGACGTGGACGTGGCCCAGGTGTGGCGCGGGCTGCTGGCGGCGTGCGAGGCAGGCCCGCCCGCTGCCTCCGCCGGCCCTTCCCACCGCCCCAGCGAGGACGGCGAGGAGGGCGGGGATGATGAGGACATGGCGGACGCGGATGGCGCAGGTGGGGGTGTTGCTGAGGACGTGCTTGCGGCAGAAGGTGCACACCTCCTGCGGCGGTGAGGTTGGGGTCAAGCGGGCGCGCTAGGTCAGGTGGCGAGTGCCTGAGGCAAGGGTTGGCATGGCAAGACACGGCACAGCACAGCACAAGACAGCCCCATTCAACTCACGCACTGAGCATTTCCTGACGGCGAGCCTTCGTGAGCTCGTGGGGCACAGGCACAGGCACTGCGGAGCTCAGTGGAGCGCCCCACACAGGGCCGCAGGTGCTGTGCGCTGTGCGCTATTGCGCCCAGGTTGCAGCCGCCTCACCTGCCGCCCGCTCCTGCCCCAAGCCAGGAGGGGCGATGATGGTGCATGCTGCAAGCCGGGCCTCACTCCCTCTCCTCACCCGCCCGCCCAACTCCGCCCCCCCCCCCCCCCCCC
>LFIK01005565.1_pt1 | contig 10041 bp, 12 predicted proteins | sample 643401 | NCBI WGS metagenome assembly LFIK01 (sample SAMN03777447, study PRJNA286221) | soda lake metagenome | biome: soda lake; feature: Kulunda steppe; material: water; isolation source: sample T5-Br brine of Lake Tanatar-5 | place: Russia: Kulunda steppe | collected 2010-07
CAGCAGCAACAGCAATAGCAGCTGCAGCATCGGCAGCAGCAACTGCAGGGTGGCGATGCCTTGGCTGATGCCAGGCAGGGCTGCCGAGCTGGTCGGAGCTGCAGCAGTGTACCCGCAGGTGCCGCAAGCAGCAGCCCAGCCGTCAGAACCAAGTTCTGTGACTTGATGATAGAGGCTGTTGCAATAGGCGAGCGTTTGAGTGACTCAGCCCTAGCTTGATGACGAGCTTTCAATCGAGAGCAATCCGCCAGATGAGCACTTTGTATACAGCAAGAATTGCAAGACAATGGGACAGCCCCGTTGGTGTGTGAGCACGAGTCGAGAGGCTGGCAACCAAGGCAACCAAGCAGCGGCAAGCCCAGCAAGGCTTTGCATCGCCTGCACCCCTAACTCAGCCCCGCCTCCGCAGGGGTCCTAGTCTTCATCTCGTCCACAGCGTGCACCGCGTCCTGAAGCTCCAGCCAGATGGCCTGCGCGCATCAGGGTGCAGGGGGGTGCATGGCACAAGGGTGGCAACAAGGGAGGCACAGACGCGGTTCCTGTCGCAAGCATGGTGCGGCAGAACACAGCACACGACTCCCGCACAGCGCTAATGGCTGTACCACCCTGCAGCAGGAATTGCGCGATTCATTCACTCCTGCACGGAGCAATCCTCCCGTTATGCGGCCTCACCTTGTACACCATCCGCTGGCGCTTGACCGCGCTCTCGCCCTCGAAGAGCGGGCTCACCACGTCAATGGACACGTGTCGCCCGTCGCTGCGTAGCGTGCGTGTTCAAGGTCTACAGCTGAGCACCAGCATCTAGACAGGCGCGCGAAAGAGCGACAAGAACAACCAGCAAGCACCTTGCTTGCTCTCCGTGCTTCTTGCACGCACCCGTATGCGTCTGCAATCTTAACCTTGTCTGTCGCGAGGGCCTCGCCGATCTTTGCCGTCATGTCCGCAATCAAGGTGCTGCTGATCTGGCCAGCGGGCGCAGAGGCCATCTGCGTGGATGAGGCGTGAGAGGAGAGGGGTGGCTTGGCGGGGCAGAGCGGGCGAGGGAGGAGGAGGTATTGCAGGAGGTGAGGTTGCCACCTGTGCAGGGATGGCTGCTGCCGTGCGTGTGCGCGCGTGCGTGGGAAGCAGAGAGCGCAATGCGAGGGTACAACTCAGCAGAGCGAGCCGGACGAGGATCTTCCCCTCCCCCCCAAACAGACACAAGCAGCAGCACCTTGGCCCATACCCCTTTCACCACAACCACCGCAGCGCACCCACCGAGCTTGGCTCCCCGCCTGGGGGCCCAGATACAGGAATGGAGCGCACAGTGACCGCGCGGCGCCTGCATAAGGAGTACGGAGAGGTGCATGTGTGTGCTTGTGCTACTGCACTGGTGCTGTTGAGCCGCTGCTGCTCCAGGGCTGCGGTGAGGCCAGGCACCTCGGACGGACGCATGCAAAAGCCCACCAAGCTAAGCGAACCTGTGCGCTCCATGGCTGCTGCTGGTTGAGGGTGCTGGTGCTGCTGGTGCGGAGTGGGTGGGCGCGTGGTGCGGGCGGAGGAGGGCAGCAGCGCGTGGAGCAGGAGAGCACGCCGCGGGGGTTGTGGGCAGCTGTTGGAGCTGGGTGGCGCCGCCACGCACGCAGTGGTAGGCCATTGTGGGGAGGAAGGGCTGAGGTTGGGGTTAGAACGAACTGTGCAAGCTCAAAAGCAGCCATACGGTTCATTCCTTCGGGGGCGCGCACCACCAAGGGAGTCATGCAGCACGGCCAACTCAGCGCACGGCCTGCCTCACGGCCTGGCTGCGGCAGCAGCAGCAGCAGCCGCACCTCCGTGCCGCACCCCCAGCATGCAGTGCTGCCACCCCACTGGCTGGGCTGCAGCAGCAGCAGCGGCAGCAGTGCTTGCACTGCCAGCAGCAGCAGCACCGCCACAGCCACCAGCAATGCCGCACACCGCTTGCGGTCCGCGGGCGTGCTGACCGCGACCGCAGCCGTCGCAGCAGCGCCGCTAAGCAGCAGCAGCAGCAGCAGCAGCAGCAGCAGCAGTACTAGTAGCAGCAGCAACAGCAGCAGCAGCAACAGGAGCAGGGCCGCGCTCCTGCGCCTGACCAAGCCAGTGCTGATGGAGATGTTGGGTGACGAGGTGCGCTTGTGCGCGCACACACACGCACACATGCACGCACGCACGCACGCGCGCACACACACACACACACGCGCACACTCGCACGCACGCACACACACACACGCACACACACACGCACACACACGCACGCACACATGCGCGTGCGCGTGCGCACGCTCGCACGCACGCACGCATATTCATGACACCATTCACGCGTATGCATGCGCGCGCGGCCCCATGCAGGCCCGGCCCAGTCCTTGCCACAGCCGCAACCCCAGCCCCAGACTCAGCCGCAGCCGCAGCCGCAGCCACAGCTGCAGCAGCAGCAGCAGCAGCAGCATCAGTTTCGGAGCTTCGCAGCCACGCAGCCGCAGCCTGCCGCTAGTGCGAGCACGCTGTCTGGGGCGGGGCTGGCATCGCAAGCCATCGCCGCCCTGATGGGGGGCACACAGGAGGGCGAGAGTCGCGCAGGTGTGTGCATGTGTGTGTGGCTGTGTGTGGCTGTGTGGCTTTAGCTGTTTGTGGCTGTGGCTGTGGCTGTGTGTGCGTGTGTGTGCGTCAATGTGCGTATGTCAATGTGTATGTGAGTCAATGTGTGTGTCTGTGTGCGGCTGTGGCTGTGGCTGTGGCTGTGGCTGTATGTGCATGCATGCATGTGCGTGTGTGTCAACGTGTGCGTGTGTGGCTGTGTGTGGCTGTGGCTGTGTGCGCGCGCGCGCGTGTGTGTGTGTATGTGTGTGTGTGTGTGTGTGTGTGGCTATCTGTGTGTGTGTGTGTGTGTGTGTGTGCATGCGTGTGTGTATTGTATCTGGTTGGAGAGTGAAGAGGGGGGCCTGTGTGGGTTGAGCCGCCCTTGAGCTCTGCCCACACTCCTTCATGCGCCCCTATAGGCCAAGCAAGACCCAAGCCGCAGCCGCAGCCGCTGCTGCAGCAACAGCAGTGGCCGCCCCAAGCACACATGAGCAGGAGCATGGCCATGGACGCGTACACGGCGGCGGCGCGTCCCTACCCCATGGCCATGTCACAGTCCATGCAGCAGCAGCAGCAGCAGCAGCGCATGATCGTGCAGCAGCAGCAGCAGCAGCCGCCGCAGGGGAACGGGGTGCAGCAGCTGCTGGCAATCGGGCCTTCTATGGTCAGCAAGCGTATCCTGGTGCGTGTGGCTCAAGTGTCTGGAGGATGTATATGTGTGTGTGGTGTGGTTTGGTGTGTGTGTGTGCATGTGCATTTGCGTGTGCATGTGTTTGGATGTGTGCTTGTGTGTGTGTGTGTCCCTTGGTGCGCACGCTAGATGCACAGAGTTCAGATGAGGCTGGATGGTGCCGCAATGCTGCCTGGATCCAGAAATGCATTGCAGTGCGCCGGGCATGGGCGCACTGGCACAGGGCGCATTATCGTTGAGAGGCTCCCTCCCATCCCTGCACCATCCGTCGCCACATGACTGGCTCCCTCCCATCCCTGCACCATCCGTCGCCACATGACTGACTCCCTCCCATCCCTGCACCATCCGTCGCCACATGACTGGCTCCCTCCCATCCCCCTGCACCATCCGTCGCCACATGACTGGCTCCCTCCCATCCCTCTGCACCATCCGTCGCCACATGACTGGGCACTCGTGTGCACGCCGGGCATGCGCGCACACACACGCGCGCGCGCACTAACAAGCGCACACATAGACGCGCTTGCACACATAAACACACACACGCGCACACATTCGGCACTGCTGCAGGTCTACAAGTACCCGGGCATGAATGGCAGCCAATCCGGCTGGCAGTACGCGACCGTTGCAGGGGTGCAGAACGGGCTGCTGTCGGTGATGTACGGCCCTCACCAGCTGGAGCACCTGTCGCCGACCAACCACGGGGTCGTGGTGCGTCCCCCCCCGCAGGCTGCAGGCTCCGGCTGGTAGTGAGGTCCCGCCGCGGGCGCTGTAGGGAATGTGTGAACGCAGAGGAGGATGGAGGGTGCTTCGCAGCCCCTTGTCGGGCGTGGGTGCGTGGTTTGCTGCGGGTTTTGTTCGGCCTGTGGCTCGTGCCTGGGGGAGTGCCGACCGGGTATGCCTTGGGAGGATGTATGGGGGGATGGGCCTAGGCAGGGGGCTGGATTGTGCCATGCAGAGGGCAGTGTGCGCAGCTGCTGGGCTCTGGTGGGGGGAGGGGGAGGGGGGCATGTTGAGTGTGTGTCAAGCAAACGTGGTGTGCCCGGAGGTGGCTTCGTGCTTGCACTCAAGTCACATGAGATGCAAAGCGTGCACGCACGTGTGCACGCGCACGTGCGCATGTGTGATGCAGTGCCGTTGCTCTGTGTGTGTGTTCAGGTATCCGGGCAATTGCAACGGAACTGGTGGCATCAACAGTTGCCTATTTACAATTTAACATGTCACACAGACTTGACACTGACTGTGGTTATTTTTTACCAGCGGGCGGGGGTAGCTTTCTAGATGGCCACATGCTGCTGGAGAAGTTTTGCACAAGCTTCCGAGCCAAAGCCTCTGAATTCCGAGGTGCACTGCTGTTACCCAGCAAGGTCACAAGCCGGCTGCACTCAACTCCTGATAGCTGCATGGGGTTTGGTCCTCTGTGATCCGCAACACAAAGCATTGAACGCCCATTTTATTCAATTGTTTGCTTGCCATTCATAAATTGCTCAGTCGATTGCGACAATGCCACGATTTTCCAACACTGAGCCCTGCTTTCAGGGTCCTTCAATTTTGTAAGCCATGCGTTGCCCTTTGGCAAGATGCTTTTTGAACCAAAGGAAAGCCGGAAATCTGTGCAGACCTTGAAGGATGCTGAGCGTTTGCTCAATCACAGATGTTACGGCATAAATGGAATGTAATTACAGGATCCACGTGCTCACGGCTTCGCTGCGCTGATTTTGAGGCCAAACCCTGTGTTGATTGTAAAATGCTGTCACAACGGATCATTGCAGTGCCAGATTTGTGCTGCATTGTGACCCAGAGCTTGTTTAAGTTGGTTGGTGGAGTTTTTGTTCCCCTCATGGAAGGCTTGTTAGTTCCGTGTCATGTTCATGATACGAGTCTGCTTGGTGTGCAGCAATATCTCAGCATGACAGTGTGAAGAAAACGCGGGCAGCAGCAGCTGGAGTAAGAAGGAAGAGTACATCAGGGATGCCCCTGTGTAGGCGCGAATTAAAGGAGAGGCTTACAGCTGGTGCAAGCGCCGAGCAGAAAGCTGGGGCCAAGCATCAAATTGGGAAGAGGGTGTCAGTGATTGGCAGGGGGGCTCTGGAATGGGCCATGTGATCTCTACAAGATAAAGAAAAGAAAGACTATGTAGGCTTCAGCCTTCTACTTCTATTTATGACGTTTGTTGCAAATTGGATTGACTATCATATGATGACCACACTGTGTGACATGAAAGTCTACACTTACCGAAACTCAATTATTCAGCAAGCTGTCGACAAGGAGTGCTTAACACCAAGCTTACCGGGGGGGGCTCAGTATGATATTCAAGTTACAAGAAAGGGTCAACCACCAGCCTGGTCATCAGGCTGATTGGTTTGTTGCTGGTCTTTGCCAGCCAAAAAAGTAGTCCATAATATTATGTCCGAGATGATATGGCAGACTTTGTTGTGCCGTTGAGAAAGGATATCAAAGATTGTCTGACTAGGCAAGTAATGTAAAAAATAAGGGGCCTCCACAGAGAAGGACTGTCAGAAAGGGAACTAAGGGACGAGTACCTCTTTCTGAGAGAGCACACACACGAGTATTGACAATGAAGAAGAACATGCATCTCAATTTGAACAGCAGCACAGGTGCACTTATCACCGTCAGACATTTCCTGGCTCGGTTGAGGAGCGGCTGATGCGGCTGAGACACTCTCAGCCGCATTTCAGACGCACGCGGCTGATGCGGCTGATATCAGCCGCGGGTCTCCTGAAGGACATTCTGGACCCCTGCAAAGCTGAGCTTGTGTATACGTGTCACAGCCTTGCAATCCCTCAAAGGCATGCAGAATGTCCGAAGCCCCACGATGTTTTGGCCGGAGGCACCAGCTTGAGGTCTGCGTGAAGGGCCTGCTCACTTTTAGTAAGAATGGTGTCACACCAGATAAGTGCTGCAGCCAGAAGTGTGCTTTACTGTGTGTTCAGTTGGTTGGAGTTGGTTGGCTGAGTACTTGACCGGTTGGCAATACAGCCATCGCTGTATTTATGGCACTATTAAGAATAGAACTAACTACGTAGGCAGTGGAGCACTCCCTACATCAATTAAGGAAAAAGAGTCACCTAGGGCCTAAGCACTGTATGCCACTAAAGAAAACAAAAGAAGTCAGTAGGGATTAGGGGGATGACTAGCAATACCCCATTCTTGGTCTTGACGACATGCAGCAAAAGTTTTCTCAAGAGCGCGTCTGGTAGTTTATGCGCATAATGAACCGAATGAGCATGAAGCTTCTCAGCAAGCTTGGTGACTTTTTGAGGATCTAGTTCGTGATGTTTCAGAGGCTCTAAACTGTAAGGGCTGTATATGGTACCTCCCACTCCCAAAAGGATAGTGTGGAGGCTAACATTGGCCGCAGCTCGGCGAAGATGTTGACAGAGCACGCCGTGCTGCTGGTGAGCGGCTTCAAGCTGGCTCCTAGGCCTGGTGTCTTCACAGTACTTGACCTCCACAACATGCATGTGCCGCTGATTGGGTGGGAGCTGACTGGAGTTCCGGACTCTGGACGAAGGCTGGCAAGCTGTTGCTGTTGCTGAGAGCCCCCTATCCCCTCTGCACCCTGCCCTACTTCTTAATGCATATCTAGGGTGGACATTTGGTAATTGTTGTGCTTTTTTAGTAGGCATTAGAATCTGCCAGTGGGCGGCTAGTAGTAAGTCTTTGCTTAGAAGGAAATTGGCGAGGGAAGAGCCATTTTGGGACGGTTCTGGTTGGTAGAGCCTACAGGGATTTGTAGGTTTTGTAAGGCTTAGCTGTCTTATGAGTGTAAAGAGTACCCGTTCTGAATTTCATGACATTCCTTTTCTGTGACACATTCAGTCTTGTATTGTTCCAAGAAGAATTGCTAATTGTAAGGCTCACGGAAGTGAGGAGTCTCTTCCAATGGTTGTAGTAACCCGAGTTGGTGTTAGCATCCAAGTCTGTGATGCTTGCTCATGTGAGCTTTTATTAAAACTCGTAGTTTGTCCTTCATGTCTTGTAGTAGAGCAAGGCTGGTTCTAGAAGTAGGGCCTATAGAGCTAGTGGGCCTCCTTGCAAGCATGGACTGCCAGCCCACTGCGCACTACCACCCTGAATTGGCGGCAAAGCACAGCACACTCTTCAGAGAACTATGGAGGGTCCTGTGCAGCACAGCAAATGCGTCAGAGGTGCGAGCAAAGACCTACTTCAGGATCACCAGCAGCATGCACAAGCATAGACTGCAGCAGACAACAAGCCTTTTCAAGGTCCTTCACAAAGATAGCGTGCTCAGACTGGCGTGAAGGGGTCTGAGTTAGCCTATAGGGCTGCCAAATAAGCCGCAACCCTATCTGGCTGCCAGCAGAGAGCGAAGTACTATCCATAGCCCCCAGGGGCACAATTATTCTCAGCATGCGCAAGCACTCCAGCATCCTCAACCACAAAACTCAAGCTCATAGTGCGATTATCACTGATGTGTTCCACTGACAAGATCTGCACACTATCCGCCTGCCGGAAAAAGGCACTGGACATGAACATATGGTCAGGCCGGCTAGCAACCTCCTGCCCAGGCGACCCCACAAAGCTGGCCTGCCCATTATCTCCACATACCCTGTCCATGCCTGTCTGGGGCCCAGAATGCCGTTATGAGAGCTAGCCAGATCAGCGAGCAGCCTGCCTGCTGCATTGATGGCCTGGCACTCACACCAGCGTGCCAGCTGGAGGGCAGGGTGCGCCACGAGAAGGGCCTTGTGTGCATGGGTAATCTCGTTGAGCCTGCAAACCTTGGCGTTGAGGTCGTGACACAGCAAGAAGTGGGGGGCCTCCTGGGAGGCACGTGACAACGCATCCGCCAGAGCAAGGAGGTAGCCAGTAACTTGCACACGTGGAAAGGCTTTGCTCTGGGGAGGGATGTAGGCAGCGTCAAGCATGGAATCTTGAGCGAGGCCAAAAAGACTCCCTTTGCAACAGATCCACACACACACACACACACACACTGAAAGCTAAGCAAGACCTCGTGCAAAGTTGGTAACTCTGCACAGGAGTTAGCAGCCACAACTGCCACTCCAAAACCATGCCTGCCGGCGCAGCCATGACCAGCCTCAGGCTCTGATGCTTAATGTCACAGAAAGTCTATCCATGTCATCAGTAATTAAGCCCGCTTAATTACAGGCAAGGCGGCATTCAATGCGGCCAGTTGCTGTGCAAGGATGAGTACTAATTCACAACGCTATGTAACCTTACCTAAGGTTTACGCAATCTTAAGGTTTCAAAAGGTGACTTTAACTATGCAATTCAGCATCATAAGTCTTGCTCAATCTTTGTGCATCTTATTGTCAATGATTTAAAGAGGTCTTTGTCTTCCACCAAACAGCCATGATCCTTCTGGTATTTGTAGCTTTCTTCTTTAAAAATACAAGCTTTTTTAGCTTGGATTTGGGTTGCAGGCCGGAGGCTTCAGCTAAGCTACCCTCATTAGGCAGGTGCATCTATGTAAGCTTACCTTATCTAGAATGCCGTTTGGTTGCTTCTCTGGACGTGCATCATCACAATACTTGGCGACTAGTCTGAATGTTGCTAGTTACTACTTGAACAAAATCTTGGTGGGTCCCCTCTTGGACTTGATGCAGTCAAGCAGTCCTGACAGATGAAAATGTTCGCTGGTTTTATACCCAGTGCTGCAGTGTCCAACACAGTGATGTGCCTTTCTCACCTTTTAAAGTTTTTTTTTGTAGGTACAGCAAACATAAAGTTTTTTTTGTAGGTACAGCCCTTGTCTTACGTCGTTTCCCACATGCAGCTTTGCAGTCACTCTTTTTTTATTGATGGCTTTTAAAACCTTACAACAATGTGGTACTTTGATGAGCATTCTGCCATCTAGCTGACAGTATCAGTACTACCTAGCACTTAATCACTTCTAGTGAGCTGTATGTTGCAACTTGAAAAAAGGCCAATAGTTGCACTTCCTAACTGATGGCCTTATCATGTCCCACTTTCCCCGACCAAAACAGTCATGTCTTTATCGATACATATCTGTAATTTTTATCAAAAGATTGAACTATGTCTAATCTATAGATATATATAGTTATATATATAGAACTATGTCTAATCAATAGATATATATAGTTATATATATAGAATATAGAATATATAACTATAAACTACATACAATTTTGATTATAAATAATAATATAAATAATCTGATAAATAATAATCTATATCAAAAGTGCTGTAATTAAATAATATCAATATGTGATTATTTTTATCATCTATAAAGATGCATGAATATTAGGTGGGCCCCCTCTCGGACTTGATGCATGAATATAATGGAATATTAGTAGGTAAACTTCTTGGACTTGAAACTTGAATTCTTTCTGGCCCAAAACAAGCAGCCTTACGGCCGAGCTGATGGTCAACCCTGACTTGTATGAAACTAGCATAGAGTGTAGAACAAGATGGAATGAATCTGCTGAACTTCTTGAAGCTAGCCCCAACCATGTACCTGTTCGTGGCCTGGGCCCTCACCACCTGGCTCTACGCTCTGCCGTCAGCAGGGGTGCTGATAGCGGGGGCCAGACTTGTGGCAGCGCAATATGCAGATGATTGCATAGCCCTGCTCCGTTCCTGCGACGAGGGGCACGTCCAGGCCCTCCTTGCTGCCATGAAGATCTTTAGGAATTAGGAATTACAAGAAGGCCTCCAGTCAAATCGACTGACTGCTAGCCTGTTCATAAAATGTTAGTAATTCATGCAAGAAATAGCAGAGTTTATAGTTGCTCTGATTTAAAAAACACCGC
>LFIK01005627.1_pt1 | contig 10041 bp, 13 predicted proteins | sample 643401 | NCBI WGS metagenome assembly LFIK01 (sample SAMN03777447, study PRJNA286221) | soda lake metagenome | biome: soda lake; feature: Kulunda steppe; material: water; isolation source: sample T5-Br brine of Lake Tanatar-5 | place: Russia: Kulunda steppe | collected 2010-07
GGTTCAAGAAGACAAAATCACCGTACGAGAATTAATTCAATTGCTGGTTGAACGAGCGGAGAAGTTGGATTAAGCCGCTTATAGTATATATTACGGTACTTATCTTCAAAACTTCTATTGATTACTATAGTGGAGAGCGCGACAGAATATCGCGCTCTCCTTAGCAAACTCTTCAACAATCTTACAGACCGAGTGAGCTTTGCAGCCTCTTGGATTGAAGCTCACCTCAGTGAGTATCTTCAAAAGTTACGTTAGTCATTATTATTTTTTTCGTCTTGTGAGTACACCAAAAAAGTTTCTGGGGATCGTCGGAGAGATCGTGTTTCTTGGTAATATAACAGGTAGAATCAATAAAAATATATTCACCTAAGTTTATCATTTTCTATGACTAAATCTATTTGTTTCTATACAACCTCGGATTTGTCAGGACATTCTGGCAACAATATTGCTACAAAAGAAATAGTCAAAGCTTTTGCAAAAAATGATGAATTGGATATAACTCTTATTGCTCCTAAACCAAGATCAGCAAACAATGCTAGCGTTTTTGCAATGGTGAATAAAGTGTATTACCTTCCAAAAAAGTCAGGAAATAAATACTGGTGGCACATTAAAATCCAACCAAGAATTTTACATTTAATGAGTAAAATAAAAAAAGTTGACTCAATAATTTGTCGTGTTGATCCGTCACAAATCCTATTTCCGCTTATTACAAAAGTAAAGAAGGTAGACCATATCCTGTTAATACGAGGCCTTACGCCGATGGGTGTTCGCTCAAGCACAATTGTCTCCTACATTCTAAACTTTGTTACTTACAGAAATGCAGAATCTGCGAATAAAGTAATAGTAGCATATGAAGATGTATTAGAACAAATGCAATCTTCTGGTTGGAATAGCTCAAAAAAAGTGACAGTGTTTCCAAACGCAGTTGATGTGAACTTATTTCATCACACTCCGATAGACCAAGCACGGGAAGAAATTAACTTACCGTTTGGTAATGATGAATTTGTAATAGGTTTTGTCGGCAGCATACAAAAAAAGCATCAAGTAAAACCATTAATAAACGCAGTTTCTGAGTGTAAAAAAGAGGGTATTGAAATCAAGGTATTAATTGTTGGGAACGGCCCACAAAAAAGCGAATTAGAATCACTTTGTAAAAAAAAGAACATCCAATCAAATGTTGTATTCACGGGGCAGGTACCGCACAACAGTATCGATACGTATATATCTGCATGTAATAGCCTCTACGGCGTTGTTGATCCTAACTACCCGACGAACCCTATCAAGTGCTACGAATACTTAGCTTGCGAGCGACCAATAATCACAACATTTACACCTGAGTTTTCATTTGTCAGTGATACTGAGTCTGGCACAATTATAACTGAAATTACTCAAGAATCGATCAAAAACGCAATACTAGATCTCTACAGTATGAGCCCGTTTGAGAGGAGACTGATGGGAAAGAGAGGGCGATCATATATTTGTGAAAACCATACATGGGACAAGTTAGTAACGCACTGTGTTGAAAATTAATAACCGTTTAATATATAAACTTGTATAACGCAATATCTTCGGGCTTCATCACTATCTATTAACTAAATGGCACTCTTTAGTGTTGCTTCAAGCGTCGAATAATGTGTGAAATCAAATAGTTAGTTTTCATAAGCAGTGTCTAGTTACTTGACTTCGCACCTTATGCTGGTAGAGCGCGTAGAACTAGCATTGAACGCAGATGCTCCCTATTACATCGTTTCTGTCATGTACTGAGCCAATCGACCAGTTGGAGTGTTTCTCGACGAGGCAGAAACACCACCCCAAGACCTACGTCACAGGTCTTGTTGCGGCCAGCAACAAGACCGTTCAAGGCATTTCGAACTACGTTCTTCCGGCCAAAAGCGAGCGCGCCCTGAACAAGTTCCTCACCGAGTACAACTGGGACGAAGACCAGCTCAACAGAGAACGTCTTGTGCTTCTCCAACAGACGAACGACACGAAGTGGAGCAGTGACGGTGTCGTCATCATTGACGACACCTTCACGCACAAAACAGGCGAGAAAATCCCGAACGCCGGAAAATTCTACGACCACACGATTCGCGGCTATATCTGGGGCCAGAATCTGGTGTACGCACTCTACGCCGACGAGAAAACGACCTATCCCCTCGGCTTTCGTCTCTACGAAAAAGACGCACAGCGGCGGGTTGAGTTGGCTATCGAACTCGTGGATGAACTCATCGAGATAGGTGTCCCGGCGGACACCTATCTCTTCGACATGAGCTACTGTTCCCAGGAGTTCGTCACTCACCTCGAAGCCTACGGCAAAGAGTGGGTTTCAGCCGTCAAAAGCGACGCACGCGTCATGTACGGTGGTGAACGAATCCGCGTCGATGCGCTGGCCGAGCGCATCGACACCGTTCCACGTACGATCGACGGCGAAACCTACCACATCTGGACGCAAAAACGCGACGTGAGCCGTCTCGGGGAGGTGAAACTCCTGATTACGACGAAAGAACCTAGCGACGAAGATGACGAAGTAAGCGTGAAGTACATCGTGTCGAACAAAATCGATGCGATGGCGCGTGGAGACGTTCTTCAGGGACACCAAGCAGGATATTGGTTTTGGAGACTGCGAGCTCCGGCATGCCGCAGGTGCCAGTCGTCACTGGCACCTGCTGATGCTGGCCTACAGCCTTCTCAAGCTCGGTGCTGCACACAGCGCCCTTGGAACGATCCTCGAACCAGCAACCTCACTCCGTAACTAAATTAAGCGATCCTTCCGCGAAAGCGTTGAAAACCTCCTGTCGTGGGCGCTCACCAGCCCAAACCGTAGCACCGACGAACTAATGCACCAGATCGAAGGCATGTTCATCTAACGTGCGAAGTCAAGTTATTATACACAGTCAAGGAAAATATGAATGCGATATTTGTGACACCGACTTCGTCCATTGCATCAAGGATATCGTATATCATCTTGGTGCTCTCCTCGAAGAGCTTCCGATCGTCATCGTAGTATGTGCCTGTATATGTTGCAAGATGGGCTCTATAATTTCGATGCACTTCGGTTGATTTCACGGATATATCACGCTCCGACTTACGTGCGCTTGATTGACGAAGACACGGTTTCTGAATGAAACGCTGCTGGTACCAATCACGGTCTATACAGGCGTTGTGGGCGTGATCGAGCGATTAGTAGATGCGGTGCTTAATCAGAGAACGACCACTGTTTTCACGGAGATTGGCCGTATTCCTGCGGGCAACCTGTGGGCTAATCTCCGCTCGTGCTTTTTGTCGTCGTGCAGTTCGTGTTAAATACTGCGGCGCAGGAGGTACGCAGACCAATACCCGATGAAAATAAATTCCGATATCAGGCTTTTCTCCAACGGTTGTGGTCCAATTAGTTGACCCCAGGTTCGTCCAGCGTCCGTCGACAGAGGGGACAAGCCGGGCTGTACTACCAGCCGTACTGCTTCGCTCGCTTCGAGTACGCCTCGGTGAGCTTACGCGTCCGGGAGCAGTTCCCTGCAATCTAAATCCCGTCCCACAGATATCGATCCCAAGTACACTTAGACGAGTTCGGCCAACTCTGACGACGCCACTATCCCGGTGTACGCGGCATCGACCGTGACCGCACTTCACCGCCGTCGTTCGACCTCGCAGTCCGAACACCTCTATTGGAACCAAGACACGTACGACGGCAGCCCGTCTTTGTACCGCTCGGCTTCCCCACCACAGTTCGGTCAGAGAACCTAGACGGGTCGATCACGCAACTCGCCGCTCTGTTCAATTGCCTCAAGAACGTGGACACCGCGGACTGCCTATTGAGCAGGTCTACCTCGGTGTCACCACGGTGCTCCGCGTCAGTTTGAATGATTCATTTGTGTCAGCAGCGCTGATTTGCATGGGTTGTCATTCCAGACAGTCCTTGGGTCGGTATTCCTATATCGAACCGCATCTCGTACTGAAACAGGCAAATACACAGGGAATAGTAGCTATAATTACCATACACGGAATAAAAGCACTTGCAAAATAGTACAGACAACCAGTGTTGTTTTTGAAGCAACCAATCAGTCTCATGATCACGATATCCTAAAGTATTTGATACCTGAGAAAAAGTACATCGTACTGATTATGACCCACATCGAGTTTCTCGGCCCACCTGGTGCTGGCAAATCAACGATATTCCAAAATTTAATAATCTCAGATACCTTCTATGGCGGTACTGAAGATGATGCTGTGCGACGTGTATTTTTAGAAAAGGCAGGGCTGAAATACCGGTTTCCTTACCGGGTAACCCCATCAGTAGTACGGAGATTTTTTGAGGACGCGTTTATGGAATATCGTTTTGGCCATAGCGCATTAGAGGACTTCATACGCGACCATCCCGACTTCATGTGTGTTTTGTCAGTTGCTATGGATTCGGTTTTATATGAACCTGAAAAGGTGTTTTCTCTCTGTAGACGTTCCACGGAACAGTACCAATTAGGCATTTCAACAGTATCTGAAAGGGAAACACTGTGTCTTGACGAGGGTTTTGCTCAACGAGCATTTTCGATTCTTTGGCGAGAGCCAGATGAGTCGTTTTCATTAGAAAAATATTTTAATAGCGTTCCGATACCTGAACTGGTAGTTCACACTGATGCGCCGGTTGATCTCTGTCTGAAACGACAACGAGAACGAGAAAGGGTGGTCGTATCGAAAGATTGGGAAACAGCCGACCCAAAGACTGTTCAAAAGAAGTCACGAGAACTTTGTTCAAGTATTGCTGATTATTTAGCAAACAAAACGTCTGTAGTGACAATTGAGAATACAGGCACGATTAGGGAGGCGGTGGACGAAATCGAGATCTATATATCATAATCAAAATAATAAATTGAATTAGTCTCCACGGTCTAAATAAGCCAATTTGGGATGCGAGCAGTTTATAATTTGAGTTGCTTATGCTGTCGCCAGAACTGCTCACAAAGACGTTAGCTACGGATAATTTTGGATGTTGGGAGTGTAAACAGACAGAGACACCCGTCAAGAACGTTTCCGTCCGACTCCACGTGACTGGATGTCTTCTCCGAGAAACACAAGAAATTCTGCGGTTATTCGGCGTATAATTTTTCATCAGAATATTTGACCATGGATTATAAAAATTTGGCCATTTCATCCGACATGCATGAGTCCACAGATAACCGACAACGACCGCATCAATTAATAGATAATCGAACGCCAGCTGAGGAGGTTATTAAATAGAACTTTCCTCCTGCTAATTTTTATAATTAATTTGATATTAAAACTTCCAAGTGATTTTTTATTTATTTTTCAATTGCTCATCTAAAACCTTTCTCAAAAGGCTTGGCCTAACACTAAAATCTCGGTCTCTGTCATATTGTTCGCTTTGTCCACCTTCTGCCGTTCCCATTAAATAAGTATACTCATGATCAAGAAGATGTGCCAACGTATAGAATGGCATTTTAACAATTCCATTGCATAATTCAATTACAGATAGCGAATTGGTCCAAATCATACCGGTCAGCCCAGCCCCATGTGGCCCAATAATCCCGTCAACTGATCTGAACAGACTGATTTCTTCTCTTAGTGACATCTCTTCGCATCTTATTATATCGATGCCATATTCTTCTAAAATTGGTGCTACCTCGTCAAAATTTGTGATTTTCCTTCCTCGAGGCGCATTTTGACGAGATATGTATATCCATTCGGCTTTATTGTTTGATTCATTAGATACTTCTCCAACATTTTTTTGTATCCATCTTAAATTTCCAGGCGTAGGCTCAGGCCAAGAAGGCACGATAAGATTCTCAGCGTGGATATTATTATTCTTCCATATTTTTATTGGGTTATTGCCAAATCCCAAGATCTCAATAGCTTCCGTTGCAAAATCTGGGGTGTGCTCCGAAATAATCAACGTGACTTCATTCCCAGTCTTTTTTTCATAAAACTCTACACCTCGTAATTTAAGTATGTGATCTATCATCCAGTGATAAAAATTTTGAGAACCACTTGCTCGATGGATTACCGCACAGGTATCAATGTGAGTTATGGATTGTGTTTGACTAAATCTATCACTGAATGTCCAGTTGCATAACATTGATTTGGCAATTCGGGTATGCAAATCATCGTGCTGAGTTGGTCGATTAAGCATATCTGCAACATACTTTCCATGTGTAGTTTTTGCTGCTGCATACTGTCCGGATATGATAACGTTATTCATTTCACAAACAAAAGGATTTTTGAATGTAAAATTAGGTTTAAGAACCACATGCTTCTCTTGAGGTGCGATGTCCTTAGCCAATGATGTGCTTAGGTTTTCCACGTTATCGGGCATCTCCCAAAACCGATTTGATAAATTTTTCAAATCATCTGAGCTGCATACACAATTCGATTTATTTTGTTTAATATAGAACTCTAAAGCTCTTCTAAACAAATAAGATGGTATTTTGTGTGGGGTTTTGATTCCTTTGTGTAATTTATTTTTCATTTATAATTCGGATAGGCTTAGTTCTTCAGTATAATCATTTTTCAAGGTTACTAACACTGTTATACATTAATCATCATATCATGATTCAGAGGCAGTTTCATATTTTGTATTGATAATCCCTAGCACAAGGTGTGCAACTTATTAATTGTCCTTGTGGTTTCTTTCCCAACATTGTATATATTTCATTGTTTATGCTATAGTCACGATAGATTTTAATCTTACTAGCGAAAATTGTCTACGTATCTTAAGAGAGGTCGTGGTTCATGAGTTGCTTATTTCCTGCATATTTGCTAACGCGACGTTCACAGAGAAGTCAGTGAAGTGTGCCGGAAAGGCCGGGACGCAAGATGGTAGATTCAATCTACAGACGGGAGCGGTCCCAGAACTCAAACACTGCGGTCATTAATGGTGAACGAGGAATGGTGTTCAAATTGCTCAATATTTTTGCTGCCCACTACCAAAATTTTTAAGAAAGATCACTTCGCGTTCATCAGACAGTAATCGTTCACACATGTGGCTCTCAAGAGCCCCGGCCCCACCTGTTACGAGTACTCGTTTTGTCATACTCGTGTAGGGTAGTTCGACCCATATCAATCAACCGAAGTTGGAGCTCCGTCAACCGGTGAATTAACAACATAACCAAACAGATGTAGACGCATGAAACTAATCGTGTTGGCAGCAGGCCAGGGTAGGAGACTGCGCCCCTTGACAAATGATCGCCCTAAGCCGACAGTCCAACTAAAGAACGGAAAACCAATTATGGAAGTGTCAATAACCAACCTACAGGAAAAATTTGGATTCGACGGTGTTACTATTATATCTGGATTTGAGCATAACAAATTAGTTGATGTTATTAGAAATGGCGCGTATAGTTGTGAAGTAGACATTATACATAACCCCTTTTATAATGATGCTGGGCCGATTGTATCTCTATGGGCGGCCACACATGAGATCTGGGCAGACGACGTGATCATTATAAACAGTCCTCGGTAATTGGTCGTGAATTCTCAAATTCAGATTCGTGAGTCGGCCTTTCATTTCGGTAGCTCTCACCGAGTAATTCAGTCGCCGTTTTCATCGATCTATCTGAATTCTGACTATCGTCACAAACGATAGCGTATGGTTCGTCTCCGAGGGTGTCGTGATGTTCGTTGAGGATGGCGATGTCGCTCTCGGACACGTTGAGGATACACCCCAAATGCCGTGTGTGGCGTGGATAAGAATGATTTACAATCAAAAGTAGCTTTTTGTCGCTAAGATGTTCGGATTTATATGCAAACTCGAACATTCGTGTGTCCTACTTATATACGTGCTTTTATAACCAGGGCTCTGGAGTTACATCAACTAGATCAGGATGGCCCAAATGCTTACGAGACCGCATGGTTAGTTCCTCAGGTGAACTGGCTTCTACGATTTCGTTTCGAATTTCCTGCCAATCTTCATGTCTAACAAGAACTCTCACAGGGATCTTGGGAATATTCAGAGTTTTAGCGATCACAAAACGATGTCTACCATCATCAAAAATCAATTCACCATCTCTTCCGACGTTCACAGCTACTTCGTGGTAATTATTAGGGTTTCGACTGTTCTCATGAGTCCCAAATGAAGAACAATCAATTTGTTTTTGATGTAAATATCCATTATTTTTGATGCTGGCATACAGGCTATCGAGCTCTTCCAAGGTATTTCTTATATTTTCCTTAGAATTGTAATAACTCCAGTAGCGGTGTTTGTTTTCTAATAATAGGGTATATAACTCTGTTTCTTCCCAAGGGATATCTTTCAAGAAGTGGTCTTTACAGCTATTATAAAACACAAAGTTTGAGAAAGGGATCAAACATGGCTCATCTATTCCTTCATGTCGGCCGGAAATAATTACACTTTCATCGCTATAGTTTTTGTCCCACCTTCCATCTATAATATGAGTGGTGTATCTTGAAACTCTCTTCCAATAATGTGGTGTTAATAAGTGTTCTACTCTAGCTGGATTGATGTATATTAGTTTATCGGGGGCAGGTGCTGCTTCTTGATACTTAATCCTGTACTTCAATTCGTTGTATCGTGGCCAGAAAAAGCGGTTTTTCTTTGTAAGATATACACCGATGGTCTTATTTGTCAAGCAACTGGCCGTAGAACCCAGTGCAGATCTTAGGCCTCGCTCACGGGTGATTTCGATGAACCGTCTTGGTAGGGCTGTAACCATGATTAGATCACTATTCTATGGCAATCATCATTATGTGTTTGGATCCAATACTGCGATCCGCCTATGTCTGAACAGGTTTTATGCGCTCTTAGAAAGTGTAGACAGCTATGCTATCACGACCTGCTAAGATAGCAGTCACGAATCAGAAAGGTGGGGTTGCGAAGACAACGCTCACTATCAACGTTGCAGGAGCGACAGCAACCGCGGGATACGAGAACGCTGCTTGTTGATCTTGACCCGCAGGGCTACCTCAATAACGGTGTCGGACTTGAAGCTGAATATACCGCTGAGTCAACGACCCTGTACGACGCGCTCCGATACCTAACGTAACAAATCAAATGTATTGCGCGCTGCTACTTACCGCAGTCTACATCGAAGTATCCTGCATGGGCGCAGAACTCGGTTCACTAATGGCCTGTTTTAAGTGCCAAGCTGCTGTATTGTCCGGGAAACGTGTCGCGGGAACCGGACATTGACGGGCGAACACCTGGCCGCTTTCTGGAGCCGCCCGACGACTCCGACAGCGACCTTGACGACCTCTCTATCGACGACTTCGACATCTCCGAATCCAGTTCCGGACCGTCCCTTGTCACGCAGATTGAGGGCAATCTCGACTTGGAGACGCAACTCCTCTGCTACCTCGATCAAGGCCTCTCGCCGGAGAAAGCGGTCGGGAAACTCGACCTCTACACCGGAAACGTCCCGTTCTGGAGCCTGGAAAAGAACTGGTACAAGCTCGACGAAGAGGATGCCGCACGGTTGTTCCTGTACCGGTCGCTCAGTTCCTCGAAGGACTACGCCATCGAAGAAGAACTCAAGGACGGAGCTGCCGAACGGCTCGGCCTGAATGACGTCATCACCGAGAACACCATCGAGCGAATCAGCGAAGAGGTCAAAACACAAATCGGCCCGGACGTCAGCCACCGGCTCCGGGAGATCGTGGAGCAGCTGGAGGACAACGACGAAATTGTGACGCTCTCCGCCGCGACCGCGGACGGACGCGGCGAACCCGAACTGGTGCTCATATCCCGGGAAATGCGGAAGCTCGCGTACCAGTTCATCCAGTTGGACCGTGACGAGTCTCGGGTTACGTACCCGAAGTGGCAGTTGTTCAAGCTGATGGAGATCGCCGGACTCTGCAACATCCACCCGAACGACGCCGAGCCCTCGCTTCGGTTCCTGCCGTACTTCTACTATCGGGACGCGCCTGGGTTCAAAACACTCTGGAACCAGCTCCGCGAGTACGACATCTTCGAACTGCGAAAGATGTACCTCGCCGCCCTAGAGCGCATCATTATGGTGCTCGACGAGTACGGCTATCTCCCCGACCGGTCCGACCTCGCCATAGACCTGACCAACC
>LFIK01005629.1_pt1 | contig 10040 bp, 12 predicted proteins | sample 643401 | NCBI WGS metagenome assembly LFIK01 (sample SAMN03777447, study PRJNA286221) | soda lake metagenome | biome: soda lake; feature: Kulunda steppe; material: water; isolation source: sample T5-Br brine of Lake Tanatar-5 | place: Russia: Kulunda steppe | collected 2010-07
ACATCCCTTGCATGCACTGCCAAGCAGGCCCTGCACATGTAATGCGCTTGCACTGCGAGATGTGTGCAGAGCAGCAAAGGAATGCGAAGCGGACAGCTCTGTTGTCAGTTCACTCTACTTAAATGCGGGTTGCTAAAACATTACATAAATATGCATTATATTTGCCAAATGGTGAGCTGATTTGCCAAAGTAGATGGGTAATACATACAGTTTTCAGGATCCTACTGCTTTGATATGACGCTCTTGTTGAATGAGCTAGCTGGAAAGCACACATGACCTACCTTCTCGGGGTCTTTCATCTCAGTGACCCATCCGTTGTATCGCAATTGCACTGTGATCACGGGGATGCCGTTCAGCTTGTAGATCTTGTCAAACTGAGGGAACCTGGGGGCATGGGGGACCATCATGCACCAGGCTCAAGCACTGGGGGACCATCAGCACTGGGGGACCTCAAGCACTGGGCAAAGCCCTGGCAGCAACAAGCGCAATGTGCACCCGTGCAGGGGCATGGTTCACCATTTAAGCAGTGATGATGGCGCACGCAAAGGACAAGGACCAGCAATGGCATGGCAGTGTGATTGATCTACCCGAGTGCCACTCACTTCCTCCACGCCTGTGGCAGCAGCTGCTTTGCTCCAGGCACATCCAGGGCGGCAACGTAAGCATCAGCAGTCACGACCTTGCGCTCGCGGCCGATGACAAGGCCTGTCACGACCGGCTTGCCATCCGGGCCATCCTCATAAAGCACCTCCCTGGGAAGCAAGGAGGCAGAGTGAGTAGTGAGGGGCAGCTACTGCAGGTAGCATAACCATTAATGGCAGAGGGTCGCAGCAATCTCCAGCAGGCAACGAGCCACAGGGACACATGCACTTCCTTGCCTTGTTTCCATCTTATGTGTGTGCACATAAGCAAAAACAGTTGACGCACACGTTGCCATGATGGAACTCAAAGCAAACGCCTCTCTTACATGAGGCTGTCCACCGTTGGACCCCCTCTGCCCCAAAGCATAACAGCATCAATTGGCTTTCCAGCCATTCTGGCTGCTCTGCTCCCCAGAGGCTCACATTCAAGGGGCAATTTCACACATTATGTGCGCATGTGTGCACGCATGTGCGCGCAGTCTATGCATGCGCCTTTGTGTGTAAGCCAATATACAAGACAGGACTGCAAGTCCATTCTCACTTGCAACCTTGGCGCAAGTGAATGCGCCCTCCCTTGGCTTGGATGTAGTCAGTGATGGGCTTGAGTAGTCTATCCGCAGGGGAGCCGTTCAGCATTCGCAGCACTGAAGCGTCCGTCTTTGTGGCAAAGAATTGGAAGATGGTGAGCATGCAGCGCGCACTGATGTCCTTGCAGTCGATGAAGCCCAGAGCATAGGCTGCATTCAAGCAGTACCAGCAGAGAGAGTTCCGTGCTTGCCAGCTGGCTGCCTGCCTGTTGGTGATCACATGTCACATACACTAGATGCGGGCATCCACTGGGGGCATGTCACCACAATCTTGCATGTTGACACTCGCCTAGACCCAATGCGTCAAAGCAAATGAGCATGTTCCACAAAAAGTGCACACACACTGAGAGTTGCCAAGTCGCTGACAAGCCTTGTGCTCTGTGGACACGAACACGGGACCTCACCACATTCTGCCAACAGGACTAGGTAAGCTTACCACATGCTCCAGGTCCCCATGCACAAGGTGAAAAACTTATAGTTAGATGTGGCCTCAGAGTTCTGCACTGGGCAGTTGCTTTGAGTGGTGTACCTGAGGGCGCGTGGATCCGCGTACTGACATGCGCATGCGTGCACATGACAACGAACGATGACACGGGCCTGCATGGCCACTCACCGATAGGGTCCCACATGCGTTTCATGGACTGCTCCGAGCCACCATGGCTCTTGAACCAGTCGAAGAAGCTGATGTTGTCCAGGTTGCGCACATCGGCCATGCCTCCCTCAGGGTCAATCAGAGAGCGCACAATGGGGCTGGTGCCGAGAGCCAGCGCATTGGCAGCCTTGTCAGCAGGAGTGAGCTGGGGGGTTGTGAAGAATGCCTTCAGACCTGTAAACAGAAATTCCAGGATAAGGGGCAGATGCAAATGAAAGTGCGTCACAAGCACGCGCTGAATTGTCTTGCCTCCTGCGCTACCCCCTTCTGTCCTCCGAGAAGGCTGATTTCCTGCTCCGTGCGCTACCAGGCTGAGAGTGCTTTAGTCGGCAGGCCAGCAAAGGTGCACAAACAAGTACAGACCAAGGGAGGATTGCATGACAGGACAACAGTTAAGGACATTGTGAAAAGCAATATGAACAAGTCAGTGCCACAAGGAGAGGCAATGTTGCCTAGCTAATGAGTTTGCAGCCAAGCGCTCGCAGAGGTTGTCAGCTGCTATAAATTTGCTTGCACCCCAGAGGACAGAAAGAGGGTGTGCCTTGCCCCAGAGGAGCACTTGCCAGAAAGGCAGGCCTGCAGTTATGCTGCTCACCATGGAAAGGCGCACCGATCTTCTGGCCTCCGACCTCAAACCGGAAGTCAAGCTCCCTCACATCACCATCATTGTTGCAGAATGTGTGTGTGTGCTCCTTCAGCAGCAGGTTCTCCAAGACTCCGCACTTGGCCATCAGCCGGAACAGGTTGTGGTAACAGCCGAAGAAAACATGCAAACCCATCTGCAGATTGCCAGCAAACATTGCAGCATCTTCAGCGTGGCTACATGGCACAGACGCACATCCATGAAAGCAATTGTCTTGTTTTTGTGCTGCCTTCACCTCCTACATGCTCACTGTTTGCTTCTGTTCCAAGACGTCCACGACGAGTGTTTTCACAAGACACAACATGCTTCCAGGCGTGTCAAACAAGAAAGTGGCCCAAAAATGCACACACCTCGATGTGGTTTCCATCCTTGTCTTGCCATGAGGCCACCTTGCCGCCCACCCAGCTGCGCTGATCGTAGATATCCACCTCATGGCTGCAAAGGAAGGGGCAGAACAACACTCAGATAAAAGTGAGCACAGGTCCCCAAACCAGGATGCCTCAGCTTGATGCCTAAACACGCGCGCACAACTCACCCCTGGTCAAGGAGCTCAACAGCCGTGGACAGCCCAGCCAGCCCACTGCCGACAATGGCCACTCGCATCTTGGGAGCACCCTGCAGAGTGAGCGCACCCATGAACATACAGAGAGGATGTAAGAGCTGTAATATGCTGATCTTACTCTCACATGAGGAAAGCTGGCAAGGGCCTTGTCACCCCTCCCTGGAAGGAAAAGAGCAATCACAGCACTCATCCATGCTGACAACCACTGGACATCAGATACATGCTCTTGTCAACCTCAAACTTCTCTTAAACTATCAAATACTTGGCGAAGGTATGCTCGCAATCTAGGGCATTGAGGCACTCACAGGCTTTGGGGGCGCGGGCTCATCAGGGTACAAGGACTTCAGGGGCACGTCCTTAAGTGCCACACTGCTCACGTCCTGCGTAGTCCACTTCTTTGGTGCAGCCTTTGGCGGGGCAGGAGGAGTGGCGATGGCCTGGGTAGTGCCTGTTTAGCACGCATTAAACCGCGCGCCACGCTGGTTACTTGCATCTGGTGGTGACCAGCACCTCCATGAACAATACCTGAAGCAGGCCAGGTTTGATTCTCTTATTCATAAACTATTAGTTCCTCGTGTGTGGACACGACAAGCGTGCAGGCTCGAGGCCACTGGTCAGGCAGCCACACATGCCACCCTCATAACCCCACAAACGCATTAAGGCAGTCCCAACGACGACCGTTGCAGCTTGCAAGATTAAAAACTCACTGCGCATTCGCCTGCGGGTGCGGATAGGGGCCTGACGCCGGGCCACGGCTCCCTGGACGGGGCAGCCTGTGGGTGTGTGTGCCAGGAGGGCATTGCTGCTGGCGTGCCCCAGCATGTTTCCTGGTGTGTACAATAAAGATAAGAAATATTTCTAGGTGTTATTTGCGCGCCTAGTAGCTGACCAAGGATAGTCAAGTTGATGGAAGCAAACGATTTGGAGGGCGCATTTCTTGTGTGACGAAACAATGGTGAAATACAGTGCGCCGGATGTGAAGCTAGTGGGGTGGAACGAGAAGCAAGCGCAGCAGGCTGTGTCGTCGCTGCAAAAGTTTGTGAACAAGACCGCCTCGGAAAGCCATGACCTGCTCGCGGATGCGGACGATGAGGTGAGTGCCGGTCGGGGGAAGAGGGACGGACGCGCCGACGGAAGCGGCCCCAGATGTGCCGGCCGTGTTAGACAGAGGCTGACTTCTCTACCGAGCCCCCTCCCACGCCCGCTATGCACGCGCACTCCATGCCTGTGTGCCATATTTGCAGGTGTTCTACCTTCAGTTGGCGTTGAAGAAGATGCCCCTGCAGGCCAGGAAGGACAAGCCCGTTCCACTGCCCCTGCCTCACCCCCTGCTAAGCCCTGAGGGTGCAGAGCTGTGCCTGTTTGTGAAGGACCACAAAGGGGAGGGCCACAAGCAGGCCAAGGCCATGGTGAACCGCTTTGAGCGTAAGGGGGGAGTGGCAAAGGTGGTGGGCTTGTCCAAGCTGCGCACCAAGTACGAGTCCCATGAAGCCAAGAGGGAGCTGTGCAAGATGTATGACCTATTTCTGGCAGATGAACGCATCCTCCCCTCTTTGCCCAAGCTCATAGGCAAGAGCTTCTTCAAGAAGAAAAAGCAGCCCATCCCTATCGACATCACTGTTAAAGACTTTCCTGCCCAGGTAGATCCTCCATGCAGCCTGTGACCCACGTATGAATGGAACAGAAGCATGCATGCCGGCATCGGCTGATCTGAGCTGCCATGCATGGTGCATTTAGTAACTCATGCCGCATGCAGGTTGGGTTGTGCCATGTTCATGAAGCTCTACACGCCTGCTTGTTTCAGTCTCACTCAAGCCCTTCACATGCTCGCACACATACCTGCCTGAGCAGCATCCAGGTACACCCTTGCACTGGCGCACTGGCAATTTGTGAGAGTTTCATTTCGTTCCGGGTGAGGGTAGCGCACACAGCAAGCCTGCAAAGTCTCAAGGGACATTTCTGAAAAGGCAGTGCCTGTAGACTAAATGCTACTTACTTTTTAGTGAGTCTCAAGGGTTTTTTGTGATGTCTGTTTCAATCACTGGCTAACCACAGGTGAAGAAGGCATGCTCAGCCACCCACATGTTCAAGAACAGCGGCACATGTGTTAACATACGAGTGGCAAGGAGCGGTCAAACACAGCAGCAAATAGCAGAGAACATCCATGCAGTGCTGTGCCAAGCAGTGGAGCACATACCCAAAAAGTGGGCCAATATACAGGTAAAACCTCCTCTTGCAAAATGCAAGTAGCAAACTTGCAAATATGCAGTTTGCAGCAGGCTAAATCCTGCATCCTCAGCCTGAAGATTGCGCAAGGAGCTTGGCCTCTTGAGCTGGAGAAGTCAAAGTGGATCCAATATGGCCTGGATGATGGACTGGGGTTTCTGATTCAGGGGAGTGGTCCATAGCATGCCATAGTCGTAGGGGCTGTCGGTCACTTCCGCAACCTCAAGGAGTCCCTTGTGCCTTGCCTGTTGCGCCAGTTTTGTTTGCTTTCAACCCTGGAGCATATTGTCCAGGCAATTGCAGGCCTCTAGCTTCTCTTCGGGTCATTTAACTGCGCAGGCTTACTTGCTGTGCACATTGGCCCCCTTTGTCATATTGTGCAGGGCGTCTTTCTCAAGACTGCTAACTCAGTGGCCCTTCCACTCTTCCAAGCTCTACCTGACAAGCAAATGCGCATCGACGCCTCCAAGCCTGCGGCAGCCTCTACACCCAATACCCCTGCAGCAATTTCCAAGCAGCAAAGAGCTCCGTCAGCACCCAAACAGGGATCAGCAAGTAAAAAGATCAAGGCATAAGCATGCGGCGATGGCATGGCAAAGTTAAGGCTCCCTATTTGGGCTCTGTACATTTTGTATCATTCACAAGCTTTGTGGGCAAGCGTGGTAATGGGTAGCTAGAATGGGAGTGAACAAGCATAAGAGGGACTTTGTGGCCCAAGTAATCCTTAGTTGTCCTCAGAGCTGCCTGTCCCATGATGGATAAAAGCCGAGCATGTGGGCATGGATTGAAGCATTCCTTCTTGTGTTATTTCATCACGTCCTTGTCTGGCCTACCTCATAGCACGCCTCTCCCACTGTATTCATGTTTTATCTGCAGTTTATTGGTGTGTCTGCCTGGGCTGCTGTGTTGCGGGTCGAGTGTAGAATTAGCAATTGTCTAGGCACTCTTGGTAGCACTCATCCCAAGCTGGCTGAACTTGCACAGACCTCTCCTCTTCTGTCACGATTCTTTTACAATATTATTCCCTGGATGGGCGTAAATGGACGCCAAGAGGCATGATACTCTCCAGGACCTTCATACAGGCAGCTTGAATGGTGGAGTGGGCCTACACCAATGCTGTAGGACCTGCAACACTGGTGGGCATGTATTGGGGAGGGCGTAGGCCTAAGCTGAGGGTTACATAGCTTCATGCGCCGAACAAGGACAGCTTAGGTGAAGCCTACAGACCTGCAACCTGAATGGTGGGTGTAAGCCTGGTGCTAGCACCAGGGCTAGGAAGTTAAGTTACAATGGGTTTAGACCTTCAGCCAGATGAGTAGACTGCTGGGCTTGCTGGGCAAGCCAGACAAAAAAATATCCACAGTCTCAGAAAGAAAAAGAAGTAATTTGTAAGCCTGCAGAAACAATTTCACATCCTCTGCATCGAAGGTGTCAAAGTAGAAAGCTCTTGTGTCTCCTATGTAAATTCTTTAAGCCCCAGTAAAATCAAAAAAAAGGTAAAATCAGCAAATTGGACATAGTAGATAAGTAGGGAAAGACCGCGACTCCAGGGATTACCCTGGTCACCAGTCTCATACCACGGTGGTATGAGTCAAGGTTAGGTTCAGGTTCGTTAAAATGGGTTAAAACCTTCAGCCAGATGGGTTGACTGCTGGGCTTGCTGGGCACTGACGGCCAGACAATAAGTCTCAGAAAGAAATAGCAAAAAAAACTGCGCAAGCAGCAAAATAGCTCCTCAAGAAAAGAAAAGTAAAGACTACACTAACAAGGTAACCCCTGTTTGCGTGAATTCAGGAATAAGTTTACATCTGGTGCAAGCACCAGGCAAACCTCCACCATCTTTATGGCAGAGCCTCTAGTGGCACTAGTACTGGCTGGTCCCCATCACTCCAATCAGGATGGTATGTAGGCTTACTTTGTGGCATTGCTGTGCAAGGGCGTGTTTCGATCCATCATGCTGTTCAGTTGCTCTTGCTACTAGCAACAACTAGTAGTTGTTGCTCTGGTCGTGTATCATCACTGTATTTTACTTCAATGAGGTGTACATCCCAGCGCGAAGAGTGTAAATCCTGTATGTCTCTTTGATGGTCATTTTTCGTCCCAACTGGCAGTATGCAAATAGCATCAGGTCTTGAGCAGGATCGAAGTTCGTCTGCTGACAGGTTTGGTAGAAGCCATTAGGGTAAAGTCCTATTGGATACATGCGCCGGCAAGATCAAACTTTGTTGAGCTATCTGTGTTTCACTTCCAATATCTGTAAAAATGATGTTTCCTCCAAAATCGCCTTTGTTCAAAGTTTTGATGATGAGCCTGGAAGCAATGGTATGTCTTTCAGTCACCATGTTTTGAATTGAAGCATGCTGACAGCCAGAAAGCATATGGATTTGGCTGTCTGGCTGATGACACAACAGACAAAATGAACTAGTGGCTCTGCCGTAAAGATTGGCCATTTTCTGAGTGTAAAGAGTACCCGTTCTAAATTTCATGACATTCCTTTTCTGTGATACATTAATCCTTGTATTGTTCCAAAAAGAATTGCTAGTTGTAAGCTCCTCACATCAATTAAGGAAAAGGGGCCACTTGAGAAGAAAAGCCCCTTTACCAGAAAAGAAGAAAGCAGTCAGTGAGGATCAGGAGGGTTGCGGGCAGATGAGCCAGCAGGCCGCCTCTCCTGACGACTTTGAAGGAAAATGTCAGGAAAATGCTCAAAAAAACATCTGGTCTGAACAAGCTTATGAGCATAGTGCACAGAAAGATCATGGAGCTTGAGAGCGAGTTTCTTGACTTTTTGTGAATCAAGGCCGAGACTCTTCAGAGGAACCAAAGTGTGAGGAATGTAAATAACACCCCTTACACCTAAGAGAATGACATGAAGAACATGGTCTCCTGCAATGCTGCGTGTAAGGCGACCATGCTGAGCATGGGCAGCTTGAAGCCGCTGCTCAGGGAGAGTGTCTTCACAGTACTTGATCTCAATGAGATGTGTGGTACGACGTCTTGCGTGTTCTCTTTGGAGTCACTAAAATGGTGTCAGGGCGAGAAGTCAGTCTGTCCCTTTGGTTGTGGTTTATAGCAAAAATCCAAGCTGGAGGAACTCTGGATTCTGCTGTCACAGGTATTTGAAGATTTTGCATACGATGCTTGTCAGCACTGCCCAAATCTGTGGATACAAGACAGGATCCTTGGGAACCTTTACTGATGGCTTTTGTTATATGTCTGCCTGCGATTTTGTGGCGTTCGGTCACCATATTTCTAATGATGGGGTGCTGGCACCCTGAGAGGATGTGAAGTGCACTGTCTTGGCAGGAGCAGATGGGGCAACTAAGGCTGTTGGACTGCTTGAAACGGACTGCTTGAAACGGACGGGTGTTTTTGGTTGTAGATCGTGCCAGACCGGTACTTAATCACTATCTCTTTTTCCTTGTGAGAGATGCCAGGTATAGACCAGAAAGCATTGCTTACTTTGCTATGGGCACTCTTATTCTTGATTAAATTCTGGTAGTAGGTGTAGTAGCTGGTAACAGTTTGTGCGTTGCCTAGTTTGTGGACCTTATGCATGTGTGCTTGTAGCGCGTCGCGCTTGTTGGGGAGGTAGCACACATGGGGTTGGTAAGGCTGGATTGATTACCGTTGTCAATAATAGGATATTGTATGTTTGGACCATCCGTGGAGGTTGCAAGCCAAAGAATGTTGTGAAAAGGGTTGCCTTCGTCCCCTGCCATCTTAATACCAGTGTCAGCAGCTTCAGGATGTTTGGCCACTTGCTTTGCTATCCGATCAGCACGCTCATTACCAATGATGCCTGTGTAGGCTTTTACTTTCAGGAATTTGATGGTGTTGCAGTGTTGCAGATTGCTTTGATGATAGTCTCTAAGTGGTTGTGGTGGATGTGGTAGGTGTGTAATTCTGGGTACCTGATCTGTTTTCTAATTTGTCTCATTGAGTTTTCACTGTCGGTAGCTATCAGAATGTAGTCATGAGCAACGGCTGCAGCAATGCCTGCAAGCTCAGCCCTATGGACAGTAATAGTGATATTGGAGCCATTGGGATTCACGTGATGAATTCTGTTGGTGTCAGGTATGCAGACGCCTGCTCCAATGATCTGCTGGTGATCATGACGGATGCAGCTCCCATCTGTGTAGGCAATCTTCTTCCAGTCCGCTACTTCTAGGGCCAGATGAAGGCTTGATTTCTCTTGTATTTGTGTATTTGTCGTATGTCCAAGGTGCAGTGATGTGTCATGGTTGTGGCGCTTAGCAACTAGGAGGTGGTCAGGCTTGAATTTGTTGAAGCCTGGAGGTGGGGCGCCAAGTGGGAGCATACGGATATGAGCGTCATTGCTCTCTCTGGTTGCGTTCCATTTAGCCTCAGGGATGCTCTGTGCCAAGTGATTGAGCCACTCGGGGTTGCGGTTAATTAAGTTCGGCCTGGCTTGTGTGTTCCAGAGGGCAGTGATCTGTAGGTCCCAGTGGTGCTTTGGGAGTGGGGTGCGAGAATCATTTCAGATTAGGATATCAGCGTGCTAAAGGTTTTGAGATGAGATGGATCCCATTAGGCTGCACTTATGGTATATCATCGTCATAGATGGGATGAAAAATAGAGAAGCCAGAGAAAGAAGAGGAGAAACAGTCAGTGAAGGCACCAAATATAGTGTCACGTGGGTGGCTGCTCCAGTAGTGTGGGAGGTCTGGATTGAAGTCCAGTGGTGAGGCCATTTCCTCTTGGGTCA
>LFIK01005630.1_pt1 | contig 10039 bp, 13 predicted proteins | sample 643401 | NCBI WGS metagenome assembly LFIK01 (sample SAMN03777447, study PRJNA286221) | soda lake metagenome | biome: soda lake; feature: Kulunda steppe; material: water; isolation source: sample T5-Br brine of Lake Tanatar-5 | place: Russia: Kulunda steppe | collected 2010-07
GAAATGAAATGGCAGAGTCTATTGTGCCGTTGAGAAAGAAAATCAAAGACAGTCTGACTAGGCAAGGCATGTGGAATATAAGGGGCCTCCATAGAAAAGGATTGGCAGAAAGGGAAGAAAAGGAAAGGGTACTTTCTTCTGAGAGAGCACACAAACAAGTCTTGACAGTGAAAAAGAACATGCACCTCATTTTGAACAGCCTGCTGCTGAGCAGCACAGGGACACTTGTCACAGTAGCCATTTCCACCGCGCCAGATGGAGGATTCCACTGCGAGAGTATGAGCTCGCAAGCGAAACCTGCTCACATTCCTCATTGCTTTATAAAGCTGCTTCGGAGATGCAAAGCGACAAAGTAATACAGGCAAAACAAGCCCTAAATACCCAGTCAACAACCACAACCGACTGTGCATGCAAATGCAGCATAAATCTGGTGCTGCACTAATCTGGCGTGACAAGCCAGCCTTAAATCAGCTTCATTGATCTTGCTTAGCAAGGCATTGTTGCTTGTCAAAAGGCTGTTCCAGACTTCCTGATAGTATGTGTAGGGCACTGTCTGAGTGATGACAGAGGGGGCATTGAAGACTGGTCGAGGTCTCAAATCAAACACCATGCTTCTGATGGCAGAGTGAGTAATGCAGGAAAGAAGAAAAAAACACGCATGCAGCAAAAAAACTCCTGCATCAATTAAAGCAATTAAAGACCCACCAGGGAAAAAGAAGAACTATAGAGGATCTGGAGGATGACAAGCCGCCCCTGTTTCGTGGTAACATCTCTCTGTGAGAAGGTGTGAAAGAGCTAAGATCATGGTGACTGGGTTATAACTGACTGATTAGTTGGGTTCGACTCCCAAGGGCAGACACCCAAGGGCAGACAGTATAATAGGAAATACACGCACCAACCTGCTGCCTCGCCCGTGATCCGGCTAGGCATTGTTACAGTGTTAATGATCCATAGCGCACTTCGATAGAGGTGGTCTCCACCATGCAACATTGGTATCGGAGGGCTGCCGCATGCACTGAGGCTATGAGGCCTTGCGAGTATGCACCACCTCTAGAGAAACCCCCAGTAACGCCTCTCTCCATCCTTGAGCAAGGTGGGGGGGAAGGGCAAAGTCCGACTTGGAGGGTACCTAGGACGCTAGATACTAGCTGGCCTAGTGCGGCATATGCGCACCCTCCAGATGAGACTCCATAGGAGCCTCCAATTGAGGGCTCCCCAGTTGGGCCTCCAGATCATGAGGGTTACCCAGATGGGCCTCCAGATGGGACTCCAGTTGAATTACCATAATCTTATCTTAAGGGATAAAGATGGCATACCACACCGACGCATGATTCCAATAATATGGAATTCATCAGTTTCTCAATAGCGTCATGGCATGTGAATGCACAGTAACAAGTTTGTGTTACGTAGAAGCACAATCCTACCTTGTAGGGTGCTTGAGGAATACGTAATATGGCTCTTTATAAGGCATTATGGCAAACACGTCATGCTAGTGAGATTGGTGATCAAGTCCAAGAGGACTCAGAGGTTGACTAAGTCAACTTGTGATGGAATCTACCGCTTGTCAGTTGACAAAGCGTGAAGGCTGTTAGAATGGCTATGCAGAAGCTGAGAGCCACAAGGATTACATAATCACCATAGCTTTTGCTCTCAAGAGAGATGCATTGGTGCAGAAAACCTGTAAATTCAGGTTTAGGTGAGCGCAGGCTGAAGCACACATACATGCAGTCGCATGTACACGGCTATCATATCTATGACATGCGTTAAAGGACGCCTAGACCAGTGTGAGGGTGTTATGCGGTAACATCTCTCGGAAGGTGTGCCTGAGCTCAATCAAGCTTTAGATCGCTTGGCAGTTGATGCCAAGGACACAATGCTTTAAGGTGACTTTACCTTGTCACGGTGACCAGGTTTTGGTTGGTATGGAGATCCTGAATGTTCCAGGTCCACAAACCCTCACAAATGGGGTTGCAAAGGAGTTCATGGTTGGTGAAATTGCAGTGAACTGCGCTTGCCTCCTTCAGGGTGATCTAGATCACTAGATCTAGACACATGACATCATTCACATCGGTTTGGTCATATCTTGAGCAGATCCTTTAAGGAGCATTCCTTAAGTATTGCAAGGCAAGCAGCTTACATAGCTACCACCACCTATGCAGTATTTGGATGGTGAGCTATTCAAGCTTTTGCTTGGCCTTGCATTGCCAATGCAGTGCCTACCAGGGCTAGAGAGCTGTTTCATCAGGAATAGAGCACCATGTGTGAGTCCTCTAAGAGGGCGGGGTGTCCTGCCTGGTTAGCTAGCCAAGGACGGCTAGGACCAGGTGGGGAGAAATGCTCTTGTAACATTTCTCTGTTAGAAGGTGTGTAGGAGCTGAGATCACGGTGACCGGGTTAGTTGGGTTCGACTCCCAAAGGCAGACAATATAATAGGAAATACACACACCACCCTGCCGCCTTACCCGTGATCCGGCTATGCATTGCCTCAGTGTTAACGATCCGTAGCGCACTTCGATAGAGGTGGTCTCCACCATACAACAACCCCCTGCTCTGGACCAAGACCTTGACAGCAATCGTTGTTTTCATATTAGTCTAGTGTTCAGCTTCAAGTCGAAAAAATCTCATCCTTGACACCATCCTTCTTGGTATGGGAGGTTCTATCTATAACACTTGCCTGCATCATCTGTAAGATCTCTAGAGCTCAACCTTGATTCACATGGAGCCCATTAAACTGCCGTCAAATTTCATGCTCACTCTGCATTACGCTCTTAAAATGCAATTGCTGTCACGGTCTTGGTCTGGAGCAGGGCGGCTTGTCACCCTCCAGATCCACACTTATAAGAGTTATTCTTTTTTTCACACTGGTAGAGGCTCCTGGCTCTTCGGATTGATGCGTCTCCTCCTCCTCAAATGATTTGCTTTTTGCTGCCTGCCTTGCAGTGTGTGGTCTCTCTTTCTTCTGACAGCGATCCGCTTATGAGCTGCCATTAGGTCACTTTAGCCTAGATCTATAAAATAACTTAGTTACAAAAGTAATGATTTACACCGGCACTCAATTCCATTTGAAGATCATCAACATCATAAGAAAATTTTAATTTCACCACTGGCGAGAGTTGGCAACTACGTTTATACAGAGATGTGCAACCTGATACCCATTGAGTCGAGCTGTCCTTTTCTCCGAGAAATCGAGTCGATGGGAAGTCGAATGTCCCTCGCAATCTGTAGGTTCGGGGTTAGACCCTCAATGGTGGCTTTCAATCGGCTAAGCTGCCCTTGGCGGATACAGGATTAGGGTAAGCCTACAGCCTTAGAAATTTAAATCCTCTCCAAGAACCATGAGTCCTGGTGGGGATCTGCCTGGTGCTGCATAGGCACCAAGTACATACCTCTCCTTTGATACATGGCACCAGAGTAATCCCTACCGACCTGAATGCGGTTGTATAAATACTGTCCATGAAGGTATTTGTTCGATTCTAGAAGTTGGCTCTCAATATCCCTTCACATCAACCATCAGGGGTATAGACTCTTCTCTCGGACACAAGCCTGGTGAGCGGGTGGGACTTGCAGGAGTGTGGCTTGGAAAATAGAACACAAAGGTTTTGACTGATAACTCTACGCTCTTTTCACAAACGACTTGGGCAAGTTCCTGAATACGTCGGATCATGGGGCCATGACAGCCTTGCAAACTGCCAATGTCTCCCATTGTGAATACGCAGATGACATTGCCCTAACTACCAACACTGCCCACCACCTCCAACTCCAACTCGACCGATTCCATACCTACACGGCTCTAAAAGGGCTGACGCTGAATGTGCACAAGACAAAAACCATGGCCTTCTTTTGCTTCAACCCACCGATATTTTGCTACAGTGGCATTCGACTTGAGAATGTGCAAGACTTTAAATACTTGGGCACGACCCTCAGCCACACTGGGAAGATGACAATTGCCTCGAACCAGATGGCCCGCAATTTGCTTAGTATCTTTTGCTCCGAGAAGCTCAGTATGGCTTTTGTAAGTAGCACCCACAACTCTTAAAAGAAGTAACCCATGACAAGCGAGCATGGGGACACTCGCTAGCAAGGTCAAGTGGCATGCAAAAGCCACTGGCTCAGCCTATAACAGCCCCAAGGGCTCAACATGCAGCTGCAGGGAGGGATTGCGCCAGCCCATCTTGGTGCCCTCCATGCGCGCAATCTTGGCGCCCAGCACAATGCCACTGCACGTGACACACACACACAGGGAGATGGTAAGGTGTACACAAAAAAATGGGGCTGTCTGCTGACCACGGCGCCGTTCATTCATGAGCATGCATACATGCAGGTTCTATAGCATAGAGACAGGAAAGGGCAAGGTAGAAGAAGAGCTGAATTGCTCAAATGAAGTGAAGGCATGGAAAAACACTGGTTAGGGTGGGGGGTGGGGTAGCCTTAATGAGTGCTCCTCTTTGAGCTGTTTGGAAGCAGAAATGATGCAGGATGCATCATGAGGGAACAGGGTAGGAAGAAGAGCTTGAGAGAGCCTCATGCTTTTTGCCCGGGTCCTTCCTGTAGTGTGCTGCCATAAGCACCGGAAAGCAAAGCCTGTTGTATGTAGGACATGGAAAAGCAGTGGGCAAGCACAAGGTAGGGCGTGGGGGAGCCGGAATGAACGCTCCTGTTCGAATAACATAATGCACACAAGTAATAGAGCGTGGGAAGATACGTCTGCTGTGGGTAGGGCAGGGCACGACTTGGGGAGCAGGCTGGTCCAGGTGAAGAAGGGGGGAAATCTACAATGTTCAACGCGAATGCCAATTAATCAAAAACTTTAATTCATTAATCTTAACCATGTGCTGTGAACACTGCGCCGCTTAAGTTGCACGTGCCTGGCGGACATATGGCGGGGTGGACGCACCGCACAAGGAGCGTAATTTTGCGTTATATATAAATTTCTGAATGCCTTTGTTATGTTGCAATGGCCCGCAGTGATGAAGAAGGGTCCGCAGAAGTGGTTTTTAACAGCGCGCTTCGCGCTTGGAATGTTATAGAGCTTTGCTTAATTGAATGAATACTTCCTATCTGTCATATCAAACGGGTGTTAGGGTCAAGAGGGTCAGCTGCCTGCAGGTTCTAAGGCCCCATCCGCTGGGTCCCAGGCAAAACTAAGAGCACTACCCTAGTCTACTTTTTCGAGCTGAATAAGCCTGTCTTGTTTTCAGGAGCTCCAGTGGGCTGTACAAAAAGAGTGACCAAAAAAGTGTTGAGAGGTGCAACGTTAGCGTTCAGCGCCTTAGCAGCTTGCTCGGGCTTGCTGCGCCCTCTTGCCTGTTTTACTTCCTGGCGCCTTGGAATTAAGGTGGGGTGCGGGTTCAGCACACAGATTCTCCTCAGATCTAGACCGCTGAATGTGCGCATGGCATGAGGATTGAGCGGCTCATCTGCGGGAGCCCAAGTAATGAGCAGCCCATCCCCACCACCTGCCTTGATTTTGTCTTCAAACCTTTCTTCCCCCTTACAAGTGCACAGATCAGAACAGCCATGGTTGAATACCCACCTGCGCCTGTACTGTAGGCCAGCCTCCTTGTCTACGGTGTCGTACATTGCCCGGACGGTGGCAAACTTGAAGTTTTTGGCGAGGCCAAGTGTGGGCCCTCCACGCCCAAATTCATGCGACACCTCAGCATCCCAGCCTTTGATGTGGTGCCGCACCTGCAATGCAGGCACGCGCGGCAGCATGCACACACACACGTGAGTAGTCAGGGGAGCCTGGACCACGCTTGTGCATGCCTGTGCGTCCGCTAAGGACAGGGCACAGCAGCACCTGCAAACTCTCAAAAGCATGCAGCTTGGGTGGTCCTTGCTCCTACCAGAGCAGCTCCCAGCCCGTGGCGTCAGGCGGTCTGCCTGACTTTTGCACACAGGAGTGGAGCATGGGCTAGTGCGCATGAGGGGCTGAGCCAAATTGGTCGGAGACGATGCTGTGGCTGTGCAGTGTGGGAAGATGGCCTTGCAGCCGCCCACGCTCCCACCTCCCAATCCTTCACTGTGAACGAGGCTGTGGGCAGCGTGGCCAAGGATGAGCACAGCATGCAAGCACGCACAAATGCACGAGCATTCACCTGCTCCGAGTCCTCCGCAGGTACCAGCAGGTTGAACAGGGTCTGGCTGAGGGGCATGCGCCATATGAGGGGCGGGATGCGGGGCTCGACCTGCAGGGCGCATGCAAAAAGAGAGCAGGAGGAGGGGGCGTGGTGAGCGAGACCCTCGCTGGTAGAGGCGCACGCGCTGCAGCAGGACCCCCACTTGGTAAGGGGGGGCAACAGGGACAGGTTCATGGTCCAGCCTCTCATGCGCATGTGCACACCAGCACAGGGCTTGCAGGCAAGGAAGGTGCAATTGTGTAGCCCTGGTATACCACATTCATTCGCTACCCTCAAAAAAAGGGGGGTAGGGGCCCATTGTGAGACTTGCTGCCTGGAGCGCAGGCCAAGCGGCTCGGTCCCCTGACATGGGGTAACAGGGCATTGCATGTACATGCATGCATGACGCAGGGCCAGCAACGGGCGGGCGGGCCGCACGCCCTCGCATATGCCTCGGCTTCACCTGCAAAGGTGCGCACAGGCAGGCTCCCTGAAAGCACTTGCTTCCCACGCGCGCTCAGGCCCAAGGGCAGGCTCAGGAGCCGCAGGCGCTCAGTACCAACCCTGCCTCTGGGGGCTTGCGCACAATCAGCAGGCCGTCTGCTGCAGCCATGCCCTGTTGCATCGGTGCAGCAGCAGCCGCAGCGATGCGCTGCACATGTCCTGCCCGCCCGCCGCTCACGTTGTAGTCCACAAAGTCGGCCACATAGTTGACCAGCCTCCCCAGGTCAAACACCGCGCCCAGGCGTGTGCTGTAGCCCCACTGCCGGTCCTTCACGGTGTGAGCCACCCACAGCCTGTGACGGCCGCCGTCGTCCTTGGGGTCCTCAATCACATCTCGGTCCTCATCAAACACCGTCTCGCGCCACTCGGGCCCTGCACAAGGTGGCAGGAGGGGGGACTGGGAGATGGCGCTCGTGAGGGCATGCTGCCCACGTTTGAGGGTTCCAAAAGGGTGGGGGAGGATTTGTGGGCAGGCAGCGCTTGGAAGTGCAGGGGGGGGAGGAGAGGGGGCCCGCTGCATGGCAACAAGCCGTGGACTGCTACCAGGCTGTGGACCGCTAGACGGCCGAGAGTGCCAGCAGACATGGCAACCAAGGCAACAGCGGCGGTGTGTACGCAAGGGCATGCGCTGGCTGCTTAGATGGTGCAGGCATAAGGGGCACTGTCTCACAGAGCAGCCGCCGCCCCGCCCGGCTCAAGGGCCTCTCACTTTGACACACACACACACACTCATGCTTACGCATAGAAGGCTCCCAGTGCATGCACTGAGGGGCCATAGGCGTGTGCCAAAGCCGCCGTCCTGTTCTAATCTCACCTGGGAAGGACACGCTGGCCGCGAGCTTGTACGTCCTGAACACAGGGTCAGCGTGGAGCACCAAGGACGCCTGCAGGTAATGCACGCAGCGTGGCAGGGCAAGCAAGGGCTTGCGCTCCAGGTGTGCCGCACGTGTGCACATGTTTTGCGTGGACACGCTGCTAACAGGTGGTGCGCCTCGACAGCGCAGGGTGAGGGTGGCTACTGGCGGTCGACGTGGGCGCCCCTGCAGCCTTGTAGGGTTCCTTCAGTCAGGTCTAGCCTTCCGTCCCAAACAACAAAACCACGCCGTCAGGAACCTGAGACCAGGTTGGTCGGCGGCTGGTGCACGCCCCACCTGGCAGTGCCTTGCTGGGCTTGCAAGCACAGAGGGGCACTTAGCGCGGGCGCGGGGCAGCGGTGCAGCAGACAGCACAGGCAAGGGGAGTGGAGGCGTGGCTGCCAAGACCTGCCTGCTCTCGGGCCGACCTCCCTGCCCATGCAAGGGACGCCTCAGGCTTGCGCTGCTTGATGTCGTAGCTGATGGACGCAAAGCAGTCGGGCTTGTACTCGTGCGCGAGGGAGAAGCTGAGGGATGGGACTGCAGAGGGTTTGCACAGACAGGTGTTCATGGCATTAGCGCATTTGGCCCAGTGCAGGCATCATTGAGCTGCTGCTGGATCCCTGCACAGGCCGCCTTGCATTGTAGGGGGCAAGGGATGGCAGGAGCATCCCTCAATTGTTTGTTGCAGTGGTGCTGGCACATGAGGACACAGGTCGTTATGAAGGTGCTAAAAATGATGCTGAGGGTGCTGCACACAAAGGTGCTGGTGCTGAGCCGCCCTAATAGGGAGGAGGGGGGGATGCAAGCTCAACGTGCAAGCACAGCCACGGACGGCGGTGCTCCGCCAGCAGTGCTCAGCTTGTGACCTGGCGACCGCAATGCCCCGCAGGACCACAAGGACACCAGCATCTGCCAGCCATCCCTTTGGCCAGGCCAAACAGCACCCTGTGGCTGCGCCTTGCTCTGTCGGGCTATCTTTCTGCCAGCAGTGACAGAGTCTTGTGACCCTGGAGCTGACTCCCATGTCACCTCCTGCTTCTTCTCCTCTCCCTCAGGTGCTGGGAGGTGGGGCAGGACAAGGAGAGGCACCACGACGCCTCGGCTGCACGGCGCACAGGTCAAGCCGAGCATCAACCGTATGCTAGCTGGTATGGGCTACATTTTGCAGACCAGGAGGCCTCTGCGCCCTCTGGGCAGCAGGTTGTCCTCCAGGCCTGCCACTCACCTGAGCCCTCTCCGATGGCTTCTTTGGATTGAGCCAAGGGGTCGTCTAAGCCAGAACGGTAGGCTATATTGGAGGTGGTGAGCCCAAAAGCTGTGCTCCCTCTCCTCAAGTGGATGCCTGTAAGAAAACGGGATGCAGGCACACTTTCGGCTGTGCCTTGTGCATGGTGGGGTTAAGGCAGGCATGCATTCCTTCACAGGCATGCATCACGAGCGGCCCCGGTGGCTCGAGAGACCGCCGACATTTGCAATTGCCATCCCAACCAAACCAAGGGGGCCGTTCCTCGCCCATGTATGTCAGATTAACATGCATCGCATTCCTAATTCTTATGAACTCATATGCTCAGAAGCCTTCAAGTAAGCTGTGCACCTGACCTTCCGGTATTGCAGGCATACATACTGGCATGCATACAAATGACGTGGCCACAACACAGCATGAACCCTGCAAGGCGCTACTCATCAGTAAGACCATGTGAATGAATGCAGGTTGGGTCTTGTGGCTCGCAACAGGAGCAGAGGCATCATGCAATCTGTTTAGTGCGTGCAGGCCTCCACTCCATCAGGTGTAGCATTGCATACAGATGGGCAGATACAGGCCTGTTGCTTGGGGGTATGAATGCATCAGCATGAAGCACCGATGTCCTTAGCTAGCGGGTGGACCAATGTAACGAAGGTCAGAGCCCAGGCTGCCCATAAAAGGGACCCCATTTAAATCCGCACACACCTGCTCCCGCATTGCTCTCCACTACCCTCCCGGTCGATATACCCTCGATTGGGTCAACACCCTCGCGCACAACGAAGCCGATGCGGCCAGACAGGAAAGGAAGGCGGGCACTGGGCTGGGCGAATACCTTGCCCACCGAGTTACTGTGCGTGTAAGACAATGAGGGTGCATCTCGAATAAACTCCAGCTTGTTCTTGTCGGCCGCGCTGTCCGCTGCCATGGCGTCCGCTCTCCCCGATAGGAAAGCTCAAAAATCTATTTCATCACTACACTCAAGATATAATGTAATTGAAAATCATCATCGTTGGAATTGATCGGCAGCTTCATACCAGTGCCAGTCTCCGATCTCCCCCTGTTAGCACAGATAAATCATCACAGATGCAGGCAAGTTGATTTGTTGAGCATTGCCCTGTGCCTTGGATACTTTCATACCGGGCTGAGCAGTGCCCAACATGTGCTCTTGTAGTGAGAGTGCCTTTGGATGCCATGCCAGCATGCCTGGGGATCCGCAAAGCATATGCCCCAACTCTGGCAAGTTCTTTGTTCATATCTCACCCAATCAATCCTTTTTGTTGTACGTGGTATGTATGTGCACATCCAAGCATGTCTGC
>LFIK01005632.1_pt1 | contig 10036 bp, 11 predicted proteins | sample 643401 | NCBI WGS metagenome assembly LFIK01 (sample SAMN03777447, study PRJNA286221) | soda lake metagenome | biome: soda lake; feature: Kulunda steppe; material: water; isolation source: sample T5-Br brine of Lake Tanatar-5 | place: Russia: Kulunda steppe | collected 2010-07
CGCCCTGGTCCCGGTGATACACCGGCGAGGTCTTGCCGTGCATGACGCGCCCGGCATGCACAACATGCCCACCGAAAGCCTGGCCAATGGCCTGATGGCCCAGGCATACCCCCAGCAACGGCAACCGCCCGGCGAAGTGCCGGACCGCCTCCAGCGACACGCCGGCCTGATCCGGCGCACAGGGACCGGGGGAGATCACCAGATGGTCCGGGTTGAGGCGTTCGATCTCGGCCACGCTGATCGCATCATTGCGATAGACCTGCACCTCGGCACCCAGCTCGCCGAAGTACTGCACCAGGTTGTAGGTGAAGGAGTCGTAGTTATCGATCATCAGCAGCATGGCACACCTCAGCGCTGGTCGAGCCTGTCCAGGCCCTGCTCGGCCATGGCCACCGCGCGCATGACCGCGCGCCCCTTGTTCACCGTCTCCTCCCATTCACTGGCGGGCACGGAGTCATACACCACGCCGGCACCGGCCTGGACGTGCAGTTGGCCGTCGCGGATCACCGCGGTGCGGATGGCGATGGCGGTGTCCATATTGCCGGACCAGCTCCAGTACCCCACCGCTCCCGAATACAGCCCGCGTCGGGTGGGCTCCACCTCATCGATGATCTCCATGGCCCGGATCTTCGGCGCACCGCTCAACGTGCCCGCCGGGAAGGTGGCGCGCAGCACGTCCATGGGCGACTGCCCGTCCTTCAGGCGGCCGGTGACGTTGGAGACGATGTGCATGACATGGGAATAGCGTTCCACGGCCATCTGCTCGGTCACCCGCACACTGCCGGTGCGGCTGACACGGCCGACATCATTGCGTCCCAGGTCGATCAGCATCAGATGCTCGGCGATCTCCTTGGGATCGGCCAGCAGTTCCCGCTCCAGGGCCTGGTCCTCCTCGTCGGTGGCGCCACGCTTGCGGGTACCGGCCAGCGGCCGGACGGTGATGTCGCCATCCTCCACGCGCACCAGGATTTCCGGCGACGAACCGGCGACGTGGAAGTCGCCCAGGTCCAGGAAATACATATAGGGTGACGGGTTCGTGGCGCGCAGCGCACGATAGGCATCCAGCGGCGCCGCACCGTAGGCACAGCTCATGCGCTGGGACGGCACCACCTGCATGGCGTCGCCATCCACGATGTACTGCTTGATACACCGCACCACGTCCTCGAAGGCCGGCTGGTCCATGTTGTGGCAGAAATCGGCCTCCGTCACCTGGCGACGCGGATGCTCCGGCTGGTACTCGGTGGTGGCCGCGCGCAGCGTGTGGACCAGTTCGTCGAGCCGCGCCTCGGCACGCCCCAGCGCATCGGCCTCCAGCGGGTCCGCGTTCACCACCAGGTAGAGGCGGCCGCCCAGGTTGTCGAACACCAGCACTTCCTCGGCCACCATCAGCAGGATGTCCGGCACCGGCACATCATCCACCTGGTGCGCCGGCCGCTGCAGGCGCCGCTCGATGTAACGGATGGTGTCGTAGCCGAAATAGCCGACCAGGCCACCAAGGAAGCGCGGCAGTTGCGGGAAACCGGGCGGTGTCGGCACCTGGTAGCGGCCGTGGAACTCCTCGATCCAGGTCAACGGATCGTCGGCACGCAGGCGTTCCACCTCGCGACCGTCCTCGCTCACCGTGATCTCGTGATCATAAACGCGCAGCACGGTGCGGCAGGGCAGGCCGATAATGGAATACCGGCCCCATTTCTCGCCGCCCTGCACCGACTCCAGCAGGAAGGAATACGGCCCGTGCGCCAGCTTCATGTACGTGGAAAGCGGGGTATCGAGATCCGCCAGCACTTCGCGGATCACGGGAATACGGTTATGGCCCTCGCGGGCCAGCGCGTCGAATTCTGCCTGTTTCATGTTGGTTAACCGTCATCATTGCCTGGGGATGGAGGGCGTGCAGGGGCCGGACTGCTGTCAGGCCCGCCATCGCCGCTGGCGGCAGGTCATACCGAGTACCGACGGTTTGCCACACATGGTTCCGTTCCGTTTTTTCAGGCGGCCCGCCGCAGCAGGGCATGCAAGGCCAGGAAATCATCCACCACGGCGTCCGGGCCGGTGTCGCGCACGTCGCCACCATGGTTGTAGCCGTAGGGCACACAGACCACCGGCACACCCGCGTTGCGCGCGGCCAGGACGTCATTGCGCGAATCCCCCACCATCAGCGTCTGCTGCGGCGCGCTGCGCAGCAGTTCCATGGCATGCCGCAAGGGCGACGCCGACGGCTTCTTCTCCGGGGTGGTGTCACCACCAACCACCACTGGAAAATCATCGCTCAGCCCCAGATCCCGAAGCAGCGGCCTGGCAAGGCTCGCGGGCTTGTTGGTGACACAGGCCAGACGATACCCGTCGGCACGCAGACGGTCCAGCCCCTCGCGTACGCCGGGATAGAGCCGGCTGCGCACGCTCAAACACTGCCGATACAGTTCCAGGAAGCAGTCCAGTGCCTCGCGGGTGAGTGCCTCGTCGGGTTCACCGTCCATGGCACCGGTCAACGCCCGCATGATCAGCCGCTGGGCACCGTTCCCCACCCACAGCCGGACCCGCTCCTCACCCACCGGCTCGCGACCGAACTGCCGGAGCATCGCGTCCACGGCGTCCGCAATATCCGGCGCGCTGTCCACCAGCGTGCCATCAAGGTCAAACAGCAGGGTGTTCACCTCATGCATCCCGGGACTCCACCCGCGCGAGTTCCTCACGCATGGCCCGAATGACCTCGGCGTAGTCAGGCTTGCCGAAAATGGCAGAACCGGCCACAAAGGTATCGGCACCGGCCTCCGCCACCGCCCGGATGTTATCCACCTTGATACCGCCGTCCACTTCCAGCCGGATCGCATGGCCGCTGGCATCGATCATCGCCCGCGCCTCGCGCAGCTTGTCCAGCGTGGCGGGGATGAAGGCCTGCCCGCCGAAGCCGGGGTTCACCGACATCAGCAGCACCATGTCCACCTTGTCCATGACGTACTTGAGATAGGTCAGCGGCGTGGCGGGGTTGAACACCAGCCCCGCCTTGCAACCCTGATCGCGGATCAGCTGCAGCGTCCGATCCACATGCTCGCTCGCCTCCGGATGGAAGGTGATCCAGCTCGCGCCGGCGGCGGCGAAATCCGGGATAATGCGGTCTACGGGCTTCACCATCAGATGCACGTCGATCTCCGCGGTCACGCCATGCTTGCGCAGGGCCTCGCAGACCAGCGGCCCGATAGTGAGGTTGGGCACGTAATGGTTATCCATCACGTCGAAATGCACCATATCCGCGCCGGCGGCGAGCACGGTATCCACTTCCTCGCCCAGCCGGGCGAAATCGGCGGAGAGTATGGACGGCGCTATGCGGTAATCACGCATGGAGACCTCGAAGCCAGGTGACAAAGCGGAAACTGTAGCGAAAGCGGGCGGCGACGGCCAAGGCCGCGATCACCGGGCACCCCCGGGAAGGGGAACCCCACGGGCCAGTGCGGGCAGATCGCCGCGCAGCCCCACGGCGTGTTCCATCAGGCGCCGCTTCACCGGACCGGCACGGTCGGTCAGCGCGAACCCCAGGTTGCGCACCAGACCACGCAGCGGATCATGGTTGCTGAACAACCAGTGGAATCCATCCATGGCGGACTGCATCAACTGGTTGTCGCCGCGGCGCCAGCGTTCGTAGCGGCGCAGCGTGGCAAGGCTGCCCACATCACGCCCGCGCCGCGCCGCCAGCGTCAGCACCTCGGCCAGGGCGGCCGCATCCAGAAACCCCAGGTTCACGCCCTGTCCGGCCAGCGGGTGAATCACATGCGCGGCGTCACCGACCAGCGCGAAGCCGGCGGCCACGTACCGTTCCGCGTGCATGGCGCGCAGCGGGAACGCGGCTCGGGCCTCGCTGTGAAGAATCTCGCCCAGCACCCGCCCGGACACCTCGGCCAGGGCGGCTTGGAAGGCCGCATCATCCAGGGCAAGGACGGCCTCCGCCTCGACCTCGGGCAGGGACCAGACGATGGAGCAACGCCCGTCCGCCAAAGGCAGCAACGCCAGCGGGCCACCGGGCAGAAACCGCTGACGGGCCACCAGGCCGTGATGCTGCTCGGGCCGGATGGTCGCGACCAAGCCACGCTGTTCGTAGGAACGCTGGCGCACCGACAGCCCGGCCCAGTCCCGCACGGCGGAGCGGGCCCCATCGGCCCCCACCAGCAGGCGGCTGTTCAGGCGGCGACCATCTTCCAGCCGCAGGGTCAGCGCGCCGTCATCGTCCCGTTGCGCATCGACGATGGTGGCCGGCGCCAACACGGTGGCGGCCGTGCTGGACTGAACGGCCTCGAACAGCTGTTGCTGGATGAGCCCGTTCTCGACGATGTGCCCGAGCCAGGGTTCGCCGAGATCGCGGGCATGGAAGTGGACGCCGTCACCGGCATCCCAGGCATGGATGGCCTCGAAGGGGCTGACACGCGCCTCCACCAGGGCGGGCCAGACACCCAGCTGTTCCAGCAGCCGCTGGGAGGCCAACGTCAGCGAGGACACCCGGTTCTGCATCTGTTCCGCGCGCCAGGGCGTGGGCAAGCGGCTTTCCACCAAGGCCACGCGCAGCCCGCTGGGGCGCAGCGCCAGTGCCAGGGCCAGCCCCACCATGCCGCCGCCATGGATGACCACGTCGAAGGCCCGATCAGCCATCCTGTTCACCCCTTCCGACGGTCAGCGGCACCCCTCGCGCCAGCCGCGGCAGCGGCGCACCGCGCCCCATGCCCTGCCGCATCAGCCCGCGCCGGAGTTCCGGCATCAGGCTCAGGGCAGACAAGGCCAGGTTCCGGCCCAGGGTCAGGCCAGGCAGACGGTTGGAGAACAGCCGGACCAGGCCATCCGTGAAACCGACCACCCGACGGTAGTCCGGCTCCCGCGCCCGGAGGTAGGCGTCCAGCACATCCGGTGCGCCCGGGTCACCGCCACCCAGCGCCGCCTGGTGCAGGTGCTCCGCCAGTTCGGCCGCATCACGCAGGGCCAGGTTGAAACCCTGACCGGCCACGGGATGCAGCGTGTGCGCCGCATTGCCGACAATCACGGACCGCCCCTTGCGCCGCGCAGCACTGCGCACCAGGTTCAGGGGGTATTCCGCGCGCTGCCCGACGCGGAGCAGGCGACCCAGTCGATAGCCGAAAACCTGTTGCAACGCCTGCAGGAAATCTTGGTCATTCAGCGCCATGAGTTGCCGCGCCCGGAGCCGGCTGACCGTCCAGACCAGCGACAGGTGACCGCCCGGCAGCGGCAGCAGGGCCAGTGGCCCCTCGTGGGTAAAGCGTTCAAAGGCGCGGCCGTCATGGTCGCGTTCCGATGTCACATTGGCAATGATGGCCACCTGCCCGTAATCGGTTTCCCGCACGGCCAGGCCCAGTTGCTCACGCAGCGGCGAACGCGTGCCGTCAGCAGCAACCACCAGTCGCGCGGCCACCCGGTCAACGCCCTGCTCCCCGTCGATGGTGACCTGCACCCGGTCCCCGGCCTCCTCCAGGCCAGTGACCCTTGCCGGGCACCTCTGCTGGAGGTTTCCCTGAACCGCCAACCGGGACTGCAGTGCCTGCCCAAGCACCCGGTTCGGCACCACATGCCCAAGCGCATCCAGCCCTTCGCCACGGGCGTCAAGCCGCGCCATGCCGAACCGGCCCTGGTCGGACACATGAATGGAGGTTATAGGCGCCGCACCGGCGGCAATCGCGTCCCAGCAGCCCAGGGCCTGCAGCAGCCTGCGGCTGGTGGGCGCGAGCGCCGTGCTGCGATCATCGTAGCTGGGCTGCTCCGCGGCGCGCGGAGACACCGCTTCCACCAGCATCAGCCGCAGCGGACTGTCAGCCAGGGCCAGCGCCAGGCTGGCGCCAACCATGCCCCCGCCGACGATGATCACGTCCACATCGGGTTCACCCATCGCTCAACCCCGCATCAGCGCCTCGATGTCATCAGGCGCCTTCGGAACCCCTACGCTCAGTACGTCCGGCCCGTCGGGAGTAACGGCCACGTCATCCTCGATACGGATGCCGATGTTGTGCCAGCGTGCATCCACGCCGGGGATGGAATCGGAGATGTACAGCCCGGGCTCCACGGTCAGCACCATACCGGGCTCCAGCTCCCGCCATTCGCCATCAACCCGGTAATCACCCACATCATGCACGTCCATGCCCAGCCAGTGACCCGTTCGATGCATGTAAAACGGCCGGAAGGCCTCGGCCTCGATCAGATCATCCACCGCGCCGTGAAGCAGCCCCAGATCCACCAACCCCTGGGTCAGCACGCGCAGGGCGGCCTCGTGGGGCCGGTTCCAGTGGTTGCCCGGACGCACCGCGTCGATGGCCGCATGCTGCGCCTCGAGCACGATGTCGTAGACCGCGCGCTGCTCCGCGGTGAATCGTCCGTTCACCGGGAATGTGCGGGTGATGTCGGAGGCATAACAGTCCAGTTCGCAACCGCAATCGATCAGCAGCAGTTCGCCGTCGCGCAGGGGCGCGCTGTTCTCGATGTAATGCAGGATGCAGCCGTTGCGCCCTCCGCCGACGATGGGCGGGTAGGCGTGCTCGCCGCCGTGGCGCCGGTACTGGTAGGTGAACTCGGCCTCGATCTCGTACTCGCGCATACCCGGCCGGCACACTTCCATGGCCCGCCGATGCGCCGCCGCGGAAATCTGCGCCGCTTCGCGCATGCGCTTCAACTCGGCGGGACTCTTGATCAGGCGCATCTCGTGCAGCAGGTGCTCTAGTGACACATATTCCCCGGGAGCCCGCGCGCCGGTGCGCGCCCGGGCACGGATCTGGTTCACCCAGCCAAACAGCGCCTGGTCAAACTCCTGATGGACGCCGACCATGCAGAACACCTTGTCCCGCCCTTCGAGCAACCCGGGAAGAATCTCGTCGATGTCGTCGATGGGAAAGGCGTCATCGGCGCCGTAATGCTCACGGGCACCGTCCTGACCGGCCCGCGGGCCGTCCCACTGCTCCCGCTCCGGATCCCGGTCGCGGCAGAAAAGTATGTACTCCCCGTGCTCGCGGCCAGGTGCCAGCACCATGACCGCCTCCGGTTCGGGGAATCCGGTCAGGTACTGGAAATCACTGTCCTGCCGATAGGGGAACAGGACATCCCGGTTGCGCACACGCTCCGGGGCGGCGGCCAGCACCGCCACCGACTGCTCGCCCATCATGTTCATCAACTCGCGCCGGCGTCGCCGGTATTCATCGATCTGCATGTGTCCTCCGCCTGGCGGGAACGGGCACACCCTGGTCAGGGGCCCGCGAAAGGCATGGTCTCAGTGCAACTTGCGGCCGCGGGATTCGGACGCTTTCAAATCCACCGGCTGCGATCGCTTCACCGGGCGCAGTTGCTCCCGGACCAGCAGCACCGCAACCCGCATGAATTCCATCACTTCTTCCAGGGCGGCGCGATCGGCTTCAGCGGCCGCGTCGCTGTCCACCCGTGCGATCTCAGCCATGGAATTCAGCGCTTCCAGCACATCGCCGGGCAACTCCGCGTCGGTACCCGAACGCACCTGACCCAACCCGAAAAGATAACCGTCGGCCCAGGCACCCAGGGCGGCTGCAAGCATCGGCACACCGGACTCTTCATCCGGAAGCAGGATCCGGAACTCCAGGTTGGAGTCATCCAGCCCGGCCAGCGTTCCCTGGTACGTGGCCGCCAGCAATTCCAGGCAGCGGCGCGCGGATTCCCCCTTCGGTTCCGTGCCCTCGAGCACTTGGGCGATCCAGGCCGCAGGGCTGGTATCGGCCGAGGCGCTGAGCATGCCACACAGCATGCCCTGCGCCTCGGCCGCCCCCACGGCGGCGTCCACGTCGCGCAATGCCTGCTCAAGCTCGTCAAAAACCGGCAACTCGCCCTGCATACCCAGCCCTCGCACACTGCGCCGGTGCGTGCCCTGCAGCGCTTACTTCCGACGCCAAAATGCGTATCCTACCATTTATGATTTAAGCGATAACGCGGTCTGCGGTAACCTGACAGGTGCGGCTGACACGTAGCGGCAAGGAGCGGCCCTGCGCCGCAACGGCAGCAACACACCGGGATGCGGGCGGCGGCCATGCCGCATGACAGGGGACGGGACATGGACAGCGATCGAGTCATCCGACTGACCGAGGAGCTGCAACGGCTGGAAAACCGGCTGGACCAGTTGCTGCAGCGAACGGCACGCCTGGAAGAGGAGAACCGGGTGTTGCGTCAGTCCCAGGAATCGCTCAACGCCGAACGCGCCTCGCTGCTGGAGAAGAACGAACTGGCCCGCTCCCGGATCGAGGCCATGATCAGCCGACTGAAGGCCATGGAGCAGCACTGATGAAGCCCGCCGTGGAACCCGTGAAGGTCACCATTCTTGACAAGGAATACCTGATCGCCTGCCCCGAGGATGAGAAGGACGGCCTGCTGCGGTCCGCCAGCATGCTCCACCAGCGCATGCGGGAAATCCGTGAAAGCGGCAAGGTGGTGGGCGCAGACCGAATCGCCGTCATGGCCGCCCTGAACCTGGCCCATGAACTGCTGCGCAACGACGAGGCGAGCGGTGACCTCGCGAACACACTGGAACAGCGATTGAATGCCATGCACCGACGGCTGGATACCCTACTGCCGACGGGTAATGGCCATGAACCAGGCAGCGGCAACTGAACCGGTGCCTGCGCCTCTTGCAGCGGGACGGTTTTAGCCCCACCATGGAGATGCGACATCCCCTGCGGCGTTCGACAGCGGGTACTGCAATCCTTGACCCTCAATTTGATCGCCAGGGGACATGGTGTGGCAGCAACCGGTGCGCAGGTCCGCCTCGAGCGGAAAGCCTAAGGCGCTGCTCTCCGTCCCCACCTGAACCAAAGGGTTCAAGGGGCGACACCCGCACGGCGCAGGCGGGGGATGTCCTTTTTTATTCCCGGTTTCCATTGCCGAAACACACCTCCATCGTCCCCCATGATTGATCGCAGCGAGGTGCGCCGGACCCTACGCGCACAACGGCGCACGCTGAGCTCACGCCAGCAGCGCCGGGCCGCCAGGCGGTTTGCCGATGCGCTCCACGCCTGGCGCCCGTTCCAGCGGGCACGACACGTGGCGGTGTACCTGCCCAATGACGGTGAACTGGACCCCAGCGAACTGATCAGCCGCTGCCACGCCAACGGGAAACAGGTCTATCTTCCCGTGCTGCGGGGTTTCGGCCCGCCGCTGTTGTGGTTTGTGGAATTCCAGCCCGGCCGGACACTGCGCCCCAACCGTTTCGGCATTCCCGAACCCTGGCCCCGCTCACGACCGGCTCGCCCGCGCCAACTCGACCTGGTGCTCACACCGCTGGTGGGGTTCGACGCCCGAGGAAACCGGCTTGGCATGGGGGGAGGCTTTTACGATCGCAGCTTCGCCTTTCTGAACCGACACCCGCGCTGGCGCCGCCCTCGACTGGTCGGCGTGGCGCATGCGTTCCAGCAGGTGGACGCCCTGCCCGCCCAGCCCTGGGACGTGCCGCTTTGCGCGGTTGTCACCGACCGGGGCGTGATCAGGCTCTGAGCCGAAGTCGCACGTTTGCAATCATTTCAGTATGCTACCGCCAACCCCGTGATGCGGAGATGTCCATGCAATACTGGCTGATGAAGTCGGAACCGGATGAGTTCAGCATCGACGACCTGGCCGCGCGGCCGGATCAGACCGAGCCCTGGGATGGCGTCCGCAACTACCAGGCACGGAACATGATGCGCGACCAGATGCAGGTGGGTGACCAGGTACTCTTTTATCATTCCAACACCCAGCCCCCGGGCATCGTCGGTATCGCCGAGGTGGTGCGCGAAGGCTACCCGGATCACACGGCCTTTGATCCGGAAGACCCGCACTACGATCCGAAGAGCGATCCGGACAAGCCGCGCTGGTTCATGGTGGACGTGCGTTTCGTCCGCAAGCTCGCACGAACCATCACCCTGGCGGAATTGAAGGATCGGCCGGAACTGGACGGCCTGCCGTTGATCCGCAGGGGCAACCGCCTGTCCGTCATGCCCGTGGACAAGACGCACTGGGACTTCATCCTCTCGCTGGAATAGGCCATTTCCCGCCCCGGGCTGCACCC
>LFIK01005633.1_pt1 | contig 10036 bp, 14 predicted proteins | sample 643401 | NCBI WGS metagenome assembly LFIK01 (sample SAMN03777447, study PRJNA286221) | soda lake metagenome | biome: soda lake; feature: Kulunda steppe; material: water; isolation source: sample T5-Br brine of Lake Tanatar-5 | place: Russia: Kulunda steppe | collected 2010-07
AACTAATGATTCCTATCGTTTTATTTCAAAGCTTATGGATGTTTATCTGATGGCTGGTGTTCACCAGCAACCTGATCAGTCAAACTACCTGGCTGAAGGTCAAACTTAAACTTGTAAACTTGTAAACCTTAAACCTACCCCCGACTAAAAAGAGTGTGTGACACTATCACTGACAAAAAGAGACTTAGCCAACAGGGATTCGCTTGTGTGGATAATGGAAGAGGTCTTATGTCTGGTACTCTGCACTGTGCAAGCACAACCATGACGACGTGCCTTCCCCTTCAACCCCCCCCTTTTCAAGTTTTTTTGTGGGCGCTAGTGTGCTACGACACAATGGTCACTTTTCACGTTGTTTTCTATATGCAGCCTTGCAGACGCCCTTTTTTAATGCCTTATTCTAAAACTTCTAAACAATAACCTAAAACATGTTGCATTATAGCTGCAGCGCTCAACGCTCCAAGCTGGATTGATTGTGGACAGCCTACACACACACTAAGCGTGCAAGCCGCCTGCAACAAGATTGTGTAGTTCATGATGGTCCAACCTTTCATGTCAGGAGCCTCTTTCTTTTGCAGTCACTTTTTAACAGCTGCACCTACCTAATGGAGCAGCTCACCTGTAGAGAGCTATGGCACACACAGGGTGCAGGTGTGGAAATTAGAAAATCTGTGGCCTTCTGACCATTAGCAGAGCAGCGTCCTGCACAATAACTTAAAGAAACACAATTCTTGCAACCGCTTCTGTCCCAAGAATACTGCCACACCTAACATGAAAGCGGAGGATAAGAATTGCACCGAGCCCTTGCTCATGAAAGTTACCCCAACGTCAACGTTGCCTAGCGAGAGCCGCGGCATCCAAGCTCATACCTGCATGGAAGTTCAATGGTTGCACAGTAACACCACTGAATGATGGGGGGACCTCAAGCAACTATAAAGTTAGACCACAGCTGTTGCAAGATGAATCAAGACTCAGCTGTTGCAAGATGAATCAAGACTCAGCTGTTGCAAGATGAATCAAGACTCAGCTGGACGTTGGCACACAACAGGAATGACAAAATTGGGTACCTGATGCAGCACCTCACGCATGGAGGCTGCAAGAAAGAGGCAAGGTAGACAGAGAGATAAAAAAAGCTGTGACAGAGGTGCCCGCACCTGCGGGTGTCTTCCAAAAGTGTGGGGTTCTCACATGCGCGGATGACATCGCTGGAGCTCAAAAGTGCCCCCTCAAAGTGTGTGTTCTTCAGTATGGCCCAGCTGCATGTGCACAGCAGAGAGCCAGAGAGCATGCACAACTGCTGTGACGTATGCACCCACGTGGCACTGCCATACAGTTGGTAGTGAGGGCAATGCTTACGCCCGCAGGACGAGGCCAGGGTGTGAGCAGCACCTCAAGAGCATGCTTTCAGAGACACCACAGGATGAGGCACAATGCAGTAAGACAAGGGGCAATGCCGCACTCACTTCCCCTCAAACTTGCCAAAGGATGCATTCGACAAAATGGCATTGTCAAAGGTGACATCTTCGCAGTTGGCTCCGTCAAATTGTGTGCCGTATCCGTTTACATCGTCCATGTTGGCCCCCGCAAAGTTGGCCCCTGTGAAATCAGCATGACGCACACTCATTGATCATTTTACAGCTCATAAAGACACCACAAGCCTGAATGAAGTAGAAAAAAATTTGCATGGTGCAGCCTAGCAGATCTGCACGCTGCCACCTCTCTTTGTCGCACCCTTTGCCTAATCACCTCACGCATCAGCCCTGCCCTTTGCTTGTTCACCTTGCGCATCAGCCCTGCCCTTTGCTTAGTCACCTCACGCATCAGCCCTGCCCTTAGCTTAATCACCTCGTGCATCAGCCCTGCTCATCTGGACGCCGCTCAGGTTCGCCCCAGACCTGCAGTTTCCAGGGACAGGGCAAAGGGAGAGCCAACAAGCAATTGTCTGCTGTCTAGAAACAGCATGCAAAGACAGAGGGCTCCCGTAAAACAATGCACCACATCCAGGGGACCCCAAATTATGCACTGATGCGCACGCATGCGTGTGTTTCAAGAGTGCGCACACAGCGCCTTGAACTCACAGATCAGCTCCTTGCAGGATGACGCCTGACAGTACTTTACTACGCAGATCCAGCCCCTTGAAGTCACAGCCTCTTGCATCCACAAATGCCTGCATTGTAAGTTGGTTGCGCTTTTGCAGAAGGCAAGGCTTTCAAGGTAGGGAGTTGTGCTGTGCATGTTCAAGGATGCAGGCACTTGTTTTTGGTGGGAATTGCTGCAATTTTCTTCATTCCTGCTCAGGTGGACCTCTCCGTCTGCGTCTATTTTTGGGGCCTGCCACACAATCATGAACGCCTGAGTTGCTGGAGCCATGACCCTGGCAGGAGCAGCATGAGTTGGAGGAAGCACACCTAGCTGCATCATAAGCTTCGCCCACCTCTTCCATCCCACCAGATGATGCCTCCATACTGAACTTTGCCCTGCAATTAATTTCCAAGCGATCACTGCATTAACAAAGCAAAAGCATCACTGCTGTGCCCTCACTGTGGCAGGCACACCTCCACGTGTTAGGATGATGAAAAAGGCTGGCCATGGACCAGCCTGCAGGGGAACCTAGAAAGCTGTTTTCAGAGTCTGGCACCCAATCCTTTGCTGCATCTCAGAGGTAGCTCTTCTTCAAGCATGTTGGCAAGTCTCTCATAAGTTTCGGATGTAAGGACGGGTCCGCGCAGCAACCCCAAGGGCCTCAACTAGCTCCGTTCCTCTTGATCTTGTAACCCACCTTGTATCAGCAAACCTGGTTTGCAAAGAGGAAAGAAGAAATTGTTTCGGTGTAAGCACGCACAGCCATAACGAGGAAAGGAAATGTAAGTCCTTGGCAGCACTTACTTGTCCAGGGCTTCAACTGTGCACCTCGCTGCACAGTAGAATGTATTGACATTGCAAGAAAATCAGTCAGTAGGTACTGATAGATATCATCTAGAGCAGTAGCATTCAATTAAATCACCTTCTGCACTTTCTCGTGGCGGCGGCAACCTTGCATCCACAGGCATTGGGCTGATCAACAGCATGGTTGCTGCTGCCGTTGCAGCGGCTACTGATGAGATTACAGGCAAGGTAGGTTTGCACTGAGATCCCCTGCCACGCGTGTTATTTTTCCCTGCCTCAGCAGCCCTTGTAGATGCTTTCAACATGCTGGAAGAAGTTAAATTTCCAAATTTATAAGATAGAAGCAAGCAGTACCAAGACCAAATCATGCAATTTCGTTTTGTCGGACATTTGTAACAATGTTTCCTTTACTTATCATACTTCACTCGTAGGGATATCTGCGCAGGAGCATCCTGCTTGCATGAGACGCCTTGCGTCAATAGCTTACATACCAACCTGCTTTCGAACCCAGAAGGATGATAAAGAAAGATAAAGCTTTCCTTTAAGAAGCATAAGATTCATCGATGCAATTATGCCTTTGATCCGTCCTTCACATGACTGCAGCTTCTTGGCCCAATACGATGCTCGCGCCTGGGAGTATTGCTCTTGCCAAGTCACGAGCATACAGTGAATGAGGCTAGCACACAGCGCCTGGGACAAACTTGCACACACAATCATACAGCCTCCCTCCCAGGCAAGTGGCCACCTCAGGATGCTTGACCATCCCAATCCTCATCGAGTCACACCTGCATGCGTATTAGCAGCAAATAACTCAAAGCAAAAGGTTTCAAAAGTTTTGTTTGTGGAGCAGCAGCATGGCGCAGGAGCAGAAGTCGATCCATACAAAGCACATGCATCCCACATGTGCATCCCACATCTGTGCAGAAGCGTGGAGGGCGATGTTGCAAGCAGGTCCAAACCAATGAACAGAGGGGCATCCCTGTGCGATGCAGTTTGGCAGCAAAATTCCCTACGCTTTATGCATCTCAGGCCTCACCTAAGCTGCGCATTCAAGTTGGTCTCTATGGCACGGCCCATGCCTTCGAGCACTATCAAGTCCGCATCGCTAGCGCAGTCAACTACTTCTTTAGAAAGGTACCGAAGATCAATCACGGGCAGGCTGCTCCCTGTAGAAACTACTGCCAGCCTCTTTTCTTTTAAGGCGCCCCTGGGGATAGGTGTATTGGCAGCATGTACTGGATCCATCTCCGGGGCTTGTGACATGTTTGTGAGATCAGGGAACAAGTCCAGGAGGTTAGACAGACTAGCTCAAAGGGCAATTGCCCTGCCCAATTCTTTTCCACATGGCCACGCTTCAATGTTGAGATCAGCAATGCAAGTGGCAGAGCGCAAGTGCTGGCTTACCTGAGGAGTGCTTCCGCCCCACTTGCGTCCTCCAGTACTGCTTGCAGTTCTGTGGCTGTGATGTCATTGATGGTAGGGTTCTGATTTGCTGCAAGGGTGACCTTCAAGGGCATAAAATTTGTCTCTCAATAAGGCCAATGTATGCGTTAAGTTTACACTCTGGTTATGTCTCTGAGCTTTCCAACACTAACATACAGGCGTGCCCCCTAGTAGACTGGTATCAGGACAGGAAGAGGCAATGCACGCAACAAAGTCATGCAGAGAAAAGGGAATTCCTTCAGTTCTGTGCACCCGCACCTTGACGCCCAGCTTTAACAGCTCTCGTGCGAAAGGGAGCATTCCAAGCACGACATCACTACCCGCGTTGTCCACAAACAGAAGGGCTTTCTTGTATCGAGCCTGAGAGAACCGCGTAATATTGCGATTATGGGTGTGACTGCTATGACGATTTGCAGCATCAGTATGCAGCAGCAAGTATTTGGGCTGTTGAAACATTGAAAGCATTTGTTATTATGCCTTGTAGAACAGCACTGGTGCCGTGGCCTTGCCTGCATCAATTGGCATTTAACTGAAAAACAGCCATTGTGCATGTTTAGGTGCCTTTCAATGCTGCGACACAGTGGGTAATGATGCTAGGCACAATTCACTTGCATGATTGCCCTGCATCAATGCCAAGATTGGATAGGTAATGGTTTAGGTAATGATAAGAATAGACAAATGTAGCGAGTACTGGTTAATAGAAGATAACAACTGTACCCATAAGTGTTAGATTTTTAAGGCAAAGGGTTAGGTTAGATAGCCGAACCTGCCGAGCGAGGGCACCAATAACCAAAGCAAAAAGCAATACAATTGGACAAGCTGGGTAGGTTAGGTTACATGCACAAGCTGGGTAGACTGATCTTTTTTGTATGCATGCCAAGCCTGAGCTTCTGATCTTTGTCATCATAAAGACAGGCTGAGCACAGGTGGAATCTCGATGGAAACTTCTTGCCACACAGGCCTATGCATGAGCTCTGTATTCAATTCATGTGTGACTCCGAGGCCTTCGCAAGGTTCACAAGATATGAGCAGTCATATCAGAGCGCGTTATGTACCTCATTTTTGAGCTCATCTTGCCAAGGATATGTTACATTGTGTCCCGGGTCTAGTGCGCACCAGCAGGCCCATCAAAGCAAGCTCACCGTGCTCAAATGCTGCACACACACGTCAAGATCATCAACCACCCAGGGCCGTGCCAGCAGCTTGTCACGCGTGCTGGCAAAAGAGGCAGCAGCGCCATCACGGTCAAAAAGAGCTGCAGAGCCTGCTGCACCTAGGTCAAAAATGTTACCCGCCAGCACGCCCCGGAGAACCAGCTCCAGTCTGCAGGGGAACCCGTTTGATGCATTAAGGGAGGCAAAAATGAGCATGGATGACCCCGAGTGCTTTAAAAAACTCGGAAAATGAACAGGAGAGACACAAAGAGAGAGAGAGAGAGAGAGAGAGAGAGAGAGAGAGAGATTGAGAGAGAGTGTGTGTGTTTGTGTGCAATGCACACTGTGCAGAGCAACAATCATGCACAGATAGTGACCCCAAGGGCTCAGAGCTTCAAGAGTGAAACCTTTCAACCAAAAATACTTCCCAACATACCTGTTACAAATATCCTCTGTGCGGTCAAGCTGCTCGCAAACGCCCGGCAGCACTGCTAATGCAGCAGCATTTTCAGTCTGCTTTACTTTAAAGAAAATATCACCAAAGCCAGCAGCTTTTAGGCAGTCTTCCCTGGTAATTCAAAAACACCTTCAGTTTTCAGATTTGAGTCAGATTCAATTATACTAACACATTCCCACATGACAAATTCCTGAGTATATTCTTGAAAAACATCTTTGATCTTGTTGCTTGCAAGTATATAGTTTAATCTTGCCGCTTGCCTGATCTGGCATAGGACGATGCAATTTAAAGGCTCCACAACATCTGCAGTGCTGGCATCCTCAAATTTAGCTGTCAGGGCGTCAAGTGCATGGTTATACGCTTCCTCGAATGCAGCTACAGCAGCCTGCAGCAAAGGGCAACTTACTCTACATAGCAAGTTTGATCAAGATGCAAAATCAGATCATCCAATGACAGAAATTTTCCAATAGGGTTGCTTCTTCACTGAACATTACAGCCACCGGCATGTGCTTCGGGGTCAAGTTTGCAGGTGCATGGGACGTGCCTGGCGCTGCTCACAAGGGACTGTCTCGTCTTCAATGGCGTATTTAACGAAGGTGGGTGTTGAGGAGCGAAATACCTGCCGCCAGTTCATGATGATGGAGAAGACTTAATTATCATGTTGAAGATTGCAGGCTTGCATGTAACACATGCAGGATTGCCAGTGATTTTGAAACAACAAGCCTAGGACGATGGTATCACCTGCAACCATTGCAAAGAAGAGACGGGGGGAGCCTCCCCACTCGCTTGGCTGTAAGCGAAGGTCGTGGGTTCGTATGCCGGAAGCAGTTGGGGTAAAGGCTTCATGTTTATTTCTATTTTGGAGGAATATTTCTGATAGATGTTGCCATGGAAATTGAGCGCGTAAATGACCATAAGCCTCACAGACATACGGGAGAGTTGAGAGTGCAAACGTACAGCAAGCACGCGGGGAGGGCAGCTGGACCAAAGCCTCAAGTTGTCCTTACCACTCCCCCACCCAAACATGCAAAGACTCTGTACACTCTTGTAGCCATTGACCAGACTGGCGGTGCCTATGCAATTGGGAGCTCTGATTGTGCTGTCCGCTTGCCTGTTGGACAGACCATTCTCCAAGCTGGACTTTCAGAGACCGTAAGTTGGGGTGGCTAAAGAGTCGCACGTCCCATCTTGGCGCTTCACCTCATTACATTCTATGCGCATGGCTGCATGTATGCCCGGGGTTACATGACCTGAGGTTGATGTTTATACCTGTTGCTGGGCGTACAACAGGCACTTCAGAGGGCTTTTTCCTCCCTACTGTGCAGGAGGGGGCTTTGGGCCTGTACCTAACACCACAGGATGCTGTCATGAATCATAAAGCATCCACCTTCAGGCGAATTCAAGAATCAGGACTGTTTGCAAAAATGGCTGTGGCAATTGCTTGGTGAGTGTGACATAGTTTGAGTGACTCTGCCGTCTCGGCTCTTGTTTGAACTGCCTCTGGGTACCGATTTTAGCAAGACCTGCAATTGAAGATCTCTCTGCAACTCATTACCTTTATCTCCTGTGCATGCTTGATGCTCTCAGTATCCCAATTTATAGTAATTCAGGCAAAAGCATGGGTTTGGGACTCCATGGCTGTGACTGCTTCTTTTACCGTAGGAATGCAGGATATCTAGACCAACCCAGGCGGCTTCCGTCAGTGCCCGCTGCCCGCTACTTTTCTTTCCTGAACATATACAAAATTCAAGAGGTTCCTGTAACCCTTACTTCTGTTGTTCGCCCTGGAGAACATTTTTTAATGAATAAGGAAATCCAACAAATAAGTGCTAATGTAAGGGCTTTGAGACCATCGTCTCTATCGTTGAACAGGTAATTGAATAGTACCAGTCCAACCCCAGCAAGTGTGCTTACCAGCAACAGCTTTGCAACTAACTTGTTGTGACAACTCTAAGACACGCCCTGGACGCAACTTTGCACCACTTATCATGCTGGCGACACAGCTGTTTTTGTTTGTGGACCTTCAGGCTTTCGCATGCTTTCCTTTACAGGGCCCAGGCAGAGACGGAAAAGGCCATACAGCATGTGCATGATCTAGAACATCGCCTGAAGCTGGCACGTGGCCTTCCCTGAATTACAAATGGAATTATGCCATCCAGGCTATCGTTGTATCTGTGTCAAAAGATTTACTGTCATCTGGCATGATTTTCTGTAATGTTGTACATTGTATGCATGGAGATGCTTCAATTTCTCTAAATGTAATTGCTGAAAACTGTTTACAGCCCTGTGTGATTCGGCTGGTCTGGATACAAATTGGCAAATATGCTGCAATTCAATTATTGGTGCTTACGATTCAGATTATTTAGAGTGAGGCACTTGCTGCATTTGACTGCCATGGAAGCTGCCTCTACTCTCAAGACAAAAAGCCAATTTGCATGAACAATTTTCTTTGTGCCTTACCTTCCTAGTCCGTGCTCGTCGTACTTCATCTGAGAGCCACGACACAGTCTTTTTGCATACCAGTCATGTGTTTGGTTGCTAGGGTGATCTGCAACGGCCCATCTTGGGGTGCTGCATTTGGTGAATGCCAAAATTTCCCTTATTGATGTAGGGAGTAACTTTAACTGCCTACAGAGTTTTTTCTTGGCCATTCCTTTAAAGGCTCATGCCACTGTTAGCTTAGATTACATAGCTGTATCCACCGAACGATGGCAGCTTAGCTAAAGCCTAGAAGGCCTGCAACCTGAACCAAGGCTGATAAGGCGCTCAGAAGTCTGTCAGGCTGAGGGCATGATGGTCCCCGGGTGCTGTGTGGATTGGCTGCTAACAGCGGACTATACATGACACGCAAGCACGGCATACATGCAGACAGGGCCTGCTGGACCTGCGGCCCTGCTGGACTTCCTCTCTTTTAGGCATCTTAGGGACGTGTTTTGTTCTAATCACACTGGACTTAGACCGCACACCTGGACTGTTGAACTGCCGTGCTGTGTTCCCCCAAGGCTCGATGTAGATTACTCCATGAGGGGCATTAATACAACGTTGCTCCCAGACTCAACAAGGTATTACCGCAAGTCCTTGCCAAGCCCAGTGGGTACATAAGTTACAATGGGTTTAGGCCTAAGTTTACACAATGTGTTCAGGCGGGAACCAGTGAGCCAACCTGCCACTCAATCTGAACAGCACAGACATGTGCAACGATGGACAGGCACTGGATCAGCCATGGAAAGTTTGATTAAACTGGGTCGCAGACACAACAATGCACAACCTCTAGGTCCACACCCTTTTACCATGCCAGAATGATGAGCTGCGCACTTTGGTCGCCACCCATATCTCTGGAATTAGCATTTCATCTTCACCTGGGTTTGACACAATTACATCAACCTTCATTAAATGTGCTTGCAAGCGCGTGCCCAAACACAATGAGAACAGTTGGGAAAATGTCAACGTGCTAGTCCCTCACATTGCTGCTCTCTTCAAGCTGCTCATCGCAAAAGCCAAACATCCCCAGGTCTTGGAAAGAAGCAAAGCTCACTCTCATACATAAGAAGGGGCCACTTACACAGCCAGGGAACTACAGGATGATTGCGATCAGTGGCACATTGTGTAGACTTTACTCTTATCTGCTGCGCTCCATGATTCAGGACTTGAATACTGCAGCTGGTGCAGCGCTACGTCCATTCACAGCTGTTACTTTTCGCATTAAACAGTTCATACGGGAACATGTAGACAAACAGGCTACACATCTGCATGTGGCTCCTTAGAACGTACGCAATTCCTGCTGGTATGTATGCAAGCCAGGTTCGGGCCACCCTGTCACGCCAGATAAGTGCTGCAGCCAGAAGTGTGCTGCACTGCGTGTTCAGTTGGTTGGAGTTGGTTGGCTGAGTACTTAACCGGTTGGCAATACAGCAATCGCTGTATTTAGAGCACGTCTCGTCTAGTTTCGCGTCTGAAGGAAGGACGAACTCGCAGTAATACCTTGTTGAGTCTGGAAGCAACCTTGTAATAATGCCCCCCATGGAGTAGTCCACTCCAGGTCCTTGGGGAACACGGCATGGCAGTGCAACAGAAAAGAAAAGAAAAGAAAAGACTACGC